>Ga0136846_1212572_pt1 | contig 10423 bp, 9 predicted proteins | sample HopSoiMetagenom2_FD_96841 | JGI IMG/M metagenome (GOLD analysis project Ga0136846, IMG submission 96841) | Grasslands soil microbial communities from Hopland, California, USA - 2 Assembly 2016 (version 4) | ecosystem: Environmental > Terrestrial > Soil > Grasslands | place: USA: Hopland... | reverse complement strand
TTGTAGAGGACCCGGGCCACCTTGGGCATGTCCGCGGTGATGCCCTCCTTCTCCACCAGCGACGACACGATGAGCACCTTGTAGGGCGTGTAGCCGATCTCGCGCGCCCCGCTCACCAGCCCGTCGCTCTCCAGCCGGGTCACCGACGCCGACAACAGCCCCTGCAGCACGTCGAGTGCCGGGGCGCCGGGCTTGACGTCGTACACGCCGGGCACGAGCAGGCCCTCCAGCCGGCGTTTCGGCTCGGCCTTCGCCACGTCGTCGCGCGCCCACGACGGCACGCCCAGCTCGGTGAGGTCGGCGTCCGACATCGTCGAGCGCAGGTCGTCCACGCTGACGCACTGCTTCTGGCCGCCCAGCTCGGCACACGTCGCGTTCGAGATCAGGGACAGCACGCCGGGGACCGTGGAGCCGTCCGGGTTGCTGGTGTCGTCGAGCTGGACACCGCCGCGGATCTCGAGCTGGCCGACCCGGGTGGCGGGATCGAGCAGCCGCGTGACGGCCGCGTCGCCCGACATCTGGTTGCGCATCAGGTAGTAGCCCGGCTGCACCGCGCGGATCCGCGGCTCCGATGCCGCCGCCCGGGTGAACGCCTCGACGCTCTTGACGACGTCTGCGCGCTGCAGGGCCCCGCCGATCTGCGCGCCGGTGGCGCCGTCGGCGACCTGGACGACCACCGTCGCGCCGCCGTCGCCCTCGTAGTCGGCGACGCCGAAGAACTCCTGGTAGAGCAGGTAGCCCCCGCCGACCACACCGCCGACCAGCAGCAACACCGCCAGGACCGCCGCAGCCAGCCGACGGCGGCGCCGGCTGGCCTGCTGCCGCAACTCCGCCCGCCGTGCCGCGAGCTCCTCGCGCCGCGACGGGAAGACCTCGGCCCGCCGCGTCACGGGTGCGCCGCGCAACGGCCGGACGGGTGGAAGTCGGCGTTACCGATCCGTATCACAACGCCGGAGCGTAACCGCCGGACCAGGGTGTCGCCGATGCCCCCCGGCGCCGGCGCCGGGTCAGCGGCGTGCGTCGAGCCAGCCCTGCAGGATGGCGACCGCCGCGACCTGGTCCACGACGGCCCGCTGCCGCCGCCCCTTCCGGCCGCTCTCGCGCATCTGGCGGGTGGCGACGACCGTCGTGAGCCGCTCGTCGGAGAACTCGATCGGTACCTCCAGGCGCCCCGCGAGCGCCTCGGCGAAGGCCCGTGCCGCCTCGGCCGCCGGGCCCTCCCGCCCGGCCAGGGTGCGGGGCAGGCCCACGACGACGCCGACGACCTCGTGCTCGGCGACGAACCCGGCGATCGCGTCGAGATCCGTGCCGTGCCCCACGTCCCGGGCGACGGTGGCCAGCGGTGTGGCCAGCAACCCGTCCGGGTCGCTGAGGGCGACGCCGACACGCACGGCGCCGACGTCGATCCCCAGCCGACGGCCCCGGTCGGGACCGGTCACGCCGCGGCGACGGCCCGGCGCAGCGCGTCGAGCGCGGCCGGGACGCCCGACGGGTCCGAGCCGCCGCCCTGCGCGAGGTCCGGCTTCCCCCCGCCGCGGCCGCCCACCGCGGGGGCGAACGCGGGCACGAGCTTGCCGGCCGCGAGGCCGCGGTCACGGGCGGCCGACGTCGTCGCGACCACGAACGACACCTTGCCGTCCGTCGCGGAGAACAGCGCGACCACGCCCGGCCGGGCGCCGAGCCGGCCGCGGACGTCCGAAGCCAGCGCGCGGAGGTCGTTGCCGCTCACGCCCTCGGGCACGGCTGCGGCGACCACCGCGATGCCGCCGACGTCGTCGGCCCCGTCGGCCAGCGCACCGGCCGACGACAGCACGGCGTCCGCACGGACCTTCTCCAGCTCGCGCTCGGCCTGCCGCAGCCGCTCGACCACGCCGCCGATCCGCTCGGGCAGTTCCTCGGGGCGGGCCTTGAACTGCTCGGCGAGCTGCGAGACGAGCACGTGCTCGCGGGCGAGGTAGCGGAACGCGTCGATGCCGACCAGCGCCTCGACCCGGCGCACACCCGAGCCGATCGAGCTCTCCGAGAGGAGCTTGACCAGGCCCAGCTGCCCGGAGCGGTGCACGTGCGTGCCGCCGCACAGCTCGCGGGAGTAGTCGCCGATCTCCACGACGCGGACCTGGTCGCCGTACTTCTCCCCGAACAGCGCCATCGCCCCGATGCGGCGGGCCTCGTCCTGGGTGGTGACGAACGCCCGCACCTCCTCGTCGTCCTGCAGTACGGCGTTGACCTCGTCCTCGACCTCGTCCAGCACGGAGACGGGCACCGCACCGGCGGGCGAGGTGAAGTCGAACCGCAGCCTGCCGGGGGCGTTGAGCGAGCCGGCCTGGGCGGCGGCGTCGCCCAGGTGCTTGCGCATGCCGGCGTGCACGAGGTGCGTGGCGGAGTGCGAGCGCGACACCGCACCCCGGCGGCCGGTGTCGACCTCGGCCGACACCACCGCGTCGACGGTGGCCTCGCCGTCGGTGACCCGGCCGCGGTGCACGACCAGTCCGGTGACCGGCGACTGCACGTCGTCGACCGCCACGGTGAAACCGTCGCCGCGGATGACGCCGGCGTCCGCCTGCTGGCCGCCGCCCTCGGCGTAGAAGGGCGTGCGGTCCAACACGACCTCGACGGCGGTGCCCGCCCCGGCCGCCGGCACGCCGACCCCGTCGACGACGAGCCCGACGATCCGCGACTCGCTGGTCAGGTCGGTGTAGCCGAGGAACTCGGTGTCACCGGCCGCGTCGAGCACCGCGCGGTACGCGCCCATGTCGCCGTGCCCGGTCTTGCGGGCCTTGGCGTCGGCCTTGGCCCGGGTCCGCTGCTCCTCCATGAGGGTGCGGAAACCCTGCTCGTCGACGGCCAGCCCGGCCTCCGACGCCATCTCCAGCGTCAGGTCGATCGGGAAGCCGTAGGTGTCGTGCAGTTGGAAGGCCTTGTCGCCTGCCAGCTGCGCGCCCCCCGCCTGCTTCGTCGCGGCGACCGCCGTGTCGAAGATCCGCGAGCCCGCGGTCAGGGTCTGCAGGAACGCGTCCTCCTCCGCCCGGACGATCGCGGAGATCCGCTCGAAGTCCGTGGCCAGCTCCGGGTACGACGGGCTCATCTCGTCGCGGACCACCTCGGCGAAGCTCTGCAGCACCGGCTCGTTCACACCGAGCAGTCGCGACGAGCGCACGATCCGCCGCAGCAGCCGGCGCAGCACGTAGCCGCGGCCCTCGTTGCCGGGCGTCACCCCGTCGCCGATGATCATGACGCCCGACCGGGCGTGGTCGGCGATGACGCGGAAGCGGACGTCGTCGACGGGGTCGGCGCCGTAGCGGCGGCCCGAGAACTCCTCGGCGCGGCTGATCACCGGGCGGACGAGGTCCGTCTCGTAGACGTTGCCCACGCCCTGCAGGAGCGTCGCGACCCGCTCGATGCCGAGCCCGGTGTCGATGTTCTTGCGCGGCAGCTCCCCGACCGGCGGGTGGCCCTCCTTGGGCGACAGCTCGCCGCGCACGTCCTGCATGAAGACGAGGTTCCAGATCTCCAGGTACCGGTCCTCGTCGGCCTCCGGGCCGCCGTCGCGGCCGTGCTCGGGCCCGCGGTCGTAGTAGATCTCCGAGCAGGGGCCGCCGGGACCGGGCACGCCCATGTCCCAGTAGTTGTCCTTCCCGCTGCGCCGCTGGATCCGCTCATCCGGGAGCCCGGCGATCCGCCGCCACAGGTCGGCGGCCTCGTCGTCGTCGAGGTAGACGGTCACCCAGAGGCGGTCGGGATCGAAGCCGTAGCCGCCGGCGTCCTGGCTCGAGGTGACGAGGTTCCAGGCGTGCTCGATGGCGCCGGCCTTGAAGTAGTCGCCGAAGGAGAAGTTGCCGGCCATCTGGAAGAAGGTGTTGTGCCGGGTGGTCCGGCCGACCTCGTCGATGTCGCCGGTGCGCACGCACTTCTGGATGGACGTGGCCCGCGGGTACGGCGCGGGCGCCTCACCGAGGAAGAACGGCTTGAACTGCACCATGCCGGCGTTGACGAACAGCAGGGTCGGGTCGTCGAGGATCAGCGAGGCACTCGGGACGCGGGTGTGCCCGGCATCGACGAAGTGCTGGGTGAAACGGCGGGCGATCTCGTGGGTCTGCACGTCTTGCCTTCTCTGGCTGCGGAGCGGACGGGGTGCGGCACGGCAGGGGGACGACCCGGGGCGGGCGCTGCGAGGCGGCCCGGCACGTCCGGGCGTCAGGCCCCTGCCCGGCGCGCTCGGCCCCGGGTCGTCGCCTGGGGCGCGGCCGGCGGCTCCTGCAAGGCCTCACCCAGTGTGGGCACGCTTCCGCCGGTGCGCCGCTCGAGCAGCTGCGTCAGCTCCTGCTCGCGGGTCTCCATCCCGGCCCGGACCTCGGCGCCGAACGCACCCAGGCCCGCACCCAGCTCGCGAAGGCCGTCGGCGAGGTTCGCCCCGATCCCGGCGGGCGTGAGGTTCTGTGCGGCCTCGGCGGCACGCCTGGTCAGGTACGCGCCGGCGGCGAGCCCGACGCCGAGCCAGAACAGGCGCTTCACTTCCGCCGCCCCCGACGGCCGCGGCGCCGCGAGTGCGCTCCGGCGTCCTTGCCCTCCCGGCGGGCCTTGACGGCCTTGCTCAGCCCGTAGGACAGGGCGGCGGCGCGGACGAGCGGGCCGCCGAGCGTGGCGGTGAACAGCGACGTGAGCACCGAGACGTTCGTGCTCACGGTGCGCGCCCCGGCGGTGATGCCGTCGACCCGCTCGAGCTGGGTGTTGACCTGCCGCAACGTGGTCTGCGCGTCGTCGAGCAACGGAGCGCTGCCCTCGTGCGCCTTCCGGATCGCCACGGTGGCCTCATCGAGCGTCCGCCCCAGCTTGAGCAGCGGGACGGCCATGAGCAGCACGAGAACGACGAACGCTCCGGCGGCGACCAGCGCAGCGATCTGACCAGCCGACACTGGGCCTCCTCCTGTCCGACGCCGCTGCTGCCGACGCCCGCGATGATCGCGGACAGGTTACTCCCTGGCGCCGTTCCCGCTGCGTGGACCCTGTGATGGGGCCGGACCGGACGTGGCCCGACATGCCGGTGCCGGCCCGGGGGATCCCGGACCGGCACCGTTCGGAGATGAGTAGGTGAGACCGGTTCAGCCGCGCTTGTACGGGGACGGCTTGCGCGGTGCCGGGATCGGGAGGACGGGCTCCGGCTCGTTCGCGAAGAACGCCGCCATGGCGTCGATCGCGACGTCGTCGGCGGCGGCGACGTCCGGGTCGATGTCGAGTTCCTCCGGACGCGGGGCATCGACGAGGCCGGCTCCGTGCCCGGAGAACTCCTGCATGTCGGCGACCACGGCGTGGTCGGTGCCCATCCGCTCGGCGACCGCGAGCCCGCGGGCTCCCGACTCGCCCAGGAGGATCTTGCGCAGCCGGCCCAGCGCGCGATGCTGGGTGACCCGGACGGCGCCCGGGGTCGACCGCACCGCCTGCGCGGTCTCCTCCGCGGACAGCCCAACGGCCAGCCGCAGCACCAGGACCTCGCGCTGCCGCGGGGTCAGGTGGGCGAGGAGCTTGCCCAGCCGGGCGGACATCTCGGCCGCGAGCAGGCGGTGCTCGGGACCGTCCGCCGTGACCGGGCCGTCGGGCAGGTCCGCCACCGGCTCGGCCCGGTTGCGCCCGATCGCCCGGAAGGCGTCGGTGACCTTGTGCGCGGCGATCCCGTAGACGAACGCGCGGAAGGACAGTCCCTTGAGCTGGTAGTTGGGCAGCGCGCTCACGACGGCCATGCAGACGTCCTGTGCGACGTCGTCCGCCGAGCCCATCAGCGACTCCTGGCGACCCAGGCGCGCCCGGCAGTACTTGAGCACGAGCGGGTGGATCAGCACGAGCAGCTCGTCGCGGGCGCGGGAATCGCCGCCCACGGCGCCCGCCACCAGCATGTCGATCATCGCTCGGGTGTCGTTCTCCCCCTCGAGCGGAGAGACGCGCTGCTCCGGACCGGGTGCCGCGAACGCGTCGGGACCCAGGGTCGGAACGGTGAAGCCGGTGACGGGCAGGACCGCCGTGGCGGTGCTGCCGGTGGTGACGGGATGAACGCGGGCTTCGTGGTCTCGAGTGGACAAGCCGGCGGTCATCGGATCATGAAAGAGCAGGTCATCGTCGGGTTCCCCTCCCGGACGAGGTGGCACGAGGCCACTTCGGTCAACGCCGCCTGCACGGGTGACCCCGGCGCAGACGACCGTGCTGCAAGGAGGAGCCGAGCTCGTGCCGGGTGTATACGCTTCCCCGACGATGATCCGGCCTGATACTTCGACTCCCCCGGTCCCGTTCGGCTGTGCCCTGCCGTTCGAGAACCCTGCTCGGTGTGAGCGTCACCATCTTGGGCGACACCCCAATTTGAGTCAAGTGCAGATTGGGTCGCGAACGGTTACCCTCCGGTCACGATGGAGACGTCCGACCCCACGCGAGAGCGCGCGTCAGAGTCACGTGCCCGCGCCGCACGGACGAAGCGTGACCGCACACGTGCGGCGCTGCTGAGCGCCGCCGACCCCGCGTTCGCCGCACGCGGCTGGGCGCGGACCCGCGTGGAGGACATCGCGTCGGCGGCGGGAGTGAGCAACGCCACGGCGTACAACCACTTCCCGAGCAAGCACGCCTTGATCGGGCACGTCTACGCGCCGCTGGTGCAGACGCTGCGGACTCAGGCCTATCGCGACCTCGCGACCGGACGCCCGGTGGTACCGGCGCTGACCGAGCACCTGCGCGCGCTGGTCCGGATCAGCTGGCGCAACCGCGGGCTCACGGCCGCGCTGTCGGCGGGGATCGCGGACTACGCGATCAAGGTCGGCCGCCCCGCCGATCCGAACGACGAGAACGACCCCCGCGTGCTCGCTCCGATGGCGGCCGTGGTGATCGAGCTGATCTCCCGCGGCCAGGCGACGGGCGAGCTCCGGCCGTGGCCGCCGGCCGACGAGATCGGCACGATGGTCATCGACCTCCTGCTGATCCGGGCGGTCGGCCGCCCGCACGAGCCTCCGGAGCTCACGGCCGAGCTGATGCTGACGCTGCTGTTCGGCGCCCTGCGGCCGGACCTGTTGGCCGAGACCGGCCCCGACGGCCGCCCGTTCCGGTCCTGAGGTCAGCCGGATCGGTTCGGCCCGGATCGGTTCAGCCCAGCTCGGCCAGGACCGCCGCGAGGGCGTCGACGGCGAACGCGATCTCGTCGACCGTCGCCACCAGCGGCGGCGACAGGCGCAGTGTCGCGCCGTGCGTGTCCTTGGCCAGCACCCCGCGCCGCGCCAGAGCCGCGCAGACGTCCCGGCCGCTCCCCAGCCGCGGGTCGACGTCGATCCCCGCCCACGGCCCCGCGGTGCGTACCGCGACGAGGCCGTGGCCCACCAGTGCCTCGAGCCGCGTCGCCAGCTCGCCGCCGAGCACCCGCGCGTGGGCGAGCACGGCGGGGTCGCCCAGCAGGTCGACCACCGCGCTGCCGATCGCGCACGCCAGCGGGTTGCCCCCGAACGTGCTGCCGTGCTGCCCGGGTCGCAGGACGCCGAGCACCGCCTCGTCCGCCACCACGGCGGACAGCGGCAGGATCCCGCCGCCCAGGGCCTTGCCCAGCAGGTAGACGTCGGCGTCGACTCCCGCGGACCGGGTCGCCAGCAGGTGCCCGGTGCGCCCGAGGCCGGACTGCACCTCGTCGGCCACCATCAGCACACCGGCCCGGTCGCAGATGCGGCGGACCGCGGCCAGGTATCCGGGCGGAGGCACGACGACCCCGGCCTCGCCCTGGATCGGCTCCAGCAGCACCGCCACGGTGTCCGGCGTGATCGCCGCGGCGAGCGCGTCGGCTGCGGGATCGTCCGGGCCGTAGGGCACCACGTCGAAACCGGGCGTGAACGGGCCGAACCCGCCCCGGGCGTCCGGGTCCGTGGAGAACCCGACGATGGTGGTCGTGCGCCCGTGGAAGCCGCCCGCCATGACCGCGATCCGCGCCCGGTCCTCGGGCACGCCGCGCACCTCGTAGCCCCACTTCCGCGCCACCTTGATGCCGCTCTCGACCGCTTCGGCGCCGGTGTTCATCGGCAGCACCATGTCCTTGCCCAGCAGCTCGGCGAGCGCGGCGCAGAACGGGCCGATGCGGTCGTTGCCGAACGCCCGGCTGGTGAGCGTGACCCGGTCGAGCTGGTCGTGCGCCGCCGCGACGAGTGCGGGGTGGCGGTGGCCGAAGTTGAGCGCCGAGTAGCCGGCCAGGCAGTCGAGGTAGCGGCGGCCGTCGACGTCGGTCACCCATGCGCCCTCGGCGTCGGCGACCACGACCGGCAGCGGGTGGTAGTTGTGCGCCGAGTGGCGCTCCATCAGCTCCTCGTGTCGTGCCGTCTCGGCGGACACCGTCAGGTCGGGCAGGATCGCGGTCACGGGCGTACCTCCAGCGTGCAGCACTTCGGTCCGCCGCCGCCCTTGAGCAGCTCGGACAGATCGACGGGGACGGGGACGAACCCGCGCTCGGCCACCGCGGCGGCCAGCCGGGTTGCTCGCACGGGCAGCACGACGTGCCGGCCGTCGGAGACGGCGTTCAGCCCGAGGACGGCGGCGTCTGCCGGGTCGGCGACCACGGCGTCCGGGAAGCGCTCCTGCAGCACCGCCCGCGAGACGGGAGTGAACGCCTCGGGCAGCCAGGCGAGGGTCGTGGCGTCGAGCACGGCGATCGCGGTGTCGAGGTGGTAGTACCGCGGGTCGACCAGCTCCAGCGACACGATCTCGCGCCCGAACACCCGGGCGGCCTCCGCGTGGGCCCGGGGGTCGGTGCGGAACCCGTGGCCGGCGAGGATCACGGCGTCGGGTCCCGAGCCGACGACGAGCAGGTCGCCCTCGCCCTCGTTGACGAACTCGGGCTCGACCACGCGGGAACCGATCCGCCGGAACCACGTGGCGTGCGCGACGGCCTCGGCGGCCCGCTGCGGGTGGCGGAACCGGGCGGCGAGCACGGTGCCGCCGACGACGGTGGCGCCGTTCGCGGCGTAGACCATGTCCGGCAGGCCGGGCACCGGCGCGAGCAGGTCGACGCGGTGTCCGAGATCGACGTAGGTGCGGCGCAGCACCTCCCACTGCGCGAGGGCGAGCCGCCGGTCGACGACGGTCCCGGGCAGCATCCAGGGGTTGATCACGTACTCGACGGCGAAGTTCGTGGGCGGGCACATGAGGTACCGGCGGGGCGACGCGATCCGGACGGGAGTCCGGGCCCCGCCCAATTCCTCAGGGACGGCGACCGGGTCGGGCACGACTGCGGTCATGGGGCGCTCCTCGGAGGGGTCGAAGGGGCGGCCGCGACGTCGGGGCCCGGCTACATCACGGTAGGAAGCAGACGACGCACGAACAATCCGGATCCGTTGCCTCTTTCGGCACCAACGATGCGCACATCGGGCCGTGTACGCGCATTCGTTGCGTAACACAGCCGCAACACGACGAAGTGGCGATCAGGGCGTCTCGTGCAGCGGCGTCACCGGGCGGCGCAGCAACGCCGACAGCACGAGCACGGACTTCGTGCGCGCCACGAACGCCTGGGCCCCGATCTGCTCGAGCACCCGCTCGAAGTGGTGCATGTCGGCGGCCACGATCCGGAGCAGCGCGTCCGCCTCCCCCGAGATCGTGCTCGCGTCGACCACCTCGGGGAACCGGGCGATGGCCGCGCGGATCGCCTGCGGCGGCGTGCTGGCCCGGCAGTACAGCTCGACGTAACCCTCGACCGTCCAGCCCAGCGCTCCCGGCTCCAGCCGGACCGTGAACCCGGCGATGGCCCCACCCGCGCGCAACCGGTCCACCCGGCGCTTGACCGCCGACGCCGTGAGCCCGACCCGGGCACCGATGTCGGCGAAGCTGCGGCGGGCGTCCTCGACGAGCAGCGTGATGATGTTCTCGTCGACGGGATCGAGGCGCACGCCGCTCATCTCACCATCGGGGCCCACCGGTGGTGGAATGGCGCAATGACCGGTTCCTCCGCCGTCCCGGCCGGACCTTTCAGGGTCGACTCCGAGGTCGGGCGCCTGCGCCAGGTGATCCTGCACCGCCCCGGCACGGAGATGCTGCGCCTGACCCCCGGCAACAAGGACCGCCTGCTGTTCGACGACGTCCTGTGGGTGCACCGCGCCCAGCAGGAGCACGACCGCTTCGCCGAGGTGCTGCGCGAGCAGGGCGTCACGGTGCACCTGTTCGCCGACCTGCTGCGGAACACGCTCGAGGTGCCCGAGGCCCGTCGCCACGTCCTCGACAAGATCTTCGACGAGCGCGTCTACGGCCCGATGGCCATCGACGCGCTGCGCAACGCCTTCGACGCGTTCGACGAAGACACCCTCGCGGAGCACCTCGTCAGCGGCATCACCAAGCGGGAACTGCTCGCGCGGATCCCCGAACCGCGCTCGATCGTCCTGCACGCCCTCGGGCCCGACGACTTCGTGCTCGAGCCCCTGCCAAACCA
>Ga0136846_1211751_pt1 | contig 10424 bp, 9 predicted proteins | sample HopSoiMetagenom2_FD_96841 | JGI IMG/M metagenome (GOLD analysis project Ga0136846, IMG submission 96841) | Grasslands soil microbial communities from Hopland, California, USA - 2 Assembly 2016 (version 4) | ecosystem: Environmental > Terrestrial > Soil > Grasslands | place: USA: Hopland... | reverse complement strand
GTCCACAGGTAGGCGGCGAAGGGCGCCAGCGCCGGTGACACCGGGTGCTGGGCGACGGCGAACACCGCCTCGCCTGCGCGGGGGTGCACGATCCCCCGCAGGTTCCCGGTCGGGGGCAGGCGGCTCACCCGGGCATTCTGTCGCGAATCTTCAAGAACGACCCTCGCCCGGCCGGGTGGACTCGGGCGCATGACGAACACGACTGCCCACCCCGCGATCTCGCAGGTGCGGACCGCGGCGGAGCTGGCCGCGTCCGCCGTCTCCGCCGTCCGGCCCGAGCAGTGGACCGCCCCCTCGCCCTGCACCGACTACGACCTGAGGACCCTCGTCGACCACCTCGCATGGGCCGCGGTGCTCTCCCAGCACGCCGCGACGCGCACCCCGCTGGAGCGCGACTGGAGCAATCCCGGACCGCCGCCGTTCCTCGCCGGGCTGCCGCCCGAGGAGTGGGCGGCGCCGCTGGCGGGCGGGCTGCGCGCCGCGGCCGACGCCTGGACGGATCCCGACGCATGGGAGGGGGAGACGGTCATGGCCAGCTCTCCCATGCCGGCGTCCGTCGTCGGGCCGATGATGCTCGCGGAGTTCGCCGTCCACGGCTGGGACGTCGCCCGAACGGCCGGCGCTCCCTACGAGGTGCCCGACGAGCTCGGCCGGCTCGTGCTGACCGCCGTGGAGGGCATGGCGCAGATGGGCCGCGACGGCGGCTGGTACGGCCCCGAGGTCCCGGTGCCCGCCGACGCCCCGGCGTTCGACCGCGCGCTCGGCCTGGCCGGCCGCGACCCCTCCTGGACGCCGCCGGGCTGAGACCGCCACCACAGCAGCCGCCACCGGAGGGGCCGGTGGCGGCTGCTGTGACATGCCCGTGGTCCGTCTCACGGGAAGTTCACGGGCGGGTCAGGTGAATGGAAACAGGCGCTGGGGCACCGTGGGGTGGACGGGTGCCCGAGGTCGTGTGCTCTTCCCCTGCCCCCTCGCCTCCCCGAGAGAACTCCCATGACGACTCCTTCCCTGATGACGCGCGCCCGCACACCGGTCGCCGGATTGCTCCGCTCGACCGCGGGACGCGCACCGCTGCCCTCGCCGGGGCGGCTGCGCGCCGCCGTCACGGCCCTGTTCGTCCTCGACGGGGCCGTCTTCGGCAGCTGGGCCGCCCGCGTGCCCGACGTCGCCGAGCGGGTCGGGGCCGCGCACAGCACGCTCGGTGTGGCCCTGCTCTGCCTGTCGCTGGGCGCCCTGGTCTGCATGCGCGTCACCGGCGCGCTGTGCGCCCGGCTCGGCCCCGGCCTGGTCGCCGCGCTGGCTGCGATCGCCGTCTGCGTCACCGCGGTGCTGCCCGGCCTGGCGGCGACGGTGCCGGCGCTGTGCGCGGCGCTGTTCGCCTTCGGCGCTGCCACCGGCATGGTCAACGTCGCCGCCAACGCCGTCGGCATCGAGGTGGAGGCGCGGATCGGCCGGCCCCTGCTGTCCGTCCTGCACGCCGGTTTCAGCCTCGGCGGGCTGGCCGGGGCCCTGGTCGGTGGCGTGGTCGCGTCGTTCGCCGGGGTGCCCGCGCACCTGGTCGGCGTGGCCGTCGCCGGGCTGCTGCTCGCCGCCTGGGCGGTCCCGGTGCTCGCCGGGGCGGACCACGCCGAGCCGGCCGTGCCGCGGCGCCCGCGGGAGGACACCGGCCCCGGCCCCGTCGCCGCGCTCGTCGTCCTCGGTGCCATCGCCGGCTGCACCGCCTACGGCGAGGGCGCGCTCACCGACTGGGGCGCGCTGCTGCTGCGCGAGCAGGTCGGCGCGCCCAGCACCCTGGCCGCCGCCGGGTACGCGGGCTTCGCGCTGGCGATGGCGACCGGCCGGCTGCTCGGCGGGCGGCTGCTGCTGGCGTTCGGCGAGCGGAAGCTCATGGTCGGCGGCACGCTGCTGGCCGCGGCCGGCGCCACCGCCGCGGTGGCGACGTCGTCCCTCGCCGTCGCCCTCACCGGCTTCGTCCTCGTCGGGCTGGGGCTGGCCAACCTCTTCCCGCTGGCCATCGCGCGGGCCGGGCTGCTCGGCGGCGCGCCGGGCATCGCACTGGCCACCACCGTCGGCTACACCGGCCTGCTGGGCGGGCCGCCGGCGATCGGCCTGGTCGCGCAGACGCTCGGGCTGCCGGTCGCGCTCGGCACGGTCGCCGTCCTCGCCCTGGTGGCCGGTGTCCTGGTGACGACGGTGGCCGGCGACCGGGTGCGCGTGCCGCGGCCTCGGGCGGTCCTGCGGCGGCTGCAGCCGGTCGTGACCGGGTGGGGGCACGGCACCGGCGTCTACGTGCGCGAGCTCACCACGTTGATCGCGGACTGACCCTGGGCTGCCCTGGCGGGCCTCCCCGCGCGGCGTGGTTTCGGGGATGTCCAGGGCCAGCTCGGACGACGGGTGGTCATGGCCAGCGGCGGCAGGGTGTCGCGCTGCAGGCGGGCGGAGAGCGTCATCGGCCGGGAGGTGCGGGCCTGCTCGAAGGCGTCGGTGCAGGCGGACTTCGTGACGATCAGGTCGGCCCGTGGCCGGCCCGCCCAGGGGATGCAGGCTGACCCGCGGTGCGTCTCAGGACCTGCGCATCACCCGGGCCAGCCGGTGGGTGCGGCCGGCGATCAGCTCCTGCGCCGTCGGCGGCGCCTGCTCGGGCACCTCCTCGAGCGCGGCGTGCAGCTCGTGCAGCCGCGCGCGGACGTCGTCGGGCGTGTACGCCCGCCGCTGCCGCTCGTTGCGCACGAGCACGGCGCCCGTGGCCGCCACCCCGGCGAGACCGGCCAGTCCCAGCAGCTTCGCGAGGCGCACGATCATTAACGTAGCGCCGTGCCTCGCAGCCGCGCGCTCCCGCTGGACGACGCCGTCGAGCTGACCCGCACCGGTGACGTCTGGGTCTTCCGCGGCGCCTCGCTGGCCGACCGTGCGATCCGGACGGTCACCAACGCACCGGTCAACCACGTCGGCATGGCCGTCGTGCTGGAGGACCTGCCCCCGCTGCTCTGGCACGCCGAGCTGGGCCGGTCGCTGCCCGACGCGTGGACGGGGGACCGCCACCGCGGCGTGCAGCTGCACGACCTGCGCGACGCCGTCCTCACCTGGCGGCAGCGCTACGGGCAGCACGCCTGGCTGCGCCAGCTGGTCGGCCCGGCCGACGACGGCGGGGTGACCGGCGAGATGGAGGACGCCGTCCTGCGGACCATCGCCCGCCTCGACGGCAAGCCGTTCCCGACCACCCGCGGGCTGGCGACCGGGTGGGTCAACGGCCGGCTCCGGCGGCAGACCTCCACCGAGGCGGTGTACTGCGCCGAGCTGGTCGCCGCCACGTACACCGCGATGGGGCTGCTGCCGCCGGAGCGGCCGCGCAACTGGTACGACCCGGGCAGGTTCTGGTCGGGCGACGACCTGGAGCTGCTGCACGACGCGTCGCTCGGCGACGAGATCGCCGTCGACGTGCCGGCTCAGGCGGCGTAGGTACCGCGCTCGCCGATTCCCCTTTCGAGGGAAACGGTTCCGTTCCGCTCCACGTCGTCCGGGTGGTGGCCGACAACGCCGTCATGTCCTCTCCCTCGGTGCCCGACGTCGCCGCCGCGGTGGACGCCGTCCTGGCCGGGAAGCCGTTCGAGGCCGACAGCCTGCTGCCGGGACCGACCGCCCTGCTGGACCGGCTGACCGCCTCCCTCGACGGCGTGCCGACGCGACCGGTCACGCTCGCCGTCGTCGGCCTGCTGCGCCGCGACGACGGCTGGTCGACGTCGCCGGCCGTGCTCGCCACGGTGAGCGCGCTGCTGGCCGGCGGCCTGCGGGCCGACGACTGGCTGGCCCGGGAGGGCACCGCAGAGTTCGCCGTGCTGCTGGACGGGGACGACACCGGCGCCGGGGTGGCGGTGCGCCGGCTGGTCGGCGCGGTCGGCGGGGTCGTCTCGGGGGTCGCGGCGTGCGCCGGTGTCGCCGGTCTGGAGCGGGGACTGGACGCGGCCGAGGTGCGCCGGCGGGCCCACCTGGCCCTGGCCGCGGCACGCATGACCGGCAGCGGCACCATCATCCGGTACCGCGGGGCGCGCTGACCTACCGCGCGGGCGCCGTCCCGACGGTGGTGCCGGCGGCGAAGTACGAGTGCGGGAGCTCGGCGTCGACCACCCGCTTGCCCAGCGGGAACAGCCCGACGAGGGCCAGCTTGAACAGCGCGATGCCGAACGGGATCCCGATGATCGTCACGCAGTAGGCGATGCCGGCGACGACGTGCAGCAGTGACAGCCACCACCCGATGAGCAGGAACCACAGCAGGTTGCCCACCGCGCTGGCCGCACCGGCCCCCGCGGCGGACACGGTGGTGCGCCCGAACGGCAGCGCGGCGTAGCCGGCCAGCCGGAAGCAGGCGATGCCGAACGGGATCGTCACGATCAGCAGGCAGGCGATCAGCCCGGCGAACAGGTACGCCAGCGCCAGGAGCCAGCCGTGGATCACGAACCAGACGACGTTGAGGATGAGGCGGAGTCCGTCCACGCCTGAATCACGCGCCGCGCCGCCGTCGGAGTTCCCGCCCCGGCCGCTGGGCCGCGCTCGCCGCGGCCGCGCTGCTCCTGCTGCCGGCGTTCAGAGGCCCCCGGACGTACGCAACGAGGACCCTCGCGCCTCCTCCTCGACGCGGTGCGCCGCATCCCGCAGCCGCATCGCGCCACGATCCGGAGAAGGGGCGCTGCGATGAACGCTTCCCGACAGGCCCGGCAGCTCGCCACGAACCTCGCGCCCTTCGTCCCCGACGCCCTCGCCCTGCCGGAGCCGCCGGACGAGCGGTGGACGAAGGTCCTGCCCCTGGACGACGACATGGTCGCCTGGGGGGTGATCCACGAGCTCCGCCACCTGCAGGAGATCGGTGCGCTCGGCGACGCGGGCGGCGTTCCGGTCACCTCGCCGACGGGGACCGGCGAGGTGCAGCTGGAGGCCGCTCTCGTCGCTCACGACGAGTCGCGCTGCTTCCTGTGGTCCCTGCTCGCCGGCGAGCGGTTCCTCCGGCGGGAGCGGCGCGCCACCCGACGGCCGTCCGGCAGCGGGACCCGGCGGAGCGCCCGCGGCGCACCGGGGCAGCCACGGCTGCTGGCTCCGTGGGTGAGCCGGCAGATCATCGCGGCGATCCTCAACGTCGTCATCGCGCTGGTGCTGGTCGTCGCGCTCGTGCACCAGTACGGGTGGGACGTCCGGGCCTGGTCGGACGTCGGACTGCTCCCGCTGTTCGCGATCTGGGCCATGTCGTTCCTGCCGGGATGGCTGTTCGTCCGCTTCCTGGGGCAACGCGCCCGGGCGCTGTGGTGGGACTTCGTGCTCGCCCTGCACCGGCTGGGGGTCGACGAGCGCCGGCACCTGCCCGAACCCCCGCTCAACTCGGGTTACCACCGGCTGTGGCGGGAGGCCGGCGGGGAGCCGCTGCGGCAGGCCGGCAGCATCTACCGGGAGAAGTTCGACGCCTACTACGGCAGGTCCATCTCGCGGATCGGGATCGAGCACCGCACGACCAAGGTCTGGTCGGAGACCCTGTTCCCGGTCATCCTGCTCACCGCCGTCCTGGCCGCGGGATGGACGGCGGTGCTCTGGGACACCTCGTTCGCCGGGGCGCCGTCCGGCCCGGTCGACATGCTGAAGGTCGGCTTCCTCGGCGCGTACACCTTCATCGTCCAGATGCTCATCCGCCGCTACTTCCAGAGCGACCTGCGGGCCAGCGCCTACGCCTCGGCGGTGGTGCGCATCTTCGTCGTCGCCATCCTCGTGGTGGTCCTCATCCAACTGCCGGTGCTGCACGACGACCCGCAGACGGCCGCGGTGGTCGCCTTCGTCGTCGGCTTCTTCCCGCTGGTGGGCATGCAGGCCCTGCAGCGGCTGGCCGCGACGGTGCTGCGCCAGGTGGTCCCGAGCCTCAACCCCGACTACCCGCTCAACCAGATCGAGGGGCTCAACGTCTGGTACGAGGCCCGCCTCCTCGAGGAGGGCATCGAGGACATGCAGAACCTCACCACGACCAACCTGGTGGACGTCGTCCTGCACACCCACGTGCCGGTCGGCCGGCTCGTCGACTGGCTCGACCAGGCCTACCTGTTCCAGCACCTCGACCGGACGGAGCTCAACCGCAACGAGCGGCGCCGGGCGCGGAAGGACTCGCCCGCGGCCGCCTCGTCCGGGGCCGTGGAGGCCAGCGACGGCTTCCGGCCGGGGACGAGGGAGCGGCACCTGCTGCGGCGGATGGGGGTGCGGACCGCGACGGAACTCCTCGACGCGCTGCCCGCCCGGCTGTCCGACACCGACCGGGCGTGGCTGGACCGCAACGGCCTCGACGCCTACTGCGTCGCCAAGCTGATCACGGTCCTGGGCAAGGAGCCCGGCATCGACGTGATCCGCCGGTGGAAGCAGGGGGCGCGGTTCCGACCCGACCCGGTCGACGGAGGGTGCAGGTCGTCCATGCCTCCCCGCGTCGGGAACGGCAGCTCCGCGGTGGGAGCCCTCCAGTAGTCCTCGCCGGACCTGCGACCACGGGGAGGGTGGCAGGGTGACCGCGTGGCCGAGTCCGAGGTGAGCCCGTTCCGCGTCGAGGTCCCGCAGGAGGACGTCGACGACCTGCGCGATCGCCTGCTGCGCACCCGCTGGCCCGTCGACCAGGACCTGACCGGCGAGCGCGGCATCCCGCTCGCGCGGGTGCGCGAGCTGGCCGAGCGCTGGGCGACGTCGTGGGACTGGCGGGCCTGGGAGGCGAGGCTCAACGCCGTCCCCCAGGTCGTCACCACGATCGACGGGACGACGGTGCACGCCCTGCACGCGCGCTCGGCGGATCCCGACGCCGTCCCGCTGGTGCTGCTGCACGGCTGGCCCGGCTCGGTGGTCGAGTTCCTGCGGGTGCTGGAGCCACTGGGCGAGTTCTCCCTCGTCGTCCCGTCGCTGCCGGGGTTCGGCTTCTCCGGGCCGACGCCGGACGGCGGGTGGACGCCGGAGCGCATGGCCCGGGCGGTCGCCGAGCTGGTGCACCGGCTCGGGTACGACCGCTACGTCGTCCACGGGGGCGACTGGGGCTCGCACGTCGGGCGGGACGTCGCACGGGTGGACGGCCGCTCGCTGCTGGGCCTGCACGTGACGATGACGCCGGGCGTGGACGTCTCCGGCGACCCCACCGCGGCGGAGAAGTGGACGCGCTACGGCCGCGATCTCGCCGGGTACAACAAGCTGCAGTCGACCCGGCCGTTGTCGCTGGCGCCCGCGCTGACCGACTCGCCCGCCGGGCTGCTGGCGTGGATCGCCGAGCGGTTCGCCGAGTGGACCGACCCGGCGAGCGACATCGACGAGGACCAGCTGCTGGCCGACGTGGCCGTCTACTGGTTCACCCGGACCGGGCCGTCGTCCGCGCAGATCTACTGGGAGCGCCAGCACGCGCCGACCCCGGAGTGGGCCCGCGACGTGCCGACCGGCGTCGCCGTCCTGCCGCACGACCTGGCGCGTCCGCCGCGCGCAGCCATGGAGGCCGCGGTCGACCTGGTCTCCTGGACGGAGTTCGATCGCGGCGGTCACTTTCCCGCGATGGAGGTGCCCGACCTGCTGGCCGACGAGCTGCGCCGGTTCGTCCGGGCGGTCCGACCCTGAGGCCGGGCCGCGGCCTGGCTGGGCGGCGGTGACTCAGTTGATGCAGCTGGTGTCGACCGCGGTGCGCGCGCCGCCGTCGTCGGAGCTGGAGGCCGGCGCGACGGTCACCGGCTTGCCGATCCCGTTGAAGTCGCCGCCGAGCACGAGCTGCACCGTGCCGGCCGGCACGGTGTCGTCGGCGGTCCGCGCCGCCCCGGGCACCTGTACGGCCAGCGTCGCAGCCGCCGCCTCGTCGCCCGGGTGGTAGCGGATGGTCGTCGTATCGGTCGCCGTGGCGTTGCCGTCGCTGACGGCGTGGAAACCCACGGTCATGAGCGCCTCGGCCGCACCTGCCGCCGCGCCGCCGACGCCCGAGGCGTTCTGCACCGAGACCGAGACGTCTCCGGGTGCCAGCGTTTTCGGCGCGGACGAGGACGGGGCGGCCGCGTCGTCGCCCCTCTCCGCAGTCAGCGAGGCGAAGAAGGCCGTGACGTCCTTCTCGCTGGGCGGCTCCAGCACGTCGGCGCCGTCGACCCGCACCGGGGTCAGGCCCGGCAGGGTCTGGAAGGTGATGCTGCCCGGTTGCACTCCCTGCATCTGCGCGGCCAGGTCGAACAGGTCCAGCCCCTGGTCGACGGTGACGCTGCTGCCGACCTGCTGCACGATCTTCCTCTGCTTGCCGAGGTCGAACAGGACGTTCGAGGAGAGCAGGTTGCGCAGCATCCCGGCGATGTAGACCTGCTGCCGGACGACCCTGTCGAGGTCGACGTTCGGCAGCTGGTGACGCTGGCGCACGAACTTCAGCGCATCGGCGCCGCTGATCGTCTGCACCCCGGCCGGGAAGTCGGCGCCGGAGTAGGGGTCGCTGGTGGCGTGGCACAAGTTGACCTGCACGCCGCCGACGATGGTGCTGAGGTTGATGAAGCCGAGCAGGTTGATCTCGGCGTAGTGGTCGATCTGCAGCCCGGAGAACTGGCTGACCGTCTGGATGAGCAGCTGGGAGCCAGCGGCGTCCTTCTCCGCGTCGCTGCCCTGCGCGGCGTTGTACCCGCGGGCATAGGCGGAGTTGAGCCGGCTCTTGCCGTACCCGGGAATGGGGACGTACGTGTCGCGCGGCAGCGAGACGAAGGAGGCAGCGGACCCGTCGGCCGGCACGTGCACGAGCATCATCGAGTCGGTGTTGAGCACCCCGTCGGGGTCACCGGTGCTGTATTCGGCCTGCTGCTCGGGGGTCAGGCCCTTGCGCGAGTCCATCCCCACGAGCAGGAGGTTCATCTCCGCGCCGGCGTGGTCGCTGCCGTTGACGTCGGAGTTGCCCGTGGTCGGGATCGCGTCGGTCCGGCTCACGCTGGCCTCGGCGACCCGAGCCAGGTACCAGCCCCAGCCGCTGCCGGCGAGCAGCAGCAGGCTCAGCACCCCGCACAGCACCCGGGCCAGCGTGGCGACCCGCCGCCCACGCCGTCCACCGGACCGACCCGCGCTCCCGGCCCGTCCGGCCCCTAGCCGCGGGTCCAGCCGGCCGGGCAGCGGCGGCCTCTCCTGTCCGGTCATCCCGACACCTCCGGTCGGTCCGGGTGCAGGTGCTCCACGCGCTCGACCTTGTCACCCGCCGCCGGGCGACGGGTGGAGGACGGGCCCGTGTCGCAGGGCTCGGGCTGCCGTCGGGGCTTCCGGGGAGAAGGTGCGCAACCGCAGGCTGTTGGTGACCACGAACACCGAGCTGAACGCCATCGCGGCACCGGCGATCATCGGGCTCAGCAGGCCCGCGGCCGCCAGCGGGATCGCGGCCACGTTGTAGGCGAAGGCCCAGAAGAGGTTGCCCTTGATCGTCGCGAGGGTGCGCCGGGAGAGCCGGATGGCGTCGGCCGCGGCCCGCAGGTCGCCGCGGACCAGAGTCAGGTCGCTCGCCTCGATGGCGACGTCGGTGCCGGTGCCCATGGCCAGCCCGAGGTCGGCCTGCGCCAGCGCGGCGGCGTCGTTGACGCCGTCGCCGACCATCGCCACGACGCGGCCCTCGGCCTGCAGCCGCTTCACCTCGTCGACCTTGCCGGCCGGCAGTACACCGGCGACGACGTCGTCGATGCCGACCTGGGCGGCGACCGACCGCGCGGCCGCCTCGTTGTCGCCGGTCAGCAGCACCGGGTGCAGGCCCAGCTCCCGCAGCCGGCGGACCGCCTCGGCCGACGTCGGCTTCACCGCGTCGGCGACGACGAGCACGCCACGGGCCACGCCGTCCCAGGCGACGGCGATCGCCGTCCGGCCCTGGGCCTCGGCCGCCTCCCGCGCGGTGTCGAGCCTCTCCGGCAGCGGCTCGGCCAGCAGCCCGGGCCGGCCGACGACGACCGCCCGCCCGTCCACGGTGCCCCGCACGCCGAGGCCCTCGACGTTCGAGAAGCCCTCGACCGCCGGCAGCGCGCCGCGCTCGGCCGCCGCGCGGGCAACGGTTCGGGCGATCGGGTGTTCCGACGCGGCCTCGAGCGCGCCGGCGACGCGCAGCACGTCGTCGGGGCGCTCACCGGGCGCGGGGACGACGTCGAACAGCGTCATCCGCCCCGTGGTGACGGTGCCGGTCTTGTCGAGCACGACCGTGTCGACGCGGCGCGTGGACTCCAGCACTTCGGGGCCCTTGATGAGCAGTCCTAGCTGGGCGCCGCGACCCGTGCCGACCATCAGGGCGGTCGGCGTGGCGAGCCCGAGCGCGCAGGGGCAGGCGATGATCAGCACGGCGACGGCGGCGGTGAACGCGAAGCTCGCGCTCTCGCCCGTGCCCAGCCAGAACCCGAGCGTCGCGACTGCGAGCGTGATCACGATCGGCACGAATACGCCGGAGATGCGATCCG
>Ga0136846_1232794_pt1 | contig 10425 bp, 7 predicted proteins | sample HopSoiMetagenom2_FD_96841 | JGI IMG/M metagenome (GOLD analysis project Ga0136846, IMG submission 96841) | Grasslands soil microbial communities from Hopland, California, USA - 2 Assembly 2016 (version 4) | ecosystem: Environmental > Terrestrial > Soil > Grasslands | place: USA: Hopland... | reverse complement strand
TCGGGGCGAGATCAACGCTATTCCCGCTCCTGCAGCCGCCGCTGCGCAAGTGGCACAGCCGGCACCGCCCGCCGCAACGGAAAATAAGTAACTTCCGGTAGCGGCCGGAATCTATAATCAAAGAAATGTTTCCGACCAGCGCGACCTTCGGAGCTATCCATGGTCGTGACGGCGGTTCCGCTTAACTGCGGACGAGGGTGCGAGGGGAAACGCTCGCGCCTCCCGGGTCGCCTTCGCGACCCATTGGAAAGGGAACGGTGCTTTGGTGGCATAGCCGCCCTCGGCTGTGCGGCATCTTCGCCCTTCTTCCTCGAAACCAATCACGAATGTTGTTGGTCGCTAGTTGCTGGTGTTTTGGTTGTGACCAGCAACCAACAACCAGCAACCAGCAACGATGCGCCTCAGAGACCAACACGGCCGCTCCATCACCGATCTGCGGATCTCTATTACCGATCGCTGCAATTACAAGTGTGTCTATTGCCGCACCGGGAATGAAGGCGCGCTGTATGCCGACCTTCCAATGTCGGATTACCTGCGCATGGTGCGCCTGTTCGTATCGCAGGGCATAGAGAAAGTGCGCATCACCGGCGGGGAGCCGCTCTTGCGGCACGGTGTCGTTGATTTCGTCCGCGAACTGGCGCAGATGCGGACGCTGGACGGCAAGCATCTTGATCTCGCCATCACCACCAATGGACATCTGCTCGCCGAAATGGCGCAGCCGCTGAAAGACGCCGGTCTCTCTCGCGTCACCGTCAGTATGGACGCGGTCGATCCTGCCAAGTTCGCGCGCATCACGCGCATCAATAACGGATACGAAAACTGCCTGGCAGGTATTCGCGCCGCTAAAGCCTCCGGGCTAGCTCCGGTGAAGGTGAATTGTGTCCTGCTGCGCGGCTTCAACGAAGATCAGATCATCCCTTTCGGAAAGTTCGCGCGCCAAGAAGGCGTTGTGCTTCGCTTCATCGAGTTCATGCCGCTCGAGGAAGACCGGGTGTGGTCGCCGGAAGTTGTGGTGACGCTCGACCAGATCCTGGAAGAGATGAAGAACTTCCGGCCGCTGGTCGAGATCGAGCACCAGCGCAGCGAGACGGCGCGGCGTTACAAGTTCGATGACGGCATCGGCGAGATCGGCATCATTGCCCCCGTCTCCCATCCCTTCTGTGGACACTGCAGTCGGGTCCGAATCACCTCCGACGGCAAGATCCGCACCTGCCTCTTCTCCGTCTTCGACCACGATCTGGCCGGACGCATGCGCGCCGGCGATTCTGATGCCGAACTCATCACCTACATCCATTCCGTGATCGAGAAGAAGGAGGCGCGCCACCACATTGGCGAGCCGGGTTTTGAAAAGCCCTCGCGCAGCATGGTGCACATCGGCGGATAGCTTTCAGCATTCAGCCGTCAGCACTCAGTAAGAAGGCATAAACGGCAAGCAGTAAGCAAAAGAAAACGGCCCGACTTTACGTCGGGCCGTTCTGATTATTGAAAGTTGAGTGCTTAGAACGAGAAGCGCAACGCGAATTGAATGTTGCGTGATCCCCCGCTACCCAGGAAGGGATTGCCCAAGCCGACGTCGGGGGTGGAGGTGGACTGAATGAATCCGACACCTCGACCGTTTGATGGGTCACCAAGAGGCGCACCGGTGGTCAACCCGTTTGCGGCCATGTCCACTTCGAATCCTGGCCACAGAGGGCTAGCAAAATTGGGATGATTCAGGATGTTAAAGAAATCAGCACGGAGTTGCATGTTGATCTTCTCCGTAAGCTTCGTGTCTTTCACAACCGAGAAGTCCCAGTTCTTGAAGGTTGGGCCGTTCAGCGCATTTCTACCGAGACTTCCGAAATGCTGGTTGGGATTCGCTGCATCACATCCAAAACCATTCGGATCATTTGGATCGTAGTTGCAGGGTACCTGGAAGGCAGAGGCGTTGATTGCATAGCCGGAGCCGAGCGCGGACGTCCCCGCAAACGGGTTGCCGATGATATCGGGGCGGCCATAAAACTCGGCTGAGCCGTTGAAATCACCTTCAAACATATAGTTCACGTTCACCGGCTGGCCGGCGCTGAGCGTGACCACGTTATCGACCGACCAGCCGCTGGTCAGGGGCTTCCAGCTGTGCCCTGCAGGCAAGCCGTAGTGCATGGTCCAGGTGAAGTGATGGCGCTGATCGAAGTTCGAACTGGCACGTTCGCAGCGGCGACAGAAGCTGTTGTCGGGCTGGGTAGCGTTAGGAACGTAATCCTGCCCGTCGCTGGCGTCGTCTATTGAGTGCGAGTAGGTGTAATTAAGGCTCGACGTCACGCCATGCATGTCGCGCATACGTAAGCTGGTTTGCAACGAGTGATAGTTGGAGGTAGCCGCAGAGTCGAAGTCCAGAATGTAAAAGTAATTCGGATTGGCCTTGGCTTCAAGGGTGTTCGGAAGTGACTGATTGATGTCGTAATAGGTGAACAACTTACGTCCGAGAGAGCCGACATAGGCGACTTGCACGGAAGCTTTGCGGCCGAGTTGCTGCTCCACGTTAATGTTGAAGTTGTGGACCCATGGAGTGCGAGTGTGCTGGTTCACGGTGAATGCGTCTTGTTCGCCGACGCCATTAACGGCATAAGGCGGAGCGCAAAGGGCGGAGTTAGGTATGGGAATATCTGCCCCCGTACAAGGTGCTGCCGTGTAGTTCGAGGGACCAAAAGTCGGTGAGAAGCTGAAAGTTACCGGCTTAGGCCCTACGTCGTTGAATGCGGGGCCGGCGTTGAAAGTGGGCCAGGGCAGTTGGCCGCCGAAGAAGTCCTGGGAGAATCCGTCGTAGTAGATGCCCCAACCCGCGCGAGCGACGGTTTTGCCGGTACCGAATACATCCCACGCTACCGAAGCGCGGGGTGCGAAGTTGTTGTAGTCCTTGGGATAGAGCTGGTTGACATTGTGTACGAAGCCGTCATTGCCCAACAGGCTGAACAGGTTGTGCTCTTCGCCGATCACGCCGAAGTAGTCCCAACGCACGCCGTAATTCAGAGTTACCCGGGGCATGATCCGCCAGTTGTCCTGCAGATACAGCGAATTGTTGTTTTGATACATGTTGCGGCGCGTGTCTCCGAACGCTTGCCGGCCGCCGATCGCAGGCGGGAGTGTTCCAGTGTTGGCTCCAGCCAGGAAGGATGGCACGTCGTCAAAATTCATTGTTCCCCGATGACCTGCGTTGAAGAATTCATCCACAGTCGTGCGCCGGAATTCATAGCCCCATTTCCAATTGTGGCGGCCGTGGATCCAGGTCATGTTGCCGTCGAGCTGCCAGTTCTGGTCAGTTCGTCCGCGAGGGTTACCGGAGTTGGAACCAAGTATGCTGAGCCCTCCTACTGAGATTTGCGGCAGACCAAAATCCTGCGCTGTGACACCGGTGTTTAAACCGATGGACGCTGGGTCGAACTTATTGTCCTGCGGATGGAAGCTCTCGGTAAAGCGGTTGAAGCCGAAACGCAGCTCGGCAAGCAGCTTCGGCGTGATGATGTGTGTGTATGACAGCGAAACCAGGTTCACCGTGGTTGGGGTCGTCGTGTTGTAGCCAGGTGTAACGCCACCTCCTACCAGGCCAAACGGGAAGCTCTGGTCGCTGTGGCCGTAGAGATAGCGCCCTGTCAGCAAGTCCTGGCCGATGTGCTGGTCAATCTTGGCGATGTAGGTGTTGGCATCGTTGAAAAATGGAACGGACGTGTTAATCGTTGCAGGGCCGTTCGGACCAGCATCCCCGTTTCCTACAGCGGGTAGGGGCCCCCACGGGTTCAGAGCCAGCAGGTTGATAATGACGGGATCCGTAGCGCCACCTGCAGCGGCTATCTGCGCCTGCGACGGCACCGTGATCGGCTCCGGCTGCCCGCCTGATTCGCGCTGTCCTTCATAAGCTCCGAAGAAGAACGTTCTGTCCTTCCAGATCGGTCCGCCAACCGATCCGCCGAACTGATTATTGTGGAACTGCGACTGCGGCGAGCCGACCGTGTTGAAGAAGTTGCGCGCGTCGAGCGCACTGTTGCGGAAGAATTCGTAAGCGCTGCCGTGCCAGTCTTTGGTTCCGGATTTGGTGACCATGTTCACTACCGCACCGGCGTTACGCCCGTATTCCGGCTCGACGTTCGAGAGCACCGGGATCTCAGCCAGCGCATCAACGGGAAGGACCGTCGACGGAGTACCGAACACGCCGCCCTGATTCAGCACGGGCAGGTTGCGATAGCCATCGTTCATGTCAGTGCCGTCGAGCAGATAGTTGTTGGCGCGTCCGCGATTGCCGTTCGAGCTGAACAATCCGAACGAGCCGGGCGAGTCGCTGCCACCCCCGCCGTCGCCAGTAGCGCCGGGCGTCATGACCAGAACTTTTGTGTAGTCGCGTCCGTTGATGGGAATTTCTTGCAGGTGCAGAGCTTCGATGGTGCCGCCCATGGTATTGCTGGAACTCTCGACCAGCGGAACGTCGGCGTTCACGGTGACGACTTCGGTGGTCTCACCCGCGGCCAGCTTGGCGTCTACGCGCTGGCTGGTGCCCACTGCGACTTGCACACCTTTGAGGTTGGCCGACTTGTAGCCGGTCTTGCTCACGGCCACGGAATATATGCCACCCGGCAGCTCGGTCAGGCTATACGCACCCAAGTCGTTGGTGGTAGCGGTGCGGACGAGGCCAGTGTCGGTGCCGGTCACTTTGACTTCTGCGCCGGGCACAACGCCGCCGCTGTTGTCAGTCACGGTGCCTTCAATGCTGCCGCGGAACGACTGAGCGATGGCCGGCGAAACCAGCATCACTGAAAGCGCCAACACCAACACGAACGTGGGCCAAGAGGCGGAGTTCTTCATTTGAAATGCTCCTTGCTGATTGTGAGCTGCACAAAAGTGTGCCCGCGATTATATCCCCGCTGAATTCGGGCGCAAGTCGCAATTTCGGTGCGGTGCGCCAGGCCTGCTTGCCAACGAACACTGGATAGAGGGACAATAGAGGCATTCGCCTCTCATCTGGAAATGCTGAATCGCCAGAGCGCGAGTACGAATCTTATAGGCGTGACGATGTAGATCGGCTTCAACAACCCCGTCGTTCGGGCCGTTGCAAGACGGCAGTGGAGCGACTGGAGCCGGAGAAATGCTTTCAACATCCCCGTTCTGCTGCGGAGTTTTTCAAATCCAACCGAAGCAGGACTGAAGGCGGAACAAATTGGCTACGACTGCTATTGCACCTTCGTGCCGGCTGGAGAACTATTTAGTCCAACCGGATGAATCTATGACATCCCGCATTGCCGCGGTACGCCGCGAACTTGCGAGTGACGTCGTGATCCTCGGTCATCACTACCAACGTGACGAGGTCATCCAGTTCGCCGATCATCGTGGCGACTCGTACCGCCTTTCTCAACTCGCCGGACTGGCGAAAGCTCCTTACATTATTTTTTGCGGCGTGCACTTCATGGCGGAAAGTGCCGATGTGCTCAGCCGTCCGAACCAGAAAGTCATTCTGCCCGACCTCAGCGCGGGCTGCTCCATGGCTGACATGGCGGAGATCACGCAGGTGGAAGATTGCTGGGAGCAGCTGGTCCGCGACGGAATCACCGGCGACGCGGGCGACAAGATCACGCCCATCACTTACATGAACTCCACGGCGGCGATCAAAGCCTTTTGCGGCGAGCGCGCCGGAGTGGTCTGCACATCGTCGAATGCCGCGGGAGCGATGAAGTGGGCCTTCGCAAAAACGGAAAAGATCTTGTTCATGCCCGACCAGCACCTGGGCCGTAACACTGCTTACGCGCTGGGGATCCCGCGCGAAGAGATGGTGGTGTGGGACCCGTTCATGCTGTTCGGCGGCACGACTCCTGAGCGCTTGCGCAAAGCCCGCGTCATATTGTGGAAGGGGCATTGCTCGGTGCATCAGCGTTTTCTTCCCGAGCACGTGGAGAAAGTCCGCAGCGAGCATCCCGGCATTCACGTGATCGCGCACCCCGAGTGCCGCTGGGAAGTTTGTCAGAAGGCTGACTCGCTCGGCTCGACCGACAAGATCATACGAACGGTCCAGGCCGCGCCTGCGGGTTCAAAGTTCGCGATAGGCACTGAGATCCACCTTGTAAACCGACTTGCGAAGGAGAATCCCGATAAAATGGTAATGTCGCTCGATGACTCCGGATGCCTTTGCACCACCATGTTCCGTATCTCGCCGCAGCACCTGTGCTGGGCCCTCGAGAACCTGGCGGAAGGCAACGTGGTGAACCAGATCAAGGTGAAGAGCGAAGTGAAGCACTGGGCGCGCGTGGCGCTCGATAGAATGTTGGAGATCCAATAAGCAAATGGCCGACCGTTATTTCACCTTCGACGAAGCCCAGACCTTGCTGCCCGTGTTGGAATCTCTGCTGCGCAACGCAGTCGAATCCAAGCAGACGATCGAGACCGTGGACTCGGAATTCGAGGACTTGCGCCAGCGCATCTTCGTGAATGGCGGCACCTCGGTCGATATCGTTACGCTGGCCCGCCGCCGCGCAGAAAAAGACAAAGCCGTGCAGAAGGCGAAAGACACCCTTTCTGAGATCGATTCCATCGGCGTGCAGGTGAAAGATCTCGACACCGGCCTGCTCGACTTCCCCTGCGTCGTCGAAGACCAGGTGATCCTGTTGTGCTGGAAGATGGGCGAGAAGGGAATCACCCACTGGCATGGCATGGAAGAAGGATTCCGAGGACGCAAACCCATCGACGAGCGGATCACCCGATCAAAAAAGAAGCGCCCTAACTGACTTTTCGCTACCCTCGCGACAAATTTCCTCAATTCCATTTGCTACAATCGCGCCTTCACGGTGAGGCATGACTAAGGTTAAGACGATAGGGATCAGCACCGGAGGCGGCGACTGTCCCGGCCTGAATGCGGTGATCCGCGCCGCCGTGAAGTCGGCTGTCCTGAAACACAACTGGAAGGTCATCGGCATACAGGACGGCTTCGACGGCCTGATCTGGCCGGAAAAATCGCGCGAGCTGCAGCTCAAAGACGTCAGCGGGATCCTGCCCCGCGGCGGCACCATCCTCGGCACCACCAATCGCGGCGACCCGTTTCACTACAAAATGCCCGATGGCTCGGTGCAGGACATCTCCGACAAGATCGTGGCCAACGTTAAGAAGCTGGGAATCGATGCGCTGATCGTGATAGGTGGCGACGGCACGCAGAAGATCGCCTTCGAGCTGCAGAAGCTCGGCATCAACGTTGTCGGTGTGCCCAAGACCATTGACAATGATCTGTCTGCGACTGAAGTGACCTTCGGCTTTGACACCGCGCTGCACACCGTCACCGACGCCGTTGACAAGATCCACACCACGGCAGAGTCGCATCATCGCATCATGGTGGTGGAAGTCATGGGACGCGACGCGGGTTGGATCGCGCTCGAATCCGGCATCGCTGGTGGTGCACACGTGATCCTGATCCCTGAAATCAAGTTCACCATCGCGAATATCTGCAAGTTCGTGGAACAGCGCGAGACCAGCGGCAAACGCTTCACCATCGTTGTGGTCGCCGAAGGAATTTCGATGCCGGAAGATCTCGATGTTTATCACGGCAAGGAGCGACGCGCTAATGCACGCTCCGGCAGCGCCGGCAACTTGATCGGCGACGCTATCGGCCACATCACCAAGCGCGAAGTGCGCGTGACCGTGCTCGGGCACATCCAGCGCGGCGGCTCGCCTTCGCCATTCGACCGCATCCTCAGTACGCGTTTCGGCGTTGCCGCGGTAGACCTGATCTCCACCGGCGATTTCGGGCGCATGGTCTGCTTGATCAACTCGAGCGTCGAGAGCTGCGACATTTCCGATGCCGTAGGACAGATCAAACTGGTCGATCCCAAAGGCGACATGGTGCACACGGCGCGCTCAACCGGCGTGAGCTTCGGAGATAAGTAGACGTTCATCGATGACGCGCTTGCTATATTGGTATGTGCTCCGCCGTACATTCCTCTTCGTTTTCCTGCTCGCGCTAGCTCTGTCCGCAGGGTGCAAGCGCAACTCCGCTCCCAAAGAGAGAGTCTATGTCGCCGCGCAACAGGTAACGCTGCGCGACCGCGTCGCTGACGTTTACAACAAAGTCGGCAACGTGAAGAACGGTGACGTGCTCGAAGTGCTGGAGCGCAGCAAGAACAAGCGCTGGCTGCGTGTGCGCGACGCCGCGCAAGAAGAAGGCTGGATCGAGCAGAAGTACATCGTCGACGAGAACGTCTACGCCGCGGTGGCCAAACTTGCTGCGGAAAACAGGAATGCTCTGGTCCAGGGCCATGCCGCTGCCGATACCGACCTACGCATGCGCGTGGAGCCGCAACGCGACGGCGACTTCCTTTACATGTTGAAGGAAAAAGAAAAGGTCGAGCTGCTGAAGCGCGCCTCGACGGAAAAGCCGGCAAAAGCTAGTCCGGCTGAAGATCCAAAAAGCTCGAAACCTGTCGAGCCGGTCTATGAAGACTGGTGGCTGGTGCGCACCGGCGAAGGCCATGTAGGCTGGGTGGTCGCGCGCAACCTCGACGTTGAGGTCCCGATGGAAGTGGCCGAGTACGCGGAAGGCCGTAAGATCGTGGCCTGGTTCAAGCTGAACGAGGTCCGCAGCACCAAGGAAAAAGACAGCAAGTTGGTTCCGCAATACCTGATGGCCTTGAGCGAACCCAAGGGCGGCTTGCCCTACGACTTCGACCAGATCCGCGTCTTTACCTGGAACCAGAAGAAGGAACGCTACGAGACGGCCTATCGCGAGCACCTGGTGGGGGACCTTCCTATCCAAGTGGCTACTCAGGATTTCGGCAAAGACGGCCATTTACCGGTGTTCACCCTGCGCGCCAAAGAGGACGACCAGCCCTTCCAACAGCGTAAATACAGCCTGAACGGGGTGATGGTGCGGCGCGTTTTGGCGCCCGGCGAGGCCCCTCCCAGCAAATCCAAGCACCTCAAGAAGTGAGCTTTTCCCTCTGATTTCTCTCTCAAGCAGGGCATCGGTCTCTCTGAAACCTGAATCCAAGTTCCTCAGGAGCCGACCCATATGGCTGAGAAAGTCAAGAAACTGAACCTGGAACGCGATTACAAGAAGTTCCTTTATTTCATCGACGGCGAAGGCAATGTCGCCTCGAAGGCGAAGTCGGGCGAGGGCCAGACGAATATCCTGGTGCCCAAGGCCGTTGATCGCGACAACAATTTTCTCTATTTCATCGACAAAGATGGCGACGTAGCGCGTTCTCCGCGTGCTAGCAGGAAGAAAGCCGCTTAACACCGCAGTCGGGCCCCGCTGTAAATTAAGCCCCTATGTATGTTTTCCGAGAAAGTCACCGCGTGGCGCCCGCTGGGCGCCTTCTCGCGGAGCTTGCGGACGCAGTGCGTCGCGCCGCCTTCCCGAGCAATTCCGATGAAATCCTCGATGCGCTGCTGCGCGCGGGCGAGCTGGAGTGTTCGCTCGCCGATTCGGGCCAGCATTGGGCGGCGACTCAGATCGCCGGTGTCACCGATTGTCTTGCGTCAGCATTGGTTCACGGCGATCGGCTCGCAGTGGCTGACTCTTGCTTGCAGATACTGAATGCGATCGATCTCACTGGCGATGTGACGGTGAAGACGCCAGAGGGATTCGCCTACTACGGCCTGCATCCGCTGGATTATGCAAGACTCGTCGATCATCAGCTTGCGGGCTCATCGGACGAACCGGCCGCCGCAGTAATCGGCATTCGCACCATAGGCACTACTCTCAGCGCGATCGTCGCGGCGGAATTTCGCAGCCATCGGATCGCTGCGTCGCGAGTGACGGTGCGTCCCCACGGGCATCCGTTCCGACGCGAGTGCCGCTTTTCCACCGAGCAGCGCGATTGGATCGCTGAGCGCCGGCGCTCGGGTGACAAGTTCATCGTGGTCGACGAAGGTCCTGGACTCAGCGGCTCGTCATTTTTATCGGTTGCGAATGCGCTGCAAGTTGAAGGCGTTGATCCCGGAAATATTGTCTTCTATTGCAGCCGTATTCCGGAGATTGCTTCCTTTTGCACCGAGACCAGCCGTGAGCAATGGCCCCGCTTTCAGGCCTCCGCTGCGGTGTCACGCTCGCTGTCGGAAGATTTTGAAGATGCTTCCCATGGGAAATTGCGCCAACACATCGCCGGGTCGTCGTCCGAGTTGCCGGCGTCGTGGACTCACATGCAGCGTCGCAAATTCCTATCGAGCGACAACTCGGAGCTGCTCAAGTTCGAGGGACACGGCAAATATGGCGATGCGGCATTCGGACGTGCGCGCAAGCTTGCAGACGCCGGCTATGGCCCGCGCGCGTCGGGTAGGGTTGATGGCTACACGCGTTACTCATGGCTGGAGGGGAGAACACTCGAAGCCGGTGATCTAGATGAAGGGATTGTCAAGCTGATGGCGGAATACTGTGCTTTCCGCGCTCGGGAATTCCGGGCCGATCCCGGCGCGCGTGAC
>Ga0136846_1214652_pt1 | contig 10425 bp, 8 predicted proteins | sample HopSoiMetagenom2_FD_96841 | JGI IMG/M metagenome (GOLD analysis project Ga0136846, IMG submission 96841) | Grasslands soil microbial communities from Hopland, California, USA - 2 Assembly 2016 (version 4) | ecosystem: Environmental > Terrestrial > Soil > Grasslands | place: USA: Hopland... | reverse complement strand
GTTAAGACTTCTGATAGAGACCTAGCCACGCTAGATATCTCAGGAGTAGTATTCGATGATGAAGACATACCTCTTATAGAAAATAATTTAAAACATTATGGTCAGGTCAAGATGAATAGAGGACAGGTAAGAATTCTTACATTAAACACTATTTTAAGTGCATTAATAGTTGCAGGTATCGTATCCGTTGCCCTGCTAGCTCATGGTCTTAATCAGGATTTTTATGAGGAAGTTTTTGAACATAATAACACCAAGGTAATCCTAGAAACTGCCTTAACTATTGTTTCAGCTTCAGTTGCAGGATTCTTCTTAGAACTGTTAGTTGCCTATAGAGAAAAGAGAATAACGCATCACTGATTTTAGCGTGTTTTTTAATAAGTTAAACAAGTATTGCTTAATTTAGGAAAAAGTTGAATTGCGAAGATAACATAAATTATGTCGAGATATTACAAGAAGAAAAACAGTTATGATTTATCATAATTGCCGCTTACTAAATTAGAATAATATCTTAAACATAATCTCATACAAATGCTTGAATATATGATATACGCATTAATAGGATTTGTAGGAACTCTACTTGGACTTGAATCAGCCTGGCACTTTACAGCCTGTGAGATACCTCGGGATACAATAAAGCCTTGTATCTATAAGCAGGCAAAATTAGCTTTTGTGAAAGTAAGGTAGTAAAAAATTTTATAGGTGTTTATTAGATGCCTAGAAGAATTTCTATAGTTGATGATGAATTATTTTAGTTAGTTAACTTGGCTAGTTAATTATCGGCAGACTAAAACTGAAGGTATTTCATTGCTAACCTAGAATTAATAAAATTCTAAGAACTGCATATCAATAGATATATCTGATAACAATATATTCTAATATGGATGATTTCACTCCGGGAAGTACAGATCTTAGAAAAAGCACTGACGGTGGAGCTTCTGCCGGAAGTACTGTTAATCTGAGTAATGATTTGGGTAGTTCAGTCCCCCACTATAGCTGTATCTGGTAGTAATGCATATGTTGTATGGCTTGATAATACACCATGAAATTTCGAGATACTGCTAAGAAAGAGCATTAATGCGGGAGCCACATTTGGTAGTACAATTAATGTTAGTCAGAATGCTGGATTCTAAGGACTGCCAGCGATATCTGTATCTCCAAACAATTTCTAATGGGAATGCTACTAGTAGTAGACAATAAACGTTTGATAGATGGATAAGAAAAGCTCAGACTGCCTACAGTTTTATAAGGCTGGAATATTACTCTGGTGAGTAATACTAGACTTCTAATCTATCATGTTATTGAAAAACTAGTCAGTGCAGAGATGTAAACTGATAATCTCTTAACGTCATAATTCTTCGTTGTGACAATATGCCATTGGCAAAGACTAAAGCACTACATGTATTGCAGCTCAACATTATACGTCTAGTCTTGGTAGGCTTTAACGTAGCCATAGCGTTACAGAATAGGCAATGCACAGTTCGTTCCCATGAATCAATAACTGACAAGTTACAGTACTATAATACATCATTGCTCAGCTCTATATATAGCGCCAAGTGAATCTCGCAGGACAGTTCGGTTTCGCCGGATTTATGATGGCGTATGAGATCGCCGGCGTCATCGTGATCAGATTCAAAGCCATATTGAACCTCGCATATCTAGCTTTCGGCTGGCTATGTACTCCTCTTGATCATGATCTCATAGTAGACGCTGTCATCGACCGTAGTGTCTCACATTTTATTATTATCATTGTTTATGTCGTTCCAATCATAATACGACTCTTGTTATTTGTCTTCTCTCGATCTCCTGCAACCCAGATGATAAAGACACAAGCTGGCCTGATAGTTGCGCTATAGCACAATCTTTATTTTATCACAAGATCAGGAACTGATTCAATCTCTGTCTCTTCACCTTGTCTTTTTAGCCGCTGAACATTAAGAAATGCGAAAGTTTAATTTGTAGAATATCTCACTTGGAAATCTGCTTTTTTGCATAATGCACTGTCATATATAGGCCAAGATTAAACATGTAAACAATCAAGATTAAGAATTATACACATTGTATCAAAGCATATAATTCACTAGGTAAGTAAATACATAATATATGCTAGTTATTTCTACTGGAATATGCATTCGTCTGTAATGACAAATTTCTTGTAATATATCATTTAAACATTAGGGATTGACCTAATTCAGAGGTAACCTGAACTACACCCCCTGATTCCGCTGATAATACTTCGTGCCGATTCAATCTGTTGCTCATTTACGCCAGTCAACTTGATAATAACGTCTGGATCGTTTTCTTTTTTTCTCTATCATAAACGCATAAACAACTCCTTCTATTGACTTGGATCTTTTAATTAGTTCTTTACATGCATGTTTATTACAAGTAACCCAAAATGTACCCGATGTAGGAGTAAAGTTCATTGAATGACACTAGTTATATGTGAATTTAGGATTTATAACCTTTCTTTACATACAAATCTGACTTTTCAACTAACTGCAGAAAGTACCTTCACATAGGTCAGATATTAGTTGTTATTGATAGGAGCTATTCATGTCGTCAGCAGCTCCAGCCAATTACTGACATCTTCTTCAGAGACCAGACTCAACTGGTCATAGACGTTAGTATTCATAGTAGATATTTGATTCCAAAACTGTACGATTTTGTAGTATTAGAATAATTGTGAGTAGTAGTTAATTTAATTTTAGATAGATATTTCTAATGCATCATCATTGTATTCTATATTATGAATTTTGGTTTTCTCGTCTATTAAACATCTTGTACTAAGGTTGCTCTTTTAAAGGCCGGAGGAGGTAATATTAATTAGATTATTAATGGTTAACGATTTAATGGACAGAAATCCGCTTTAGGTAAATACAGCACAGAGATAGTTAAACTGTATTGAAAGAATATAAGTCTAGTTTTTGTTTGCATTAAACAGAATTAAATACACTATGAATATCATACAATGGAATCATGGATAACCTCATGTTTTAGAATATTTACCAATATATGTAAGTATTAACACTCATGATAATATTTATTCAAAGACATAGCAAATAACAAGTAGCAAACTCAATTCTCAGAAATTGGAAGGCTAAATGAAAATGTTGCCCCTTTACCATCAGCATTATTTTCAGCCCATATTTTGCCACCATGTGCTTCTACAATGCCCTTAGAGATAAACAGACCTAGCCCAGATCCCTTCTCTGATTTGGTAACAAATATTGTAAATAATTTGTCTTGTATTTCAGGATCAATACCAGTACCCCTATCTCTAATACTGATAATGACTTCGCCTCCGTTTTTACTATTGATATTATCTTTATTGTTATACCCTTGATTAGATTTTATAGTAGTAAAGACAGTTATCGCGTTACCGTGTTGATCATAGACGCTTGTGCCACTACTTACACTATTCTTTGTAGACTCTACAGCATTAGTCAAGAGATTTGATATAACTTCGTCAATTCTGATTCTATCTGCATCTACAATTACAGGATCAACCTTTGGCTTAGCAAAAATTATTTCTATCTCATCTTCTTTTGATTTTATATCATTTATCATATCTCTTAATCTTTCATTGATGTCAAATCTCTCTTTATCAAGTCTTAAAATCCGATTTTCAATTTTCGAAATATCCAAAATCTTCTCTGAAAGACCTCGCAGCCTTTTAGCGTTTCTGATTATGATTTCTAAGAATTCTTCGTCTTGTTTGTGTGTAGCTGAAGCTGCACTACGGGAACGAATAACTTCCGTTAAGCCAAGTATTGGTTGTATGGGCGTTCTCAATTCGTGAGCCGCTATATTTATGAATTGATCTTTTAATCGGTCTTTATATTTGAGTTGTTCATTTAATCCCTTTAATTCAGAAGTTAATTGATGTTGATTTTTAATGTAATTTTTTATAGATTGTACCATAGAATTAAATGATTCGCCTAGGAGTGAGAGCTCATCATTTCCTTTGCGTTGAACTGAAACGTCGAGGTTTCCTTTCTTTACCTCAGATGTTGCATATGTAAGTGTACTTATTGGCTTGAGTATTTTTATTACAAAATAAAGTATTAGTAGAACTACACCGATGTTTATTATTGCAAGGAAAATCTCTAACAATATTAAATTCCTTGAATCTATCGCTGCATCATTTCCCAATTGTGTTACTAGCATATCTGATGAATCGATTACGTTCGTAGCCAAGGATGATAGTTCAGGCTTTGTAGATTGGTATAGTTTTGTTGCCGATGTCGCAGATGCAGCAAGAATACTAGTAACATTCTTAGAGGTAGCTGTAGTAGTAGGTATTTTTGATTGTGATTGTTCTCTTTTTTGTTGTAGAGATGGCTTAACAATTTCAGAAGTAATAAAGATTCTAAATCTATTCCAATCATTATTAATTATCCTCCATGAATCCAGAAACTTTGACGACAATGGTTTTAATTCTATGTTTGAAGTTTTTCCGCCATCTCTTAAAACTAATAAATTTGTATTCAGATTATTTATGGCATGATTTAATTTCGCGGCGTTAGATGTAGATGAGGCTAGTGAGGAGACATGAGCGGGAGAAGAAAACGAAGAAAATATTCCATTTAAATATTCTGAAGTCTGAAACAACACGCTCATCGTTAGAAATCTGTTTTTACCTGCAATGTTGATTGAATTTCCTAAAAAGGTTTGTTGTGATTGAAAATAGACAAGTATTATAAAACTACAAATAATAACAGCAATGATAATTGCGACTAAGAATCCTATTTTATAAATAACTTTGGAAGTCAGTGATTGAAAAAACAAGCTAAAAGCACCCTATAAGCACAGTCTAGATTTCGTATGTAATTGTACAGAAACTTCATATGACCAAAGTCGTTACGGTTTCTTAATACTGCAAGCATCACATCTATATGTGGAGAGGAGTAATATTTTTACTTTATAGATCATACTTATTTACTGTATAAAATTAGGTGTAATATACTAGACATGATTAATTATGTATTAAAGAGGTCCATACTTTTAAAAGGAGATACGCATTTGAACTCCAGTTCAATAGCTACTAAATCGACTATTAGAATCTTATCATCGTATTTGACAACATACTATGTTTATTAACATAAATTCGTCATCAATATCCATCTGCTATCTATTTAAATGCTTTTGTAGCTACGCTGATAATGCTAGGCAATATAGTTAGTGTTAAGATGTATAGATTTTCGGAAAAGACATCACAAATACTTTGCAAACCTTAATTATTACCTCTTCATATAAATTATATGGCTGCCGCAGAGCAAGTTAAATCTGCTGCTAGAGAACAAAAGTTCGAATGTGACATATGTAAAAAGGTATTCGAGAATTGGTACATACTCAATTATCATAAGTTATTAGAGCACAGTGAATCTAAACGTCCACCAATAGGAGTTGGATAATCTCATAAAAAAATAGTGAGAGAACTCTAAAATCCATTTGAGTAATAATTTGATATCTCAATTACTCAACTATCAAATAATAAAGTTCATGGATGAATCACAATCCATAAGCTAAATACAGATTAAAGCAGTTACTATGAATAGTATGTGAATTAATATATCAAAGATCAGAGCACAATAGGATCTATAATGACTATTATAGACTATTATAGACTATTATAGACTATTACTGAAGCATCATTTGAAGCAAAACTATTCAGATATGAAAATCTGAACTTGGAATATTCTCCTTATTCAGAATTACCTTCTATACAGCAGTATGTATAACATACTATTATTATACCGAAGTCATATACATACCATTTGTGGTAGTGTCAAGAGTAATATATTTCGAAATACAAGTTGATGATATTAATAGGGCTATACAATTTTATAAAAATGTATTTGGATGGGAGTTTAAACAATTTGGCAATGTAGAATATTGTTTAATCATAACTGGGCCTGATGACCAACATGGAATTAATGGCGGATTGATGAAACGCATAGTGCCCATATCAAATAAATATGATCCTATTAAAGGATACATATGTACAATTAATGTTTCATCTGTTGATGATTATTGTAAAAAAATAATAGATTATGGTGGAACTGTCGAAATGGACAAAATGTCAATTCCAGGAGCAGGCTGGATTGCTTACTGTAAAGATACCGAAAATAACATTTTTGGTATAATAGAAAGCAATATCGAATTGGTCTAATCATTATTATATAATTAACTTAAAAGTATAAGAAATATTATTAATAGACGATAATTCCACATTTACTGATTGCAGAATCTCTAAACTTGGATAGTAATATATCTTTTGATGATCTTATGGATATATTAAATGATTATTCCAAGTATATTACTATATTTTTAAAGTCCGGTATTATGCTATAAAAATACTATATTGTTATAATTACTCGTATTTAATTTAATAACAATTGCTTTGCATTATTCTATATTTAATTATAACATTCGCTATATCATCACGCGCGAATATTTATACATGCATAACTCCTTGTGATATTAAAATTATGAAAAAGAGTTACTACGGAATGTCCACAGAAAAATAAATGAACTTTTATAGCAATACCAATTAAGCTTTGAAAGTCCCACTCAATTTTGCACCTCAATATTTTCCATCGAAGAAACACTGCATACGTAGGCGGAATTACAATGGCAATAACAATATAACTGACTCGGAATGATATTAATCATTGCCAGTTTGTCAATGAGTAGTGATGACGTAGAGGAGGATATTAATAATATTGCTTCGCCAAACACTGCGGCTACTGAGACTAGTAAATACATAACTTTCAGTAAATATCAACAACGCAAGATCAAAAGGTTTACGATAATCAAGACGAAAGATCATCTAGATGATTCTGATTATGAGGTAATGTCAGGGATAAACAAATACTCTATTTATAAAAGCGTAAATAAAGGCTGGTTATGCACATGCAGACATTTTGCGCTCTTCCAAACTCCATGTAGTCACATAAAGGCAGTAATATTATATGAACAAACTAGCCACAGAGATGAAAAAAATGCACAGAATTATTCTGAACTCTAATGGAGAAATAGTAGGTAAAGTACGGTTAAACAAATGTTATTTGAGTAGACATCAGAATTCTTCTTTTGAATTTCATCATTTGGTGATTGCAAGTTTCTTATTTTCTTTGATATTTATACTCTTTTTCAAATTCGGGATTGAAATTTATTTTGCAAAATATACAAGAGCAGCATTTGCTCTAAATAGCGAAATAGCTAATAAATCAATATTCAACAGGCATTATTCAATATAAATGATATTTTATTGCTATGTAATGTGATAGGTATTATTCGTAGATATAGGTTAAGGTTTCATCAACGTACAAATTTTCGTACTTTCAAGACATAGGGGGATAGCATTGTTTGCACACCGCTATCTACTCATCTATGCTCATTGCCTTTTAAAGGGATTTGAGAGAAATGAGTCCCGAGATAATGTTAATAATATCGTTTATCACGAAAATATTAGCAGCGCTGGTCCGGGTTTCGATGGGATGCAATACACTTGTATATGTAATCCAAGTCTTAGCGGGTTCGATGGGAGTCAATTGACAATTCAATTGTGTCTGAATTCGTGGTCCCATGGATAAGAAATCACAAAAAAGTGTAAGAATTAGAGTATAGCTTTAATCAAACAGGCTAGGGTTCAGAACCCAAGGTATTTAGATTCTATGTAGGTAACAAAGTAATTCGGATTATAGCCTTCATTTAAGACATTTTTAAGAAGCATTTTGGGGGCATAAACAGATCCATGCTGATGTATCTTTAGTCTTAACCATTTTCGGATAGGCTCGAAATTACCTCTTTTGATGTCTTCCTCGTAATCCTCTAGATCTTTGCGCATCTTTGAAGCAATGATTGCCGAAATCAAGTTTCCCAAAGTGTAAGTTGGGAAGTAGCCAAAGAGGCCACTGCTCCAATGTGTATCTTGAAGCACTCCCTGTGCGTCGTTAGTTGGTCTCACTCCAAGTAGCTGCTCCATTCTATCGTTCCAGAATTCAGGAATCTCAGAGACGCTGAGCTCATCGCCAAATATTTTTTTCTCTATCTCATATCTTATTGCTATATGAAGATTGTAAGTGACTTCATCGGCGTCAACTCGTATATAATCAGCCTTGACATTATTGAAATAAAGGTACAATTCATCATCCGTTGCTTGGTTTGCAAAACTTACTTGTTTTCTAATCAAGGGAGCAATCAATTGAACAAAAGGCAGACTTCTGCCCACAATATTCTCCCACAATCTTGACTGAGATTCATGGAGCGCAAGCGAAGATCCCCCTTCAACAGGAGTAATAGACAATGACTGATCGCATTGCAGATTATACAAAGCATGACCAGCTTCATGAATAGTACTAGATATCGACTTTTTGAAATCAGTTCCTTCATATCGCGTAGTTATTCTGACGTCGTTGAGCCCGATAGCCTCGGTGAAAGGATGAGTAGATACATCCATTCTGAAACGTTTCATGTCGTATTGCAGTAGTGTCAAAATATCATGATTGAGCTCATCAACTTTTTGGATATCATACTTTGATTTTCCCAGTTTGCTCTCTTTGCAAAATGGGCTACCTGAATCGACGAGTTTTTTCAGAATCTTCTGAATACGCAGAGTCAATACACTGAATACTTTATCCAAGTCATCTACCGTAAGCTCTTCTTCAAACATATCCAAGAGCGCATTATATGGATGCTTTTCATAACCTATCTTCTCAGCGATTTGCTTCTTTATTTCTACCATTTTCTTCAAGTGGGGTTCATACATCATGAAAACAGATTTTTCTCTCGCCTCTCTCCATGTCATGTTTCCCCTTATTCTTTCCAGAGATTCTGCTTCAGTCAACTCTTTGGGTATCTTGATCTGCTTGGTTATTTCCCTGTTGAGTACTCGTACAATACCCTTCTCTAAGTCGCTAAGGTTCTCCAGTTTCTTCGCTGACTCAACAAGACCAATAAAATCTTTGTTTAGCAGAAGATCCTTATGCAGGATTTGAAGCTGAGAATCGGCCGTTCCTCTTTCTTCGGTGCCTTCCCTAGGCATATAAGTCTCAAAGTCCCAGCCCATTAGAGAAATGGCATGATTTAGCGACCACATTGGTTTGTAAGCATCGAGGATCTGATTCATGACAAGGTTTTTGCATCTCATTTTGTCACACTTTCATGAACTTGATCACATCGGTCAATTAATCATTACTAGCGATGTTTGCATCCTTGGAAAATCAAGGTAACTGTGTTAAAGTGAAAGTGGAAAATGATATAGTTCAATGGCAATGGAATGGTTTTTAATTTAATTTTGATATTTGACTCGAAGACACGAAGTCATAAGGGAATTTGTTTAATCATAACCATAAACAATCATTCACTATAACTGCTGCTACATGAACAAGCCTACATTTCGATCAATATTGTTGCCAGAACCTAGCTAGTTGGCGGAAGGCATACTTTCCTGGCCACAACATCGAGTGTGATCTTTATTGGTCTATCAGGATATTCTTACTTCGGAATTCTTCAGTGGAAGATCTATCAATACAAATGTCCTTTGGTCGTGGTATCCATTTGTTGATCTATTTCAATTTAGCGTCATATCCGTTATTTCGCAAAGGAGCGTGGCAGATCCAATGTAGTTTCTGAGTAATAGTGACTAGTTATTCGTGTCTAACTACTGGCTTAATAGAACCCTAGGAATACATATGATATAGTCCAAAGCTCTCTTCTATCTCTTGTTTTAACCAGAAATCACACAGGTGTTTTAATACTTTAATTGACGATTTCATACAACTTAAGCAATATTCAAAGCGATTCGTTCCATGCCTCTAACGACAAGACATCCGAGGATTATACATTTACTCGTGTTTGAATTCCAACATATCATGTTATGGAAATGCCTTGAGTTTTATGATCTTCTATTTATCTCATATAACCCTCTTACTGTACATACACCACATATCTAATCTCCTTTAGATGTTTATGAGCATCCATATCGGTGATTGGATCTATAAAATGTATGACTATTTCAGAATCCAGATGTAATCTGTCTCGTTGCCAAGAACGCTCTTTGATAAACCAACACTGTTATTTAGGAATGACAAGGATTTGCTTTGCGTATTATTGAATAATATTATTCCATGGTAGACCCAACGACCATCAATGGGTCTACCCATGTCATAAGATATCCAAGCAATACTTTGCCCATCTGGGGTCTTGAGTGTTCCATTACCTGTGCTCTGGACTAATTTATCAGATAAGTAAGTATCTTTTGTAAGTCTGATCGTTAGTAATATTTCCTACACCTTTTAGGAATCCTTGGTCAGAGAAATGTGTCTCTTCTATTCGGTGAGGAGTTAATGATATATTCTTTGCTGATAGAAATGTGGTTTTATTAGAATTATAAATCGAATCTGCCGGATCCAAAGGCAC
>Ga0136846_1239479_pt1 | contig 10426 bp, 20 predicted proteins | sample HopSoiMetagenom2_FD_96841 | JGI IMG/M metagenome (GOLD analysis project Ga0136846, IMG submission 96841) | Grasslands soil microbial communities from Hopland, California, USA - 2 Assembly 2016 (version 4) | ecosystem: Environmental > Terrestrial > Soil > Grasslands | place: USA: Hopland... | reverse complement strand
TGCATTGCTTCCTTTCAATCGGACGCCCGATGTTGAGCGCCCGCCGGATCTGCATTGAGCTCCCTGCCTCCCACCGCAGATCCGGGAAGGCTGCGGGCAAGGAGCCGGTTGCCAGTAACCAGTAATCAGTTTCCGGCTGGAACCTGGGAACCGGGAACTGGCTACTTCGAGTACAACTCCACGATCAGCTGCTCTTGTACCGGCAGATTGATCTGTTCGCGCGTTGGCAGCGATGCGATACGGCCCGTCATCGTGCCCGGGTCGAACGACAGCCACTCGGGGATGCCGCGTCCCTTCACTTCTTCCATCGCGTGCTGAATCGACGGGTTCTCGGCGCTCGTGCCGCGGACGGTGATCACGTCGCCCGCCTTCACCGAGTACGACGGGATGTCGACCTTGCGGCCGTTGACGCTGAAGTGGCCGTGGCGCACCAGCTGCCGCGCCTGCGGACGCGATGTCGAGAGCCCGAGCCGGTAGACCACGTTGTCGAGGCGGCGCTCCAGCAGCTGCAGGAGGGTCTCGCCGGTGATGCCGCGCGTGCGCTCCGCGGTCTCGAAGTAGCGGCGGAACTGGTTCTCGAGCACGCCGTAGATGCGCTTGACCTTCTGCTTCTCGCGCAGCTGCAGGCCGTAGCCCACCAGCTTCGCCTTCCGCAGCTTTCCGTGCTGCCCCGGCGGCAGGTTGCGCTTCTCGATCGCGCACTTCTCAGTGTAGCAGCGCTCTCCCTTGAGAAAGAGCTTCATGCCTTCGCGCCGGCACAGCCGACAAACGGGTCCAATATAACGTGCCATTCTTTACTGATCCTTGTTAGCTTCAGCTATCAGCTTCCAGCTTCCAGCCATCAGCTTCCAGTTTCCGCTGGCGGCTGGAGGCTGGGCGCTGGCGGCGTCCTTGTTACACTCGCCGCCTTTTTGGCGGCCGGCAGCCGTTGTGCGGGATCGGCGTGACGTCGCGGATCGACTTCACGTCGAGACCGATCGTCTGCAGCGCGCGGATCGCCGACTCGCGGCCGGCGCCCGGTCCCTTGACGCGCACTTCGAGCGACCGCATGCCGAACGTCTTCGCGGCGTTGCCTGCGGCGATCGCGGCCTGGGTCGCGGCGAACGGCGTCCCCTTGCGCGATCCCTTGAAGCCGATCCCCCCCGCGCTCGACCACGCGACGACATTGCCTTCGCCATCGGTGATCGTCACCGTCGTATTGTTGAACGACGCGTGAATGTGCGCGAGACCGTGATGGATGATGCGCTTCTCGCCGCGCTTCTTGAACGTCTTCTTCTTCGCCGGACGGCCTGCGCCCTTCTTTCCGCCTTCAGTGCCTGGCGTGGCTGACGCGTCGACTGGGTCGTTTTTTGCCATGACTGTGTCTGCTTTTCTTGGTGCTCTAGACCGTTTTCTTCTTCGCGACCGCGCCCTTGCGCGGGCCCTTGCGCGTGCGCGCGTTCGTGCGCGTGCGCTGTCCGTGCACGGGCAGGTTGCGGCGGTGCCGCATCCCGCGCCAGCTGCCGATTTCCATCAGCCGCTTGATGTTCATCGAGACTTCCTTGCGGAGGTCTCCTTCCACGCGACCCTGCTCTTCAATCACCCGGCTGATCTTCCGGACGTCGTCTTCCGACAAGTCCTTGACGCGGACGTCGGCGCTGACGCCCGCCGCGGTCAGGATGTCGTTCGACCGCTTCCGGCCGATGCCGTAGATGTAGGTCAGGCCGACTTCGACCCGCTTCGTGCGCGGGAGATCGATACCAGCAATACGTGCCATATGCTCTTGATCCTTGTCAGAAGCTGGAAGCCAGATCGATCCGTGTCGCTCCAGCTACCAGCTTCCAGCTCCAGCTTCAGCTTCTAACCCTGTCTCTGCTTATGCTTCTGGTTCGTGCAGATCACCCGCACGACGCCGCGGCGGCGAATGACCTTGCACTTGTCGCAGATCCGTTTGACCGACGCTCGTACTTTCATAATTTTTCGACTATCCTTCCCCGTGTCAGGTCCCGAGGGCTCAGTTCCAGCCGGACGCGGTCCCCTATCAGCACGCGGATGAAGTTCTTTCCCGGTCCGCTCGGCGTGTGCGCCGTCACTTGCCGCGAGCCGTCGATCTCGACGCGGTACTGCGCGTAGGGCAGCGATTCGCGAACGATCCCGTCAACCGTGATGGCCTGGCGATCACTCACTCGAAGGACTCGAAAGGAATCAAAGCGTTCGAAGGATCTCTCGACAATAAACAGAACCCAAAATTGAATCTCCTTCGACTTCTTCGAATCCTTCGACTCCTTCGAGTTCGAGTTACGAATTCACCGTCGTCGGCCGCAGCGTCATGACCAGAGGACCGTTGTTCGTCACGGCAACCGTGTGCTCGAAGTGCGCCGACAGGCTGCCGTCGCGCGTGACCGCGGTCCAGCCATCCGCCAGCACTTTCACCGAGGGCTTCCCCATGTTCACCATCGGCTCGATCGCGAGCGTCATGCCTTCGGCCAGGCGCGGCCCGCGGCCCGGCTCTCCGTAGTTGGCAATCTGCGGCTCTTCATGGAGCGCCGCGCCGATGCCATGGCCCACGAACTCCCGCACGACCGTGAAGCCGTTCGCCTCGACGTGCTTCTGGATCGCATGGCCGATGTCGGAGATCCGCGCACCGATGCGCACCTGCGCGATCCCTTTCTCGAGCGCTTCCTCCGTGACGCGCAGCAGGCGCTTCACGTCGTCGCTGACCTGTCCGACCGCGACCGTCACGGCCGAATCGCCGTAGAACCCGTTCAGCTTCACGCCCATGTCGAGCGAGACGATATCGCCCGACGACAGGGGACGCTTGTTGGGGATTCCGTGAACGACCTGGTCGTTCACCGATGCGCACAGGGTCGCAGGATACCCGCGGTAGCCCTTGAACGCCGGCTCCGCGCCCGCGGCGCGCACGCTCTTTTCCGCCGCGGCGTCGAGATCGAGTGTGCTCACCCCGGGCGCCACCATCGCGGCGAGCTCGCCGAGCACCTGCGCGACCAGGGCATTGGCGGCGCGCATCCGCTCGATCTCCGCGGGCGATTTGCACACGATCACAGCCGCGCTCCCTGCGCGATGGTCGAGGCTTCGCAGATCGCCTTGTCGAGCGAGGCCGTCACAACGTCCGGCGGCTGGTTGCCATCGATCGTCCTGAAGGTCGGTCGCCCGGAGTAGTAGTCCACGAGCGGCTTCGTCTGGCGGTGATACACCTTCAACCGTTCACGCACGATCCCGTCGCCATCGTCGGTCCGCTGCACCAGCGTCCCGCCGCACTTGCCGCAGCTGGTCGTCCATTCGACGAGCGCGTTCGACCCGCAGTCCGCGCAGATGCGGCGCGCGGCGAGACGGCGGACGAGCACGTCTTCCGGCACCACGATGTCGACGACCACGAGCGAACCGCGGCCGGTCATCATCTGGTCCAGCGCGCCGGCCTGCCCGACGGTCCGCGGAAACCCGTCGAGCACGAACCCGCTCTTCGCGTCCGGCCTCGTCAGCCGTCCGGAGACGATGCCAATCATGACCTCGTCGCCGACGAGATTGCCGGCATCCATCGTTGCCGTGGCAATCCGCCCGAGCTCGGTCCCCTCCTGGACGGCTTCGCGGAGGATGTCACCGGTCGAGATCTTCGGCAGGCGGTGCCGCTGTGCGAATCGTTCCGCCTGGGTCCCTTTGCCCGCCCCGGGAGGACCAAGCATGACGACATTCAGCGCCACGGCGTGACGCTGGTCCACCTACTGCCCCCGCCGTCCGCGAATGCGGGTCTTTTTCATGAACCCGTCATAGTGGCGCATGATCAGCTGCGACTCGACCTGCTGCACCGTATCCATTGCGACGCCGACGATGATCAAGAGCGACGTGCCACCGAAGTAGAACTGCACGTTCATGCCCTGTGTGATGAACTGGGGCATGAACTGATCGAGCTTCTCGCCGATGAACGGTATCGGCGCGACCTTGAAGCCGCTGATCAGGAACTCCGGCAGCAACGCGACGCATGCCAGGTAAACCGCTCCCACCAGCGTGATCCGCGTCAGGATCGTGTCGATGTACTCGGCGGTGCGCTTGCCGGGCCGGATACCGGGAATGAAGCCGCCGTACTTCCGCATGTTCTCGGCGACATCGTCGGGGTTGAAGATGATGGCCGTGTAGAAATAGCAGAAGAAGATGATGCCGGTCAGGTACAGCAGGTTGTACAGCGGCATCCCGTAAGCAATCTGGTCGATCACGCGGCGCAGGACCGAGCCCTCGGGGGTCATGCCCTGCATGGTCAGCGGGAACCCCAGGATGGACGAGGCGAAGATCACCGGGATGACGCCCCCGGTGTTGACCTTCAGCGGAATGTGCGTGCTCGAGCCGCCATACATCCGCCGTCCGACGACCCGCTTGGCGTACTGCACGGTCACCCGGCGATGGCCGCGCTCGACGAACACGATGGCCGCCACCACCAGCACCATCAGCACGATCAGAAGCAGCAGCCGGAACAGACCCATCTGACCCGTCCGGAGCTGCTCGACCGTCGTGAGCACCGCGTGGGGGAAGTTGACGACAATGCCCGCGTAGATGATGAGCGACATGCCGTTGCCGATGCCGCGCTCCGTGATCTGCTCGCCCAGCCACATGATGAACGTCGTGCCCGTCGAGAGCGTCAGCACGGTCATCAGGCGGAAGGCCCACCCGGTGTGATAGACGAGCGGCAGTCCGCCCGCGATGTTCGTCTGGTGCTCGAGGTAAATCGCAATCCCGAGCGACTGCACGACGCTCAGGATGATCGTGCCGTAGCGTGTGTACTGCGTGATCTTCCGGCGCCCGAGCTCTCCTTCTTTGGAGAGCCGCTCGAGGAACGGCCACACGACCGTGAGCAGCTGCAGGATGATCGACGCGCTGATGTACGGCATGATGCCGAGCGCGAAGATCGTCATCTGCGACAGGTTCTTGCCGGAGAACATGTCGTAGAGGCCGAACATCGTGTTCTTCGCCTGGTCGGCGAGGAGCGCGAGCGCGTCGTGGTTCACGCCGGGTGTCGTGATGTGACCGCCCACGCGGTAGACCGCGAGCAAGCCGAGCGTGAAGAGCACGCGCTTGCGGAGGTCCGCAACCGAGAAGATGTTTTTCAGACTGTCAGCGAGCATGTGTTTTTTACCGGCGGGTCTGGAGACCCATAACGCCGGGTCGAAGGACCCGGCCTACCTACTACGCCAACACCTCGGTCGTACCGCCAGCTGCCGCGATTTTCTCCGCCGCCTTGCCGCTGAATTTGTGCGCCTTCACGGTGAACGCCTTGCCGATATCGCCGCGCGCCAGCACCTTGATCGCCCCCGTGCGCCCGACCAGCCCTCGCTCCCGCAGGAGCTCCGGCGTGATTTCGGTGCCGGCATCGAAGCGCTCGGCAATTGTATCGAGGTTCACGACGTCGTATTCCTTCCGGAACGGGTTGTGGAACCCGCGCTTCGGCACGCGCCGGTGCAGCGGCATCTGGCCGCCTTCGAACCCGCGCTTGTGCTTGAAGCCGGACCGGGACTTCGCGCCCTTGTGACCGCGGCCGGCCTGCGCGCCCTGCCCGGAGCCCTGCCCTCGACCGACACGCTTTTTGGAGTGCTTGGCGCCCCTGGGAGGACGCAGATTGCTCAAATCCATTGGACTACTCTCCGACTTCCACGAGGTGGCGAACCTTGAGAATCATGCCGCGTGTTGCCGGCGTGTCCGGCAGCGCCACCGAGTGGCCGATCCGCCGCAGGCCCATGCCCTGGACGACCTTGGCCTGGTCTTTATTGAAGCCGATCGTGCTCTTGCGCAACGTGACCGTCAGCTTCGGGCCCGTCTGCGGCTTACTTGATTTCTTCTGAGGCATCATCGTCCTCTTCCGGCTGACGCCGGAAGCCACAAAGGTGATCGTCTGGCTTCCGCCTTCAGGCGGAAGCTCCTTCTTCATCGCGGCCCCGCAGCTTGAGCACGGAGCGGGGATCCTTGAGGCCGCTCAGTCCCGCGAATGTCGCGCGCACGACGTTGTGCGGGTTCGCGGATCCGAGCGACTTGGTGAGCACGTTCTGGATGCCGGCCGACTCGACGACCGCGCGCACGGCGCCGCCGGCGATGATCCCCGTGCCGTCCGGCGCCGGCTTCAGCAACACCTGCCCCGCGCCGAAGCGGCCGATCACCGGGTGCGGCACCGTCGTCCCCTTGAGCGGGACGCGGATGAGCGACTTCTTTGCCGCTTCAATGCCCTTCTTGATAGCCGACGGAACTTCCTTCGCCTTGCCGACCCCGAAGCCCACCACGCCGTGACCGTCGCCGATCACGACCAGCGCGCTGAAGCTCAGGTTCTTGCCGCCCTTGACGACCTTCGTGACGCGGCTGATGTTCACGACCGTGTCCTTCAGATCCAGCTGCGAGGCGTCAATCTTTTCGCGAGTCTCAAACATAAAGTGTCCAGTTACCAGTTGCCAGTTCCCGGTCTCCAGTTTCCAGGTCCACTCCCGTTGCTTTCCACTGGCAACCGGTTACTGGTAACTGGGCACTGGCTACTAAAATTCCAGCCCTGCTTCGCGTGCCGCCTCGGCCACCGCGCGAATCCGCCCGTGATAGAGGTAGCCGCCGCGATCGAACACGACGCGCGTGATGCCCTTTTCCTTCAGCCGATCGGCGATTGTCTTGCCGAGCGCCTTCGCGCCGACGACGTTGCCGCCGCGGGTCGTGCCGCTGAACGCGCTCTTCAGCGACGGCTCCGTGCTCGCCGCCGACGCGACTGTCGTTCCGCTCATGTCTTCGATCACCTGCGCGTAGATATGCGAGACGCTTCGGAACACGCGGAGACGCGGCCGCTCGGCAGTCCCGCTGATGCGCTTGCGCTGCCGCAGCGCGATCCGAACACGGCGGTCCTTAGTCGTTCTTATCTTCATCGTCAGTCCCAATCGCCAATTCGATCAATCGCCAATGCACTCGACAATCGCCGATCGCCAATGATCTTCAACCGGCAATTGGCAATCGGCAATGTGCAGTTACTTGGCTCCCGTCTTCCCCGCCTTCTTCTTCAGCACTTCCCCGGTGTAGCGGACGCCCTTCTGCTTGTAGGGATCCGGCTTGCGGAGCGCGCGAATATCGGCCGCGACCTGCCCCACCAGCTGCCGGTCGATCCCCGTGACGGTCACGTGCGTCTGCTTGTCGACCGCCACGTCGATTCCGGTCGGGATGTCGAACACCACGGGATGCGAGTAGCCGAGTGCGAAGTGCACCTGCTTGCCCCTGACCTCGGCGCGGTACCCGACACCGACGATATCGAGATCTTTACGAAAGCCCTCGGTGACGCCGCGGACGGCGTTCGCGACCAGGCTGCGCGCCAGACCGTGGAACTTCCCCAGTTCGGGGTCGTCGTGAAGGGCCTTCGCCTGGAGGTGATCGCCGTTCACCTCGAAGCCGATGCCCCGCGGCAGCACCTGCCGCAGCTTGCCTTTCGGCCCCTGGATCTCGACGGCGTCCGGCTTCACGTCGATTTTGACGCCCTTCGGAATCGCGATGATTTTCTTCCCAATGCGAGACATAAATCAGTTTCCAGTCGCCAGTTTCCAGTCGCCAGTTTCCAGTTCGCCGCTGCCAGCGTTCGTCACTGGCAACTGGCTACCGGCAACTGGTCACCACACGTTACAGAGCACTTCTCCACCGACACCGGCTTTCACCGCCTCGCGGCCGGTCATGACGCCGCGCGAGGTGGTCAGGATGCTCGTGCCGAGGCCGGCGAGCACGTCAGGTACTTCGTCCCGTCCGAAGTACACGCGCCGTCCGGGCCGGCTCACCCGCTGGATCCCCGTGATCACGCGCTCACCGCGCGGTCCGTACTTCAGGACGATCCGAAGCGTCGGCTGCGGTTCGCCGTTCTGCGGTTCGACCACCTTCGAGCTCTGGATGTAGCCTTCGCTCTCGAGGATGCGGGCGATCTCCACCTTCAACCGGGACGAGGGCATGTCCACGCGGGGATGCCGCGACTCGGTCGCGTTGCGAATCCGGGTGAGCATGTCTGCGATAGGGTCAGTCATATTTATTACTCTCGATGCCAGCTACCAGCTGTCAGCTCCCAGCGTGCTGGTAGCGGGAAGCTTCCTCACCAGCTGCTCTTGGTTACTCCCGCAATGTCTCCCTCCAGCGCGAGCTGGCGGAAACACAGGCGGCACAGGGCAAACTTGCGGAGGTAAGCCCGCGGCCGGCCACAGCGGCGGCAGCGGTTGCGCAGCCGGACCTTGAATTTCGGCGTCTTCGTCTCTTTTGCGATCTTCGCGGTAGTAGCCATTTAGTTAGCCCTGAACGGCATGCCGAGAAGCTGCAGCAGCTTGCGCGACTCCTCGTCGGTCTTTGCCGTTGTCACGACCGAGATGTTCATGCCGCGCGCCTTGTCGACCTTCATGTAGTCGATCTCGGGGAACAGCAGCTGGTCCTTGAGGCCGAGCGTGTAGTTGCCGCGCCCGTCGAAGCCGCGGGGCGACACGCCGCGGAAGTCACGCACGCGCGGCAGCGCGACAGCGATCAGGCGATCGAGGAATTCCCACATGCGCTCGCCGCGCAGCGTCACCATCGTGCCAATCGGCATCCCTTTTCTGACCTTGAACTGCGCGATCGACTTCTTCGCGCGCGTGATCACCGGCTTCTGGCCGGTCACGCGGGCGAGCTCGTCGGCGCCGGTGTCGACGATCTTCGCGTTCTGCGTCGCTTCGCCGAGCCCCATGTTGACCACCACCTTGTCGATCTTCGGGATGGCCATCACGTTCTTGTAGCCGAACTCCTTCTTGAGCGCCGGCACGACGTCCTTGCTGTACCGATCCTTCAGGCGGCTCATTTGTCTACCACTCCCTCGCACTTGCGGCAGATCCGGACCTTGCGCCCGTCGCCCAGGATCTTGCGGCCGATGCGCGTGGCCTTGCCGCACTCCGGGCAGACCACCTGCACGTTCGACGCGTGCAGCGGCGCCTCGCGCTCGACGACGCCGCCCTTGATCTGACGCCCGGGGTTCGGCTTCGTGTGACGCTTGATGATGTTCACGCCTTCGACGATCACGCGGTTCTTCTCGGGCAGGACCTTCAGCACGCGCCCGCGCTTGCCGCGGTCCTTGCCGGTCGTGACGATCACGTTGTCGTTCCGGCGAACGGGGGTTTGTAATCTCGACATAACAAATCAGCTTCCAGCTTCCAGCTTCCAGCGAACGGCTGGTGGCTGGTGGCTCACGGCCTTTACAGTACTTCTGGCGCGAGCGAGATAATTTTCATGAAGCGCCGCTCGCGCAGCTCGCGGGCGACCGGACCGAACACGCGCGTGCCGATCGGCTCTCCCTGATCGTTCACGAGCACGGCGGCGTTGCGGTCGAACCTGATGTAGCTGCCGTCCTTGCGGCGCTGCTCCTTGCGCGTCCGCACGATCACCGCCTTGACGACCTGCCCCTTCTTGACGTTGCCGTCCGGGGTGGCTTCCTTCACCGACGCCGTGATGATGTCGCCCAGCCGCGCGTAACGGCCGGTCGATCCGCCGATCGGGTTGATGACGGCGATCTTGCGCGCGCCGGAATTGTCGGCAACGTCGAGGATCGAACGCATCTGGATCATGGCTAGATCTCCTTGGCCTTCTCGACGATCGACGTGACGACCCAGCGCTTGCGGCGGCTGACCGGCCGGGTCTCGGTGATCGCAACCTTGTCACCGAGCTTGGCCTCGTTCTTCTCGTCGTGCGCCAGGAACGTCGACGTGCGGCGCTGTGTCTTCCCGTACAGCGGATCCCGCACCTGCCGCTCGATCGCGACCTTGACGGTCTTCTGCATCTTGTCGCTGACGACAACGCCAGTGACGATTGCCTTGGTGGCCATGACTTACACCGTCTCCTTCTCGCGCAGCGCGGTCTTCACGCGCGCCAGGTCGCGGCGCAGCGACTTCAGCTTGTGCGCCGCCTCGAGCTGCCCCATCGACTTCTGGATCCGCAGCCGGAACAGCTGGTCGTCGAGATCCGTCTCGCGCTGCTTCAGCTCGTCGGCCCCGAGATCACGGAACTCCCCGATCTTCATGACGCTCTCTCCTCCGCGAACCGCGTCGCGAACTTCGTCTTGATGGGGAGCTTCGCCGCCGCAAGCCGCATCGCCTCGCGCGCCTCGGTCTCGTTGACCCCTTCCATCTCGAACAGAATGCGTCCCGGCCGGACGACGCACACCCACTGCTCGGGCGCGCCCTTGCCCTTGCCCATTCGCGTTTCCTGCGGCTTCTTCGTGATCGGCTTGTCCGGGAACACGCGAATCCAGATCTTGCCGCCGCGCTTGATGAAGCGGGTCATCGCCACGCGCGCCGCCTCGATCTGCCGGTCGGTCAGCCAGCACGGCTCCAGCGCCTTGAGGCCGTAGTCGCCGAACGACACGTCGCCGCCGCGCCACGCCTTGCCGCGCATGCGGCCGCGCTGCTGCTTGCGGAACTTCACTTTCTTC
>Ga0136846_1230473_pt1 | contig 10426 bp, 10 predicted proteins | sample HopSoiMetagenom2_FD_96841 | JGI IMG/M metagenome (GOLD analysis project Ga0136846, IMG submission 96841) | Grasslands soil microbial communities from Hopland, California, USA - 2 Assembly 2016 (version 4) | ecosystem: Environmental > Terrestrial > Soil > Grasslands | place: USA: Hopland... | reverse complement strand
TTGCGAAACGGAATCCAGCCGACGTGCTGCGTCAGCAGCACCGGCCGGCCCGCCGCGTGAGCGACGATCTGCGGAAGGTAGAGGCAGTCGTGCAGGTGCACCACGTCCGCGCCGCGCACGGCGTCGCGCAGCCGGCGCAGGGCCGCCGGCGACCAGAGCGGATAGGGCACGCCGCTCGCGCGCTCCACGGCGTTCCAGCTCGGCGCTGCCACCGCTTTGACTCCGGCAAAGGAAGGTGGAGCATCCGTATTGCTGGCGTGCCACTCGATCTCCATCCCGCGTACGGCGAGACGGCGGGCGAGCTCGGCGGCGACGAGCTCGATGCCGCCGCGGTGCGCGGGGAAGTAGTGCGTCACCAGGACGATGCGCATCGTCTAGCGCCGGGCGAAGCTCCAGCGGTCGTTCACCAGGAAGTTGCCGACGAGGAACGCGAGCGTGACGACCACGCTGGCGGCCAGATACCAAAGCCCGAGCAGCGAGACCAGCGCGTACATGAGCGCGAGGTTCGCCGCCAGGCTCGAGCCCATGGTGGCGAAATAGCGCGGCCACTCGACGTACGCCTGCGCGCGCGGGGTGCGGAACGTGACAAGCTTCTGCAGCACGAAGCCGACCGGCGTGAGCGCGAAGAAGGCGATCAGCGTCGAAAGGAGATAATGCACGCCGAGCGCGTCGGTGAGCAGCCAGAGCAGCGCCCAGTTCATGAGCGCGCACGCGCCGCCAACTAAGGCGTAGCTGACAAACTTCAGGCGATCGCCTCCGCGCGCGCAAGCACCTCGTGCTGCATGCGCACCACGGCGAGCGCGTCTTCCGGCCCGACGTCGGCCGGCTGGCCGCCGGAAAGCGCGGCCGCGGCGAAGCGTCGGAACACTTCGTCGTTGCCGTAGAGCAGCGTGCCGGCGAGGTGGCCGGGTCCGCTCAGGAGATGCTGCCACCAGTGCGACCAGGTCACGGCGAGCGAGCTGCGCACCACCGGCCATGCGGTGTGCGCGCCGTCGTTCGGCACGCGCACGTAGATGTCGCGGAATACGTCGACGTCGGCGAGAAAGCGCTCGCCCGCCACCGTGACATGCCATTCGCTGAGCGGCGCCTCGAAGGCCATGTTGAGCTTCACCGGCAGCGAGCCGGGGCCGCAGGCGTAGTGCGCCGAGATCCAGGCCGGCGTCTGCAGGCCGCGCGTGCTGCGATGCAGCTCGGCGCGCAGCAGGCGCAGCGGCGCCGGCGCGAGCGCGCGCAGCAGATAGAACATGTGCGGGCTCTCATCGTAATAGAGCCCGAGGGGCAGCTCCTCGTGCCACGCCGGCAGGCGGCGTGCCGGGTTGCCGAGTTGCAGCGCGGCGACGAAGCGCAGCTCGCCCAGGCGCCCGGCGCGCAGGTCGGCGAGCAATGCGCGCACCGAGCGCGAGAACTGGAAGTTGTGCACCACCGCCAGCGTGCGCCCTTGGCGACGCGCGAGCTCCACCAACGCCTCGCCCTCGGCCGGCTGCAGGGTGAAGGGCTTCTCAGTAATGACGTGCCGGCCCAGCTCGAGCGCCTCGCGCGCGAGTGCGGCGTGCGAGAAGGGGCTGGTGCCGATGCTGAAGGCATCGACGTCGGCGAGCCAGGGTATGGCGGCGAGCAAACCGCCCTCGTGATGGCGGCCGATGCCGTGGCGCCGCGCCACCTCGGCGGCGTGGCCTGGCCGCCGGTCGATCACGCCGGCGATCTCGATTTCGGCGACCTTTCGCATCGCCGGCAGATGCCGGTGGAGCGTGACCCAGCCGAGGCCGACCGCGGCGACGCGCAGCCGGCGCGCGCTCACGCGCGCCTCGGCCGCAGCAGCCACGACGCCGCGTAGTAGAGCACCGCGACCAGCAGCAGCAGATTGAAGCCAAGGACGAGCGAGAGCTGCTCGCTCAGGCCGCCGAGGATGATGCCGGCGACGTTGGAGCCGAAGTCGACGTCCGGGCGCTCGCTCGCGCGGAAGGCGCTCGCGAAGACGATGCCGGCGAAGAACACCGGCAGGAACACGACCAGGCAGGACGCGACGGTGCGCAGGCCTGGCGCGAGCGAGAGGAAGGCGCTCATCGGCACCGCGGCGTTGACCAGCAGCGCGAGGATCAGCAGCGCGTAATAGGGCAGCAGGTCGCGCGGCGGCCGGCGCAGGACCAAGAAGTTCGCGCACGCGATCATCGCGAGGATGGCGAAGAACACGATCGAGTTCACCAGCCAGGTGCTGCCGAAGAGCAGCGCCATGTGCACCACCGCCTTGGTCTCGAGCAGCATGAAACCCGCGCCGAGGAAGAACATCTGCCAGTTCGGCCGCACGCGCCGCACGGGCGCGAAGAGGGCCAGCAGCGCGATCGAGAGCACCGCCACGGTCAGCATTCCCTGGCCGACCGGCGACCAGGGTATCTCGCGGCTGCGCAGGTACAGCTGCGGCCAGTCGTCGCTCGGGAGGAGGTCCAGCCCCGCGGTGTCGACGAGCGCCGGCGCGGCGCGGAACCAGCCCTCGCCGGGCGGTGCCGTCCGGCGGAAGGCGTTGAACGCCGCATGCTCGCCGACATCGTGGTTGATCCAGTAGCTTTCGCCCTTCTCGAAGCGCTGCCAGATCGGCTTCAGCCGCGCCGGGTCCGGGCTGACCAGGATCACGGTGAAATGGTCGATCTGGCTGTCGCCGGGCGCGATGCGGCTGCGATAGGGCAGCGAGATGACGAGGGGCTTCGAGCCGAAAACTTCCTCGGCGAGCTTTGCCAGGCGGCCGACCACCCAGCCCTGGCGGTAGAAGTTGTACATGGCGAACACGCCGTCGGGCGCGAGCGTGCGCTTGATGTCCGCCATGGCCTCGCGGGTGAAGAGGAAGTTCTCGAGGCGCAGGCTGGAATAGCCGGAATGCAGCACCAGCGAGTCGACCAGGGCGTAGATCGCGAGGTCGTACTTGGCCGGCGCGTTGCGCGCGAAGCTGCGGCCGTCATCGAGATGGACGCTGACGCGCGGATCGGCATACGGCCGGTTGGGATGCAGGGCGCGCCCGATGGCGTTGATGCGCGGATCGATCTCGACCGCGTCGACGTGCGCGGCGCCGCTGCGCAGCGCGGCCGACACGTCGTTGCCGCTGCCCGCGCCGATGATCATGACATTCTTGAATGGCCGCCCGCCTGCGTCGCGCGTCAGCAGATACGGCAGGAAGTACGCCGGCCCCTGCTTGCCGATCTGCAGCATGTGCTGGTGGCCGATGCCGTTGGTGGAAATGCTGCCGCTGATCGGGTTCAGCGACACCCGGTAGTACGGCGACCAGTAGATGTAGTAGCCCTGCGCGGTGAGCGCGTGCGCGCCGATCGCCACCAGCACGTAGGCCGTTGCGGCAGCGGCGAGCTGCAGCGGGCTGCGCCAGCCGGCGAAGTAGAGCATCGCCGCGACGATCGGCACGAACCACACCGTCGGCGGCAGCTCGAAGTAGCTCATGACGAAGAAGGCGGCGATGCCGGTCAGGCTGCCGGCGATGTCGATGCTGTAGGCGAGCAGCCGGTCCGGTATGGCCTGGAAGGCGCGCCCCATCGCCTGGCCGAGCCCGACGAAGGTGAGCGCGATCAGCAGGAAGAAGGTGCCGGCCACCGCCCACATCGGGATCACCCAGCGGCTCGGGTCGGCCGGCCGGTACTCGGCGCCGAAGTAGATGAGCTGCGGCGAGCGCTCCTGGCCGCCGAGCCCGATCGACACGCTGTCGGCCCACCCCCAGTAGAGCACGTAGACCGCCACCGCCGCCGCGAAGCCCAGCGCGGCGAGCGGCAGCGCGGCGCGCATGAAGTCGAACGGCCGGCTGGCCGAGAGCAGGCCGACGCTCATGCCGAGGAAGCAGGCGAGCAGCACGATGTTGGTGAAGAAGGTGAGGAACACCACCGTGCTCGCGTACCAGCGGATCGCGGCGAGCTCGAAGAACAGGATCAGGAAGCTGATGAGGAACAGCTCGAGCTGCGGACGCCGCAGGCTCATGCGCGAGCGCGGCGCCAGGCGCCGGAGCGCCCGCCGCTCTTCTCCTCGAGGCGCAGCCCGGAGAGCGTCATGCCCCGGTCGAGCGCCTTCACCATGTCGTAGACCGTGAGCAGGCCGACCGCGGCGGCGGTGAGCGCCTCCATTTCCACCCCCGTGGGGCCGCGGCACTCGACGCGCACCACGATGCGCACCGCGGCCGGCCGGCGCTCGAGCGCCAGCTCGACGTCGATCCGGGAGAGCGCGACCGGGTGCGCGAGCGGGATCAGCTCCGGGGTGCGCTTGGCCGCCTGGATCGCCGCCAGGCGCGCCACGCCGAGGACGTCGCCTTTCTTGGCGCCGCCGGCGCGGATGCGTCGCAGGGTGGCGGGGCGCATGGCGATGCGTCCCGAGGCGACCGCGACGCGGTGGCTGCTGGGCTTCGCCCCAACGTCGACCATGCGCGCTGCGCCGCGCCGGTCGAAATGCGTAAGCGTCTTCTTAGGGGAACGCGCCATCGCGGGCGATATCATAGCTGCATGCGGCTCGCGCCCTGGCTCACCTTGCTCGCCGTGGCCCTCGCGCCCGGAGCGGCCGGGCAGGCGCTGCCCGAGCTCGGCGGCCCGGGCGACGCGGCAATCTCGCCGCAGGTCGAGCGGCGCATCGGCGAGAGCATCATGCGCGAGCTGCGCGCGCGCGATCCGGGCTATTACGACGACGCCGAGATCGGCGACTACCTCGCCCAGCTCGGCTCGCGCCTGGTGCAGGCGGGCGCCGCGCGCCAGGACTTCGAGTTCTTCGTCATGCGCGACAGCACGGTCAACGCCTTTGCCATGCCGGGCGGCTTCGTCGGCGTGCACACCGGGCTCATCGCCATCTCCGACACCGAGTCCGAGCTCGCTTCGGTGCTCGCGCACGAAGTGGCGCACGTCACGCAGCGGCACATGGCGCGCATGCTGTCGCAGGAGAGCCGCATGCAGATGCCGATGCTCGCCGCATTGGCGGCGGCGATCCTGTTCGCGCGCGCGCGCCCCGACCTGGCCACCGCCGGCGCGCTCGGCGCGCAGGGCGCGGCGGTGCAGACCTCGCTCAGCTACTCGCGCGACTTCGAGCGCGAGGCCGATCGCGTCGGACTGCAGACCCTGCAGGAGGCGGGCTTCGACACGCGCGCCATGGCGGCCTTCTTCGAGAAGCTGCAGCGCGCAACGCGCGTGAGCGACGACGGCACGCTGCCGGGCTACCTGCGCACGCACCCGGTCACCATCGAGCGCATCGCCGATGCGCAGAACAAGGCCGCGGCGATGCCTTACCGGCAGCACCTGGACAGCCCCGAATTCCAGTTCGTGCGCGCCAAGCTGCGCGCCGAGTCGGGCGATGCGCGCGATGCGGTCGTCTCCTTCGAGGCCGCGGTGCGCGAGCGCCGCTACGTGAGCGAGGCGGCCGCGCGCTACGGCCTCGCCAGCGCGCTGCTGCGCGCGGGCAGGGTGCCGGAGGCGCAGGCGGAGGTTGCGCGCGTGCGCGCCCTCGGCGTCGAGACCCCGATGCTCGAGCTCGTCGCCGCGCGTGCGCGGCGCGCGGCAGGCGACGTGAAAGGCGCCGGCGAGATTCTCGCCGCGGCGCGCGCGCGCTACCCGTACTCGCGTGCCGTGCTATACGCCGACGTCGCGAGCCTGCAGGAGGCCGGGCAGGGCGAAGCGGCGCTCGCGGCGCTCGCCGACGCGATCCGCCTCTACCCGCGCGATGCGCGGCTCTACGAGCTTCGCGCCAAGACGTACGCGGCGCTGGGCAAGCGGCTCGCGGCGCACCAGGCGCAGGGCGAGGCTTATGCCCTGCAGGGCAGCCTGCCGGCGGCCATCGAGCAGCTGCAGCTCGCGCGCCAGGCGGGTGACGGCGACTTCTACCAGCTCTCGGTCGTCGACGCGCGCCTGCGCGAGCTGCGCGCGCAGCAGGCGGTGGAGACCAAGGAAGCGAAAGCCGGCCGCTAGGGGTTACTTTTTCAGCGGTTCGTAGTAGGCCTCGTAGAGGAGATCGAAGGTCTTCTCGGCCTCGCCGAGCACCTCGGCCTCGCCCTGCGCGCGCCGCAGCGCGCCCTGCAGCAGCGTCTGCACCCCGGCCGCCTCCGGCACCGCCGTGCCGCCGGCTTCGAGGAAGTGCACGATGCTCGCGATCTTCGCGAGCGCCGGGTTCTTCGCGAGATCCAGCCGCGCGAGCATCTCCTCGTAGGCGATGCGCGTCTCGCTCGGCGCGAAGTGCGCATCCTCGAAGCCGAAGGCGAGCGCGCCCGCCGGCAGCGCGTCGGCCTTGTCCAGCCACACGAGCGTGGCCTCCGGATCGACGAAGCGCCGGATCAGCCAGGCGCACGCCAGGCGATCAGCCCATGCCGGCTTGCGCGTGGCCCAGGTGCGCTTGAGCAGGCTCTCGCCGGGGCCTAGCGCCTGGGAATGCGACTGGAAGAGCAGCCTGCGCACCGCGTCCTCGGCCTCGGCGAGCGCGTGCTCGGCGCGCGAGCGCGCCTCGGTGGGGAAGAAGTCGAGCGCGGCGATGGCGTCGAGCTCCCGGCGCTGCTTGTGCAGCACGCGCGAGATCGCGCCGGGGTCGACTTGGCCGAAGCCGACGCGCAGGCTGTCGACCGTCTTCGCCAGCTCCTCGTAGCGCGCCGAACGATCGAACAGGCGACGGAAAGCGTCGTGCTGCGCGTCCGAGCGCGCGCTGACTTGCAATACGTGCGCGTTGCCGGCGCTCTTGCCCACGTAGTCGGCGAGCGCGTCGAGCGCCTGGCGGTTGGCGGGCGTGTCGGGCAGCAGGTAAGCGCCCTCGCGCACTACCGCGGCGCCGAGCGATTCGAGCGTGCGCAGGACGCGCATGCGCGCCGCCGGATCCTCGGTCGGCAGCTGCGCGACGGTCATCAGCCAGGCGTCCATTCGGCCAGGGCATCTTATACTGTGGTCCGCATGGACTTCGACAAGGAGCTCGACGCTCGCGGCCTCAACTGCCCGCTGCCGATCCTGCGCACGAAGAAGGCGCTCGCCGATCTGCACTCGGGGCAGGTGCTGAAGGTGCTCGCCACCGATCCGGGGGCGGTGAAGGACTTCGAGGCGTTCTCGCGCCAGACCGGGCATCAGCTTTTGTCGCACGCCGAGGAGCGCAAGGAGTTCACGTTCTATATGCGCAAGAAGTGAAGCGCATCGCTTCGCTTCTGCTGGTGCTCACCGTTAGCCCGGCCTGGCCTCAGGCCACGTTCACCGTAAAAGCATTGACGCCCGAGACGGCGCTCAAAGCCGCGCAGGCCGCGCTCGCGCGCTGCCGGGCGAACGGCTACCAGGCGAGCGTCGCCGTTGCCGACCGCATGGGCGTGGTGCAGGTGCTGCTGCGCGACCGCTTCGCCGGCCCGCACACCGTGGACATGGCGAGCGCCAAGGCCTATACGGCGGTTTCGTTCAGGACCAATACGACCGAGCTGGCGGAAGCGACGCAGCCGGGCAAGCCGCAGAGCGGCATCCGCAACCGTCCCGGCGTCGCCGCCGTCGGCGGCGGGCTGATGATCGAGGCGGGCGGCAGCCTGCTCGGCGCCATCGGCGTGTCGGGCGCGCCCGGCGGGCGCGAGGACGACGCCTGCGCCGCGGCGGGCATCGCCGCGATCCGCGACGAGCTCGAGCTGAACTAGAGCTGCGCTTCGATCGCCTTGCAGACGGTGCGCAGCACCTTGATGCGCGCGTAGTGCTTGTTGTTCGCCTCGACCAGCGTCCAGGGCGCGATCGAGGTCGAGGTGCGCTCGACCATGTCGCATACCGCTTCCTCGTACGCGCGCCACTTCTTGCGGTTGCGCCAGTCCTCCGGCGTGATCTTGAAGCGCTTGAACGACACCTTTTCGCGCGCCCGGAAGCGGCGCAGCTGCTCCTGCGGGCTGATCGCGAGCCAGTATTTGACCAGCACGATGCCGTGGCGCGAGAGCGCCTGCTCGAAGTCGTTGATCTCGGTATAGGCGCGCATCCAGTCGGCGCTCGCCGCGAAGCCCTCCACGCGCTCGACCAGCACGCGGCCATACCACGAGCGGTCGAAGAAGGCGAAGCGGCCCAGACGCGGCAGGCGCCGCCAGAAGCGCCACAGATAAGGCTGCGCGCGCTCCTCCTCGCTCGGCGCGGCGATGGAGATGGTGTCGTAGCGGCGCGCATCGAGCGCGCTCGTCAGGCGCCGGATGGCGCCGCCCTTGCCCGCCGCATCGTTGCCCTCGAACACGCCGACCACCGCGAGCTTGCCGAACTTGCGCCGGCGCGACAGCGCGGCGAGGCGCGCCTGCCATTTGTCGAGCTCGTCGCGATACTCGGCCCGGGACATCGCCTGGTCCAGCTCGAGCGCGCGGATCACATTCAGGGCGTCGGGCGGCTGGAGCGCGCGCGCCGGCCGCGGGATGCGCGCCGGCGCGGGCTTGCGGGCGAGGCGCTCGCGGATCGAGGCGAGGAGGTGGCGCCCGAAGGCGAGGTCGCGGTAGCGCGCGTCGCTGCCTGGAATCACGGTCCAGGGCGCCTCGCGCGTCGAGGTGCGGCGCAGGAACGCCTCGCCGACGCTCACGAACTTGCCGTAGGGCGCCTCGAGCTTCTCGCCTTCCTTCTTCAGGCGCTTCTTTTGCTCCTTTTTCGAGACATGGAACCAGTACTTGAGGAGCAGCACGCCTTCGTCGCCTAGCATCTGCTCCAGTCGGGAGATCTGCGCGATCTCGTGCGCGAACCCGTCGTCGCTCGACTCGCCGCGCACGCGGCGCATGATCGGCGCCTCGTGCCAGGCGCCGAAAAACACGCCCACCGTGCCGCGCGGCGGCAGCGCCAGCCAGTAGCGCCAGAGCGCGGGCCGCTCGCGCTCGTCCTGCGTCGGCGCGCCGAAAGCGCGCGTGCGCACATGGCGCGGGTCCATCCATTCGTTGAGCAGGTTCACCGCCGCGCCGCGCCCCGCGCCTTGCACGCCGGCGACCAGGATCAGCACCGCGAAGCCGCCATTCCGCTGCACGTCGTACTGCGCGTCGAGCAGCGCCTCGCGCAGCTTCGGCTCTTCGCGCCGGTAGGCGCTCTTGCCGACGCGGTGGTCGAGGTTGGCCGACTCGAACATCGGCCGATTATGGAATAATCGGCTGCATGACGGCGCAATGGCTGCGGCTGGGTGAGATCGCGCAACGCGACTTCGACGCCGCGTGCGACGCTCTCGCCGTTTCTGGTATTCCTGCCCCAACCCTGGTGTGGGCGGAGGAAGCCGCGCGCTATCCGTTCGCGCTGGTCGTGCCGCTCAAGTTCGCGCCGGGGCGCGAGCGCCGCTGGCTGTCGTGGGGCCTCGCCGCGGCGGTGGCCACCTACCGCCAGTTCGGCGTGCCGGCCTATCTCGACGGCGAAATTTTCCTGCACGGGCGCGACATCGCGCGCACGCGGGTCGCGCGCATCGGCGAGTGCGCGCTGATCGTGTCGAGCTTCCTGATGCGCTTCCCGGGGAGCTGCGTCGCCACGCCCTCGTTCGAGCTCGAGCAGGCCTTCCGCCTGCGCCTCGAGGCGCAGCACGGCTGGCAGTTCGGCTCGTCCTGGCCGCTACCCGGCGGGAAGCTTCCGCAGCTGATCCTGCAGGCGCGCTAGGCTCTCCTCGAAGCCGGCGAGGCGCGAGCGCTCCTGCTCGACGACCGCAGCGGGCGCGCGCTCGACGAAGGACTTGTTGGCGAGCTTCGCTTTGGCCTTGCCGATCTCGCCGGCCAGACGCGCCGTTTCCTTGTCGAGCCGCTCCCGTTCCTTCGCCGGATCGATCTCGATGTGCGGCATCAGGCGGTGCGGCCCGGCCACGGCGACGGGCGAGCCGGTGTCGGGCAGATCGGCGACCAGTTTCGGCTCCGCGCGAGCCAGGCTGACCGTGGCGGTCAGGGTGGTGGTGCTCGGCTGCCCGGTCATGAACAGCGTAATGCGGTCCTTCGGGGCGATCTTCATCTCGCTGCGCACGTTGCGCGTCGCGTTGACGACCTGCTTGGCAAGCGCCACTTCCGCCTCGGCGGCCTCGTCGATCCTCTCGGGCTGCGCCTTCGGGTAGCGCGCGAGCATGATGGTCTCGCCCTTGCGGCCCGCGAGCGGCGCGACGTGCTGCCAGAGCTCCTCGGTGATGAACGGGATGATCGGATGCGCCAGGCGCAGCGCCGCCTCCAGCACGCGCACCAGCGTGCGGCGCGTTGCCCGGCTCTTGGCCTCGTTGCCGTCGGCGAGCTGCTGCTTCGCGATCTCGACGTACCAGTCGCAGTACTCGTCCCAGACGAAGCGGTAGATCGCCCCGGCGGCGTTGTCGAAGCGGTACTCGGCGAACGCCTGCTCGACCTCGGCCTCGACGCGCTGCAGGGTGCTTACGATCCAGCGGTCGGCGGCGGACAGCGCCAGGGCGGAGCCCTCGTTCACGGGCAGGCTGTCGTCCGTCCCGCAGTCGCGCCCCTCGGTGTTCATGAGCACGAAGCGGCTGGCGTTCCACA
>Ga0136846_1207985_pt1 | contig 10427 bp, 12 predicted proteins | sample HopSoiMetagenom2_FD_96841 | JGI IMG/M metagenome (GOLD analysis project Ga0136846, IMG submission 96841) | Grasslands soil microbial communities from Hopland, California, USA - 2 Assembly 2016 (version 4) | ecosystem: Environmental > Terrestrial > Soil > Grasslands | place: USA: Hopland... | reverse complement strand
GCTGCCGCTGTGAGCGCGGTGCCGGAAGATTTCATGCGCCCGCGAGTCGACCTCCGGAACCACGAGCGCACTCGCACGGCGCGAGACCGCGATGAGCCTGACACGCCGGCACAGAAGTTCTGGCTGTGGTTCGCACTGGCGACGCTGGTGTTCTGCTGGATCGCGGAAGCGACGATGTGCGCCGAGCGCGGATTCTAGCGGTCGGGGACCTCTGCGATGACGAGCCGGGTGACGTGGGCGCGCTGCGTGGCGGCCAGCAGCTGGGCGGTCGGACCATAGGCCGAGCGGCGGTCCGGTCGCACGTTGACCTGTGCCGCCGGATTGCGCGCCATCAGGGACTTGAGGCGCTGTTCGAGCTCGGGTATCGAGCTGAGGGCCTGGCCATTCCAGAACATCGCGCCGTCGAAGTCGACGTCGAGATCGACGATCTCGGGCCGTTCGGTGGACTGCGGTCCGATTCGCGGCAACGTGATCGCGACGTTGTGCGTCATGACCGGCAGCGTGAAGATGAGCATCACGAGCAGTACCAGCAGGACGTCGATGAGCGGTGTAGCGTTGAGACTCGGTTCGGCGGCATGGGATGACGAGGACATGTTCCACCTCCTGTTCGAGGCAACGCACGGCCTGGGCGAATCGGGTCATCCGGCGCGCACGCCGTGAGAGCCGAGCCATACGGACGTTTCAAGCCGCTGCCGACCGAGGCGCAGGGATTGCTCGCCGAAGGTCGCGTCATCGACGCGGTGAGGTCCGTGCGCGCCTCCCACCACCTGGATCCGCGCGACGCGAAGGACTGGGTGGACTCGTACATCGCTTCCGCGCCGCTGCTGCGCGCGCAGCTCGAAGCGCAACGCACGATCGCCCGGCGCAAGCTCTTCCTGGTCATTCTGGTGTTCGATGCGGTGGTCGCGGCGGCGCTCATCTATTACCTTTGGTACCTGCCGCGCTAACTACCAATCCGGGAGTGAGCTGATGCTGTTGATCGGGATGTTCGACTCGCCGTTCGTGCGGCGCGTCGCGGTGACGCTGAAACTGCTGGAGATGCCATTCGAGCACGCGAACTGGTCGGTCGGCCGGGATTTCGACCGGATCCGCGAGTTCAATCCGCTCGGCCGCGTGCCGACGCTGGTCACCGACGACGGCGCGCGCCTCATGGAGTCCGGCGCGATCCTGGACTGGATCGACGAGCAGGCGGGTCCCGAGCGCGCGCTGCTGCCGCGCGCCGGCGCCGACCGACGCACCGCGCTCAACCTCATGGCGATCGCGACCGGCGCCGCCGAGAAAGGCGTCCTGCAGCTCTACGAGCGCGTGTTCCGCCCGGAGGACAAGCGCCACGCCCCGTGGCTCGAGCGCTGCCACGTTCAGATGAGCGCTTCGCTCGCGGCGCTGGATCGCGCGGTGGGGGAGCGCGGCGTGTCGCAATGGCTGGTCGGCAAACGCATGACGCAGGCCGACATCACGGCAGCGTGCGCATTCACGTTCCTCAACGACGCATTGCGCGTGGCGGCCGACCGCGTCATGTACGCGTCCCTTGCGACGTTGGCGTCACGCTGCGAGTCGTTGCCGGCGTTCCAGGAAACGCGCCTCGCCTTCCACCCGCCCGCGAATTAGAACGCGCTGATCCCGGTGAGCTCGCGGCCGATCGTGAGCTGATGGATGGTTTCGGTGCCTTCGTACGTGATCACGCTCTCGAGATTGAGCGCGTGGCGGATCGGCACGTACTCGGCGCTGATTCCCGAGCCGCCGAGCATGTCGCGGCAGTCGCGCGCGATGTCGAGCGCCATTCGACAGTTGTTCCATTTCGCGAGTGACACCTGCGGTGGCTGCATCTCGCCCTTGTCCTTGAGACGCCCGAGCTGATGTGAGAGCAGCTGCGCCAGCGTGATCTTGCGTGCCATCTCGGCAAGCCGCACCTGGATGGTCTGCGTCGCCGCGAGGGGCTTGCCGAACAGCTCGCGCGTCTTCGTGTAATCGATGAGCTGCGCAAGGCAGGCCTGCGCAGCGCCGATCACGCCCCACGTGATGCCGTAGCGCGCCTGCGTGAGGCACGACAGCGGGCCCTTCAGGCCTTTCACGTTCGGCAGCAGGTTGGCTTCGGGAACCACCACGTTGTCGAAGAACAAGGCGGACGTCACCGATGCCCGCAGCGAGAACTTGCGCTCGATCTCCGGGGCCGAGAAACCCTTCATGCCCTTCTCGACGATGAACCCGCGGATGCCGTCGTCCGTCATCGCCCAGCAGATGCAGAGATCCGCGATCGCGCCGTTCGTGATCCACATCTTGGCGCCGTTGATGACCCAGTCGCCGCCCTTCTTCACGGCGCGTGTCTTCATGTTCGAGGGATCGGAGCCGCCGTGCGGCTCGGTGAGACCGAAGCAGCCGATCTTCCTGCCCTTCGCCATGTCCGGCAGCCAGCGCTGCTTCTGCTCCTCGCTGCCGAAGGCGTAGATGGGATACATGCACAGCGAGCTCTGCACCGAGACGAAGCTGCGGATGCCCGAATCACCGCGCTCGAGCTCCTGGCAGATGAGGCCGTAACTCACGGCATTCAGGCCGGCGCAGTCGTAACCGTGGATGGACGACCCTAACAACCCGAGGTCGGCGATCTCGGTGATCAGCTCCTTCGGGAAGTGATGCTTCTCGAAGCAGTCCTGGATGATGGGCAACACGCGCTCGTCGACGAAGCGGCCGACGGAGTCCTGGACGGCGCGCTCGTCCTCGCTGAGGAGGCCGCGCACGTCATACAAATCGGTGGGGTTCAGCATGGCGGCAAGTCTACCGCACGGCTGTCGGGCGGCCGGTCAGTACGCGAGGCCGAGGCGCCGATAGAGATGCGACATGAGCCAGATGGGGCCGATCAACAGGAACTGCACGTCCTTGAAGAACGAAGGCCGCGTGCCCTCGATGGAGTGGCCGATGAACTGGCCGATCCATGCAACGACGAAGATGGCGAGGCACGTCGTCCACAGCGGCCACGCGAGCGTGTCGAGCCAGCGCACGACGAACAGCATGCCGACCAGGCAGAGCGTCGCGCCGACGCCGAGCGACGGCGACAGAAAAAAGTAGTAGCCGAGCCAGAGTGCAATTGCGATGGTCGCCCAGTTGAGCCACGGTGACACCGCGTCAAACGCTGCTGGAACCGGGATCGACCACAGGAAACCGACGACGGTCAGTACGATGGCCGGCACGCAGATCCAGTGGATCAGCTCGTTGGTCGCATTGCGATGACTCGCGCCGTACTCGTCGAGCCACTCGGTCGTCGTGCGCATGGTGGCGAAACGCTACGCCCGCAGCACCGCGTCTGCAAGAATGTCACCAAACAAGGAGCTCGCATGCCGCTCATGCAGCGTTTCATGAAGTTCGTGGCGCGCAGCAGGATCCTCCCGGATGCGCGCCTGCTCGAGCTCTATCCGCCTTTCGTGAAGATGGGCATCAAGGTGCTGGAGATCTCGGACGGGTGGCGCAGCGTGCGCATCCTGCTGCCGCTGAATGCGCTGTCGCGCAATCCCGGCGGCGTCATGTTCGGTGGATGGCAGGCGGCGCTCGCGGATCCGATCGCCGCGCTGGCCTGCGCCCGGGTTTTCCCGGGATATTCCGTTTGGACCCGCGCGATGACCATTTCCTTCGACCATGGCGGCAATTCCGACCTGGAGATGCGCTTTTCGCTGACACGGGAACAGGAAGCGGACATTAGGATCGAACTCGAGCGGGACGGCCGCTCCACGCCCACCTTCGAGTACGCATACGTACGCAAGGATGGTGTGCGTTGCACGGTCATTCGCAACACCGTTGCGATACGACCGCGCGGCTACAAGCGAGCGACGACACCACCGGCCTCGCCCGAAAACGTCGAATAGCGCCATCGACTGAGAACTGGCGCACAGAAACCGGGTTCATTAGGCGTTCAGATGCACGCCGCCAAGATGGCCCGTCAAGGAGAAACTCGAATGAAACCGTCGATCCTCGTCCGCAGTATCTTGTTTGCCGCCGCGGCGGCGTTCACGTTCACCGGTTGCATGACGACCGATGCGTACACGGGTGACAAGAAGGTGAACAAGACCACCAAGGGTGCCGGCATCGGCGCACTCGCGGGTGCCGTGCTCGGCGCGGCGACCGGTGACAATTCCAAGGATCGTCGCAAGCGCGCGCTGATCGGCGCGGGCGTGGGCGCTCTCACGGGTGCCGGCGTCGGCGCGTACATGGACCGCCAGGAAACCAAGCTGCGCGCGCAGCTGCAGGGCACCGGAGTTTCGGTCACGCGCAATGGCGACGACCTCATCCTCAACATGCCGGGCAACATCACGTTCAAGACGGCGAGCGCGGACCTGAACTCGAGCTTCTACAAGGTGCTCGACTCGGTGGGCCTGGTGCTCAAGGAATTCGACAAAACGCTCATCGACGTCGAAGGCCACACGGACAGTGATGGCTCGGAGTCGTACAACCAGCAGTTGTCGCTGAACCGCGCGAACTCGGTGGGCATGTACCTCCAGTCACACGGCGTGAACGGCCAGCGAATCGTGACGTTCGGTGCCGGCGAAGCCCGGCCGATCGCGAGCAACACGACCCCGGAAGGCAAGCAGCAGAATCGCCGCGTGGAGCTCAAGCTCCAGCCCATCACCGAAGGCTGAGCCGCGACAGAGTTGTCAGGGGACAGACCCGGAGTCTGTCCCCTGCTCGTCACGTCCCTTCAACGCACCGGTTTCAGTCCTGAAACAATCGGCAGGTGCCAGACCGCGTAGTGATCCGGATTCCGAATGCTCGCGATGATCTCGTCGAACTCCTCGCGGATCAGGGATGGCGGTGATTCCGGAGTCGCGAGCACCTCGACATAGCCATCGCGCCAGGCGGTGATGATGTCGGCAAACACCGAGCGGGCGACGCGCAGCGTGTCGACGATCACGTAGTCGACGCGCACGTCCTCGAGACCGGCGGCGCGCAGCAGGGTCCAGGCGCGACGGCCGACGCGCGCGTCGGTGCCGGTGCGTGCCGCGAACTCGACGACCTTGCGCCAGAACAGATCCGGGTCATGGGGCCCGGACATCATGTGCAACATCGAGTAGTCCTCGGCCAGGACGTGCACGCGTCCGCGGGGTCGGGTGACACGCACGAGCTCCGCGAGCACGCGTTCGACGTGCGGTACGGCCTGGACCATGTGGCGATTCACCACCAGATCGTAGGTGTCGTCGGATTGGGCCAGGTGGAACGCGTCGCCGATTTCAAATGCCACGCGAGGCGCCAACGCAGCGTGACGTCGGCGCGCATGTTCGACCGACGCGGACAGGAGTTCGACCCCCGTCACCCGTGCGTCGGGATACCTCGCACCGATGCGCGCGCTGAACTCGCCGGTGCCCGCGCCGACATCGAGTACCTGCGCGTTGCGCGGGAGGCCATACGCCTCGACGAGTTGGCTCTCCTGCGGCCAGATCGCCTCGATCTGCGCGGCGAGCGTGCGGATCATCGATTCGTCCGCCATCTGTTTGCCCTGCGGATTCAGATTCTTCGAGCTCATGAACGTTGGACCCTGCAGAAAAAAAGCCCCGGGGATGCCGGGGCTCGTGAGGTTCTGTCAGCAAAGGCGCGCGCTGCGCCTCAGGCCGTCATCAGGCCTCGCAGTTTCTTGATGGCATTCGCCTCGATCTGGCGGATGCGCTCCGCCGATACGCCGTACTTGTCGGCGAGATCGTGCAGCGTCGCGGCGGCCTCACCCGTCCAGCGGCTGACGACGATGTCGCGCGAACGTTCATCCAGCGTCTGCATCGCTGACTGCAGGCGATCACCCGTGGTGTCCTCCCACTGGGCGTTCTCGATCTGTAACGCGGGATCGGCATCCGGCGCCGGCAGATAGGCGGCGGGCGAGTAGGTTTCGTCGCCGTCTTCGCTGCCGGTGTCGGGCACCGGATCGAACGAGAGGTCGCGCGCCGCGAGGCGCTTTTCCATCTCGGTGACCTCTTCGGGCGTGACCTTGAGGTCACGCGCGACGTTCTTCGTTTCCTCGGCCGACAGCCAAGCCAGATTCTTCTTCATCTTGCGCAGATTGAAGAACAGCTTGCGCTGGGCCTTGGTGGTCGCGACCTTCACGAGGCGCCAGTTGCGCAGCACGTACTCGTGGATCTCGGCGCGGATCCAGTGAACCGCGAACGACACGAGGCGCACGCCGACGTTGGGGTCGAAACGCTTCACGGCCTTCATGAGACCGACATTGCCTTCCTGGACGACGTCGCCGAGCGGCAAGCCATAGCCCGAGTAGCCGCGGGCGATGTGCACGACGAAGCGCAAGTGCGACATCACGAGCTGGCGGGCAGCCTCGAGGTCGCCGTCATTGCGGAAACGCTTGGCGAGTTCGGCCTCGTCCTCGCGCGACAGCACGGGGATGCGGCTCACCTTGTCCATGTACGCGTCGAAGCTTCCGACAGGACCGGACACGAGGAAGTCACCCTTGCGGGCGACCAGAGCAGTGGCAGTGGGCGCAATGGCGGTCATCGGTACGAAACCTCCTTGGGCGATCTGCTTCCCGGAAGGGCCAGGATCTTAGCAGTCGGGGAATTAGAGTGCTAAAGACCCCGACAGTTCCATCTCTCGTAGGAGGGATCAGAACCGTAAGTTATTGATACAGAAGATTTCGGGTCAGGCCCGCGGCTCGATCCGACGCAGGTGACGTCCGGTCGAAATCAACGCGCCAACCCAGCCGAGGATGGCGCCGCTCGCGGCCAAAATGCCGAGCCCCTGGGCGCCGAAACCGGCCATCCGAAAACGGCCTCCATACTGGGCCGACAGCTCGCCGACCGCCTGATCGAGATACGCCATGCCGCCGAAGACGATCAGCGCCGCCAGCGCCGCTCCTCCGAGGCCATAAAAGAGACCGGTGTAGAGGAACGGCCGGCGGACGAAGGCATTCGAGCCGCCGACGAGCTTTGTCACTTCGATTTCCGGCCGGCGATTCAGGATTTCGAGACGGATCGTGTTGCCGATGACTGCCAGCACGCCGAGTCCGAGTACCGCCATGACCACCCACAGCACACGCTTCAGCACCTCCAGCAGCGAATGCAGGCGACGCACCCAGTCGAGGTCGAGCTGGACTATCTCGACCTCGGGAAACGCGGCGAAGTAACGGCGCATCGCCTCGACTTCGGCGGGTCCATTTGCGGTCTGGGCTGGACGCACCACGATGTGGTGCGGCAGCGGATTGTCCTCGAGCGCGGTCAACGCATCCCCGAAACCGGAGGCCTGCTTGAATTCCTCGAGCGCCTGCGCGGCCGTCGTCACGGTCACCGCTTCGATGCCAGGACGCTCGCGCGCGCTGGCGGCGATCTGCTGGACGCGTTCGATCGGCGTGCCCATCTTGAAGTGCACCGTGAAGTCCACCGCGCTGCCGAGGTCACCCGTCGCGCTGCGTATATTCTCGACGACGAGCGCGAGACCCGCGGGCAGTGCCAGCGCGACGCCGATGACGATCAGCGTGAGCATGGACGCGAGCGGCGTGCGCGCGAGCCGGCCGAGAGCGCCGAACAACGCCTGCAGGTGGCGCGTTCCGTAGGTGCCGAGGCCGCTCATCTGCGAATGTCGATGTTCGGCAGGTCGGCGAGTCGCGGCGCGGTCGCCGTGATGCGCGCCGCGTGGCTCGCGCGGTAGCTGTCCGACGCGATGCGTCCGGCATCGAGCACGATCTCGCGCTGGCCAAACTGGTCGACCAGATGCGGATCGTGCGAAGCGATGATCACGGTGACGCCGACTTCCTGGAAGCGTTTGAACACGCGCATCACTTCGACCGCGAGACCCGGGTCGAGATTCCCCGTCGGCTCGTCGGCGATCAGCAGCTGCGGCTTGCTGATGACGGCGCGCGCGATGCCGACGCGCTGCTGCTCGCCGACCGACAGCTCGAGCGGCGACGACCGTTCGCGCCCTAACAATCCGACCTGGTCGAGCGCGGCGCGCACGCGGCGGTCGATTTCCTTGAGCGGCGTGCCGGCGACCACGAGCGGCAGAGCGACGTTGTCGTAGATCGGCCGATCGAGCAGCAGCTTGTGGTCCTGGAAGACGACGCCGATTGCGCGGCGGAACGCGGGGATCTTCCCGGACTTGATCTTCGCGGTGTCGAAGCCGTTCACGCTGACCGTGCCGCGGCTCGGGCGTTCGAGCAGCGCGATCAGCTTGAGGACGCTGCTCTTGCCGGCGCCCGAACGGCCGGTGAGGAACACGAATTCGCCGGGCTGGATCTGGAACGAAACGCCGGCCAGTGCTTCGCGCCCGTTCGGGTAGCGTTTGGCGACATTCTCGAATGCGATCATGGCGCCCAGTTTATCCGGAAGCGCCTCAGACCGAAGCGCGGGAGTTGCCAGAGACCAGCGCGGTCGCGAACGCGCGCGCGTCGAACTCGCCGAAATCCTCGGCTTGCTCGCCCACACCGATGAAGCGGATGGGCAAACCCAGCTTCCGCGAGATCGCGATGACGATGCCGCCCTTCGCCGTGCCGTCGAGCTTGGTCACGACGAGCCCGGTGACGCCAACGGCCTCGTGAAACTGCGTTGCCTGCGTCAGCGCGTTCTGCCCCTGGTTGGCATCCAGCACCAGCAGCACCTCGTGCGGCGCGCTCGGGTCCACGCGCTGGATCACGCGCTTCACCTTTTTGAGCTCGTCCATGAGGTGCGCCTGGCTGTGCAGTCGGCCCGCGGTGTCGATGATCACGATGTCGGCCTTGCGCGAACGCGCTGCCTGCACGGCGTCGAACACGACCGCGCCCGGGTCCGCACCCGCCTGCTGCTGGACGATCGCTGCACCCGCCCGCTCGGCCCAGACACCGAGCTGCTCGATCGCCGCGGCACGGAAAGTGTCCCCGGCGGCCAGCACTACCTGCTTGCGTGCGTCCGCGAAGCGGCGCGCGAGCTTGCCGATGGTCGTCGTCTTTCCGGAGCCGTTGACGCCGACGACCAGCAGCACGAACGGCTTCTGGCGTGAGATGTCGAGCGGCTGCTGCGACGGCAGCAGGATCGCGGTGATGGCGTCGGTCAGCGCCGCGATGAGCTTGTCGACGTCGTCGAGCTCCTTGCGCGCGACCTTTTTGCGCAGTTCGCCGAGGATCTGCGACGTCGCCTCGACGCCCACGTCGGCGGTCAACAATCGCGTCTCCAGCTCGTCGAGCACCTCGGCGTCGATCTGGCGGCCCGGAACGAGATTCGCGAGATCGTAGGACAGCCAGGATCCCGGCCGGTTGATCTTGGCGCGCATGCGCGCGAAGAAGGATTGAGGCTTGTCGTCCGCCAATAGCAGCTCCGCAAAAGAAAAGGGCGGTCCGGATTCCGGACCGCCCCATGACCCGAAGGTAGCGGAGTTTAAGGCTGAACGGGTGCCGTCGTCGCAGCGCCCGCGACGATGGTGCCCGCCGGAATCGGGACCAGAGGATTGCCGGCCGTGAAGAGCACCGTCTCGGTCTGCATTTCGGTCGTGGCCGGCAGGCTGGCCGTCGGCGAGAGCAGCGAGCCGTGGTCGCCCGCGATGAAGTTGACGTAGCCCGAGCCTGGGCGCGGAGTGCCCGGCACCACGCGCGGGAAGTTCGCGGCCCCGACGCGGGCCTGTACGGCCGCGATCAGGCGGGCCGTCGCGGAGTTCGGAATCACCTGGTCGGGCAGCGGCGGCGGTGTCGTCGCGCCGACCACCTGCTGGAAGTAGATAGTCCGAGCGGCGGCGGTCGACCCGACATAGTTGACCGGATCTCCTGCATCGACGATCTGCTGCGTGTCGCGGAAATACTGCGCGTATAGCGACGTGCCCGGCAGCAGGCCCTGCGCCTGCAGGCCCGCATTGATGCGGGGTCCGAAGGTGGGCGAGCTCTGCAGCAGATCGGCAACGCCGCCGCCGGGGACGGAGAACGTCATTCTCGGCACGAGCGCCGGGTTGGCGATGACCGCGCCGAAGGTGATGCCGGTGATCGAGCCCAGCGACTGGCCGACGAACGCGATGCGCGTGCCGTCGATGTCGACCGTGTTCGGATCGCCGTCGAGATCGAGCGACGGCAGCGCGCGCAGCAGCGCGAGCTGATTGACGACCGCCTGCCGCAGGTTGTCGCGGCTCGCGAGCGGGTAGGTGAGATTGATGAAGCTCGTTCCGGTCGAGTCGATGACGCCGTCGGGCCCGGAGGCGCCGGTCGCGTTGACCACGAGGTCGAGGTTGAACGTCTGCTCGTTCGTGGCCTGGTACAGCGGACTCGTGGTGGACGTGATGCCGTGCATCGGCAAGTCGACCGCCACGACCACCCAGCCGGCCTGCGCCATGGCGCCGGCCAGCGCGAAGGCATCGCTGCGATCGCGCGTGATGCCGTGCTGGAAGATGACGACGGGCCAGCCGTTCGCCGGCTTCACACCCGCCGGGCCGGCATTCGCATTCGGAACCGTGACGAGCAATGGGATCGCCTTGTCGGCGACTTTCGCCGGTAGCGG
>Ga0136846_1236180_pt1 | contig 10429 bp, 13 predicted proteins | sample HopSoiMetagenom2_FD_96841 | JGI IMG/M metagenome (GOLD analysis project Ga0136846, IMG submission 96841) | Grasslands soil microbial communities from Hopland, California, USA - 2 Assembly 2016 (version 4) | ecosystem: Environmental > Terrestrial > Soil > Grasslands | place: USA: Hopland... | reverse complement strand
TTCACACGCTCCGAGCTGAAAATCGTCAAAGCGCAAAAAATCAAGTCGCGCTACAAAAACATGAAGCCCGGCTCGCTCGCCGAGGCTGCCATGGTCGAAGAACATCTCCCGCTCGTCAAAACGGTTGTCGGGCGGCTGGCGATGTCCCTCCCGCCGCACGTCGATCCTGAAGATTTGTACAGTAGCGGATTGGTGGGACTTTTGAACGCTGTCCGCCAGTTTGATCCGCTCGCCGGCAGTTCTTTCGAGAGCTATGCCAAGGTCCGCATCCGCGGCGCCATCTTCGATGAACTGAGACGCATGGATTGGATTCCGCGCTCCGTCCACGAAAAAGCCCGCAAGGTCCAGGCGGTCGTGGAACAGCTCGAGCAGAAGTATGGCCGCTTGCCCACCGAAACGGAAATGGCCAAAGCGATGAAGCTTTCCCCCTGCGAATACGAGGAACTCCAGGCGCAGATTCGTCCCGCCACTTTCGTTTGCCTCGATTCTCTGGTTGGTGGCGAAGATGAAAATGAAACCACGCGCCACGAATGGGTTGCCGATATGGCCCATGGTGGACCGGATGATAGCGTCGCGCAGAAGGAACTGACCCGCGTCATTGCCGAACGCATCGATCAGCTTCCGGAAATGCAGCGGAAAGTCTTGGCTCTTTATTATTTCGAAGACATGCGTCTGCGCGAAATCGCGGAGGCTTTCGGAGTTACGGAATCCCGGATTTGCCAGATTCATTCCCAGGCTATCATGGCAATCCGCAATTATCTCCAGAAGAACAGCAGCAAGATTTCGTAGTCAGGGCTGACTCCATGATCATCATTATCGGAGCTATCATTGTCACGGCTTCCGTTCTGGGGGGATTCATTATGGCCGGCGGCCATCCCGGAAACCTCATGCAGGTTTCGGAATTTATCGTCATCGCCGGATCTGCTCTGGGCGCCTTGATCATCATGTCTCCGAAGAAAGTTTTGATCGATCTTCTGAAGCAGGCAGTGGCTGCGCTCAAAGGCACGCCCCACAATCGCGCCGCTTACGAAGAGTTGTTCAAAGCGCTGTATGAATTTTTCATGCTCGCGCGGCGGAATGGAATGATCGCTCTCGAAGAGCATGTAATTAATCCGGAAGCCAGTTCAATCCTGCAAAAATATCCTGTTTTTCAAAAGAACCATCATGCTATCGAACTGCTCTGCGGCGCGTTGCGGCCGATCATTGATGGCAAAGTCAAACCCGATCAGTTGAAGATGCTTCTCGATATTCAGATCGATTGCATGGAAGAAGAACATCACAAGCCGGTCAGCGTCTTGACCAAAGCCGCCGACGCCATGCCCGGGTTCGGCATTGTCGCTGCCGTGCTCGGAATCGTCATCACGATGAGTTCGATCGCCGGGCCTATCGAGCAGATTGGCCATCACGTTGCGGCCGCTCTCGTCGGCACCTTTCTCGGTATTTTGCTCTCCTACGGATTTTTAAACCCTCTCGCGGTCAATATGGAATTTGTGGGCCAATCCGAGATGGCGTATTCGCGCTGCATTGCTTCGTCGGTCGTTGGGTTTGCCAACGGAATGGCGCCAATCATGGCAGTGGAAATGGCGCGGCGCGGGTTGGATAGCGAGGTTCGTCCCAGCGCCGACGAACTTGAAAAAATGTTGAAGGGGGTCGGTAAATAATATGGCCAAGAAGAAACATGTTCATCATGGCGGCGCATGGAAGGTTGCCTATGCCGATTTCGTCACGGCAATGATGGCGCTGTTTCTTGTGCTCTGGCTGACTTCCCAGGACCAAAAAATTAAAGAAGCGATCGAGCGTTCTTTCAAAAACCCTTTTTCTTCACTGACCAAAGATTCGACCGGTCTGATCCCGAACAAGGACTCGCAAGCCGTCCGTTCGGACAAAGGCAATTTCGATTCCGCCTCCGTCGTCGAGTTGAACATGCTTCGGAAACTTTCGGAAGATCTGCTTAAAGCCTTCCAGCAGGAAAAGGACGAAGAGGAATCGCCGGTGAAAATTGACATGAACCCGGAAGGTTTGCGCGTGAATATTTTCGACAAAGGTCACAAGCCGATTTTCGAGACTCAGTCCGCGGAATTTACGACTTATGGCCGCTGGGTTTTTTCCACACTCGCCTGGCAGGTCTCCCGATTTCCAAAGAATTTTCTTCTTGAACTGGAAGGCCATACGGAATCCGGGCATCCGTCCAAATCCGACAACTACGGTGATTGGGAACTCACGGCGGATCGCGCCAACGCCGCCCGGCGTCTGCTGGAGGAACATGGCGTTAAAGCTTCCCAAATTCGAAAAGTGGCCGGATATGCGGATACGCATCCGCTCCAGAATGTGGACACCAGCGACGAAAGTAATCGCCGCGTGACACTGCTCCTTCGGACGGGATCGCACATAGATTGAGTATGGCCGCTGAATTCGTTCCATTCCTGCCGACCATCCGCTCGCAAATGGGCGCCGCCTCATCTGCTACATCAGACACCGCCTTTTCCCCCGTTCAAACGGCGACCGAAACCACCCACACGGTAAAAGCGTGCGCGCCTCCAGGCGAATTGAAAGTAGACCTCAAGCGAGAAGGCGACCGGATTACACAAATACGCATTCAATGCCGCTGCGGCGAGCTCATTGAGCTTGATTGCGAGTATTGAGGTTAACCGAACTCCAGAATCTCGTTTGGGCCGTCGAAGAGGGCCTTGAAAGCATTGAGAACATCTCTTCCGAGAAGAATGTGAGGTTCGCCGGGACTGCTGAGTACTTCCACGATCAGTGGTTTCTCCTCAACACCTGAAATCAGAATCCGAACCAGAAAGGTGGAAGTGTTTGTGAGGATCCCGCCAAAGGCCATGACTGATATTTCACCAAATCTTACCAATTTCAGTCGTTCTACGAGGCTTGCGGGTAGTACAGTCCGGTCCGCAGCGGTATCCAATTGCGCAGCAATTCCTGCGACCATTGCGCTCTTATCGTGCTTTTCCAATGTCACGTAAACAAACGGCGCCGGCGGAGTAATCTGTCGATTATACCGATACCGAATTCAATTGCCTGCCTTATGGATAGTAATGCGAGGGCTTGGCGCTCGAACGATTTCATGTAGTTGTTCGCCAACATAGCCAACGTAGATCGGTATATACCCAAAACGCGAATAGGCACGGAGACCGACAGAAACCTTCTCGGTTCCCGATCCAACGACTTTCCCCTGGTGGATTGCCACATACTTATTGTAGTGCTTTCGTCGCAGAGAATCACGCAGGCGCAAAAACGCCTGCTTCTCCTGCTCCCATTTGTCAGGTGACTTGCGACTTTGCAGCCGAGGGGCCTGATCGATTTGCATTTTTCCCATCGCAAAACTTTGCGGCTAAGAGTGAGACTGGTCAAGTTTGTGCCTGCGTTGAAGACGAGGGCTTCGCCACGATCTGCGGCAAACTTTTCCAATCCGATAGGCGTTCTCCCCCTGTTTTTCGGCAGTATTTGCCAAAAACCTGCCTAAAAGACCCTTTTTTCCTCTGGCATATCTGGTGCTTAACCCTGTCCGTGAACGTGAGTCTTTACCAGGCCGCATCCGCATTGAACGCAAATGCTCGCTGGCAGGAGGTCATTTCAGGGAATATGGCTTCCGCCTCAGTCCCAGGCTTTAAGAAGCAGGAATTAAGCTTTCAGGCCGTTCAAGCGGGAATGCTTCGGCCAAATTCTTCCGGTGGTCTTGCCCAACCCATTTCCATGTCATCGCCGCAGGTCCATATCAATTTTTCTCCGGGCGAAATCAAACGCACCGATGTCAATACAGACTTCGCGATCGAAGGGAGCGGTTTCTTCGAAGTTCAGTTGCCTACTGGCGCCACCGCATACACTCGAGACGGCGAATTTAAACTCAATGCCCAAGGCCAGCTTGTCACCAAGCAAGGCTACCTTGTGATGGGCGAGGGCGGCGCGGTCCAGCTCGATCAGAATAATTCCACGATTATCAACGTCGCTCCGGACGGCACGATCAGCCAGGGCGCAGAACGCCGCGGGAAAATACAGCTTACCGAATTCAGCGACCCCAATCTCTTGAAAGACATCGGCTGCGGTTTTTACCTGGCGAAAGATCCCAATCTTCAGCCGACGACCGATGTGAAATCAACCATTCGCCAGGGCTTTATCGAAGGGGCGAACACAACGGCTGTCATGGAAATGGCTAATTTAATCAACGTCATGCGCTCTTACGAAGCCAACCAGCGCGTCATCCAAATGCAGGACGACAGGATGGGCCGTGCGATCACCGAACTCGGCAGTCCAACTTGATGAGGTAAATCATGCTTCGAGCCCTATATTCATCCGCCGCCGGAATGCAGTCGCAACAGACGAACCTTGATGTCATCGCGAACAATCTCGCGAACGTCAACACCACCGGCTTCAAGAAAAGCAAATCCGAATTTCAGGACCTGCTCTACCAGACAACCCGCTCGGCCGGGGCAGAGCAAGGCGGGGGAAACCAGGTTCCTACCAGCCTGCAGATCGGCCATGGTTCCCGACTCATTTCCACCGCAAAAGTCTTTACCAGCGGTGAACTCACTCAAACCGGCGAACAACTTGATATGGCCATCAATGGTGATGGCTTTTTCGAAGTTCAATTGCCGGACGGAACCCGCGCTTACACTCGCGATGGCGCTCTAAAGATGGCCAATGACGGCCGCATCACGACAAGCGACGGAATTCCCCTCCAGGGCGGCTGGCAGCCGATTCCGGCGGGCACTACTTCCATTACCATCGCCCCCACCGGCGAGGTGACGACCATGGGCGCCGGCGGTACGCAAAATTTCCGCGTCCAGCTCATTCGTTTCACCAATCCTGCCGGGCTCGAAAGCATCGGGCACAATCTTTTCCGCGAAACTCCCGCTTCCGGCACCGCCGAAATCGGTAATCCGGGTGAGAACGGTTACGGAGAGCTTCAGCAGCACTATCTCGAAATGTCGAACGTCAAAGTCGTCGAGGAAATGGTGAACATGATTCTTGCCCAGCGCGCTTACGAAGTGAACTCGAAGGCCGTTCAAACCGCTGACGAAATGATGCAAATGAGCAATAACCTCCGAAGATAATGCGGTTCCATAAATCGGTATTTTTGTTTTTGTTCGCGATCAACAGCCTGTTCGCCGCGGAAAATATTGGTCCGCTGGAACTTCTTCCGCAGACGACTGCGGGCACGCAGGGAGTTTTTCTTTCCGACCTGGTCACGAACAAAACCGATCGCGTCATTCCGCGTATTCTTCTTGCCAACGCGCCGCAAATTGGCCGGGCGCTTTTTCTCACTCGTTTTCAGATCAACGACCTCCTGACAAAAAAAGCGCCGGACCTGGTTTGCTCGAATTGGCTCGGTGCCGACAAGGTGCGGATCGCGCGCGCTGTCCGTGTGGTGAATGAAACCACTTTGAAAGAGCTTCTCACCGCCGCGATTCAGGAAGAGCATGTTAAATCGCGCGGCGAACTGGAGCTGAGCTTCAACCGCCCCTGGAACAATCTCACCGTTCCGGATGATGTTCTTGCCGTGAAGCTTAAGGAGCTGCCTTCGTCCGGTGTGAGCGCCAATTTCATTTGCCGTTTTGAACTGTTAGCGGGCGCGGAAAGTGTGGGTGTTTTCCAACAACCTCTGCAAGCCAATGTCTGGAAGGAAGTTGTTGTCGCCCGTTCCAATCTTCTCCGTGGGCAGCTTTTGAAAGATGCTGATATCGCTCCGGAACGGCGCGATCTGCTCGCGTTGCGCGATTACGTCACTCAAATTCCCACGGATGATCCATACATTGAATTTCGCGAGAATGTTCCGGCGGGGACGCCGCTGACCACTCGCGTTCTTCGCCTCCGGGCGATCGTCAAGCGCGGCCGCGTGCTCGATGCCGTGCTCCAGGAGGATTCGATGACCATTTCAGTTAAGGCCGAAGCTCTTGAGGATGGTGTTCCCGGCCAGCCAATTCGTGTCCGCAATATCCAGTCCAAACGTGAATTCAGAGGAAAGGTTCAAGATGAACAAACAGTTATGGTCATGTTTTAATCTGCCGATAGGTAAACAGATGCGCGCGGTCCCATTGGCATTCTGTCTTTGGCTTTTGGCATTTTCAGGCCAGGCCCAATCCCTTTGGAAGGACGATTCGTCGCGCTCGATGGTCTCGGATAAACGAGCCGCCGCCGTTGGCGATATTCTCACCATCATCGTTCAGGAAAACAATACGGCCAGCAAAGACAATTCAACCCAAACGGCCAAGCAGAGCAGCATCGACGCGGCCATCAAAGCTTTCATCTACAGTCCCGATGCCAGTGGCATGCTGACCCACAATGGGAAATTGCCCGCTCTCCAAACCGATGCCAAACAGACCTTTCAGGGCAGCGGAAAAATCAGCAACGCGGAGAAGGTCACTGCTCGAATCGCCGTCCGCGTGATTGACGCTTTGCCCAACGGCAATCTTGTAATCGAAGGCACACGACAAATCGCTTTTTCGGGCGAATCTCAGGATGCGATTCTTCGCGGCATAGTTCGCAAGGAGGACATCACCGCGAATAATACTATCTTCAGCTATAACATTGCTGACGCCACCATTAAGTATATGTCCAAGGGAACGATCAGCGATAACACGCGCAAAGGGTGGTTCACGAAGATTTGGGAAAAGGTCACTCCGTTCTAATCTCATGCGTTTTCTCTGCTTCAGCTTAATTTTCTGTTTGTCGGCCCTGCCGGTGCGGACGCATGCACTGGCGTCGCGGATCAAGGATCTCGTGATGGTGGCGGGAGCGCGCGACAATCAATTGTCTGGCTATGGCTTGGTGGTCGGCCTCGCGGGAGACGGCGATAAAGACCCGGTTTATACCGTGCAGGCTGTGGCGAACATGCTGCAACGTTTCGGCATCACTGTTCCGGCTTCGACCCTCTCGGCAAAAAATGTCTCTGCCGTCATGGTCACGGCTGATATTCAGGCTTTCGTCAAATCCGGCACTCGCATCGACGTCACCGTGGCTTCCATGGGAGACGCCAAAAGCTTGCAGGGGGGAATCCTGCTCCAGACACCGCTTTTCGGCGCCGACGGCAAGGTCTACGCTGTCGCGCAGGGTGCTCTGTCGGTTGGCGGATTCGTTAGCGGCCAAGGCGGAGGTGGCGGAGCGACCATTCAAAAGAATCATCCTACAGTGGCGAGCATTGCTGGTGGCGCTCTTGTCGAAAATGAGATTCCCACCGCAATCGTTCGAAACAATCAAATCGATCTGTTGCTTCGCGAGCCGGATTTCACCAGCGCGGCTCGCATGTCTGCCGCCATCAATGCCGTTTTTCCGGATAGTTCCCTCGCGATGGATCCGACAACCGTTCGCGTCAAGGTTCCTGAAGGTCTTGAACACGCCGCCGTCGATTTCATCGCCCGGCTTGAGGCCATTGAAGTAAACCCGGACGTGCCCGCGCGCATTATCATCAACGAGCGCACCGGAACGATCGTCGCGACGAGCAAAATTAAGATCAGCAGTTGCGCTGTTTCCCACGGCGAACTGACCATCAGCATCGCTTCGAGCCTCGAAGTTTCTCAACCGAACCCATTAAGCCAAACCGGCCAAACGGTCGTGGTCCCGCGGACGGAAACGAAAACAACGGAGGCCAAAGGCAAACTCGTTCCGCTCCCGGATATGCCTTCCGTCGAAAAAATCGCTTCCGCGCTGAACGCACTCGGCGTGACTCCGCGCGACATGATGGCGATCTTTACCGCCATGAAACAGGCGGGCGCGCTTCAGGCGGAATTGGTCCTGCGTTGATATGGAAATTTCATCCCTCAACACCCATGAAGTTCGCGCGGCGGATCTCCCGCTTGATAAGCTTGCCGCGAATCAGAGTATCAGTGAAAAGGACAAGATCGCTGAAGTCAGCCGCCAGTTTGAATCGGTCCTGCTCCGGCAGATTCTTGCCCAGGCCCAGAAGCCCCTGTTCGACGCGCCGCTCGCGGGCAGTGGCAGCAGCTCCGCGATTTATCAGGACATGATTACCCAGGAACTTGCGGATCGAATCAGCCGCGGCGGTTCCTTTGGATTCGCTAACGTTCTCGAAAAACAGCTCAGTCACCAGCTCATTTCCAAGAAAGCAGAAGACCCCGCCCTTGAAGCCACAGCTCAGGCGGGCAACAAACTATGATCGAAGCTCTTCAAAAACTGATTGCCGCCTTGCGCGATGAATTGCAGCACTACGGCGAAATGCTCGCCCGCCTCGATGACCAGCAACAACTGGTAATGCGTCGCGCTCCGGATGCGCTGCTCCAGGCCGTTCCTCAGGTCCAGCAGCAATCGACTATTCTCACCCAGGCGCGCGAAGTTCGGTTCGCCGCCATGAAATTTCTCTGTTCGCAACTCGGCCTCGCCCATGATTCGAGTTTTAAGGATTTGATGCCTCATCTTCCGTCGGATTACCGGCCCCTGATCGATGCCCTTGTTGAGGAGAATAACGAGCTTCTCATGCGCATCCATAATCGGGCGCGCCAGAATCATCTTCTTCTCACGCGCACCGTCGAATCGATGCAGCGCGTGATCAATTCCCTCGGAATTCACCGCAGCACTCCTGTTTACGACGAGAGCGGCAGCATGTTTAATCCTGCCCCCGCTGCACCGTCGATCTACGAGGCTGTCTGTTAATCGCTTATGGCCGGACTTTTTGATACTTTAGGCATCGGCGCACGGTCGCTCACGACCTACCGCAAGGCCATTGATGTCGCCGGCCATAACCTTGCCAACGTCAACACGGACGGCTACACCCGCCAGCGGTTAACGATTGAGGCCACCACTACCGGCAGCGATATGGGCCAGATCGGCTCAGGCTCGGAAGGGGTGAGCATCCAGCGGCTTCAGAATGTTTTCATCGATAAACAAATCCAGGTTGAGAACAGCGTCAGTGGCTCAATTGAAGTCAAGCAGGACGCCCTCCAGCAGGCTCTCAACGCGTTAAACGAATCTCTAAACCGCAACAGCGACTCCGGGACTTCTACGCCGGGCATTTCCCAGGGTCTTTCGGATTTCTTCAACGCTCTCAATAGCCTTTCCACCACTCCACTTTCTGTGCCTGATCGCACCGTAGCGCTCCAAAAAGCCGTGGAACTCACGACCCGGTTCAATCAGACGGACACACGTATTGCCGCGGTCGAATCCGGGATCAATGACCGCCTGCAGAGCGACGTCGGCAAGGTGAATACCATTCTGAGTGACATTGCCACCCTAAACAAAAAAATTTCCGCTAACGAAAGCTTTGTCGACAGTCCCGCGAACGATCTTCGCGACGCGCGCGAGGACAAAATCAATCAACTCGCCTCCCTGATCAAAATCGACACTGTCGAAAATCAAAACGGCGCTTCCAATATTATTGTGAACGGCCGCACTCTGGTTGATGGCGCAAACGTCACTGGGCAGCTCGAAACTTTTGATCCCGGCAACGGAAAACCACTCGTCCGCATTACCGGAGACACCGCGGCCCTCGCGCTCACCGGCGGTTCGATTGAAGGAGCCATTTCGGTTCGCGATAATGAATTGGCCACCCTGCGCACCCAAATCAACGATGTCGCCAGCGCCCTGATCAGTTCCGTCAATCAGATCCACAGCACGGGGTTTGGTCTCGATGGTTCCACGGGACTTAACTTCTTCACCGGCTCAAATGCCGCTGATATAAAGGTCAATCCGGACCTCCTCGCCGATCCCAGAAAGCTGGCCGCCAGTGGTATCAACGGCACGGCCGGGGACAACACCGTTCTGGTCAGGATCGTTCAACTCCAAAACGCGCCGGTCGCCGCCCTGAATGGCGTTACTTTTTCCGATCGCCAGGCGCAAATTATTGCTTCACTCGGCCAGCAGCTCGCCAGCGCGAATCAGGACGCCAGCGATCAAGAAACGATTCAGCAATATCTGAGCGCGCAACGCGATTCCGTTTCCGGCGTCAGCATTGACGAAGAAATGACCAATCTCGTCATGTTCCAGAAAGCTTTCCAGGCCTCCGCCAAACTTATCAGTATGACTGATGAAATGCTTGCCACGATTATCCAAATGTAACGGCTATGCGTGTCACCACCACCAGCTATGCAGATAACCTGATCACTCATCTTCAGGCTCTTGCCAGGCGTCAATCCAATCTTCAGAACCAGATCTCGACCAATCAGCGCATCCAAACCGCCGAGGAAGACCCGCTCGCCATGCAGCAGGTTCTGAATCTCCGCGATGATTAGGCCGCATCCGAGCAGTACGCGGCCAATATCCAGACTCATCAGGAATACGCGAGTGTCACCGGCGATCTTCTCAAAAATTTAACGAAAATCATTGACCGCGCGCAGGAACTCGCGGTCAGCGCCGATGGGACCGATTCTCCGGACACTCTCGCGCCGCTGGCCACGGAGCTCGAGCAACTCATCCAACACGCGGTCCAGCTCGTGAACACGCAATATCGCGGCGAATATCTCCT
>Ga0136846_1216127_pt1 | contig 10429 bp, 10 predicted proteins | sample HopSoiMetagenom2_FD_96841 | JGI IMG/M metagenome (GOLD analysis project Ga0136846, IMG submission 96841) | Grasslands soil microbial communities from Hopland, California, USA - 2 Assembly 2016 (version 4) | ecosystem: Environmental > Terrestrial > Soil > Grasslands | place: USA: Hopland... | reverse complement strand
TTGCGCACCTCGGTCTTGTAGCGGAGCGCCGTCGCCTGAATGCCCTTGTCGCGCGGCTCCAGCATCAACAGCCGCTCGCGCCGGTGCATCACGACACGGCCGAGGCCGACCATGCCGGTCTTCTTCATGGCCTCGCGGATGACCGCGAAGGCCTCGTACGCGGCGTCTCCATCTGGCACGATGTAGAAGGATTCATCGAGATAGATCTCGTCGACCTCGTCGCGCGGGGCGAACGTCTCGATTTCGAGCGTGTGCGTCGACTCCAGCGCCACCTCGTCCAGCTCGTCCTCTTCGAGCACGACGTATTTTCCATTGTCCAGCTCGTAGCCTTTGACCTTGTTTTCGGTCTCGACCACGTCGCCGGTCTCGGAATCGATCGCCTGATTGCGGATTCGGTTTCCGGTTTCGCGGTTGAGAATGTGCAGTCGAATACGGCTCGACGTGCTCGTTGCGGTGTACATCGCAACCGCACAGGAGACGAGGGACAGCTTCAGATAGCCTTTCCAGGCGGGGCGCGGTGCCATGCTTAAGAACTCGGCGCGGATGGGACGAATGGGAACGCGCGGGCGTCGGGCCAAGTTCCAGCTCCGGTTCCGGATCAAAGGCTTAGCCGAAACAGTGGCAGCACCACGGTTAAGCCTGATTTGCGCTTCCGCGTGTCTTTGGTGTAAGGCACGGTAAATCTTACGCCTTTCCGGCCCCTTGAAGGCTGGCTTCAATGCGTGGAGACGCGTGTGTCCAATTCCAAGACGCCCCTGCTCGACCAGATCACTACGCCCGCCGATCTTCGTCGGTTTGACGAGTCTCAGCTTCGTCAGGTCGCCGACGAGCTGCGTCAGGAGACGATTGACGCCGTTTCGATCACCGGCGGTCACCTCGGCGCAGGGCTGGGCGTCATCGAGCTGACGGTCGCGCTGCATTACCTGTTCGACACGCCGAACGACCGCATCGTCTGGGACGTCGGTCACCAAGCCTACCCGCACAAGATTCTCACCGGGCGCCGCGACCGCATTCGCACGCTGCGCATGGGCAGCGGGCTCTCAGGCTTCACCAAACGCGCCGAGAGCGAGTACGACCCGTTCGGCGCCGCGCATTCCTCGACCTCGATATCGGCCGGCCTTGGCATGGCGGTAGCGCGCGATCTCGCCGGCAAGGACAACAATGTCATCGCTGTGATCGGCGATGGCGCGATGACCGCCGGGATGGCCTATGAGGCGATGAATAATGCGGGTGCGATGGACTCGCGCCTGATCGTCATCCTCAACGACAACGACATGTCGATCGCGCCGCCGGTCGGCGCCCTCTCGGCCTATCTGGCGCGGCTGATTTCGGGCCGCACCTACACCTCGCTGCGCGAGATCGGTATGCAGCTTGCCCACAAGATGCCCAAGGGCCTGGAGAAGAAGGCGCAGCGCATTGAGGAATACGCGCGCGGCTTCCTCACCGGCGGCACGATGTTCGAGGAGCTTGGCTTCTACTATGTCGGGCCAATCGACGGGCACAATATCGATCACCTGATTCCGGTGCTCAAGAACGTGCGCGACGCGAAGCAAGGGCCAATCCTGGTTCACGTCGTGACGCAGAAGGGTAAGGGCTACGAGCCGGCCGAAAAATCCGCCGACAAATATCACGGCGTGGTCAAGTTCGATGTCATCACCGGCGTGCAGGCGAAGGCGAAGTCGAACGCGCCGCAATACACCAAGGTGTTCGCCGAGAGCCTGATCAAGGAAGCGCGCAAGGACGACAAAATCGTCGCGGTGACCGCCGCGATGCCTTCGGGCACGGGTCTCGACCTGTTCGGTAAGGCGTTCCCCGAGCGCACTTTCGACGTCGGCATCGCCGAGCAGCATGGCGTCACGTTTTGCGCAGGGCTTGCGACCGAGGGCTACAAGCCCTTCGCGGTGATCTATTCGACCTTTCTGCAGCGCGCGTACGACCAGATCGTGCATGACGTCGCGATCCAGAGATTGCCGGTGCGCTTCGCGATGGACCGCGCCGGACTCGTCGGCGCTGACGGCCCGACCCATGCGGGCTCTTTCGACGTCGCCTACCTGGGCTGCCTGCCGGGCTTCGTGATCATGGCGGCCGCCGATGAGGCAGAGCTCGTCCACATGGTGGCGACGCAGGTTGCGATCGAGGATCGGCCGTCCGCGTTGCGCTATCCGCGCGGCGAGGGTGTCGGCGTCGACATGCCTGAATTCGGCGTGCCGCTCGAGATCGGCAAGGGCCGAGTCGTGCGCGAAGGCCACAAGGTGGCGCTGCTGTCGTTCGGCACGCGGCTTGCCGAATGCATGAAGGCGGCGGATGAGTTGGCTCAGCTTGGCCTCTCCACTACAGTTGCGGATGCTCGTTTTGCGAAGCCGCTCGACACCGACTTGGTGCTGCGTCTTGCACGCGATCACGAGGTGCTGGTGACGATCGAGGAAGGTTCGATCGGCGGCTTCGGCACCTACGTGATGCAGGCGCTCGCCGAGCACGGCATGCTCGATCGCGGCGACCTGAAGGTGCGTATGATGGTGCTGCCCGACATCTTCATCGATCAGGATTCGCCGAACGCGATGTACGCGAAGGCCGGCCTCGACTCGAAGGGCATCGTCGCGAAGGTGTTCGAGGCACTGGGGCGCGAGAAGATCGGCGCGATCCGAAGGGCCTAAGCGTGATCCCGAAAAATGGGAACCGGTTTTCGGATAAAATCACGCGCAAATAATTAGCGTCGCCCCAGGCACATCTTCTCGAACGCCGCGACATGTGGCGTCGCGCCGGCGAGTGGGATTGTCTCGGTCGCTCCCGGCACTTCGATGGTCAGCGACGGCCCGGCCTTGAGCAGGGCAAAGACGCGTGAATTCACTGCGCCGGTCACCTCGATGCTCACCGTGCCATCGGTCTCGTTGGCGAGCGCGTTGCCTGTCAGAGCGAGAGTCGCCGCGCCCGCGGAGAGCTTGAGCGGCACGCCTGCGCCCGGATTGAGCTTGGTCGACGCGACAGATTCGACAATCGTCATCTGCTTTGTGCTCGGTTCGCACGCGAACCCGATGACGACGTCGTCCGAGTCCGGTGCGCCGAAGCCGAGCGAAGGCGCTTCCGGGTTGTCGTCGAAATTCCACACCCGCGAATCCTGCGCGAAAGCAGGCGCCGCGAGCGCCACTGCGATCAGGATGATGAGGCGGTGCAGACCCATGGCCGATTCCGTGGCCCATTGCTAAGTCAACTTTATGACGAAACGCAAGCGAGCCGACGTGGCTCTGGTCGAGCGCGGCCTGTTCGAAAGCCGCGCGCGCGCGCAGGCGGCGATCACGGCGGGACTGGTCACCGCCAACGGTGCGGTCGTCCGGAAGTCATCAGATGAGATCGCCGAGGGCGCCGTCCTCCAGGCGAGCCCGGAGCATCCGTGGGTTTCGCGTGGCGCGTTGAAGCTTGTCGCCGCGCTCGACCCCTTCGGCTTCGATCCTGGTGGCGATATTTGCCTTGATGTCGGCGCGTCGACCGGCGGCTTTACCGAGGTGCTGCTCGCGCACGGCGCGAACAAGGTCTACGCCATCGATGTCGGCCGCGGACAATTGCACGAGCGGCTGCGCGGCGATCCAGCTGTCGTTTCGCTGGAAGAAACGGACATCCGCAAGCTCGATCCGGCGCGGCTCATCGAGGCGCCGGAGTTTGCGACCGTGGACGTCAGCTTCATCTCCCTCAAGCTTGTGCTGCCCGCCCTCGATAGCTTGCTGCGCCGGCCCGCGCACCTGATTGCGCTGATCAAACCGCAGTTCGAGGCAGGGCGAGCGCACGTGAAGAAGGGGATTGTGCGTGATGCGGCCGTGCATGCGGCGGTGTGCGAGGACATTGCCGGATTTACACGTTCACTTGGATGGAGGATCGCCGGCGTTATTCCTTCGCCAATTGATGGCGGGGAGGGGAATCGCGAATTCCTGCTCGGGGCGCGGCGTGACTGAGCGCCTCACCATCTCCCGCTTCGGCCATCGCGGCGACGGCGTGGCCGATACGCCCCGCGGGCCCGTGTTCGTCCCCTACACGCTTGCCGGCGAAACGGTGGAGGTCGAGGCATTTCCCGGGCACCCGGATCGCCGTCATCTAATGCGGGTCGAAAATGCAAGCCCGGAGCGTATCGACCCGGTATGTCCCCATTTCGGTGTCTGTGGCGGTTGCCAGACGCAGCACTGGGATTTCGCCCGCTATCGCGACTGGAAGCACCGTCTCGTGCTCGAAGCGCTGCATCAAGCGCGTCTGGATGCGCCGGTCGGCGACCTGATCGACGCGCACGGGCAAGGGCGCCGCCGAGCCGTCTTCCACGCGCGGTGCGGCCCCCACGACGTGCTGGAAGTCGGCTTCGCGGCGTATCGCGCGCACCACATTGTGGGGATCGATCACTGTCCGGTGCTCGCGCCCTCCCTTTCGGGCGCGTTGCCCGCCGCATGGGCGATCGCCGAAGCGATCGGGCGGGGGAAGCCGCTCGACATTCAGCTGACCGCGACCGACGCCAGTCTAGATGTCGATGTGCGCGGCTCGGGGCCGCTGGGGGCGCGGCATACGGCTGCGCTCGCGCGGCTGGCCCAACCGCATCGGTTGGCGCGGCTGACACGGCACGGCGAAATGATCGTTCAGCGCGCCACACCCACCGTGCGCATGGGAAGGGCGACCGTCACGCTACCGCCGGGCGCTTTTCTTCAGGCAACCGCCGAGGGCGAGGCGACACTGGCGCGGCTAGTGATCGAGCGCGTCGGCAAGGCGAGGACAGTTGCCGACCTGTTTTGCGGTGTCGGCCCATTCGCGCTGCGCCTTGCCGAACGTGCGCGCGTGACAGCCGCCGATGCCGATGCGGCCGCCATCGCGGCGCTGCGCGAGGCGGCGAAAACGCCGGGGCTCAAGCCGATTGCCGCCGAAGCGCGCGATCTCTTCCGCCGACCACTCGCGCCGGATGAGCTCCGAGCCTTCGATGCCGTGGTGTTCGATCCGCCGCGCCAGGGAGGCGAGGCGCAGGCGCGCCAGCTTGCGGGCTCACGCGTGCCGCTGGTCGTTGCGGTGTCCTGCAGTGCCGCGAGCTTCGCGCGCGATGCGCGCATTCTCGTGGACGGCGGCTACAAGCTGACAGCGGTCACGCCGGTCGATCAGTTTCGCTATTCGGCGCACGTGGAGATCGTCGGACGCTTCGAACGCTAGCGCCAATCCATTCCGCCGCTGCCCCAGCGCCGCTGCCACATCACCTCGCCGATCGTGCAGGAGATGCGCGGCGCCTCCGCCGACGCCGGGACGACGCGTGGGGTTCCCTGGTAACGCGCGATGTCCAGCACGAGCTTGGTGCGGATCGCATCCTTGAACTTGTCGCGCTCACGGATCGGCACGACGAACGCGCCGGGCCCGCCGATCACGCAGTCCTCGTAATAGATGTCGAGATCTTTGATATCGATCGAATTCGGCTGCGGCTCCTTGAGCATGATCGGCAGTCCGTTGATCACGATGCCTTTCGCGATGACGTCGTCGCGCACCTGCGTGACGATCGGCCCTTGATTGTTGGTGCCGTCGCCCGAGACATCAATCACGCGCCGGATGCCGCGATAGCCGTTGTTCTCGAATAAACCAGAGGAAAACATCAGCGCGCCTGCGATCGAGGTGCGGAAGGCGCGGCGCACCGGTGCGCGCGTCATTTCGTCCGCGACGGTCCGCGCGGCGGCTGGTCCGTCGATCAGGCGCCACGGCACGACGACGCGCTGGTCGGCGACGCCTGCCCATTCGACTAGCGTGACCGCGACCTTGCCGTGGGTGCCCTGCTTCAGCGCGTTGAGGAATTCCTGCGAGGCGATCGCGTGCGCGTAACCTTCACGCTGCAGCGCAAGCTCGTCCATGTCCATCGAATACGAGATGTCGACCGCCATCACGAGCTCGACATCCACCTCGACTGCGTCGGCCGTCTTTCCGGGGACATCCACAAACCGCGGCGCCGCGAGCGCCGCGCAGGCGGCAAGCACCAGCAGTGCCCCCATTGCTGCAAGCAACAACCGTGGCATGTTGCGCTCCTGTGAGCCTCAATGGTGGCAGGAGCGGCGCGCGGGCACTAGCCCCACAGGACGCGGTCGGCCTCCGCGCGCATGAAGCCGGGGAGTCGCAGGCCGATGCGCACCAGGTTCTTCCAGTCGTCGCGCCGCACCTGCCCGCGGCATCCCCAGGCGCCGCACGTGCAGGCGAACTCGTGATCGAAGGAAAAACTGTAGGTCCCGTAATCCATGCGAATTTCTTGGCCGCGCGAGATTGCCTGCAGCGCGATGATCGCATCGCGTCCATCATAGCCGAGGTTCGGGTCGCAACTGTGATTGATGAAGTTCACCGGATGGCGCACCGCCTCGGGATGGAAGGTGCCGGTGATCCGATCGAGCGCGGTGTTGTAGCCATAACGAATGAACGCGCTGCGCAGTGCGGGCGTCAGATTGTCGAGCTGCGGCGGGGTGAGCACCGTGGACGCGCGCGCCTCTGTCTCATCGACCCAGTCGTCCTCGCTGAACAGCCGCGTTCCGCGGGCAATCGGCTGGCAGGCAAACAGGGCGCGCCCGATCTTCGTCTCGCGCACCTCGAAGACGTGTGCGACCGCGTCGAACGGGGAGGATGGCGCGCGCGGGCTTTCCTTCAGAAGCGCGCTCATGGGCTACCTGTCGAGGCGGCTGACGAGCCCGCCTGCGCAGACACCGGAGGCGAATAGCGTGTCGGCTGTTCGCGTTTCATGGTCGCGATGCGGCTGTGCAGGAAGCGCGGCATGTTCATGCCGTAGGTGACCGCAAGCTTCTTCCAGTCCTGGCGCCGGATGCGGCCGCGGCAATTCTGCGCACCGCAGCTGCAGGTGAACGGCTCGTCGAAGTTCACGACGAAAAAGCCGTAGTCGATGAAGACTTCCTCGCCTCTGCGGATGTCACGGGCGGCAACGACATTGCCGGCGCTGTCGTAGCGCAGGTTCGGGTCGCAGGAGTGGTTGATGAAGTTATCGGCGTCCCTGACAAAGCTGATGTCCACCGGCCCGAGGATTTCGTCGAAGTCGGTATCGAGACCATAGCGACGGAACAGCGCCTTGGCCTCGGGAGGGAGCTTCTGCACCTGCCGCCGATCTAGCCGGATCCAGCCCTCGCCGTCGCTCGCTTCATTCCATTCGGGAATGACGATCGTACCTTCTTCGATGTCTTCGGTCGCAAAGGCGCCCGTCTGATACCGGCTGGGCCGTGTGGCCAGCGGGCTCCGACTCCAGACTGTGGGGTCCATTTTCGCTGTTCGTTAAAAGGTGAATGCTGCCCAAGCGGAAACGCGACCAACGCGCACGCGACGCAACGCGAATCACCGCACCATACGAGCATGAAGTAATGCATGACTTTTCGCGAAGCGCATTCTGATGCAGGGCTGTCCTCGCGCCGGGCAGAGGGAAATTGTGGATAAGATCGTGAAGCACGAGGCCACGGCGAGCTCCGGAGGGCTTGCCGGCACCGATGCGGCTCGTAAGCTCGGCTGTGCGGCGCTGGCCGACGCCAGTCGCGCAAAAGGAGACGCCGATGAGTAGGATCGTCACGGCCGCGGCCACGCTCGCGTGCTTCATCACTGCGACAGCGTTTCTTTCGCCGATTAGCGTGGGCCCGGCGCTTGCGCAGTCATGCAAGAACGAGGCGATGAGCAAGGACGGCAAGCCGCTCGCCGGGGCCGCGAAGACCTCCGCGATCAAGAAATGCTGCGAGACCGCGGCTGTGAGCAAGGAGGGGAAGCCGCTTGCGGGAGCCGCGAAGAAAAGCTCGGTCGACAAGTGTGTCGCCGAAAGCTCCTGATTTGATGCGTTGCTGAGCCCAGCCTGGGCGGAGCTTAGGCCTGCCCGCGGGGCCGGTTCCGGGTTCCAATACGAACCAGTTCGGGCCGCGCTGCGTTGCGCCTTCCAGAGAAACATTCCTGGAGGACGCGATGACCTATATGGACCCGAATGATCCCAACCGCGTGCCGAACGACTATTCGGCTCGCCGGACGGCACCGGCGTCAGGAGTTCCCGACCGCGACGGCGTGTCGCGCTGGGGCTTTCCGCTGATCGTGGTCGCCGCGCTGGTAATCCTCGGCTTCGTGTTCTTTGGCACGCACGAGCGCAGCACGACGGCCAGCAACAATGCGCCGGCAACGAGCAGGCAGAGCACGACTATGCCGGCACCCGCGCCTGCGGCGCCCGCCGCACCCACCGCGCCGACCAAGTAAAAGCAGGCGCGCAGCGAGCGCACCCTGTTCGCTGCGCGCTTCGGTTACGTGGGTGCCCGCCGTCACCGCGCCTGATTTCAGCATTCGCCTTTTCTGAGCAGACCAAGCTGGCAGAGCTCTGCTTCGCCGCGGCCGATTCCTCCCGTGCTATCCGCTTAAGTCAACTTCGCGTGAGCGAAGGCTTGCATCCTGCTCCGTGTATGTATCCTCTGCTGACGTCGCCACAGCCAAAGGGCCTGCACTGTACGCGTACTGGAAAAGGGGAAACCATGAATCGGACCAGGATCGTTCTCGCTCTCGGCGTCTTCGCGGCGCTCGCCGCGCCCGCGCAAGCAGCCGACATGGCGCTCACGCGCCTCGACTGCGGCACGCCGCAGGCGCCGGTGCCGGTCAATCAGCGCTTTTCGGATACCTACGCGTATGGCGACCTGAAGCTCCAGTTCGTCTTCAGCTGCTATCTGATCAAGCACGACAACGACTATCTCCTGTGGGATACGGGCCACGCGATGACGGCGCCGAACGTTGCGCCGAAGGTGAGCGTCGTCGATCAATTGGCGAAGGTCGACGTGAAGCCCGAGCAGATCAAATTTGTCGGGATCAGCCACTATCACGCCGATCATACCGGCCAGGTCGCTTCGTTCCCGAATGCGACGGTGCTGATCGGCAAGGGCGATTGGGATGCGATCACGGCGCCCAAACCCGCACAGGGCGTCAACTTCGCACCGTTCGAGCACTGGATCAAAGGCCAAGGCAAGGTCGAGGCGCTCGCGCTTGACAAGGATGTGTTCGAGGACGGCAGCGTGCTCGTGTTGCGCACGCCGGGCCATACGCCGGGCCACTCCAGCCTGCTCGTGAAGCTGCCGCAGACCGGCCCGGTGGTGCTGGTCGGCGATGCGATTCATTTCCAGGAGAATTACACTGCGTTCGGCGTGCCGGCGTTCAACTACGACCGCGCTCAGACCGTGGCATCGATCCAGCGCATCAAGGGGATCGCTGAGAACCTGAAAGCCAAGGTGATCATCCAGCACGATGCGCGCGACATCGAAAAACTGCCGGCGTTTCCGGCAGCTGCGAAGTAGGTTCTGCCGGGAAGCACTAAGGCGAATGCGCCGCCCTCATGAGGGCGGCGGCCACACTTCTTGCTGCATTTCATGACCATCGGGAGGGACGGAACCATGGCGCTGCGTTCGCTTGTCGTAGCTCTTGTTCTGCTTGCACATCCGCTGAGCGCGAGCGCGCAATCCGTCTATTTCCCGGGAGCAAGCTGGGAGCACAAGGCGGCCGCAGATTCCGGGCTCAATCCCGATTTGCTCAAGGAGGCAATCGATTTTGCGGTCGCCAGCGAGACGAAGAATCCGCGCGACCTGGTGATGAACCACTACCAGACCTTCGGCCGGGAGCCGTTCGGCTACGCAATCGGTCCGATCCGCGAGCGCGGCGAGCCGACTGGCCTGATCGTTCATCGCGGCTATGTGGTCGCCGAGTGGGGCGAGCCGATGCGTGTCGACATGACCCACAGCGTGACCAAAAGCTTTCTCTCGATGCTGGTCGGCATCGCGTTCGACCGCGGGATGATCAAGAGCATCGATGATCCGGTGCGCGACTATGTGGGGCCGATCCAGGTTTACGATCCCAATCCCGCCGCCAACAAATCCGAGCGCCTGGGAAAGAGCGATCTCCTGTTCCTCTTCGAGACGCCGCACAATCGCACCATCACGTGGAATCACATGCTGCGCCAGACGAGCGACTGGGAGGGGACGCTGTGGGGCAAACCTGATTGGGCTGATCGGCCCGAGGCTAACGCGTCTGAATGGACGAGCCGTCCGCGCAACAAGGCAGGCACTGTCTACAAGTACAACGACACCCGCGTGAACGTTCTCGCGCTCGCGGCGCTCAACGTCTGGCGGCGACCGATGCCGCAAGTGCTGAAAGAGACGATCATGGATCCGATCGGCGGGTCGAACACGTGGCGTTGGTTCGGCTATGAAAACTCATACGTCGTGCTCGACGGCAATATCGTGCAGTCGGTCACGGGGGGCGGACATTGGGGCGGCGGCATGTTCATCAACGCCTACGATATGGCTCGCTTCGGCTACCTTGCGCTACGCAACGGTAAGTGGCGCGACCGTCAGCTTATTTCCGAAAGATGGCTGGGCATGGCGCGCACGCCGACGCCGCCCGAGCCGACGTACGGCTTCATGAACTTCTTCCTCAA
>Ga0136846_1239865_pt1 | contig 10430 bp, 10 predicted proteins | sample HopSoiMetagenom2_FD_96841 | JGI IMG/M metagenome (GOLD analysis project Ga0136846, IMG submission 96841) | Grasslands soil microbial communities from Hopland, California, USA - 2 Assembly 2016 (version 4) | ecosystem: Environmental > Terrestrial > Soil > Grasslands | place: USA: Hopland... | reverse complement strand
GCTTCCTCGACGGTGATGACGCCGTCCTTGCCGACCTTCTCCATCGCTTCCGCGATGATCTTGCCGATGGTGTCGTCGCTGTTCGCCGAGATCGTGCCGACCTGGGCGATCGCGGTCCCGCTGACCGGCTTCGCCAGCTTCTTCAGCTCGGCGACGACCACTTCGACAGCCTTCTCGATGCCGCGCTTGATCTCCATCGGGTTGGCGCCGGCGACGACGTTCTTGGCGCCCTCGCGAAAGATCGCCTGCGCCAGCACGGTGGCTGTGGTGGTGCCGTCGCCCGCGATGTCCGACGTCTTGCTCGCCACTTCGCGCACCATCTGCGCGCCCATGTTCTCGAGCGAGTCCTTCAGCTCGATCTCCTTCGCGACCGTCACGCCGTCCTTGGTGATGGTGGGGGAGCCGAACTTCTTGTCGAGGACGACGTTGCGTCCCTTGGGGCCGAGCGTGACCTTGACCGCGTTGGCGAGCTGGTTGACACCGCGCAGGATGGCCTGGCGCGATTCCTCGCCGTAAATAATCTGTTTGGGCATAGTGCTGCTCTCCTCGGTTACTTGGTGATGACGCCGAGGATCTCTTCATCGCGCATGATGAGGTATTCCTCACCTTCCAACTTGATTTCCTGTCCCGAGTACTTGCCGAACAGGATGGTGTCGCCTTCCTTGACGTCGAGCGGCGTCACCTTGCCGTCCTTCTCGACCTTGCCCTTGCCGACCGCGATCACGCGGCCCTGCTGCGGCTTTTCCTTGGCGGAGTCCGGGATGATGATCCCGCCGACCTTCTGCTCGCCCTCGTCGATCCGCGCCACGATGACCCGGTCGTGCAGGGGGCGGATGCCTACCTTCGTCGCTGTTGCTGCCATACGTCGTTCACTCCAGTTGAATGGAAAAGAATGCGGGTCATGCGCTGAGCCGCCGCGGCTGTCCGCGCGGGCGCCGCGCGCCCCTTCGCCACGGGCGGTGGCGCAGGCGGGCTAGCAATCACCCTGACCGACTGCTAATTCTAGTGAAGGCGCGGGGAGCTGTCAAGCAGTCGCATGAGGTGACTGCTAAGCCAGCTCAGGCGGTCCGCTTGATGCGATATTCGGCGATTTTCCGGGCGATCGTGTTGCGGTGGAGGCCCAGCATTTCGGCCGCCTCACCCAGGTTCCCCCTGGTGCGCTGAAGCGCCCGCGCGATGAAGAGCTTCTCGAATTCCTGCCGCGCGTCGTCGTAGTGGACGCCCTTGTCGAGCATCTCTCCGATGAGCCGTTCCAACTGATCGCGCACGGGCCGGCTACGCGAGCTCGCGATCGGACAGGCGGCGGAAGGCCTCGACGTACTTCTCGCGCGTCCGCGTCACGACCGATTCAGGCAGCGAGGGCACCGGCGGCTGCTTGTTCCACTTGATCTCTTCGAGATAGTCGCGCACGAACTGCTTGTCGAAGCTGGGGACCGCGCCGCCCGGGCGGTACTGATCCTTCGGCCAGAAGTGCGAGGAATCGGGGGTCAGCACTTCGTCGATGAGGACGATCTCGTCCTGATTCGAACCGGCCGGCGCCAGCCCGAATTCGAATTTCGTGTCGGCGATGATGATCCCCTTGGATTCGGCGTGCTCGCAGCCGCGGCGGAAGATCTCGAGCGTCAGCGTCCTGAGCCGCGTCGTCAGCTCGCGCCCGATGATTTTCGCGGCCTCGTCTTCGCTGATGTTGACGTCGTGCCCGGTCTCTGCCTTCGTCGCCGGCGTGAAGATCGGTTCGGGCAGCCGATCCGACTCCTTGAGGCCTTTCGGCAGCGCGATGCCACAGACCATCCCGGTCTGCTGATATTCCTTCCAGCCGGATCCCGAGAGGTAGCCGCGGGCGACGCATTCGATCGGGATCGGTCGCGTGCGGCGGCAGAGCATCGCGCGGCCGCGCAGCGTTGCCGCGTACGGCTGCAGCGCCGCCGGAAAGGCCGCGGTGTCGATCGCGATCATGTGGTGCGGCACCAGGTCGCCCATGCGCTCGAACCAGAACGCGGAGAGCTGCGTCAGCACCTTGCCCTTGTCGGGAATGCCGGAGCCGAGGACGTAGTCGAACGCGGAGATGCGATCGGTGGCAACGAGCAGCAGCTGATCGCCGACCTCGTAAATGTCGCGCACCTTGCCGCGGCCGTGGAGTTTCAGATCGGGGAAGGCAGTGTCGAGGAGAGGGGGAGTCGAGATCACGATTGACCGCGATTGTACTCGCCGCGCGGCGCGATTGCCAACGCGGCCGCTAGGTTATTTGCCCTCCGGCTTGCGCAGCGTGATGTCGCCGCGCGTGGCGCGGAGCGAGATCGTCGGGCCGCCGCCGCGCACCGCGCCGTTCACGCGCGCGTCGCCGTCCTGCGGCTTGAGCGAGCCGTCGGCGATGTCGAGGCGCCCTTCGGTGGCGACCGCGTCCAGCGTGTAGCCGGCGGGCGGCGCGGTGACGTTGATGTCGTCGCCCGTGTTGTAGATCGTGACCGGGGCGGCCGCGTCCATCACCACCTCGAGATCGGTCTTGCGGCCGTCGATGCGCGCCTCCGTGTGCAGGCCGGCGAGCCGCAGCCGGCCGCCGTTGGCGTTGACGCGCAGCGGCGGCTTCAGCGCCTTGCCGGCATCGAGCGTCAGCTCGGTGTCGTTGCGCATCTCGACATCGAGCGGCCCGACGATGTCGCTGATCTCGAGCTCGGCGCCGGTCGCGTCGAGGGACACGATGCCGGAGATGTGCTTGATCGATCCGCGGCTGTTGCGCGCGGTCAGCTTCAGCGATCGCGCCGACTCGATCTCGAGCCGTCCACCGGAGTGGCTGAGGCGCAACAGCCCGTCGACATTCGAGACGCGCGTCTCGCCGCGCGATCCCATGATGTCGGCCGAGGCGATATTGGATGCGACGAGCTCGCCGGAATGCGGCTCGAGCCGGAGGGCGAGCCGCCTGGGCACCTTGAGCACGATCCGCAGCTGCTCGAGGCGCGCGTTACGGGGCGTCGCGCGATCGGTACCCTGCTCGATGCTGATGACGATGCCATCGCCGATGCGTTCGACGTGCAGCCGCCCGGCCGCGGCCACGGCTTTCGCTTCGGCCTCGTCGTAGCCGCGCCCGACGGCGTGCAGTTCCGCGGCGATGTCCTGCCGATCTTCGCCAGTGATGGTCAAATCGTTCGGGCGGCCGATGTTGATGCGCAGCTCGCGGATGCCAGCGTCGACAGGCGTCGCCTGCGTCCAGTCGGCCGGCGCGGTCTGCCGGGCCCCCTGGATGTTGCGGCGCAGCTTGTTGACGATCCCGCCGAAACTCACTTCGGTGCCCGGCGCGGGGGCGGGCGCGGTGAACTGGTAGACGCAGATGCCCAGCACCAGGAACACCGAAATGAGGACTAACTCACGCTTTCCCATAGACTTGGAGCCAGTTACGTAGTAGAGTTCATCCGGATCGCGACCCTGGCCATCCGGATTCTAATCCCGACCGTACACGTTTAAATGCCGTCTCGACTTCGCGCGGCGCTCGTCCTGATCCTGACGGTCGGGCTGCTCGCGTTCTTCCTCCGGGGTGTGGACCTCGGCGCGGTGTGGAGCGAAACCCGCCACGCCAACGGGTGGTTGCTCGCCCTCGCGGTCTGCCTGACGATGATGACCTATGCGCTGCGCGCCTTCCGCTGGCAGTATCTGCTCGCCTCGATCGGGCCGGCGCGGTTCTCGACCGCGTTCCGGACGACGGTGATCGGGTTCGCCGCGAGCTTCCTGCTGCCGGCCCGTCCCGGCGAGGTCCTGCGCCCATACTTGCTGGCGCGGCGCGAAAACCTCCCGCCGCCCGCGGCCTTCGCCACCGTCATTCTCGAGCGGCTGCTCGACCTGGTGACCGTGCTGCTGCTGTTTGGCGTGTTCGTACTCCTCGTGAATCCCGCGAGCCTGTCGGGGGATCCCGCCCTGTACTCGCGCGTGAAGACCGGCGGGTTGATCGCGGCGGGGGGCGCCGTCGCCGGCCTGGTCATTTTCTTCGTCCTGGCCGGCCACCCCGAGCGGCTTGGCCGGCTGGCGCTGAAGATCGAGCGCGTGCTGCCGGCGAAGCTCGCCCATGTCGTCGCCCGGCTGGTCGAGGCCTTTGCGCAGGGGTTGGCGGTGATGCGGCAGCCGGGGCGGCTGGTGGTTTCGCTGCTGCTCTCGTTTCCGTTGTGGCTGTCGATCGCGGCGGGAATCTGGGTCACGTCGCGGGCATTTCATATGACGTTCGGCTACCTGGGTTCGTTCCTCGTGATGACGCTCCTGGTGGTTGGCGTGGCGATGCCGACGCCGGGGCAGGTCGGCGGCTTCCACGCGATGTACAAGATCGCGGTGGTGGACTTCCTCGGGGTCGCGGCGCCGACGGCGGTGGGGGCGGCAATCGTGCTGCACGCGGTATCGTTCGTCCCGGTGACGCTGCTCGGACTGTATTTCATGGCGCGGGAAGGCCTCAGCCTCGGGCGCATGCGCGAGCTCGCCCACGACTCGCAGACGGAGACGGCGCAGCCATGAAGTGTCCCTTTTGCGGCAATCTCGGCGACAAGGTCGTCGACTCGCGCGAGAGCAAGGAGGGCAACAGCATCCGCCGCCGCCGCGAGTGCCTCAATTGCGGCAAGCGCTACACCAGCCGCGAGCACATCGAGGAGATTGAGTACCGCGTGATCAAGAAGGACGGCCGCCCCGAGCCGTTCCAGCGCCAGAAGCTGATTGGCGGCCTGGTGCGGGCGTGCGAAAAGCGTCCGGTCAGCGTGCAACAGCTCGAAGGAATCGCCGACCGCATCGAGTCGGAGCTGCAGGACCGTCCCGATCGCGAGATGCGCACGACCGACATCGGTGCGCGGATCATGGAAGAGCTGCGGCGGATCGATCAGATCGCCTACGTCCGCTTCGCCTCCGTCTATCGGCAGTTCCGCGACGTCGGCGAGTTCACGCGCGAGATCGACGAGCTGCAGAAGAGAAAACCGTAAGGGACGTTTGAACCGCCAACCGCAGACTGTGAACCGCGAACTCCCCGCGAGGCCGAAGCTGCCGCCGCGTGCGCCGCTGCGGCCGGTGACGCCGGAGCGCCGGCCGTTTCGTGACAATCCGCGGCTGATCCTCGCCGGGATCGTCCTGCTCCTCGCCAGCCTCGCCGCCATCATCCGGCTCTCGGCGCGCACGACGCGGCTCAATCCCGACTTCATGAGCGAAGTGCTGCTGTACTCGCTCTCGATCGCCGACGTGACGATGCTGCTGGCGCTCGGCTTCGTCCTCGCGCGCAACGTGATCAAGCTGGTGGTGGAGCGGCGGCGCGGCCTGCCGTTCTCGCGCTTCCGGCTGAAGCTGGTCGCGGCACTGCTCGGGCTGACGATCGTGCCGTCGGTGCTCGTCCTGCTCGCCGGCAGCGAGCTGATCCGCCAGACCACGGCGCGCTGGTTCAGCCAGCCCGTCTCCGACGTCCTCACGTCCGCCAACGCGATCGCGAGCACCTACTACCTCGATCGCGAAAAGGCGGTCGCGGAACAGGCGGCGCGGCTGGCCGCGGGGATTCCGCCGCAGACGCTCGCGTCGGGAGGCATCGACGACATCAAGGCGGCGATGGCCGGCGCGGTCACCGAGGGGCGCGTCGGCATGGTTGAGATCTACCGCCTGCAGCACACCGCCGACGGCCGCACCGAGGTGATGCCGGTGCTCGCCTTGCAGTCGCCGGCGCTGCCGCCAGGTCACCTGCGCGCGTCCTCCGATCGCATGGCCGCGAAGATCGCCGCCGGCAGCACCGAGCAGGCGCACGAGCCGCTCGACGGCGGCGGCGGGCTCGTCCGCGCCGGCATCCAGGTCCGCGATCCCGCGGGCAACCCGATCGGCATCGTGATCGCCAGCGATTACCTGTCGGGGGACCTGGCCAGCCATGCGCGCCGCATCGCGGAGGCGTACGAGGACTACAGCCAGCTGCGCGTCCTGAAGAATCCGCTCGAGGGGGTATACCTCTCGCTGTTCCTGATGATGACGCTGATGATCCTGGTCAGCGCGACGTGGCTCGGCCTGTACCTCGCGAAGCGGATCACCCGGCCGGTCGGCATTCTCGCCGCCGGCGCGAAGGAGATCGGTGCCGGGCACCTCGATTACCGCATCGAGGCGGAGACGCGCGACGAATTCGGATCGCTGGTCGAGGCGTTCAATGCGATGGCCGGCGAGCTGGCCACCAGCCAGCGCCGCCTGGAGCGATCGCGGGTCGAGATGGAGCGCAAGAACTCCGAGCTGGACGAGCGCCGCCGCTACATCGAGACGGTGCTCGAGCGGATCGCCTCAGGCGTCATCTCGATCGGACCCGACGGCCGTGTCAGCACGATCAACGCGGCCGCCGTCCGGCTTCTCGACGTCGATGCGGCCAGCGCCGGCGCGCCGGTGGACGTCCTGCTCGGGCGCGACGACCTGCAGCCGCTCGCCGTGCTGCTGCGCGCCGCAACCACCGGCACCGGCAAGCCGGGGGCGCAGGAAGTGGCGCTCGCCCGCACCGGCCGCGAGGTGCACCTCGCCGCCGCGGCGACCGCGCTCCAGGGGGAGGCCGGCGCCGTGCTGGTGTTCGACGACGTCACGCCGCTGGTACGGACGCAGCGCGTCGCCGCCTGGCGCGACGTCGCCCGCCGGCTCGCGCACGAGATCAAGAACCCGCTGACGCCGATCCAGCTCTGCGCCGAGCGCATGCGGCGGCATTTCGGCGGCGCGCCGGAGGCGACACGCGCGCTGGTCGACGAATGCACCACGACGATCGTCGGCGAAGTGGAGTCCCTGAAAACGCTGGTCGACGAGTTCGCGCAATTCGCGCGCATGCCGGCGCCGCGCGCAGTACCGGCGAATCTCAACGCGGTGCTCACCGAAACGCTGGCGCTGTACAACGGCTTGTTCACGCACTTTCAACTCGAGCGGCGCTTCGCCGCGGCGCTGCCGCCGGTCCGGCTCGACGTCGAACAGATCCGCCGCGTCGTCATCAACCTCGTCGACAACGCGATCGAAGCGATGGGCGGCATGAACGCCGGCATCCGCCCGGGCGGCGAACTGCCGGCGATCACCATCGAGACCCATCACGACGCCGCCAACGCGGTCGCGCGCCTGGTGATCGCCGACAACGGCCCCGGCGTGCCGCCTGCCGATCGCGAAAAGCTGTTCATGCCGTACTACTCGACCAAGGGGCGGGGCAGCGGCCTCGGCCTCGCGATCGTCCGCCGCATCGTCGCCGAGCATGGCGGATCGATCGAAGTGGGGGAGAATAGTCCGCAGGGATCGCGCTTCGTGATCGAGTTGCCGTGCTGAGGCGCGGCAGAGAGCGGCGCGGCCGGGGACTGGGCCGAGGGTGAAAGAACGCATTCTGATCGTCGACGATGAAGCCGGGGTGCGGAGCGCCCTGAGCGGCGTGCTGCGCGACGAGGGCTATACGGTCGAAGCCGTCGAATCGGGCGAGGCGTGCCTCGAGCGCGTCGCGCGCGCCGCCTACGATGCGATCGTGCTGGACATCTGGCTGCCCGGGCTCGACGGCCTGGCGACGCTCGAGCGGCTGCAGGAGCGGCACGTCGAGGCGCCGGTGATCATGATCTCGGGGCACGGCAACATCGAGTCGGCGGTCCGCGCGGTGAAGATCGGCGCGTTCGATTTCATCGAGAAGCCGCTGTCGCTCGACAAGACCGTGGCGGTCGTCGGCAACGCGGTCCGGCAGCGGCGGCTCGAGGCCGAGAACCGCGAACTGCGCGCCACGGTGGATCGCCGGCTGACGATGGTCGGCGAGAGCCACGTCCTGCACCAGCTGCTCGAGCAGGTGGCGATGGCGGCGCCGACCAACGGGCGCGTGCTGATCTACGGCGAGAACGGCACCGGCAAGGAACTGGTGGCGCGGGCGATTCACGCGCGCAGCCGCCGCAGCCGCGGGCCGTTCATCGAAGTGAACTGCGCGGCGATCCCCGAGGAGCTGATCGAGAGCGAGCTGTTCGGCCACATGAAAGGGGCCTTCACCGGCGCCAGCGGCGACCGCCGCGGCAAGTTCGAGATGGCCGACGGCGGCACGCTGTTCCTCGACGAGATCGGCGACATGAGCGTGAAGACGCAGGCCAAGGTGCTGCGGGCGCTGCAGGAGCAGGTGGTCGAGCCGGTCGGCGGCACCGCCAGCGTGCGCGTCGACGTCCGCGTCATCGCCGCGACCAACAAGGACCTGCCGACCGAGATCCGCGGCGGACGCTTTCGCGAGGATCTCTACTTCCGCCTCAACGTCATCCCGATCTTCGTGCCGCCGCTGCGCGATCGCGACCAGGACGTGCCGCTGCTGGCGGAGCACTTCATGGGGGAGTTCGCGCGCGAGTACGGCCGCCGTCCGAAGCGCCTCGATCCCGGCGCCGCCGCCGGCCTGCGCAGCTATCGCTGGCCGGGCAACGTCCGCGAGCTGCGCAACGTGATCGAGCGGCTGATGATCATGGTGCCGGGGGAAGTGATCGCCCTCGGCGACCTGGCGTTCCTGGAGGGCGGGGCGGTGGCCACCGCCGATCAGCCCGACGCGCCGGCGCTGACGCTGCACGACGCGCGTGAGAAATTCGAGCGCGAGTACATCCTGCGCGCGCTGGCGGCGCAGCACGGCAACATCTCGCGCACCGCCGACGCGCTCGGCGTCGAGCGCAGCAATCTCTATCGGAAGATGAAGGCGTTCGGCATCGCGCCGGCGCGCCGCGAAGAAGAAGCGGCTACGTAGCCCTCAACTTGTTCTCGAGCACCTGGTCCGCGTTGAATCCCGCTATCTGCAGGTAGAACTCCGCCGTCGCGTTGAGCGCCGCGGCGGGCACCAGGCCGACGATCTCGCTCTCGAGGATCGACACGCCGTGGCGATCGGCTTCCCGCTTTACCGTCTCGAACACGCGGAAGATCGGCGTCTTCTCGTAGTTGGTCAGGTTCATCGAGACCTGCACGATGCCGCGGTCCTTCAACGCGAACCCGGCGGCCTTCACGAAGCGGAAGCCGCCGCTGCTGTGGCGGATCGCCGCCGCGATCTTCTTCGCGACGTCGAGCCGATCGGTGTTGAGGTTGATGTTATAGGCGATGAGCGGCATGCGCGCGCCGATCACGGACGCGCCCGCGGACGCGTGCGGCGCCGTCGGACCGAAATCGGGCGCCCACCCCGCTGACGCCATTTTCGCCGCCAGCCCTTCGAACTCGCCGCGGCGGATGTCCTCCAGGTTCTTGCGCGCGGGGTCGGTCGAGGCGTCTTCGTAGAGGAAGATGGGCACGCCGAAGCGCGAGGGCTGTTCCTGCGCCACCTCTTTCGCGAGCGCAACGCACTGCGCCATCGTCACCCCTTCGATCGGGACGAACGGCACGACGTCCACCGCGCCGAGGCGCGGATGCTCGCCGGTGTGGCTGCGCAGGTCGATGTGCGCCAGCGCCTGTTCGTACATCGCGAGAATCGCCGCCTTCAGCGGCGGTCCGTCTCCGGCCAGCGTGAAGACCGAGCGGTTGTGCGCCGGGTCGGATGAATGGTCGAGCAGGCGGACGCCGGGCACCGCGCGGATCGCCGCGGCGATCGCCTCGATGACCTCGGAACGGCGCCCTTCGCTGATGTTGGGAATGCTCTCGATGATCGGCATGGAAGGCTGTATAATCCCGCACATTCTGACATGCCGGATCCGCTTCGCGATCACGATTCGACAGCCGCCTCCGGGCCGGAACGTGAATCGCGGATCGAGGAACTGCTCGTCGCCGGCCTCGACCATTATTTCAACGGACAGCCCGAGCTCGCGATCAGCGTCTGGACGCGCGTCCTGTTCCTCGATCGCAGCCACGCGCGAGCCCGCGCCTACATCGAGCGCGCCCGCGGCGCCATCGCCGAACGCCACCGCGAGGGGGAGGAACTGCTGCAGCACGGCGCCGCGGCGTTCGACCGCGGCGACGCCGAGGACGCCCGCCGCCTGCTGACATCAGCCGTCGAGCGCGGCGCCAGGCCCGAAGAGGCGCTCGCGATGCTCGACCGGCTCGATCGGCTGGCGCCCGCGGAGCCGTTCGCGCTGATCCCCGACGCCGGCGCGATCCAGCGGCGCCGCCGGCTGATCGGCGGCAGCGAACGCGCGGCCGAACGCCACGGCATCCGCGCCGCGACCCTGCTGCTCGTCCTCGCGATCGGGCTGGCCTCCGGCGTGCTGATGATGAACGCGTGGAGCTCGGGCGCGCTGCCGTGGGGGCCTGCTCCGGCGTCGGTTGCCGGGCCGGTGCGCACGATTCTCGATCCGCTGCCGGTCCCCACCGCGGCTGAAGTCTCGCTGGCGAGGGCCCGCGCCTGGTCCACGAGCGGCCAGCTGCGCGACGCGCTCGCCGCCCTCGACGGGATCCGGCGCGGCGACCCGCTTCGCGCGCAGGCCGACGAGCTGCGCGCCAGGATCCAGCAGCAGCTCCTCGACGCGGCACGCGCGACGACGACGCTGCCGGCCGTGAAATGATCACCG
>Ga0136846_1236331_pt1 | contig 10430 bp, 7 predicted proteins | sample HopSoiMetagenom2_FD_96841 | JGI IMG/M metagenome (GOLD analysis project Ga0136846, IMG submission 96841) | Grasslands soil microbial communities from Hopland, California, USA - 2 Assembly 2016 (version 4) | ecosystem: Environmental > Terrestrial > Soil > Grasslands | place: USA: Hopland... | reverse complement strand
TTCAGGTACTCAACACGCCGGACCGCATCATTAAAGCTGCTGGCAGAAAATATAAAATTCACATAATTGAAACTGCTGCGATTCTTGTAGGCATAAACAATGGTACGCGCATACTCGGATTTCAGGGTATCCAGCTGCCTCTTCAAACGGAAGATCTCAAGGCTGCTATTATAGATATCGTCATCTATCAGTCGAAGTTCCCGGTTAATGCTACCGATATACCGCTCCTGCAGGTTCATTTTCCGCTTCAGCATGTTCAACTGGGCCAGTGACTGTTTGGTTTGTCCTTTTACATTGTTGTAAGCATCCTGGATCTGTTTAAGCTCATCCTGAATTTCCCTTCTCTCCCTCTCCAGGTCAGATTTATCCTTGGCAGGCTGGGCAGACGCAAAAAGCGCCACTCCGCACAGGAATCCGGATAATAGAGTATAAGTGAGAAATTTCTTCATGACTATGGATCAGATTTCGTGGTCCCGATAACTATCGGCTCAGGGCGTTATCTATACTGATTTAACCAGGATAAGCGAATTGTCTATAACGACCTGCCCGGAAATAAATTTTATCGGCCTAATTCCTTTTATAACTTTTTGGTATGTTGAATGGGAAACTTAACGTTTCATTAAAATCGTACGACTTGAAATCCAGCTTGATATCCAAATTAGACTTTTCTGAGACAGTAATCCTGCGTTTGGTGGAGAAATCCACGCCCTTTTTATTCTCATATTCGGTATAGCTCAGGTTGCAGGTCCGGCTCCGGCTGGGATCCCTGTCATCCAGCTTGCTATTCTCGATCTTTCCGGCCTGTGTCACTGTCAGGAAATGTTTGAACCAGTTCCCGATACTTACCAGGGAAATCGAATTATCTGTCCGGGAATAAGAAACAATATTGGTATCCAAAAACACAGGGTTACCCATCAAAATATCCTGGACAGACCTTAAATCCAGTGGCAATGCCGTGATCTCCTGCAAATACGCAACACTCCTGGCCGTATAAGTCTTATCCTGTTTGTTAAGGATCTTCACTGAGTCCTTGGTGATATAAGCCCGCAGCCCTTCAATCCCGAATATGGCAGTCACCGTGATCCATATAACACTATCCTTATACATCCGGATCTGGGCATTCACATCATATTTCTTGTTATCTGTACCCTGATAGTCTACATTCACTTTAGCGGAAAATGTAGTGAAATTGATCCTGCCTGCATCTACCTTGGCAAGGGTTTCTTTGATATAGTTCATGGAATCCTCATGCGTGGGACCATTTGGCATATGCACAACAGCTACAGTATCCTTTTTAGCTATTGCGGTCTGGATCTTTCGGGTGGAACGGCAGGATGCCATCATTAATCCAATAGCTATTACAAGGACTGCTGTTAATCTCATCATTATTACTCTTTCTTTTAATGTTTGCCTGTATGACCGAATCCTCCTGCGTTCCTTGCAGTCTCTTCCAGCTGTTCAACAAGGGTCCAATTTACCTTTTCATATTTCTGAATCACCAGCTGAGCGATGCGTTCACCGTTCTGTATGACCTGTTCTTCGCCCGAAAGGTTGATTAAAATGATCTTAATTTCTCCCCGATAGTCAGAATCAATAGTGCCGGGGGTATTTAAAACGGTGATTCCCTGTTTCAGGGCCAGTCCACTTCTTGGACGTACCTGCGCCTCATACCCTTTTGGAAGCTCAATAAATATGCCGGTGGGAATCGCTGCGCGCTGCATGGGTTGCATGATGAATGGGGATTCAATGAATGCCCGGATATCAAGCCCGGCTGATCCATCCGTGGCATAAGTGGGCAAATCATTGGCAGAGCGGTTAACTATTCGAACTTCAATGGGCATGCGGGCAAAGGTAAGGAGTTCAATGCCAAGGTTCGTGTCTCAGGAATCAGGGTTTTTCCAACAGTACCGTTGCATACGCCACCAGTCCCTCTTCCCTTCCTACAAATCCTAATTGCTCAGTGGTAGTTGCCTTAACAGATACATCTGATTCCTGAATGCCGAGTATGGTGGAGATCACTTTCTGCATTTGTGCCACATGCGGCTTTATTTTCGGTAGCTGTAAACAAACTGTGCTATCTACATTCACCACACTGAATCCTTTTTCTTTCACCAGCACAATGGTTTTTTGCAATAGGATCTTGCTATCGATATTCTTGTAGGTTGCGTCTGTATCAGGAAAATGCTGGCCGATATCACCCAGACTGGCTGCACCTAATAGTGCATCACATATCGCATGTAATAATACATCCGCATCACTATGCCCTAACGCTCCTTTTGTATGTGGAATGTTCACACCTCCAATCCAGAGTTTTCTGCCTTCTGCCAGTTTATGGAAATCAATACCGGAGCCGATTCTGTAAGCCATTTCAGGGATTTGCCTGCAAAGAAAAGAAAAGTTTAAGCGATTAGAACGATAGAATAAATTAAGAGGCTCCAGCGTATTAACGCCGGAGCCTCTTAATTTATTTGGACGTATTTAGTTGTTCTTATTCGTTAGTGCTTTCTGGTGTAGACTCTCCACTTCCACCATCCAGGTCAAACAACACAGAGAAACGGAGTGTATTCGACAAAGGATTTTGTGTAACTCCGCTTCCTGAAGGAGCCAGGTAAGAGAAGTTCAGACCGAAAATATTGTACTTCAGTCCAAGGCCTGCAGTAAAATAACGGCGGTTCCCCCTGGTCTTGTCTTCAAAGAAATAACCGGCACGGAATGCAAACTGATTATTGTACCAGTATTCAGCACCCAGAGAAACGTTGGCCTGACCAGGAAAATCGCTGAAAGAGCTAAACCATGATCCTGGTACACCTTTCCTGCGATAAGCTTCCAGGGCCTGAGGATCCGATGCATCTCCAGTAAATGTGGGTACCAGCAATTTATTTACATCCATACCCAATGTGATCTTGTTCTGCTCATCAAAGCTTTTGTTCCAGGTAAAACCAAGTCCAAAGTTTGCAGGAATGAAATCCTTTTGATCAGCATTATCAGTATAGGAAATTTTTGCACCGAGATTGGTCAATGTACCACCCAGAGTGAAACCGTTTCCGGCTTCATCCTTACCATTGTAATAAACACCGATATCACCGGCTACAGAGCTACCCACTTTATAGGTATTGCCACCGGAAACTGCACCACTGGCAAGGTCAGAATTGATATATCTCAGCGCAACACCCAAACCGAATTTATCAGTCAGTTTGCGTGAGTAACCCACATCAATACCGAATTCACGGGGTTTACCATTTCCGTTGATATTACCATTCTGGTCAGTGAACTGAATATTACCGAGGCTGAAATAGCGAAGGCCTACATTGATGGCCTGAAGCTCATCCCATTTGTAATAACCTGACAATGAAGCGAGATATACATCATTAACCAGATTTTTCAGCCAGGGAGTATAAGTGGCAGCGATACCGCCTTTTGATTCATTGAAAGACACTTTACCGATGTTCCAGAAACCGGCACTTGCATCAGGAGAAGTTGCTACACCGAGATCACCCATACCGCCGGCACGGGCATCTGGCGAGATACGAAGAAAGGGCACTGCAGAGGTCACCACTTTTAATTTTTCCTGGGCATTCACGGCAGCCACTAAACTGCATGATAAAAACAATACGGCAGTCAGCTTTAGAGCAGTTGATCTCATTAATGATAAGAGTTTAGTATTTATATAAAAAAAACTATGGTTTGGTCCAAAAGAGGTCGGCTAAATTATTGAATTTAAACGGAAACTAAAAAATGACCAGCTTCTCAATCTTCTCCTTTTTCAACCTCCCCGGAGCTGTCACGGACAGCTTATAAAAGTAAACTCCTCTGCCTATTTTGTCTCCATATTCATCTCGCCCATCCCATTCCAGTTCACTTGAACGATTTCCGGGGGTATTTATTGTCCGTTCAAGCATTTTTATTACCCTTCCGCTCAAGCTAAATATCTGGATACGAACCAGTAAGTCCTGTCCGGGCTTGTTATGCTCAAACCAGAACTGTGTATGGGTGGTAAAGGGGTTTGGATAGTTGAGAACATGGGTCAATTCCAGCTTTTCATCATTGGCCACTGTGAAGTCAATCGCCATCTCATTTGAATTATTCAGCACGTCCCAGGCTTTAACTTTCAGTGTATGAGGACCGGGTGTCATCTCCGGTAACTGAAAACGTACCTGTCCGGCCTGGTAGCTGTTGAGATCGCTTTGATAAAAATCATTCAGAATAAAGAATTGCTTATTGTCGTTGTCCAGGGTCGCCACTATATCATGACCAATCCCTGTTCCTGCCGTATTGATCCCGGATGAATCACTGAGTTTCACGATCAGGATCGGATTTTCATTGGTGATGCCGCCATTCACAAATTTCTCATCATTGAGATAAGATTTGATCTCCGGACCTTTTGAATCATTGCCAGCATTATTACCGGTGCCTCCCACTATGAAATTGGTAAATGCTCCACTGCCATCATTGATGCCATTCTCGGCATACAGGCTCAGCTTTCCATTTCCAAACTGGTAATTGATATCTTTTGGCACTTTAAAGGAGAATGAGAATTTTCCACTGCTCACGGAAGCCTTCCCCTTAAAAAGAATATTGCTACGGGTAGTAAACACGGTTGGCTGGCTGGTGGGGTCATTGGCAAGCGTGGTCACATTCTGCAGTTTATCAAATACGGTTGGGTAAACGTTTCCATTAAAACTGCTGAGCAGGTTTCCCTGTGTATCTGTTACTTCCCCTTCAATGGTAACCTTGTCTGTTGCACTCAGCGTGTCTGTCTGAGTTATTGGTAAACCATTTATCCTTGATGCCTGTACTTTCAATTGCGGAAAAGCAATGGTAAGAGCAGGATCACCCAGTAGAGTGAATTTTCTGTTATTGGTGATGTCACCGGAAGTCTGGTAAGTATAATTCTTTGCATCCTTCATGGCATCACCCAAACTTCGATATTTTCCATTAGCATCCGGCTGCAATGCAAACCGGATGTAATTATCATTCATGATCTTGTTACTGAATGCAAATACCAGTCGCGTTGTAGTCATCAACGCTATCCCTCCTGTCTTTGGCCTTACCAGGATATTCTCTCCAATAGAATTCACCAATGGATTATCATAAGGAGCAAAATCACAGGTAGCAGTGAGGAATAGCGGAAGCCTGTTTGGATTATTCCATCCATTCACGATGTCCTGGTCCAGTATGGTTTCTTCCGCCAATCTGCGTGGGCCACCATGACCTGTAAAATTCCAAAGCAGCGTGCCATTGAAGACCTGGTTATTGATGGCCTGGTTGGCCTGTGGATAGCTGCTTCCACCAGATCCGCTTTCCTGTCGGTACGCATCCAGGTATATTTTCTGAATATCAAATACGGGAGCCACTGTGGCGGCTGTAGCTGTTATTGTTTCTGCATCCTGCAGGTGAAGATTCTGATCTTCATCATCGGCAATGAATGTGAGATTATTCCTCCACGGACCAAAACTTTCTTTGGCGAAATAAGCTTCTACCTTATCAACAAAATTCTTTGCTTCATCAAGGTTCTTGGCAGGTATTCTTCCAATGCCGATATCCAGGTAATTGATGGCTGCACCAGAATTGATATCTTCATTATCGTCCAAAAAACCATAAAAATCATCAGACGTATACGTAGTCAAAACATCCAGGGAACTGGGATTCTCATAAGCAGGAACGAGGTTGGTATTGGTTTTGATCCGATCCCTGTAATCAAAGGATGCATCCCCAAACAATAACAGGTAGCGGGGTTTGGATGCAGGATCTGTTCCATATCGATCATAATACATTTTTACCCAATCACGGATGGAGGCTGGATCAGGGCTACCACTTCCAAATTCATTATATACCTGGTCTGTAGTTACAATTTTTACGCGTAATCCATTCCTTGTATTATGGAATTGAGATAACCGGTTGGCTTGCGAGAGCAGTGATGAATGCGTTACAATCAGCAGATCGGCTGGTGAAATGCCATGCAGGTCCTGGTTATTGATGCGACCCAATGATACAGGTATCAAAAAATTGGGAGTATTGAATGCAACATATTCCCGTAAACGCATTGCATCATTTACAAACCGGTAAGTAGTTCCAGAAAGTGTTCCGGTTATTTTTGAAGGATGGAGTGGATCGGTAATATCCCAAACCTGGGTAATACTGGAGGCGTTGCTGATAACAAACTCCTCGGAACTATTTCCAACTCCCGCCCAGTCGCGAAATAACAACTGATTATTGCCATTCATGGAAAGCAGCTGAGTATAGAGTAATTCAAACCAGTTGAGCCATCCCTGTGCATTTACGCCTCCTGGCGTATAAGTAAAATTGAGAGAAAGATTTCCCGGCAATTTGGTTGTATTGACGAAAGTATTTCCTTCTTTGGCGAACACGTCATATAATCCGGTGGTGATCGGTGGAATAGTTACCTGTCCACCATTGGCATTATTTACCTGGATGGTAAAACTGCTACTATTGCCAATAGCGCGTGAGATGAGATTGCTTTTAATGATCAGGGGAGATCCATCAGCTGCATCAACGCCGGGAGTAAAAGTTCTGGTGACAAGATGGCCGGGAGTATTGGAAAATTCTTCCCCATACCATTCACGTCCGCTGGAAAGAAAGTTCACAGAATCCAGTTCATGAAAATACCGGCCCATAAAGCTGCTGGTGCTAAATGCTGCGGTACCAGTGCCAGGTTTATCGGGCACTCTTAATCCAGAACCACCCACTGTAAGAAAATAAAAAGACCGGTTGCTGTAAAGATTCTTCTGGTGATGGAATTGTTTATTCGCGGAATCTTTGAGCCAGCGGTCGGGACCTTCTGCATAAAACAGGATATAATCATTTCCATTGATCACACCATCTCCGCCGTCAACCACCTGGATGGAATTTTCTGTGAGGTCATCATACCAGGGCCCGTTATTTGCTTCAGAGAGCATGGCCCCTCCATTTCCAAAAAGGCGGATGGAGCTGGAAGCCAGGTTGGAGGTATTAATGCCAAGTGTATTAAGGAAGGGAATATCGATCCGGAAAATGCCGGCCTGTTCAACAGCTATCTTGTACCAGGTACCGGAAGCAAGAACAGAAGAGGGTTTATAAATGCGCTGTGCCTGGAGGGAAGGGGCAGAGATCAGGAGAAGCAAAGAAATACAAGCGGGCGTTAGCCACACCGACGCCGCCAACTTCTTCATTATCCCGATTTTAACCGGGATGATTCCTGGTTTTCTCACAAGCATAGTAATATAACGACTAAATCCCATGAAAATTCCCTACCGCAAAATCGTATATGTGCCTAAAGACTTATAAATGAATGTGTTTATATTTGTGTTTACGCCAGGGAAATTCATGCACCGATGCAATAATATGACTTTAACCAGCGTTAAATTTATTCCAATTCATAGGTTTATGAAAAAAATAATGAGAGTGAAAAACTTACTAATCCTTTTATCCTGTGTGGCGCTGTTCGCTTCCTGTAAGAACGGTGGTCTTTTTAAGAAGAAAGCCGCTCAATCAGACGTAACTGGCTGGAACTACAACGATAAAAAAATGGGTGGCTACCAGGTAGCTAAAACCAAAGAGCAGGGCCTGGGACCCGGTCTCGTTTTTGTTCAGGGTGGTACCTTTACCATGGGCCAGACTGAAGAAGACGTAATGGCTAACTGGGATAATATCCCCCGCCGTGTATCTGTTCCATCTTTTTATATCGACCGCACAGAGGTGGCTAACGTTCACTATCGTGAATACCTTTTCTGGCTGAACAAGGTTTTTGATCCGTCAGATCCGGTTAATGTTCCGATCATTGAAGGTGCGCTGCCTGATACTCTCGTCTGGAGAAGTGAATTGAGCTATAACGAGCCACTCGTTGAGTTCTACTTCCGTCACCCCGGTTTTAATGATTATCCTGTAGTAGGAGTTACCTGGAGACAGGCAACAGACTTCTGCCTGTGGAGATCTGACCGTGTTAACGAAGGAATACTTCTGAAAAAAGGTTATATCAATCAGCAGGGTCTGCAGGGACAGCAGGGTAGCAATAACTTTACTACCAAGTCTTACCTGCTCGACTTATATCAAACAGCTCCTGGTAAAACAGCTACATCTAAAAAGAATCCGTTGAAGACTGCACAGGGTCAGCCCCGTACAAAAGTTTCAATGGAAGATGGTCTGCTGTTGCCTGATTACCGTCTGCCTTTTGAAGCAGAGTGGGAATATGCAGCTTATGGTTTGATCAATCAGAACCCCCGCCCCTCTACCAAAGAAGGTAAGCGTGGTGAGGAGTTACAATCTAACAAACAGATCTATCCCTGGTCACAAAACGTGAACGGACTGCGTGATACACGTCATGGCAGCTGGCAGGGTCAGTTCCTCGCCAACTTCAAACGTGGTTCAGGTGATAACGCGGGTGTTGCCGGTGGTTTGAATGACCGTGCCTTCTATACCGCTGAAGTAAAATCTTTCTATCCCAATGGTTTCGGTATCTACAATATGGCAGGTAACGTAAGCGAGTGGGTACAGGATGTGTACAGGCCGATGTCTTCTCTTGACTATGATGATATGCCTGCTCCATTCCGTGGTAATAAATACATGAAATTGTATAAGAATGCTGACGGTGAAGCTGAGATCAATGATACTACTGGCAGGGTAAGAATGGTACAGGTAACTGATGCAGAAAGCAGGAACCGCAGAAACTATCAGCGTGGTAACGTAATCAACTTCCTGGATGGTGATACATTGTCGCAGGCAACATATGGTTACGGTGCAACAACCCTGATCAGTGATAAATCAAGAGTGTATAAAGGTGGAAGCTGGAATGATCGTGCTTACTGGCTCTCTCCTGGTACACGTCGTTTCCTGGAAGAAGATCAGGCATTAAGTACTCTCGGATTCCGTTGTGCAATGGACCGTATGGGTAGCCCTGAAGGAAACAAAAGGAAGACAGGTCAGTTCTTCCCAACAAAAAGGCAAAAACGCTAGTTCTTTTCATAAAACTCCTAAGAGCCTCTGCAGTAATGTAGGGGCTTTTCTTTTACCCGCCGAAGCTTTAGCAAAGGCGGGTTTGCTCGCCGTAGCCTCAGCCTAGGCGGGTCTCACAAAACCAAGGCACAGCTTTTCTTACCTTCGTCCCATGTCAATAGAAAACCTCTATTCCATTTACCAGCAATACCCTTCCGTTCAAACAGACACCCGGAAACTCAAAAAGAACGATCTCTTCTTTGCCCTTAAAGGCGGCAATTTCAATGGCAATACATTTGTTAAACAGGCCATAGAAGCAGGCGCAGGCTACGCAGTGATCGATGAAAAAGAATACGAGATACCCGGCAAAACCTTTCTTGTAGATGATGTATTGACAGCACTGCAACAACTGGCAAAATACCATCGTGAAAAGTTTGGCGCCTCTCCAGCCGAATTCAAACAGGTTCCTTTTATTGCAGTCACTGGCAGCAATGGAAAGACCACTACCAAAGAACTGATCCATGCCGTTCTCTCTACTACTTATAAAACCTACACCACGGAAGGCAATCTCAATAATCATATCGGCGTGCCGCTAACACTCTTAAAGATCAAAGCGGATGCAGAAATGGCGGTAATAGAAATGGGCGCCAATCACCAGAAAGAGATTGCGGGTTATTGTGAATATGCACAGCCAACACACGGATTGATCACCAATGCAGGCAAGGCGCACCTGGAAGGATTTGGAGGCATTGAGGGAGTGCGTAAAGGAAAAGGTGAATTGTATGATTATCTCCGCGAGCACCAGGGTACTGCTTTTGTTATGTGGGATTATGATTATTTGCACGAAATGAGCAAGGGTATTAGTGGCATAATTAAATATGGTACTGGTGGCGATGCACATTTGATTGGCAAAGCGCTTCAGTCAGACCCATTTTTGGAGATTGAAATAATACAGGGGCTTGATGAAAAGAAGATCAGCACTCATTTGGTAGGAGAATATAATTTGCCGAATGTGCTGGCAGCAATTACGATCGGTAAATTTTTTAATGTGCCAGAGAAGCAGATACGTTCGGCAATTGAAAATTATATGCCGAGCAATAGTCGCTCTCAATTAATCAATAAAGATAGCAACCAAGTGGTGTTGGATGCCTATAATGCCAATCCCAGCAGTATGAAGCTGGCAATAGAAAATTTCGCGAAACTGAAAGCAGATAATAAAGTATTGCTATTAGGTGGTATGATGGAGTTAGGAGAAGAAAGTCTGAAAGAGCATGAAGCGATTATAGAGCTCATCAAACAATATAAATGGAAGAATGTGGTATTGGTGGGTGGTGATTTCCTGAAGATCAAACATCCTTTTGAACAGTTTGAAAATTCTGTGCAGGCGGGAGAATGGTTGAGGAAGCAGGGGTTTCAGAATACGCATTTGCTGGTTAAGGGGAGCAGATCTATGCAGATGGAGAAAGTGCTGGAGCGTAGCTATTCAGGTTGAATACAAGGAT
>Ga0136846_1235202_pt1 | contig 10430 bp, 1 predicted proteins | sample HopSoiMetagenom2_FD_96841 | JGI IMG/M metagenome (GOLD analysis project Ga0136846, IMG submission 96841) | Grasslands soil microbial communities from Hopland, California, USA - 2 Assembly 2016 (version 4) | ecosystem: Environmental > Terrestrial > Soil > Grasslands | place: USA: Hopland... | reverse complement strand
CGCCCTGTGGGGTGCTGTCCAGCCAGTAGTGCTGGTGTTGGAAGGGGTAGGTGGGCAGGTCGACCAGGGCCGCCCCGCTCCCGGCCAGCACTCGGGACCAGTCGACGGTGTGCCCGCTGGTGTGCAGCCGGGCCAGCCCGGCCAGGACCGCCGCCACCTGCGGCCGGTCACGGTGCTGCAACGCCGTGAACAACCCCGGCCCAGACCGCGGGCCCATCGCGCTCAGCACACCCTGCGGCCCCACCTCCACGAACCGGGTCACCCCCCGCTCGCGCAACCGGGCCAGATGGTCGGCGAACCGCACCTCCCGACGGACATGACCGGCCCAGTACTCCACCGAACACACCTCGTCCGCCCCAGCCGCCATCGCAATGACCGGCTCGGCCCACTGAACCGTCTCCAGCACCGCGGTGAACTCCGCCAGCATCGGCTCCATCAAGGGCGAGTGGAACGCATGACTGACGGTGAGTCGGTTCGTCCTGTGCCCCCGCTCCCGCAACACCCCAGCCACCGCCAGGACACTCTCCTCGACTCCCGACACCACCACCGACGACGGCCCGTTGACCGCCGCGAGGGAAACCCGCCCCTCAAACCCCAGCAGCAACTCGCCCACCTCGGCCTCGCCAGCCTCCACGGCGATCATCGCTCCCCCGGCGGGAAGGGCCTGCATCAGCCGCCCCCGCGCGGCCACCACCCGGCAGGCGTCCTCCAGATTGAGCACTCCCGCCACATGCGCCGCCGCCAGCTCCCCCACCGAATGCCCGGTCACCTCGTCCGCAACCACACCCCAGGACTCCAGCAGACGAAACAGCGCCACCTCCACCGCGAACAGCGCCGGCTGCGTCCATCCCGTCTCATCCAGCCCGTCCCCGCCGAAGACCACCTCCTTCAACGACCCCGGCAACAGCGGCCCGAAAGCGGCACAGACCTCGTCGAAAGCCCGCGCGAAGGCCGGGAAGGCGGCATACAGCTCACGGCCCATACCCGCCCGCTGCGCGCCCTGACCGGTGAACAAGAACGCCGTACGGCCCTCACTGGCCACTCCCGACACCACTCCCGGCACCACCGCGGCCGCGCTCTCCCCCCCAGCCAGCGCCCGCAGCCCCCCCACCAGCTCATCCCGGTCACCCGCCAGCACCACACCCCGGTGCTCGAACACCGACCGCGACACCGCCGACGACCACCCCACATCCCCCAATGACACACCCTCACCGCCCTCCACCCACGACGCCAACCGCCCCGCCGCAGCCCGCAACGCCTCCCCCGACCGCGCTGACACCACCACCGGCACCACGGCCGGCCCGGAGGCCGACACAGCGGCTGGTTCCGCGGTGAGCGCGGGTGCTTGTTCGAGAACGAGGTGGGCGTTGGTACCACTGATACCGAACGAGGAGACCGCCGCGCGTCGGGGGCGCCCGGTCTGCGGCCATGGCCGGGACTCGGTCACCAACTCCACCGCACCCGACGACCAGTCCACCGCGGGAGTGGGCTCGTCCACGTGCAGGGTCGCGGGCACCACCCCGTGCCGCATCGCCTGCACCATCTTGATCACACCGGCCACACCCGCGGCCGCCTGCGTGTGCCCGATGTTCGACTTCAGCGAACCCAGCAGCAACGGCTGCTCCTTCGGCCTGGACCGGCCGTACGTCGCCAGCAGCGCCTCCGCCTCGATGGGATCACCCAGCCGGGTGCCCGTACCGTGCGCCTCCACCACGTCCACCTCGGCCGGCGACAGCCCCGCACCGGCCAGCGCCTGTCGGATCACCCGCTGCTGCGAGGGACCGTTCGGAGCCGTCAACCCGTTCGACGCCCCATCCGAGTTCACCGCACTGCCCCGGATCACCGCCAGCACCGGGTAACCCAACCGCTGGGCGTCCGACAACCGCGCCAGCACCAGCACCCCCGCACCCTCGGAGAAGCCAGTACCGTCCGCTGCGGCCGCGAACGCCTTGCAACGGCCGTCCAGCGCGAGCCCACGCTGCCGCGAGAACTCCACGAACACATTGGGGCCCGCCATCACCGTGGCCCCGCCGGCCAGCGCCAGCGAGCATTCGCCGCCCCGCAGCGCCGCCACGGCGTGGTGGATCGCCACCAGCGACGCCGAACACGCCGTATCCACCGTCACCGCCGGCCCCTCAAGGCCCAGAACGTAAGCGATCCGGCCCGAGGCGACACTGGTGGCACCGCCAGTGAGCAGGAAGCCCTCCAGTTCCTCGGGCGTCTCCCCGGCGCGGGCGCGAGGCGTGTACTCCTGCGAGATCACCCCGACGAACACGCAGCCCGAGCTGCCCCGCAACGACGCCGGTGCGATGCGGGCGCTCTCCAGCGCCTCCCACGAGGTCTCCAGCAGCAGCCGCTGCTGCGGGTCCATCGCCAGGGCCTCCCGCGGCGAGATCCCGAAGAACTCGGCGTCGAACCCAGCCGCGTCGGGCAGGAAGCCGCCCCGCGTGAGGTAGGTGGTGCCGGGTGTGTCCGGGTCCTGGTCGGACAGCCGGTCAAGGTCCCAGCCGCGGTCAGCCGGGAACTCCGTGAGGCACTCCCCGCCGTCCCGGACCAGTCCCCACAGGTCCTCGGGGGTGCTGGCGCCACCGGGGAAGCGGCAGGCCATTCCGACGATCGCGATGGGCTCACGGGCCGCGGCCTCGGCGTCGCGCAGCTCCCGCCGCGCTTGCTGCAGGTCCGTCGTGGCCCGCCGCAGATACTCCCGGAGCTTCTGCTCGTTGGTGGACATCCCGGGCAACACCCTTCCGTTCGGGACAGGCGAGATCATGCGGTGTTGACTTTGCTGTCGATGAAGTCGAAGAGCTCGTCGTCGGAGGCGACGGTGAAGTCCTGCTCTTCGCTCGTGTCGGCGGGCCCCGCGAGCCGACGCAGCACTTCCTGCAGCCGCTGGGCGAGGAGGCCCCGCTCGTTCTCGTCGAGCTGTGCCGCAGCGAGCCGGTCGAGTTCCGCCACGACCGACCGCACCGTCGTCTCCTCGGTGGGTACGAGCATTTCGTCCAGGACGCCGGCGAGCGCGGCCGGTGTCGGGTGGTCGAACACGACCGTCGCTGGCAGTCGCAGCCCTGTGGCGTTGCCCAGCCGGTTGCGCAGCTCCATCGCTGTCAGAGAATCGAAACCGAGCTCCTTGAACGCGCTGTCCTCATCGACCATCGCGGCGGTGCTGTGCCCGAGTACGACGGCTGCGGACTCCCGCACCAGGTCCAGTAGTGCCTTGCGCCGCTGCCGTCCGGGCAGCCCGACGAGCCGGTCCGTCTGTGTTGTGGCGGCCGCCGACGCCACGGCCCGCCGCCGCGCCGGCGCGGCTGGGTCCAGGGCGGACAGCACCTCGGGCACCGGGCCGCCACTGTCACGCAGGCGGGCCACGTCGATCGGCACCGCCACCGTCACCGGACGGTGCAGATCGAGTGCGGCGTCGAAGAGAGCCAGGCCCTGATCGTCGCTGATCGCGCCTAGCCCCCGGCGGGCCAGCCGTTCCCGGTCCGTCTCTGTCATGTGGCCGGTCATCGCGCTAAACCGCTCCCACAGACCCCACGCGATCGACGTGCCGGGCAGCCCCAGCCCGCTGCGGTGTTCCGCCAGACCGTCGAGGAACGCGTTCGCCGCGGCGTATCCGCCCTGCCCCGCGTTGCCCAACACCCCGGCGACCGAGGAGAACAGCACGAACAGAGAGAGATCGTGATCCTGGGTCAGCTCGTGCAGGTGCCAGGCCGACCGCGCCTTGGTCCGCAGCACGGTGTCGAGATCCTCGGGGGTCAGTGCCTCCAGCACGCCGTCAGACAGCACCCCGGCCGCGTGAACTACCCCAGTCAGCCGGTGCACGGAGCGGATCAGCTCAGCCACGGACTCCCGGTCCCCGACGTCACACGCCACCACGGACACCTCGGCGCCGGCGGCGCGCAGCTCCGCGGCCAGTTCGGTCGCGCCCTCAGCCGCCGGGCCGCTCCTGCTCGTCAGTAGCAGCCGCCGTGCGCCGTGTTCGGCGACCAGATGCCGGGCGACGAGGCCGCCGAGCGCCCCGGTCCCACCGGTGACCAGCACCGTCCCATCGGGATCGAGCGGCGCGGGCACGGTCAGCACGATCTTGCCGATGTGCCGTGCCTGGCTGAGATACCGGAACGCCTCCGGCGCACGGTGGACACTGAATGGGGTGAGCGGCATCGGCCGCAGCACACTCTCTTCGAACAGGACGCGGATTTCCTCCAACATCTCGCCGATGCGGTCGAACCCTGCCTCCATCAGGTCGAAAGCCAGGTACCGGACACCCGGATACCCCTCGGCGATCTCCTCGGGGTCACGGATGTCGGTCTTACCCATCTCCACGAACCGTCCACCGCGCGGCAGCAGGGCTAGCGACTCCTCGACGTGCTCGTGTGCCAGCGCGTTGAGCACGACGTCCACGCCGCGGCCTCCGGTCGCGTCGGCGAACTGGTCGGCGTAGCCCAGGCTGCGGGAATCGGCGAGATGGTCGTCGTCGAAGTCCCACGCGCGCAGCGCGTCCCGTTTGCCGGTGCTGGCGGTGGCGAACACTTCGGCGCCCCAGTGCCGGGCCAGCTGCAGGGCGGCGAAACCTACACCACCGGTCGCGGCGTGAAGCAGCAGCGACTCGCCCGCCCGGAGCCCGGCCAGGTCGGCGAGACCGTAGTACGCCGTCAGATGGACCACCGGGACACCGGCAGCCTGCGCGAACGACAGGCGCTTGGGCATCGGGACGACCAGCCTGCAATCGGTGACCGTGACAGTGCCCAGACCGCCAGTGAACAGACCCATCACCCGGTCACCGGGGGCCAGCCCGGTGACCTGCGAGCCGACCTCCAGCACGATCCCCGCGCCCTCGCCCAGTGAGGACCACTCGTCCCGCTGCACCATGCCGAGTTCCAGCAGTACGGCTTTGAAGTTCAGGCCACCCGCCCGCACCGAGATCCGTACCTCGCCCGGCTCCAGCGGACGCAGCACCTCGGGGCACGCGGTGAGCGACATTTGGTCGAGCTCGCCGCGAAAGGTCGGGGACAGTCGCCACGGCAGCGTTTCCGGGGCCGTCAGCGCCGGTGACGCGGACGCGCGCACGAGCTGCGGCACCGCGCCGATGCCGCCGCGGACGATCAGTTCGGGATGCCTGGAGGCCAGCGCGGCGGGCAGCGCGGCACGCGTGTGCGGATGGTCGTCGGCGTCGATGTGGCGGAGCCGGCCGGGGTGTTCGATGCGCGCGGTGCGCAGGAGCCCGGCCACGGCGCGGTGCGCGAGTTCGTCGGTCCGGGTGAGCACAACGAGCGGAACATCGGCGAGTTCCGGCTCCGCGAGCCAATCCCGAACCACGTCCAGCGTCCGGGCGACGACCTCCTCGAGCTCACCGGGGGGGCAGGGCCACAGAGCGGCAGTGGCCGACGCCGCAGCGGCGGCGTAGTCGTGACCGTCCGTGGCGAGTGTGACCCAGCTCGGCTCCACGGGCGGTTCCGGGAGTTCGACCGGCACGAGGTCCAGGCCGAACAGCGCGGACCCTTCCGTACGCGCCCGCCCGAGCGCGTCCGTGTCCACCGGTCGCAGCGCCAGTTCCCCGACCGAGGCCACCGGCTGCCCGGCCTCGTCGGCCACGAGCAAGGTGACCGACCCCGGCCCGGCCGGTGACAGCCGGACCCGGACTGTCCTGGCGCCGGTGGCGTACAGGTGCACATCGCTCCAGTTGAACGGGATTCGCACCCCGTCGGTCCCGGTCGCGGCGGCTGCGTGGAGCGACGCGTCCAGCAGCGCGGGATGCAGCCCGAAGCCGGACACGTCGAGCTCGTCCGGGAGTGCGACCGACGCGTAGATCACGTCGCCGTCCTGCCATGCGGCGCGCACGCCCTGGAAGGCCGGTCCGTAGCAGTAGCCGCGATCGGCCAGGGACGCGTAGAAGTCGTCCACCGGTAGGGCGACCGCGCCCGGGGGAGGCCAGGCTGTCAGGTCGCCGGGGGCCGCGGGGCGCTCAGCGGTCAGCACGCCGCTGGCGTGCCGGGTCCACTCGTCGCTGCCGCTCGGGCCGGTGTACACGCTCACCGGCCGCCCGTCACCGTCCTGTGGGCCGATCAGCACCTGCAGGTCCAGCTCGGCGTCGAGGACAACCGGAACCTGCATGGTCAGCTCGGCCAGATGGCCGCAACCGACCTGGTCCCCGGCGTGCAGTGCGAGTTCGACCATCGCCGCGCCGGGCAGCAGCACCGAGTCGCCGATCCCGTGGTCGGCCAGCCACGGGTGAGCGGTGCGGGACAACCGTCCGGTGAGGACGAGCGTGTCCGTGTCCGCCGTGCGCAGTGCCGCACCGAGCAGCGGGTGGTCCGTGCGGCGCAAGCCGAGCGCCGCGGCGTCGCCCACCGCGACGGGCTCCTCCAGCCAGTAGCGCCGGCGCTGGAACGGGTAGGTCGGCAGCTCCGTCGTGGTGGGCGGGACACGCCAGTCGACGTCGACGCCGTGTACGTACGCCTTGGCCAGGGCGGCGCGGAACCGGGCCGGGGCACCGTCGTCGCGGCGCAGCGACTCCAGTACCACCGCGTCGGACACCTCCGCCTCCTCGACCGACTCGCTGACGGCGGTCGTAAGCACGGGGTGCGCGCTGACCTCGACGAACACCCGGTGGCCCTGATCGAGCAGCGCGCGCGTACCGGCGGCGAAGCCTACGGTCTGACGCAGGTTGCGGAACCAGTATTCGGCGTCGAGCTCTTGTCCGCCCACGACCTCGCCGGTGACCGTGGAGTGGAAGGGAATCCGGGTAGGCCGCGGCGCGATGCCGGCCAGTGCCGTAGCGAGCTCGTCCCGCAGGACCTCCACGTGGGCCGAGTGCGAGGCGTAGTCCACCGGGATGATCCGCGCGCGGATCCCGTCGGTCTCGCAGGACGCCACGAGGTCGGCCAGTTCGGCCGGGGCGCCCGAGACGACGGTGCTGCCGGGCCCGTTGACCCCGGCGATCTCCACCGCGTCGCCGTACCGCTCGATCCGGTGCGCTGCCTCGGCAACCGGAAGCTGGAGGGAGGCCATGCCTCCGGTGCCAGCCAGGCGTGTGATGGCCTTGCTGCGCAGGGCGACGACGGCTGCGGAATCATCGAGGGACAGCGCGCCCGCGACGTATGCCGCAGCGATCTCGCCCTGGGAGTGGCCCATCACCGCGTCGGGGGTCACACCGTGGTGCTGCCACAGCGCAGCGACCGAGATCATGACGGCCCACAGGGCCGGCTGGACCACGTCCACCCACTCCAATGGCCCGGCCAGCGCGTCGAGGAGGTTCCAGTCGACGTGGGGTTGGAGGGCTTCGGCGCAGCGGTCCAGCTGGGTGCGGAAGACATCAGACTCGCGGTGCAGCTCCAGGGCCATACCGGACCACTGCGAACCCTGGCCCGGGAACACGAAGACCGTCCTGCCGCGCGGGCGCGCGGCTCCGACCATGACGTTCGGGGACTGCCGGCCCTCGGCGAGCGCCCGCAGTCCCAGCAGTGGGTCATCGCCCGTCACTGCCGCACGGTGGAGCAGGCGGGGGGCACGGGTGACCAGCGCGTCGGCCACGGGCGCGCCCGGGTCGGCGGTTATGTGGGCGTGCAGCTGTCGCGCCCGGGCCGCGAGCGCGTCCGTGGAGGAGGCGGACAGCAGCAGCGGGAGCGGGGTGTGCCGAGGCTCCGGCTCGGGGGCCCCCACGGGTTCGGGAGCCTGCTCGATGATCACGTGTGCGTTGGTGCCGCTGATCCCGAACCCCGAGACCGCGGCCCGGCGCGGTCGGCCGGTCTCGGGCCAGGGCCGCGCCTCGGTCAGCAGCTCCACCGCGCCCGACGACCAGTCCACCGCGGGTGTCGGCTCGTCGACGTGCAGTGTCTTGGGTAGCACGCCGTGCCGGAGCGCCTGCACCATCTTGATCATGCCGCCGACCCCGGCCGCGGCCTGGGTGTGTCCGATGTTGGACTTCATCGACCCCAGCCACAGCGGCTGTCCCTCGGACCGCTCCCGGCCGTAGGTCGCCAGCAGGGCCTGCGCCTCGATAGGGTCGCCGAGGCGGGTCCCTGTCCCGTGCGCCTCCACCACGTCCACGTCTGACGGAGCGAGGCCCGCGTCAGCCAGGGCCCGGCGGATGACCCGCTGCTGGGACGGGCCGTTCGGGGCGGTCAAGCCATTGGAGGCGCCGTCGGAATTCACCGCGCTGCCCCGGATCACGGCGAGCACCGGGTGCCCGAGGCGCTGGGCGTCGCAGAGCCGCTCCAGCACCAACATGCCGACGCCCTCGGACCACCCAGTGCCGTCCGCCGCCGCGGAGAACGCCTTGCATCGGCCGTCCTCGGCCAGCCCTCGTTGGCGCGAGAACTCCACGAAGGTGTCCAGAGTGGGCATGACCGTGGCTCCGCCGGCCAGCGCCAGCGAGCACTCCCCGCCCCGCAGGGCCCGGCTCGCCATGTGCATCGTCACCAGCGACGACGAACACGCCGTGTCGACCGTCAGCGCGGGCCCCTCCAGGCCGAGTAGGTAGGCGATCCGCCCGGAGGCGACACTGGCCGCGCTGTCGGTCAGGCCGAACCCGCTACCGCCCTGCCCGGACGCCTGTGCTCCGAGCCCGTAACGCTGGCCGCTGTGGCACAACAGCCCGACGAACACCCCGGTGTCGGTGCCGCGCAAGGACTGTGGGTCCGTCCCTGTCCGCTCCAGGGCCTCCCACGAGGTCTCCAGCAGCAGCCGCTGCTGCGGGTCCATCGCCAGCGCCTCACGCGGCGAGATCCCGAAGAACTCGGCGTCGAAGTCCGCGGCGTCATACAGGAAGCCACCACCACGGGGGTAGAAACTGCCTGGTATGTCAGGGTCTGGGTGGTACCGGCCGTCGAGGTCCCAGCCTCGGTCGGTGGGGTACTCACCGACGGCGTCCCGACCGTCCGCGACCAGCTCCCACAGCTCGTCGGGCGAGCCGACGCCTGCGGGAAAGCGGCAAGCCATGCCCACGATCGCGATCGGCTCGCTGGCCGCCCTCTCTAGCTTCTGTAGACGCTCGCGGGTGCCCTGCAGCTCCTCGACGGCCTGCTTGAGGTAGCTCCGCAGCCTGCCCTCGTTCTCCATGGTTTCGTTACTCCTCAGGCCGGGTGCTCGACTGGGTCAGTTAACCGTTCGGGTGGAATGTGCGGCGGGTACGAGCACACCAAACGAGGCGGCGAATCTGGCTGCTCGGACCAACGCGGTGGACCGTGCCGGGCTCAGCCAGCGGCATAGTAGAGCCCGGCCATGTCGTACCTCGCCGGCTCCTCTGGGTCCTCTGGCCACCCTGGTCCTTCGACGAGCGGCTCGAGGGTCATCCTGCTGGTGTGGGGCTGACCGGCGCCCCATCCCGGCCGTCTGCGGAACAGCTCCGGCCGTGCCGCGGCAACCACCAGTAGCGGCGTCGGCTCCGGCGGGTCGAGCAGCTCTTCGACGATCTCCAGTACCGCCTTGTCGGCCAGATGGAGGTCGTCGGCGAACACGACGAGTGGACGGTGCCCGGCGAGTTTCGCCCTGTCCGGCGCGCTCACCGGCCCACCAGGGCCGAGCCGCATGGTCGCCGCGTTCTCCAGTCGTCGTTCGAACTTCGCGAGCAACCGAGACTTCCCAATCCCCGCGGGGCCCAGCACCAGGACCAAGTGCGGGCGGGCGCGGCTGCGGACTCGATCCAGCAGGCTGTTAAGTACGCCCAGCTCGGGTTCGCGGTCGAAGATCTCCGGCGCGCGGCGGCAGCCCTCGACCGTCCACCGCGGCCGTGGGCCGCCCTCCCGGGCGTAGCGGATCGCCGCGCCGGTCAGTCCCCTGGTGCGGTCACCCACCACGAGCTCCGTATCCTCGGCGGACCGGAGCAGACTCTCGCAGTCGACGAGCAGCGCACTGTGTACTGGCAGCGGTTCCAGAAACGTCTCGCGGGGACGGGCGGGGATCTCACCCGTCGACAAGACCACCCGTAGTTCGGGCCGCTCGTCGTCCGGTACGTCGTAGCAGATCCGCTGCCGCAGTGACATCGCGGCACGGACCGCCCGCTCGGCGGCCTCGTCGCTGCCGTCCTGCTGTGGGGAAGCGGATCTGAACAGGGCCAGTGTGGTCGAGCCGATCGCCGCGGCAACCACGCCACCGAGCCGCACCAACTCCTCGCGGACGATGGTAGCGGTGTGTTCCAGAGCGGTGCCAACGTCGGCGACCCGGCGGTCGGCCCCGAAGTCCACCCGGATCAGTACGGCAGTGACGGTGCTCCGGTCGCCGGCTGCCAGGGATGAATTCGACCGCACCGGCCGGGGGCCGGCCGGCCGCGCGCGGCACTCCGGCGCCTGCCCGAGCCCGGACATCACGACCTGTCGCGCCGGCTGGGCTGGAGCCGCGATGGACGGGTCGTGTAGGAGGATCGCGTGCTGGAGCAGCCTCAGCTCCCGGCCGGGTTCCAGGCCGAGTTGCTCGGCCAGCTTCAGCCGCATCTT
>Ga0136846_1232747_pt1 | contig 10430 bp, 11 predicted proteins | sample HopSoiMetagenom2_FD_96841 | JGI IMG/M metagenome (GOLD analysis project Ga0136846, IMG submission 96841) | Grasslands soil microbial communities from Hopland, California, USA - 2 Assembly 2016 (version 4) | ecosystem: Environmental > Terrestrial > Soil > Grasslands | place: USA: Hopland... | reverse complement strand
GACAACTTTCAATGCGCCTGAACCGATGCCGAGCAATCCCGAAAGTGCGCCCGCGCCGAACATTACGCCCAACCCGGTGAGCACGTTCGAAACGTTGTAATAACGGAAGCCCTTGGTGTCAGGGAAGTCGTCGTTCATTTTTAATTTTGTGGCCAGTGGGTCGGGAGGCTGCTCATCGTCCGTGCGCGGCCGGGTGCGGCGTGACACGTAGGCTGAGTAGATCAACATGACTCCAAAAATAATCGCGAGTGCGGTGGCCGGAACCTTGGCCGTCAGATAAGCCCCGAGCAGCGCGCCCAGAGTGGTCGCGATCTCCAGAAACATCCCGATGCGGATGTTCGAGAATCCCTCCTTCACGTAAGCCGCGGCCGAACCTGAGGAGGTTGCGATGATGGACACCAGCGACGCGCCGATGGCGTAGCGCAAATCCACGTGAAAAAAAATCGTAAGCAGCGGAACCAGAACCACGCCGCCGCCGATGCTGGTTAAAGAGCCCAGGAATCCGGCGGCGAGAGTGCCAGCCCACACCAGAAAAGTGAATGCGAGGACGTTCATTCGGAGTAGTTACAGCCTGCGTCGGTCCGTATCAGGGCCGTGACTTCATGCGTGCCTTTGCCAGGCACTCAATCCAGTTTGACACAACACGACTTCCCTCGGAGCGAGACCGACTCTCCGCAGTTACTTCTCGGCCACGCGCCGGCGAGTGAATCTAGTGGTATGACTCATGAGAAGCTAGTCGCCCGGGCCGTTGCCTGGCTGCGCGGTTACGGATGCGGCATCGTGCTCTCCGAGCAGAGTTGCGCCAGTGGCGAAACTCCTGACGCCATCGGATGGAAGCGCGGTTGTCATTCTGTGATCGTGGAATGCAAGATTTCCCGTGCTGATTTTCTCATCGACCAGGCTAAGCCTTTCCGCCGACATCCCGAGAAGGCCATGGGATGCGAGCGTTTCTATCTCTCGCCAGCAGGTCTGCTGCGTCCGCAAGAAATGCCGGCAGATTGGGGATTGCTGGAGCTTCGCGGGAGGTCAGTCGAGATGGTTTGCCCGTCGTCCAAAAAGTTACGCGGCGCAGCCGGATTCCGTCACGAAATGAACCTGCTTCTGGCCAGCCTTCGCCGCGTGGAGGTGCGCATCGAGCCACAATCCATTACCGATTTTCTGAAATGGAAGAACCGCATGGCGGAATATAACCAGGGAAGTTTGCCGGAAGGAATCTTGGAGGCTGGAGAGGAATTGAATGGGTTTTTGAGCGCGGAGGCGATGGAAGGGGATTAGGCTGCCGCTCATTTCGTGGGATGCTTGCGCATTCGCGGTCGGCGTAAATCCAACTACAACTCTCGTCGCCCTTCCATCGCCTTCAGCATTGTGATTTCATCTGCGTACTCGATGTCGCTTCCGGCGGGAATGCCGGTTGCGATGCGGGTCACCTTCAATCCGGCGCGGCGGAGTTGACCGGAGAGATAGGTCGCCGTGGCCTCGCCTTCAACCGTGGGATTGGTAGCGAGGATGATTTCGTCGGCCTGTCCATCTTCTACCCGCTTCATCAGATTCGAAATGCGTAACTGCTCCGGGCCCACGCCATGAATCGGCGAGATGGCTCCGTGCAACACGTGATAGACGCCGTTATAGTGCCGCGTCTTTTCCACGGAAGCGATGTTGGTCGGCTCCTCGACCACGCAAATCAGGCGCTGGTTGCGGGTTGCGCTCGAGCAGTAAACACACGGATCGACATCGGTGATGTTGTTACAAACCGAGCACAGGCGCAGGCTTGCTTTAACATCGTGAATGGCGCCGGCCAGCGCGTCGGCGTCTTCGGCAGTCGAACGCAGAATATGGAACGCCAGCCGCTGCGCAGACTTGCTGCCAACACCAGGAAGCTTTTTGAGCTCGTCGATCAGACGAGCCATCGGTTCAGCGAAGCGAGACATGGGAAGTTGCAATTTGTATTTGGTAATTTTGTGATTTGGATCCGCACAAGCCTTGGTTTCAAATCACCAAATTACAAAATTGCCCAGCTTCTCTCTCTACATTCCTGGGAGGTTCATTCCCCCCAACATCCCTCCCATGGCGGATTGCATGCTGTCGTCAACTTTCTTTGCGGCGCCGTTGAAGGCGGCGGTGATGAGGTCTTGCAGCATCTCGATGTCGCCGGATTTCACCGCCTCGGGATCGATCTGGATGCCAAGCACCTGCTTGCGTCCGTCCATTTTGACGGTGACCGTGCCGCCGCCGGATGAGCTTTCGACGATCGTCTCTTGCATTTTCTTTTGCAGGGTCTCGTACTGCTTCTTGGCCTGCGACATTAATTCCTGAATGTTAAATCCGCTCATTGGGACCTCAAAGGCAACTGTCAACTAAATCCGCGGCTAAAGCCGATATTTTTTCAGTCGTGCTGCGATACGGCTGAAGCCGTATCCCGATAGAACCTCTCGTGCTCGAACGAGTTTTACTGCTAACTGGCAGTTTCAGATTGCTGGAAGCTTCTTTCACTTCTTTACTTTGTAATCAATCACCGTTCGAATTTCGGCGCCGAATTTTTCTTTCAGGCGCTGCACTACTGGTTCCTGTTCGGCGCGGCCTCGGCTGCCACCATTGGAAATTGGAGTTGAAGTCTTTGCCGAACCCGGCTGAGCGGGCGCGGCTCCCGGAAGGATTTGCAGCTTCACCGCGCGTGCCAGAGTTCCGCTGGAAGTCGCCATGATTATTTTTTTCGCTTCGCTGCTTACCGACATTTCAATCAGCGTCGCCGACGCCGCCACCCGAATCACCAGTTCGTTGCCCTCTATTTTCCATTCGCCTGATTCCAGCAGGGTGCACAGCATCGTCTGGTTCGCCGTCGACAGCGCGTTCAGAACGGCGGCGCGCACTTCGTCGGTGCTGGCGGACTGCGGCTGGGGCCGGGTCTGCAACGCGGGTTGTGCAGCCACCGCAGGCGCGGATGATCCCATGATGATCGGAGTTGAACTCACCGCCGCGGTCGTGGGTCGTTGTGGCGGATTGGTTTCCGGCGTTGCTTCGGATCGCGGCGTGCCTTTTCGCGCCGAGTCCGCCGCGAATGGTGACACGAACGGTCGCGCCGGAGCCGCAGGGTCAGCCTTCCTCGGCTCGGGCGCGATGGAAAGCTTGCGCTCGGGCGTGGCTGGCCGGTTGACTTCCGCGCCGCTCAACAATTGTTCAATCGGCAATAGTCTCTGCGCGTGGGCTAACTTTAATAATCCCAGCTCGAGATGAAAACGCTGCTCCTGCCGGTATCCGAGTTCGCCGTGGGTCCGCAGCATGATTTGAAGATGCCGCGCCAGATCTTCTTCGCTGAACAGATCGGCGACCCGGGCCACGCGCGCGCGTTCATCCGAAGAAATTTGCAGCAGGGAAGAGTCGGCTCCGGCGACTTTGGCCACCACCGCGTTTCTGAGAAAGCGCACCAGTTGCCGCGCAAAGTGGACGGGGCTGTGGCCCTCGCCCAGCAAACGGTCGGTGATTTGCAGAATGTCCTGGCTGGCACTTCGCGAGACTGCCTGCATTACTTCTTCCAGAATCCCCGACGGCGCCGCGCCAATTAGTTGCCGGACGGTGTCCGCAGAGAGACGTCCCTGGCTCGAAGCGATTGCCTGATCAAGGATCGAAAGCGCATCGCGGACCGAACCGTCACCGGCTTCGGCCAGCAGAGCGATTGCATCGTCGTCGGCGGGAATGTTTTCGCGTCCGGACAGATCTTTCAGTTGCTCCACGATCTGCTCGAACTTCACCGCGCGGAAACTGAAGTGCTGGCAGCGCGAACGGATGGTTTGAGGAATGTCTTCCGGCTGGGTCGTCGCCATCATGAAGACCACGTGACCGGGCGGTTCCTCAAGCGTCTTCAGCAGAGCGTTAAATGCCGCGTCTGTAATCTGATGCGCCTCATCAAGAATATAAATTTTGAACCGGTCGCGGGCAGGGCGGTAGCGTGCGCCTTCGCGCAACTCGCGAATCTCATCGATGCCACGATTGGTGGCCGCGTCGATTTCAATCACGTCCACCGAATTTCCCGCGCGAATCTCAATACAGGAATCGCAGACTCCACAGGGCTCGGTTACCGGACGATCCGAAGACCGGCAGTTCAGCGCCATCGCCAAAATGCGCGCGATGGTGGTCTTGCCGATGCCGCGATGTCCGCTGAAAATGTAACCGTGCGCGGTCCGGCCCTGCTCCAGGGCGTTTTTGAGGGTGCGGGTGACATGGTCCTGCCCGATGACCTCAGAAAACTTTTGCGGACGGTATTTACGGGCGAGAACCTGGTAGCTCATGAAGACGGATGCCATGATTATACGTCACGTTACGCTGCCCAACTCCTGATCTCGCCACTCCATAAAGCCGCTCCCTTTCCTGAAGTAGACGGGAGTCGCTCGGGTTGCTGATGAACTTCAATGTGTTTACTTTAAGGCTGGATGAAACGGGATTGGATGACTGTAAACCCTTTAACCACGAAGAACACGAAGTTCACGAAGGAAAGCCAAAGCAAAAGCCGAACATAATTCTTCTAGGGTTTCCTTCGTGAACCTTCGTGTCCTTCGTGGTTAACGCCTTTAATCCGGCTTTGCGGACAGGGATCGTGGAACTCAAACCTGTGTATGCTGACCTTCATAGACAATATTTTCACAGCTCCTATTGCCTAGAAGCCCTTTTAGGTCTAGGCTTTCCGATCAGGAAGGAGTCAGCCATGCAATTGAAAATTGGCGTCCGCAAAATGAATGACGGAATTATTGTCGTCGACTGCGCAGGACGCATTATCTTCGGCGAGGAGACGGCGGAGTTGCGCGATCAGGTCAAAGCCCTGATTTCAGAAAACGGTCGCGTGGTATTGAATCTGTCAGAAGTCAGCTACATCGATTCCGGCGGACTGGGAACGCTGGTTGCGCTTTACACCACCGCGAGAAATTCCGGCGCATCGGTGAAATTGGCGCGGCTCACGCAGCGAGTGGGAGATCTGTTGCAACTCACCAAATTGTTGACCGTGTTTGAGGTTTACAACAGCGAAGAAGAAGCCGTGGAGTCGTTCCGCCAGGGCGCTGCCGCCTGAAGTCCGCGTGACGAAACGCAAGCCGCCGGAACGGCAGGCCTCCATGCAGGTGCGGTTGCGCGCAGCAATCACGAAAATTCCCCGGGGAAAAGTGTCCACGTATGGCGCGGTCGCGCGCGCGGCCGGATTTCCCGGTGCGGCGCGGCAGGTGGCGCGTGTGCTCCAACGCTCAGCTGGATTGCCGTGGCAACGAGTGCTGGGCGCCGGCGGGCAAATAAAGTTGACCGGCGATTCAGCCCTGGAACAGCGGTTTCGACTCGAGGCCGAGGGCGTGCGCTTTCGAGGGCGTCGCGTGGATATGAAAGCGCACGAATTCAACTTTTTTTCGAAACGGAAGTGAGTCAGCGCTGGCTGGCTTCTCCGGCCACAACCTTCCGGTTGAACTCTGCCGATTTGTTGCGCGGTACGCTCAGGCTCTTCCACTCGCTGGCCCTGAAGTGCTTCGCGAGAAACACCATTTGACCCACATGATATGAGTAGTGCGCGATCTGGCGGTTCACGGCCTGCATTACGGAATGCGCTTCGCCACGAATTGTCACCGTGCGTTGCATGTCAGCTTCGGACAGCGGCTCTAACGCCTCAAAGACTTTTGCCCAACCCTGGTCCCACAGCCGCATCAGCGATTCTCGTGTGTCCGGCGGCGCCATGAATTCCGAATCCCGATCACGATCAGGTTTTTCGCCATCGCTGATCAGGAAGTCCGTCCAGCGGGAGCGCATGTTGCCCGCCATATGCTTGACCATAATGGCAATGGAATTCATTTCGCCATCGAGAGCGGCGAAGAGCTGTTCGTCAGGAACCTGCTCCATCGCGCCTTCGCCCATTTTTTTATAGAAGCGAAATAGCGCCAGAGAGTCTTCAAGGTACGAGGTAGTGAGTTTGTGTGCCATAGAGAAAAGGGTTAACGAAGACTTTCAGTTTGATCTCGGATCAAGCGCCGCTGCGCTCCTCCGCGCTCTCTTCCTTAACGATTTCAGTTTTGCGCGAATGGAACCAGCTCATGTGCGGCAGCGGGCGTTCGACACGGCGCCGCACCGCGATCAGTTCGGCGGTGATTGCAACCGCAATTTCTTCGGGCGTGATCGCGCCAATGTCAAATCCTACAGGCGCGTGGACGCGTTCAAATAGCTTTTCGTCCAACCCTTCCTTTACCAGTTCGCGAAAGATGCTTATCGTCTTGCGTTTCGATCCAATCATTCCCACGTAGCGGGCTGGGGTTTGCACCGCCCAGCGCAGCACTCGCATATCATCGCGGTGGCCGCGGGTGACAATTACGATGTAGGAAGTTTCGGACGTAGTGAGCTTCGCCATGGCCGCATCGAAGTCTTCGGCGATCACGGCCTTCGCATCCGGAAAGCGCTCACGATTGGCGTAGCTGTCGCGGTCATCAATTACGGTCACGTCGAATCCGGCAGTCCTGGCCGCACGGTACAGGCTGAACGCCACGTGTCCGGCGCCAAAGATGTAGAGCAGCGCGGGCGGCAGCACCGGCTCAATAAAAATGTCGAGAGTCCCGCCGCAGACCAGGCCAGTGTCGTACTTCGGATTCTGATTCAGATTGAAAGTCAGAGTGCGAGGCTTCTCGCTCTCCATCACTTCACGCGCGGCCTGCCAGACTTCGGCTTCCACGCATCCGCCGCCGACGGTGCCGACGATCGAGCCGTCGTCGCGAATGAGCATCTTTGCGGTTTCAAAGGATGGAACCGATCCCCGCACATTCACGATCGTTGCGACGGCGCCACGCTGTCCGTTGCGGCGAATCTCGACGATCTGCTCGTAGATGTCCACGGAATGATTATTTGGCGGCGGGGGAGGGAAGTCAAACGGCAAAATAGAGTCCCGGGTCGTCACTCTCGGCTCCTGGCATAAACCAGCGATACTGCAGACAAGACCTGTCAAAACAACTTTGTGATAGCTTGACTCCGAGGAATCCCCATGAAAGCCGTGCGTATTCACCAGTTTGGTGGGCCCGAGGTTCTGCGTTACGAAGATGTCCCCGATCCGAAACCGCGCAAAGACCAGGTTCTGGTGCGGGTGAAGGCGTGCGCCATGAATCACCTCGACATCTGGGTGCGCAAAGGATTGCCGGGTGTGGACCTGCCGCACATTCTTGGCAGCGACGTTGCTGGAGAGATTGTTGAAGTTGGGGAGTACGTTTCCGGCTTGAAGGCTGGGCAGCGCGTGCTGCTGGCTCCGATGCATTTCTGCAATCACTGCGCAAAATGCACCGCGGGGTTACAGAATCAGTGCGCCGAATTTACCGTCCGGGGAAACCGCATAGACGGCGGCAACTGCGAGTTAATTGCCACCGCCGCCGTCAATGTGATTCCGATTCCTGACTCGCTCGATTTCAACCAGGCAGCCAGCGTTCCGCTCGTATTTCTTACTGCTTGGCACATGCCGGAGGGGCGCACGGGAATGACGCCCGGCATGACTGCGTTTGTGCTGGGCGCAACCTCCGGCGTCGGCATCGCCGGAATTCAGGTGGCGAAAAGTTTTAACTGCACGGTGATTGCGACTGCCGGCGATGATCGCAAAATCGCGAAGGCCCGCGAACTCGGCGCCGACCACGTGATCAACCACTACCAGCAGAAGATTTCTGATGAAGTCCGTAATCTCACAAACAAAGAAGGCGTGGACATCGTGATGGAACACGTGGGCCCGGCGACCTGGGATGAGAGCGTCCGCTCACTTAAACCCGCCGGGACTCTGGTGACCTGCGGCGCCACAACCGGGCCGCAGGTGGGGATCGATTTGCGCTTTGTTTACTCGCGCCAGTTGTCGGTTCTGGGATCGTACATGGGCACGATGGCCGAGCTGCACGAAGTCCTGAAGCAGGTCTTCGCCGGAAAACTGAAGCCGGTCGTGGATCGGACCTTTCCACTGAAAGAAGCCCGCGCCGCCCACGAATACATGGAAAACAGCCAGATGTTCGGCAAGATTGTATTCAACCCCTAAAATCATTCGACGCCGAGCAGTGTTGGTTTCTCCGTGCCTGAAGAGACGTTTGTGTGAATGCAGTGGGGGTGGTTTAAAATAGAGCTAATGGCAAAAGCAATGGAGTTCGGCCCTTACGTCGAGATCGAAAACGGCAAACGTGTCGTAAAAGAGCTGGCCTACGGCAATCCCACGCCGGAAGGAGTGGTGCTCACCACCCTGGACAACGTGGTCAACTGGATGCGTAAGAATTCCGTCTGGCCTATGACGTTTGGTCTCGCCTGCTGCGCGATTGAGATGATGTCGATGGGCGCATCCCGTTTCGATATTGCGCGCTTTGGCGCCGAAGTGTTTCGCCCCTCACCACGGCAATCCGACCTGATGATCATTGCCGGGCGTGTGTCGAACAAGATGGCGCCGGTCATCCGGCAACTTTGGGAGCAGATGCCGGAACCCAAGTGGGTAATCTCGATGGGAGCTTGCGCTACTTCTGGCGGTGTGTTCAACAATTACGCGCTGGTGCAAAGCGTGAACCAGGTCATTCCGGTCGACATTTACGTCCCCGGATGTCCGCCGCGCCCCGAGCAATTGATTTATGCCATTACCCTGTTGCAGCAGAAAATTCAGCAGGAGCGCGGAACCATCCGGCGCGCACTGAACCTGAAGTCGCAGTAGATCAGTCTTTCGCCTCCAAAAACGCAGTCACGGATTCTTCCAGCAGGGTTTCGATGGTTTCGTGAATCGCGATCATGTCAGCAACCAGGTAGCTTATCTCTATCTCCAGCAGATTGCTTTGCAGGCAACGGCCCACCGCGGTCTGAAGGAACCTGCCCTCACGGATGAGCAGGGGCACAGTGTAATTCTGTTGGCGACGAACCAATCCATGCTGTGACGCTGCCTTGCGGTCGGGCCCTGAGATCTTCTCTCCACTAGAAATTTTGATCGCCACCTCCAATACGCGAGGGACGTGGTCTTTGCGATCCTGATCTGACATTGGAATCTGCTGCAGATTGGGGTCATTCTTTACTAATGCCATCCACTCTTCGGTTATCGCAGCTTTCTTTTCGGTCACGACTTCAGCCAAACGTTTCGCTTGTATGCGGTGTTCTTTTCTGGGCTGGGAGAGTGTAGAGCGGATTTTCCCGGCCAGTGACTCGATGTTAGTAGGTTTCGTCAGGTAATCATCCACTTGCATGCGGATGGCCTCGAGCGCGGTTTCAAATGCCGGATACCCGGTCAGGATAAAGGTGACAGCCTGGGGGTGCGTCCGGCGCATCGCACTTACCACGGTAAAACCGTCCCCGGGGTGCCCCACGTTGAGGTCAGCGATAAGAATGTCGAAGCTCTGATCGACAATGAGCTTTAATGCCTCCGGGACGGTCGCCGCCGTAGTCACTTCGAAGCCTTCCGATTTCAGAAACAATCCCAGCGTCAGCCTGATGTTTTCTTCATCATCGACGAAAAGGACTTTTGAACGGGTATCTGACAATGGGAAACGCTCCTTCAGCTTGATGAATTCCCATTTAAGATGCCGGAAGCAGAGTTGCGCGTCAGTTTTTTGACTCACGTGTCATATAATCCCCGCATTCCATCCCCATGAAAAAGCCCAACCCTACGCCGAATGGACCTACCATCGTCGCGCAAGCCCCCTGCCGTGCAGATCTTGCCGGAGGGACCATTGATCTCTGGCCGCTCTACTTATTTCATCCTGGCGCGCTTACGCTGAATTTTGCCGTCAATATCCAGACTACGTGCCGCATCACCCCGATCAAGGGTCGCGCCTTGCACTTGCGCTCGCTCGATACAAAGAGGGAAGAGCATTTCGAGAGCTTCGAGGAGATGCGCAAGCTGACGCGGTTTCGCCTGCCCATCACCGCCCGACTGCTGCAATTCTTCGCGCCGAAGGAAGGCGCGTTGATCGAAACCGATTCCGAATCGCCCGCCGGAGCAGGGATCTCAGGTTCGTCGGCGCTGATGATCGCGACTACAGCTGCGATGGCACGGTTCACCGACCGCCATCTTACGCTCGAACAAATGCGCGTGATTGCGCAGAATGTGGAGGCGCAGATCATTCAAGTCCCGACCGGATGTCAGGATTACTATCCTGCGCTCTACGGCGGCGTCAGCGCGATCCGCCTCGATGCGGATGGTATTCATCGCGAGGCGGTTCCGATTATTCCGGAGGAAATCGAGTCCCGTTTCGTGCTGGCTTATACCGGGATGCCGCGGCGGTCGGGAATCAACAACTGGGAAGTGTTCAAGACGCACATCGATGGCGACAAGCGCGTCTTCCGCAACTTTGAGCGGATCGCTGCCATCGCGCGCAGCATGCACCAGGCACTGGTCGCACACGATTGGGACGACGTCGCGCGATTGTTGCGCGAAGAGTGGAAGCTCCGTCGCAGCAATGCGCCCGGCATCACTACCCCGCTCATCG
>Ga0136846_1229045_pt1 | contig 10430 bp, 8 predicted proteins | sample HopSoiMetagenom2_FD_96841 | JGI IMG/M metagenome (GOLD analysis project Ga0136846, IMG submission 96841) | Grasslands soil microbial communities from Hopland, California, USA - 2 Assembly 2016 (version 4) | ecosystem: Environmental > Terrestrial > Soil > Grasslands | place: USA: Hopland... | reverse complement strand
CTCCCCAACTTGCCGGCGCCGCTGGATGCGCTCGCCGGCATCATCCTGGCGCGCGGCTGGTCGCTGGCTGACAAGCTCTCGATGCTCAAGGTCGCGGTGGGCTGGCAGCTCAAAAAATTCCAGTGCGAGCCCGGCCAGTCGGTGACAGATTTGTGCCGGGGCCTTTCACCCGGCGCCATGGCCTCGCTGATTGAGCCCTTGTGTGTGTCGGCCCTCAACACGCCGGCTGATCGCGCCAGCGGCCAGGTGTTCCTGCGCGTGATGCACGACTCCCTCTTTTCTGAAAGCGGCGGCTCCAACCTGCTGCTGCCCCGCACTGACCTCAGCGCATTGCTGCCGGACGCCGCGCTGGCCTGGCTGGCCGCACAAGGCGGTACGCCGCGGCTGGGCGCGCGCGTGCAGTCCGTCGCACCGGCCGGCTCCGGGTGGGTGGTGAGCACCGATGTCAGCGCGGCGTTTGACTGTGTGGTGCTGGCCTGCCCGCCACAGGAGGCGGCACGGCTGGTCGAAGGCAGCGGCGTGGCCGCGGCGGATTGGCTTACGCAAGCACACAGCCTGCAGCATGAGGCCTTGACGACGGTCTACGCCTGGGCGCCGGAAGCACGGCTTGAGCAGCCCATGCTGGCACTGCCCGCCGAGCCCGGCGAGCCTGCGCAATTTGTGTTTGACCGCGGACAGCTCGGTGGGCCGGCCGGCCTGCTGGCCTTTGTGATCAGCGCCAGCACCGGTGACGGTGCCACGCTGACTGCGCAGGTGCTGACGCAGGCAAAAGCGCAGCTCTGGCATCTGGGGATGGGGCCGCTGGAGGCGGTGCAAACCATTGTCGAAAAGCGCGCCACCTTTGCCTGCACGCCCGGCTTGCAACGCCCGGGCGCCGATGTGGCGCCCGGCCTCTGGGCTTGCGGTGACTACATTGACGGACCCTACCCCGCCACATTGGAAGGTGCTGTGCGTTCAGGGCTGGAAGCGGCGCGGCGTTTGCATTGAGTTTGGCGTCGCTATCAAATAGATAGCTTCCTGCCAAGGCGGCGCTTGGGCTTCAGGCACTTTTTGCCAATAATCTCACCGTGCGATAGGCCGGGCGCGAGAGGCAGCGCTTGAGCCATTCATCGACGCGCGGGCATTGCGCCATCAGGCTGGCGGCGCCCTGCACCCAGGCCAGCACCGAGGCCACGCAGATGTCGGCCGCGGTGAAGCGCTCGCTGGCCAGGTAGGGGCGGCCCTGAAGGTGTTGATCCAGCACACGCAGCGGTATCAAGAGATGCCGCTCGGCATCGTCGGCCAGCTGGGGCTTGCGACGATCCGCCGGCATCATGATGCGGTGCATTAAAAACGCCAGCGCGTCTTTTTCGCATTCAGTCACGACCCAGAAACTCCAGCGAAGGATCTCGGCCTGCTCCGCATGATTTTGCGCGGCGAGCAAAGGCGCATCGGGCGTCTTGAAACGCTCGGCCAGGTAAAGCACGCAGGCCATGGACTCCCACACCAGCACGCCATCGTCGTCCACCACCGGGATGCGGCCGTTCGGGTTGATGGCCAGAAATTCGGGCGTGCGCGTGGCGCCGCTTGCGTAGGGCAAGGGGATATGTTCATGGGCCAGGCCCATCTCGTGGGCCACCCAGAGCGGGCGCGCTGCGCGGGAAGCGGCTGTGCCGTAAATCTTGACCGTCATGGGAAGCCCTTTATGAAAAGACCTTGAGCGATTTCAACGCGGGAACAAATCACACAGTTCGGTCAGCGTGGCCACCGTCTCATGCGGCACCGCCGGGTGGGCCCACAGCTGGTCGGAGCGGTTGACCCAGACCGTCTGCATGCCGCAGTTGAGCGCGCCCAGGACATCGAGCGTCGCATCGTCGCCCACGTGCAGCACCTCAGTCGGCTGCACGTCGACCGCGCCCGCAGCCGCATGGAAGATGCGCGGGTCAGGCTTGCCAACGCCAAACTGCTGGGCGCTGATGCTGGCCTTGAAATAGCTGTCGATGCCGATGCGCTTGATGTCGGCATTGCCGTTGGACACCGCCACCAAGGGATAGCGGACGGACAAAAACTCCAGCGCCAGCACCGCGTCTTCAAACAGCGTGACCTTGTTGCGCGCCTCGAAAAAAACATCGAAAGCCGCCTCGGCCAGCAGAGGGTCTTCACGCGAACGGTAGAGCGCCAGCCTGATCGCCTCGCGGCGTATGGCGCTCAGGTTGTATTTGAGTTCGGGGCGCGAGCGGGTCACGTGCTCGCGGATCTCATGCCGTGCGGCGGGGTTTGAAAACAGCGCCGCGGTCATCGGCGCATGCTGGCTGAGCCAATCGTCCAGTGCTTTTTCGGCTTTTTCTATGGCGGGCCAGATCGGCCACAAGGTGTCATCGAGATCCAGCGTGATAGCTTTGATGGTGGTCAGGTCAAGCATGCATAGTAAAAGGCAAATGGATAAGGGAGAATAACCCATGTCTTTTCGTCCCCGCTTCGCCCCAGAGCCCCCCTTTTCCCACGGCACGCCGCCAGCCGGCACGGCCTCATCCCCCACCGCCGTCCTGCTGTGCAACCTCGGCACACCCGACGAACCCACCGCGCCGGCGCTGCGCCGCTACCTCGCTGAATTCCTGAGTGACCCGCGCGTGGTTGAAATCCCCAAGCCCATCTGGTGGCTGATCCTGCACGGCATCATCCTGCGTGTGCGGCCCAAAAAGTCCGCCGCCAAGTACGCCAGTATCTGGATGAAGGAAGGCTCGCCGCTGCGCGTCTGGACGGAGAAGCAGGCCGTGATGTTGCGCGGCTACCTGGCGGTGCGCGGCCAGCCCGTCGATGTGCGTTACGCCATGCGCTATGGCAATCCCTCCATCGCATCGCAGCTTGACCAGCTCAAGGCCGACGGCGTCACAAAAATCCTCATCCTGCCGGCATACCCGCAGTACAGCGGCACCACCACCGCCAGCGTGTTCGATGCGGTCTACACCTGGGCCGCGCGCATCCGCCGCATCCCCGAGTTCCGCTTCGTCAACCACTACCACGACCATGCCGGCTACATCACCGCCCTGGCAGCGCGCGTGCGCGAGCACTGGCGCACGCATGGCCGCGCCGAGCAACTGGTCATGAGCTTTCACGGCGTGCCCGAACGCACACTGAAACTGGGCGACCCTTATCACTGCGAGTGCCACAAGACAGCCCGCCTGCTGGCGAGCCAGCTGGGCCTGGAGCCCGCGCAGTACAAGGTGACCTTCCAGTCGCGCTTTGGCAAGGCCAAATGGCTGCAGCCGTATACCGAACCCACACTGGTGGCGATGGCCCAGGCCGGCGTGAAGCGGGTCGATGTGATCTGCCCGGGCTTTACCGGCGACTGCCTGGAAACGCTGGAAGAAATCAATATGGAGGCGCGCGAAGCTTTCCTGCATGCGGGCGGCAAGGAGTTCAACTACATCCCTTGCCTGAACGACAGCCACGAGTGGATTGCCGCGCTGGCGGAGGTGGCGCAGCAACATCTGGCGGGCTGGCCGGTGCAAGCCGATGCGGTGGATGCTGCCAAGGCACGGGCCGAATCGCGCGAGCGGGCGCTAGCCCTGGGTGCGACTCAATAAGAGAAGAGGGAGAAGAGAGGGAAGAGAGGGAAGAGAATTTATCCGCAGATTTCGCAGATTTACGCAGATTGAAAACCTCATCTTCGGACTCAACACGTCGCGTTCGCATCTTCACAAGCTGGCCGCACAACTTTTCATCGTGCTGGTCTTCATCTGTGTAAATCTGCGTAATCTGCGGATAAAAATTCTTCTGCAGTTTCTTCTTGTGTCGAAGTTGATCAAATCTGAATTTATCCGCAGATTTCGCAGATTTCGCAGATTTACGCAGATTGAAAACCTCATCTTCGTACTCTCTTCGTACTCAACACGTCACATTCATATCTTCACAAGCCGGCCACATGACTTCATCTTGATGGTCTTCATCTGCGTAAATCTGCGTAATCTGCGGATAAAAATTCTTCTGCAGTTTCTTCTTGTGTCGAAGTTGATCAAATCTGAATTCATCCGCAGATTTCGCAGATTTACGCAGATTGAAAACCTCATCTTCGTACTCTCTTCGTACTCAACACGTCACATTCGTATCTTCACAAGCTGGGCACACGACTTCATCTTGATGGTCTTCATCTGCATAAATCTGCGGATAAAAATTCTTCTGCAGTTTCTGCAGATAAGTGCAGATTGAAAGCAAGACGTCTGCCGCCGCTCAAGCCTTCAGCTTGAGCAACTGCACCACCAATTGCGTGGTCTTGGTGTCGAAGTCGATGAAGTTCGCAAGGTCCGGCCCCGAAAGCCACGACTGCTCCCAATAGGCCTGCTTGAGGGTTTTCTTCCACAACTCATAGGCCAGTGAGGCCTTCACGGCCTCCACCATTTCGGCCTGCCGCGCCGCCGGCACGCCCTGGCCGGTGAACGCCGCGCGCCAATTGGTGATGTCCACATCAAGCCCCTGCTCGCGCACTGAACGCACGCCGTAGGTGGCTTTTTTGGACGACACGCCGATGGCGCGCAGTTTGCCGCTTGCCAGCTCCTGGCTGAAGGTGCCGTAACCGGACACACCGGCCACCGCCTTGCCGCCCATCACCGCATCCACCAGTTCGAAGTTGCGGACAAACGGCATGTACACCACGTCCTCCGGGCGGCTGCCCGCGGCCTTGCCCAGCAGGCCGGCGAACACATGGTCGGCACCACCGACAGCGCCTATGGCCATCGGTGTCTGTTTGGCGTTGGCGCGCAGGCGCTCCACCAGTTCGTTGATCGTCTTGATGGGCGAGGCGGCCGCCACTGCCACCACGGGGTAGTCGCTGATCAGCCGTGCCACGGGTTTGACTTTGGTGAGGTCGACGGGGGATTTTTGCAAGGCCAGCGAACCGAGCAGGTTGCTGTCGCCCATGAAGAAGGTGTTGGGATCGGCGTTGTACTTTTGCACATACCAGGCCAGCCCGGTCGTGCCGCCTCCGCCTTCCTTGTTCTCATACTCGATCTCGTCGGTGAGGCCCTGCCCCACCAGCGCATCTCCCAGCGCGCGACCTGCTTCGTCAAGCGCGGTGCGTGACATGGCGGGAATCACAATGCGCAGCTTGGGCGCGAGCTTCTTGGGTGCCGGCTGGGCCCAGGCCGGTGCCGACATGGCGCCCAATGTGCTTGCCCCCAAGCCGGCGAAACCGCCGAGAACCGTGCGTCGTTGGATCATCATGTTCCCTCCTGATGCGGTGTGGCATGCAATACCGCAACCCATGGTAGTTGTACTTCTCAGGCCCTGGATAGGTGTTTCATCCAGTACCTGAGTTGCTCAACACAGCGCAGCATTTTTCATGCCACAGGGAAAGTGCGGGCATCAGCGAGCCCGCGCGGAGGTAGACAGGCCCTAGCCTCAGGCCTCAGGCCTTGAGTTTGAGCAAATGCACCATGACCCGCGAGGTGGTCAGGTCAAAGTCGATAAAACTCGCCAGGCTGGGGCCGGACAGCAACGACGACTCCCAGTGGTTTTGCTTCAAGGTTTTTTGCCACGACTCATGGCCGGTGGCGGCTTTCACGGCCTCCAGCATTTCTGCCTGGCGCGCTTCGTTCACGTTCTGGCCGGTAAACACGCCACGCCAGTTGGCCATGTCAACGTCCACCCCTTGCTCACGGATGGCGGGAATGCCGAACACCGTGCGCTTGGATGACACGCCGATGGCGCGCAGCTTGCCGCTGGCCAGTTCGTCGGCAAACTCGCTGTAGCCCGAGATGCCGGCCGCGGCCTTGCCGGCGAGCACGGCCTGCACCACTTCGGCGCCGCCCGCAAAAGGCAGATACACCAGCTCTTCCGGCTTGCTGCCGGCCGCTCGCGTAAACACGCCGGCAAATACATGGTCCACCCCACCCGCGGAGCCGCCGGCGATGGGCACATCTTTGGGATTGGCGCGCATGCGCCCGGCCAGGTCGGCAATGGTGCGCACCGGCGAGTTGGCGGCGACCACCACCACGAGGTAGTCACTGGTCAGGCGCGCGATGGGCCGGATACGGGTCATGTCGACGGCCGGCTTTTGCAGCGCAACCGCCCCCACCATGACCATGCCGCCCATCAGCAAGGTGTTGGGGTCGGCGCTGTATTTCTCGGCGTAATAAGCCAGGCCGATGGTGCCGCCCTTGCCGCCCTTGTTTTCATACTCGATCTCGTCCGTCGCACCGGCGCCCACCAGCGCCGCACCCAGCGCGCGGCCGGTCTGGTCCCAACCGCCACCCGCGTTGGCCGGAATCACGATGCGCAATTTGGGCGCGAGTTTGGCCGCCTTGCCTTTAGCCGGTGCAGCGGCGGCCGGCGCCTTGGCCGTCTGCGCCCATGCGGGCACAGCGCCCCCCAGCGTCGCCAGCCCCAGTCCGGCAATCCCCCCCAATGCGGTGCGTCGTTTGATGTTCAGCATGTTGTCTCCTTCTGTCGTTGGAATCCTCAGCTTGCAGACTTCTTCGCCCCCCAGTACTTGGCCAGGCGCGGGAGCACCAGCACCGCCACCACGATCACGACCAGCGTGATCGACATGGGGCGCTGGAAAAACACAGCCGCGCTGCCTTCGCCTATCGACATGGCATTGCGCAGTTGTGCCTCGGCCAGCGGGCCGAGGATCATGCCGACCACCACAGGGGCTGTCGGGAAATCAAAACGGCGCATCAGCACGCCCAGCAATCCAATAGCGTACAGAAGGAATAAGTCAAACGCGCTTTGGCGCATGCCGTAGGCGCCCACTGTTGCAAAAATGAGAATGCCCGCATACAGCTGCGGCTTGGGAATCTTCAGCAGCTTGACCCACAGGCCCACCATGGGCAGGTTCAGCACCAGCAGCATGACGTTGCCGATATAGAGCGAAGCAATCAGGGCCCACACCAGCGCGGCCGAGGTAGTGAACAACTGCGGCCCGGGCTGGATGCCGTAGTTCTGGAAGGCGCCCAGCAAAATGGCCGTGGTGTTCGAGGTCGGGATGCCCAGCGTGAGCAGCGGTATCAGCGCGGCCGTCACCGTGGCGTTATTGGCCGCCTCCGGGCCGGCCACGCCTTCGATGGCGCCCTGGGTGCCGAATTCGGCCTTGATGTCGGGGCTCGCCAGTTTCTTTTCCATCGCGTAGCTCAGGAAGGTCGGGATTTCGGTGCCGCCGGCCGGAATGCAGCCGAAGGGCGTGCCGATAGCCGTGCCGCGCAGCCAGGCGGGGATCGAGCGTTTCCAATCGGCTTTGGTCATGTGCACGCGGCTGAGCTTGTTCTGCTCTTCCACCGTCTTGCCTTCATAGAGCACGGCGTACAGCACTTCCGCCACCGCAAACAGGCCGACAGCCACCAGCACGATTTCAATGCCGTCCAGCAACTCCGGAATGCCGCCGGTGTAGCGGCCCTGGCCGGAGATCTGGTCCAGGCCCACGCAGCCGGCGGCTAGGCCGACCAGCAGCGCCGTCATGCCGCGCAGCGTGCTTTTACCCAGCACCGCACTCACCGTGGTAAAGGCCAGCAGCATCAACAGGAAATACTCGGGCGGGCCCAGCTTGACCGCGAACTCGGCCACAAAGGGCGCAAACAAGGTGACGATGACGGTCGCAATGGTGCCCGCCACGAACGAACCGATGGCGGCTGTGGCCAGCGCCGCGCCCGCGCGCCCGCTCTTGGCCATCTTGTTGCCCTCCATGGCCGTGACCATGCTGGCGGTTTCGCCCGGCGTATTCAGCAGGATGGAGGTGGTCGAGCCGCCGTACATCGCGCCGTAGTAAATCCCCGAGAAAAAAATCATCGAAGCGGTAATGTCGACCTTGGCGGTGATGGGCAGCAGCATCGCCACCGCCACCGCCGGGCCGATGCCGGGCAAAACACCGACTGCTGTGCCGAGAGCGCAGCCCACCAGGCACCAGAGCAAATTCACCGGCGTGATCGCTGTCGCGAAACCCGCCATCAATGCATTAAAGATTTCCATATCAGATCCACCCCGTGCTGGTCAGGCCTGGCAAATTGATCGCCAGGAATTTCGTGAACATCCAGAACACCGGCGCGGAGATCGCCAGGCCCACCAGGAAGTCGGAGACCCAGGTGCCCGGCGCATTGACAGCGGTCTGCCCACCCGCGCGGCGCAGGCCTTGCACCGCCAGCACGTAGCACAGCGTGCAGCTCAGGATAAAACCGATGGCGGTGATGAGCGCCGCATTGAGCAGCAAACCCGCCGAGACCCACACAAAGCCCGGCCAGTAGGCCTGCGTGGCGCCCGAGGGCGGGTCCAGTTCGCGAAACCCGCCGCTGCGCGCTTCCCAGATGATGAGGGCGCCGCATATCGTGAGCCCGATGGACACGACCCAGGGCAGGAAGTTGGGGCCGACGCCGCCATACCCCGCCTCAGACGAAATACCGATCGCGCCAAAGGCCAGCGCCAGGCCGGTCAGCAGCACGCCAGCGCCGACCAGAGTTTGCGGCCAGACGGCCGAGGGATCTGAAGTTGTCATCGTCGTAGTTCCCGTAAGACAGGGGGCAGACGTCAGCAGTCTGGCGGCAGGCCGCCCTTTCGTCAAATCTGCATCAACAGACTTGCCTCAGGGCGGCGTGCCGCGGGTACGCGAAGGCGTAGAAACGTGAAAGGCGTAAAGGCGTGAAAGACCCGAAGGTCAGACCATGCCGGACTTGACCATGGTGGCGCGCAGGGCCGCGAAGTCGTCGTCGACGAATTTGGCAAAAGCATCGCCCGTCAGCACTGCAGGGGTCCAGTCGTTTTTCTTCACCGCCTCGGCCCAGGTGGGCGACTTCATCGCGGCCAGCACCATGTCGGTCAGTGCCTTGCGCTGCGCATCGGTGATGCCGGGGGCGCCGTACACGCCGCGCCAGTTGCCGATTTCAACGTCAATGCCTTGTTCCTTGAGGGTGGGGACATCCACACCGGGCAGGCGCTTGCCGGAGGTCACGGCAATGGCTTTCATCTTGCCGGCCTTGATGTACTCGGCAAACTCGCTGTAGCCGCTGCCGCCCACCGTGACGTTGCCGCCCAGGATGGCCGCCGTGGCCTCACCGCCGCCGCGGAAGGCGACGTAGTTGATCTTGGAGGGATCGGCGCCGACCTTCTGCGCAATCATCGCCGCCGCGATGTGCTCGGTGGAGCCGCGTGAGCCGCCGCCCCATTTCACGCTGCCGGGGTCTTTCTTGAGCTGGTCAACCACGTCCTTCATAGACTTGAAAGGCGAATTGGCGGGCAGCACAAACACGTTGTATTCGCTTGAGAGGCGGGCAATCGGCGTGGCCTGTGACAGGCTGACGGGCGGCTTGCCGGTGATCAGGCCGCCCAGCATGACGGCGCCCATCACCATCAGTGCGTTGGGGTCGCCCTTGGAGCCGTTGACGAACTGGGCCAGGCCCAGCGCACCGGCGGCGCCGCCCTTGTTGTCGTAGGTCACGGTGTCGGCCGCTTTGGAGTCGGTCAATGCCTTGCCCAGGGCACGGCCCGTGGTGTCCCAGCCGCCGCCGGGGTTGGCCGGAATCATCATTTTCACGTTGGCTGCTGCAAAGGCTGACAGGGGGAAGGCACCGGTCGCGGCCATGGCCGCCATGGATTTGAGAAAGGTATCGCGACGCATGAATATGTCTCCTTTGGAATGGGCGCCAGGGTGCGCCCGGGGCTGATAACCTGCCTATCATGCACCTCCTGGCTGTCAAACGGCTGTCCGCCGGGACTGGGGAAAGTGCTAATGTCTAGCACCGTTGCTAACACCGTGTTACCAACCCCGAACCCATGACACCCGCCGTGAAACTCCTGCTGATAGAAGACGATGCCTCGATGCAGGCGGCGCTGCAGCGCGCGCTGGGCCGGCGCGGCATGGAGGTCTTTGGCTGCACCGACGGGCGCCAGGCCTTGGCGCAATGGACGGCCACGCAGCCCGACGTGGTGGTGCTGGACCTGACGCTGCCCGGGCTGGACGGCCTGCAGGTGCTGGAGCAGGCACGCGGCCAGGGGCTCACCACCCCGGTGCTCATCCTCACTGCCCGCGGCACCGTGGGCGACCGCATTGTCGGGCTGAACACCGGGGCTGACGACTATCTGCCCAAACCCTTTGACCTGGATGAACTGGAAGCGAGACTGCGCGCCCTGAGCCGCCGGCGCCCTGCGGCGGGTGGCCCGGGTTCGGGCACCGAATCAGGCGCCAGCCCACAATTCATAGGCAACTTGCGCTATGAAAAGGATAGCGGTGCCATCTACCACCGCGACCAGGTGCTGGAGCTCACACCGCGCGAACTGGCCCTGCTGCAGTCCCTCATCGCCAAGCCGGGCCATGCGGTGTCGAAAGAGCGGCTGTTTGAGCTGGTGTTCCCGGGCGAAGCCGACGTGCAGTACGAAGCGGTGGAAGTGGTGGTGTACCGGCTGCGCAAAAAGCTTGCGCACACCGGCGTCACGCTGGTTACCTTGCGCGGCCTGGGTTACCTGCTGAAAGT
>Ga0136846_1210095_pt1 | contig 10432 bp, 9 predicted proteins | sample HopSoiMetagenom2_FD_96841 | JGI IMG/M metagenome (GOLD analysis project Ga0136846, IMG submission 96841) | Grasslands soil microbial communities from Hopland, California, USA - 2 Assembly 2016 (version 4) | ecosystem: Environmental > Terrestrial > Soil > Grasslands | place: USA: Hopland... | reverse complement strand
TTGTTCGCGATCCCCGTTCCCGGGTCGCCGTAGTAGGTCGCGATGGTCTTCTTGTCGATGTCGATGTTCGGGATGTGCTCGCCGCCCACCGTCGCGCCGCTGCTGCCGTCGGGCTGCATCGTGAAGTGGGTCTGGGGCGTGAGTGTCGAGTCGTGCGATCCGTGGTGCGGATCGGGCGCCCAGGCCTGAGCGGATGCCGACCCGATGAGCACGGATCCGACCGCGAGCGAGAGCGTCATTGCCCCGGCCGCGAGCCGTCTGCGAGAGAGAGGAGTGAGAGGAGACATGTCACCTTCTGCTGAGAACGAGTTCTACCCCCGAACAGGGGGCACTTCAGCACCCTACGTCCGGCTCTCGACCCTCGCCACCCCTCGCGTGTGAACAGCAGGCGCCGACTGGTCTAAACTCGCTCCCGGTACCGTGTCCGAGCGGCCGAAGGAGCATGTCTCGAAAACATGTGATGGTGCAAGCCATCCGTGGGTTCAAATCCCACCGGTACCGCCACGAAAAACCCCTGTTGATCAGGGGTTTTTCTGCTTTGCTTCTGCTTGTGTGTGACGCGTGACAACAAGATGGCATCACTACGACCCCGTTTGGATCAGTACGACCCCCTTTCGATTGTTGTCACACCGGAAGAGCGCAGGTTTACGGACGCGCGCCGGCATTCCGCGATGCGACAGCCGCGGAGCCGTGCTTGGGCAAACCCTCCGCGTCACCCTTAGGCTCTACCATCTCGGAGCACCAGAGGCTTTCCTCAAGGAGACGTCATGCGCGCGAGTCGGTCGGCATTTGCCGAGTGTCACCGCGCGCGTCGAATCCGGGCCGGACTGATCGCGCTCGGATGGATAGCGGTCACGGGGGCGGTCGCCGGCGCCTCCGTGTTGGTGGGAGCGGCCAGTCCTCGGGTCGAGGCGTCGGTTGTCGCCACTTCCGCGATCTCGGCGGCCTCGCATTCGGATGCCGCGGTGGTCAGCCCGGCTGACGTCCCCGCAACCGAAACATCGGTGCCTCCCGGCGTTGCGGCCATTCCGCCGTCGTCTCAGACGAGTGCGGTGCCGAGCGAGGGGCCGAGGGCATTCCGGATCGCGATCACAGCGACCGGCTACCAGGCTGAGCTGGACGCGTGCCAGTGGGTGCGAATGGATCTCCTGGATACGGCCCCATTCGTTGGGGCGCACACAAGCTGCGGCGGTCGAATCATCCTGACCATGAAGCCGGGAGACAGTGTGACTCTGGTGGGCCAGGGGCTCGATGGCACCTTCCGCGTGGCTGATGCGCGCGACGCGCACGCCGGCGACCTTGCGACGGCAGCCGTGGAAGGGATGACTGCATCGGTCATTCTGCAAACCTGCTACCCCGGCGCAGGAGGTCGCGAGCGGCTGGTCGCGCTGCAACCGCAGCCGTGACAGCTGAGGGCGGGGTCTAACTAGCCGCAGGCTTGCCTTCGGCCACTTCGATGACGTGGCTTGGGTCGGTGACGCACACCCAAATGTATTCAGCGCCAAGAGGACTGCGCGCCCAGTTCAGATTGAATCGGTGCACCATCGTCGCTCCGCACTCGGGGCAAGTCATCATGCCTCGAAGGTAGGGCCCGCCGGTTAACCACACCTGCGAGGGCCATCGTCCACGGAACTGCGAAGCGAGGCCCGCCAGGGCGTGCCCTTTGGGGCGCGCGCACGACCTGTCTACCGTGACCTGATCGTTACCCCTCGGAAACTCTCGACGCCTCCTGTTCACCTGCTGGGTTGTCGCCGTAAACGTCGCTGAGCATCGTCGTTCAGCGTCCGCTCCTTCACTCAGTTCGCCCCGTCACGCCAGGCGGTCGCGCTACCCGGTTCCACCTGGATTTCCTCCCCCAAAATCCCCTGAAGAGGATGCGGCGCAATGACGGTCGGTCCCCGCATCGTGTTCCTGCGCTTCGCGACGAGCACGAGCCCCAAGCTGCGCCCCTGGCGCGAGCATCTGCGCCGCGTGACCGGGGCGGCCCCCGAGATCGTCGGACTCGACGACGAATCGGCATCCGTCATCGTCTGGAATCTGGTTTCCGGAAACAACCGCGAACTCGGCCGGGGCGCCAAGATCTTCCAGCGGTTCGACGACGCGGTCCTCAGCGTCCAGCGATTGATTCCGGAGAACCTCGAGTTCGCCCCGGTCAGCGGTGACCGTGATGGCGTATATGGCTGGAGAGCCTCCTTCGGAGGCCAAACCGAGGTCGCCTGCTCGCGCTGGTACCAAACCGACCGGGACCGCCAGCACGCGATCCTGATTGCGGCGGCGGCTCTGCGCGTGGCATCCCTGGGTGCTGGTGCGCGGTTCAACCACCCTGCGCTGATGGCCGGCGAGCGTTCGGCGTTCGATGACTGACACCTTCACCGATGTGCTGGAGGCGCCGCAGCCGGTCCCGCCGACCGACGACAAGCCGCGCTCGCTGAAGGCGAAGGCCGATCGAAGCGACCTGCCGTTCCGCATCGGGACCCGCACCGCCGCGTCGGGAGTGCTCGCGATCATGCTGCTGGTCGGTATCTTCCTCCTGATCCAGGGGGGCCAGGCGCTCACCGCCGACGGGCCGATCAAGTTCCTCACGACCCAGTCGTGGGAGCCGAACTCGGGCGTATTCGGGATCGCCGCCGTGATCCTGGGCTCGATCTTCATCGCGCTGACGGCCATCTTCTTCGCGGTGCCCCTCGCGACCGGTACGGCCCTGTACATCAGCGAGTACGCGCCGCGCCAGATCAAACAGGGCCTCATCACACTGGTCGACCTCATGGCGGCCGTCCCGAGCGTGGTCTACGGGCTGTGGGGCCTCAAGGCGCTCCAGCCCAACATCCTGAACGTCTCGCAGTTCATCGCGACCTGGTTCGGCTGGATCCCCATCTTCCACGTCGACGGGTTCGACTCCTCCGATCCGCTGTCGAGCCCGACCATCTTCACGGCGTCGACCTTCGTCATCGGGCTCGTCGTCGGCATGATGGTCGCCCCGATCACCTGCTCGATCATGCGCGAGGTCTTCACCCAGGCGCCGATCGGCGAGCGGGAGGGGGCGCTTGCTCTCGGCGCCACCAGGTGGGGCATGATCCGGCAGGTCGTCATCCCCTTCGGCCGCGGCGGCATGATCGGCGGGACCATGCTCGGGCTCGGCCGTGCGCTCGGGGAGACCATCGCCGTGGCCCTCATCGTGAGTCCGATCTACCAGATTCAGCCGCAGATTCTGAAGAGTGGCACGAGCACCATCTCGGCGCTCATCGCGCTGCGGTACAGCGAGTCATCGCCCTTCGAGATCTCCGCGCTCATGGCGGCCGGGCTCGCCCTCTTCGTCCTGACGCTGATCGTCAACTTCGGTGCGTCGCTCATCATCGCCCGGTCACGATCGGGAGCGTCGAGCGACTGATGACCACCGCAGAGCTGAACCCGACAGACGAAGTTCGACGCAGCACGGGGGCGATCCGCGGCTCGGACGTCTTCGGCATCCTGGGAGCGGCGGTGGCGGCGATCTCCCTCTCGGCCTGGTTGATGACGCAGCTGGAGATCTTCCAGGGATTCCTTCCCTTCGTCGGATTCGCCTATGCGTTCTTCGTGGTCATCTACGGGGTGGTGACTCGCTTCGACGAGTCAGGGATGGCCGTACGCGACCGGCTGGTCGCCGTGCTCGTTCACTCGCTCGCCGTGGTGCTCATGCTGGCGCTCGTCTGGGTGGTGGGGTTCACCTTCTTCTCCGGCTTCCTGCCCCTCCTGCACCTGAACTTCTTCACGTCGGACATGAGCTCGGCTGGCCCGCTCGATCCGCTCACGCGCGGTGGCATCCTGCACGCCATTGCCGGGACGCTAATCATGGTCACGATCGCGCTGTCCATCAGCATTCCGCTCGGCGTCGCCACCGCGGTCTACCTGAGCGAGTTCCCCGGTCGGTACTCGCGGGTCATCCGTACCGTCGTTGAGGCGATGACCGCGCTGCCGTCGATCGTCGCGGGGCTGTTCATCTACGCCACGGTGATTCTGATCCTGGGATTTCCGCGGTCCGGCTTTGCGGCTTCGCTGGCCATCACGGTGATGATGCTGCCGATCATCATCCGCTCCTCGGATGTCGTGCTCCGATTGGTTCCTTCGGGGCTCAAGGAGGCGTCGCAGGCTCTCGGTTCGAGCCGCTGGCGCACGGTGTGGCACGTTGTACTCCCGACCGCGCGCTCGGGACTGACCACCGCGATCATCCTGGGGACGGCACGGGGGGTCGGAGAAACGTCTCCCGTGCTGCTGACCGCGGGGATCACGACCTTCTTCAACTTCAACCCGTTCTCCGGTCCGATGATCTCGCTTCCCCTGGCCACGTACACCTTCGTGAAGTCGCCCGAAGACAATTTCATCGCGCGGGGCTACGGCAGTGCCGCCGTGCTGATGCTCCTGGTGCTCGTCCTCTTCATCGTCGCCCGGCTTATCGGCGGACGTGGACCGGGCGTGCTGAGCGGCAGGCAGCTTCGCCGCCGCCTGCAGCAGTCGCGCGTTGACGACTACCGGTTCCGCGCGCGGGAGCTCGGAGTCGCGGCGCCGAGTCCGGTCGCGCCGCGACCTACCGACCCATTGCCTCGCCGCCGTCGCCGGCGGGTCACCACAGGGAGCTCATCATGAGAAGACTGCGTTTCGGTGCCGTGAGCCTGGCGGCACTGGTGATCGTTGGGCTCGGCGCAACAGGCGCTCCTCCCGCCGAAGCCCGCCCCACCGATGTCGGCGCCAACTACGCCACCATCTCGGGCATCGGATCCACCTGGTCGGCGAACGCCCTGCAGCAGTGGGCGCGCAACGTGCTGAGCAACTACCACTGGAAGGTCAACTACTCCGACGCGGGATCGTCGGCAGGTCGTCAGGCATTCGCGCTTCCCAACGGCGGCGCCGACTTCGCCGTCTCGGAGATTCCCTACGCCCTGAAGAACAGCGACAGCGTCGACCCCGTGCCGGCACGGAAGTTCGCGTACATGCCGATCGTGGCCGGCGGCACCTCATTCATGTACAACCTCGTCATCGGCGGAAAGCGGGTCACGAACCTCCGCCTGAGCGGCGCGACGGTGTCGAAGATCTTCGCCGGCGCGATCACCAAATGGAACGATCCAGCCATCGCCGCCGACAACCCGGCCCTGGCGTTGCCCGCCATTCAGATCGTCCCCGTGGTGCGCTCTGACGGCTCGGGCACCTCTGCTCAATTGTCGGCCTGGATGCGCAGCCAGTTCCCCGACATCTGGAACGGCCTCTGCCAGCGGGCCGGGCGACCGACGAACTGTGGAATCACCTCCAATTTTCCCGCATTGCCCGGCTTCAAGGCTCAGTCCGGATCCAACGGTGTCGCCGGCTACGTCGCCCAGCCGCAGTACGTCGGCTCGATCACCTACGTGGAGTACTCCTACGCCCTCAACTCCCACTTCCCGGTGGTGAAGCTGCTCAACGCGGCCGGGTACTACACGGAGCCGACGGCCGGCAATGTCGCGGTCGCGCTCTTGAAGGCTCAGATCAATCAGGACCAGAGTTCGACCGATTATCTGACCCAGATCCTTGGCGGGGTCTACACGAATCCCGACCCGCGCACCTACCCGCTGTCGTCCTACTCGTACATGTTGGTCCCGACCGCGCTCGAGTACGGATTCACCAATGACAAGGGGCTCACTCTCGCGGCCTTCGCCGACTACTTCCTGTGCGAAGGCCAGCAGCAAGCCGATGTGCTCGGTTACTCGGCCCTGCCGATCAACCTCGTTCAAGCGGGTTTGGATCAGGTGCTCAAGATCCCGGGCGGCGACCCGACCAACGTCAACATCGCCAAGTGCAACAATCCGACCTTCTCTTCCGACGGCTCGAACAAGTTGGCGACCACCGCACCGCAACCGCAGGCCTGCGACAAGCAGGGTCCCAAGCAGTGCACCGCGGGAACGGGCGGTGCCTCCGGCACCTCGACGAGCTCCTCGTCCGGCTCGGGTGGCGGTGGTTCGAGCGGCGCGAGCGGAGGCTCCGGGACGAGCTCCGGCGGGTCAGGCGGCGCCGGGACCGACGGATCGGGACCGGTTGTTGACGCAGCATCCGACACCAGGCCGGTCACCGTCGCGGGCAAGCCGCAGAAGATTTCCGCCACCTTCCCGCTCGCAACCCCGGGACTGATCGCGGCCGGCGCCATCGCGCTCGCGGTTCTCATCGCGATATTCGGTGCTCCCGCCTTCTTCCGACTGCGCCCCAAGAACCGCCCCAGGGCCGCCCGGCCGGCCCGCGTTCGGCGGCGACGGGATTTCACGATCCCGAGAATTCATCTCCGGTCTCCTCGTAGAGAACGTGCTCCTGGCCCAGTGCCGACGGAAGGTCCATAACGTGCGCGGCGTGCTTCCCCCCACCGCCAGATCCGCGAGCTCTCGCCGCACCCTCGTGGTGCGCGTCGCCTGCGCGGTCGTGGCGCTCGGGTCGCTGGGCGGCATCGTCCTGGGCGGCGCGTTCTCATCGAGCGCCGCAGCGGATGCCGACTCCTCGCTGACGATCAGTTGGGCGGGCGACACGAGTTCCGCGTCCGCACTTCAGCCCGCTCGCGACCCCAGCGGATTCGAGTACGACGAATTCAAGAACATCAAGGTCACCGTCGCACAGACCCAGAACATCGTCGACCAGGCCGTCAAGATCGACGTCTCCGGATTTTCCGGCGGGACGGTTCAGGCCGCGGACGGCACCGGCCAGCTCTGGTCGACCGCGATGAACTTCATGCAGGCCATGCAGTGCTGGGGCGACCCCAACTCGGCGGACTTCGCGCAGACCTGCCAATGGGGCGGCCGCTTCGTCAAGAACAACGGTCTCGGCTTCTCGGTCTACGGCGACAACGTCTACAGGGTGGCATCCCGGGATGTCGGCCCGAACGCAACCGGAGCCACAGACGTTCCGTTCCTGACGCGCGACGGCAAGACGGTGACCGGACGACAGGTGACCGACTCCAACTCGGGCGGCAAGAACTACCCGATCCTCGACGAGTTCAACTCCGACTCGAGCAACGAGCTCCTCGCCGCGCGGATCAACAACGACGGCACCGGCAGCTTCGACTTCGAGATGCAGTCCGACATCCAGGCACCGGATCTGGGATGCGGTCGCAACGCGGCAGACAAGCAGTGCTATCTCGTCCTGATTCCTCGCGGCACCGTGTTCGGAGCCAAGGCCGGAGGCGCCGACGGGGCGTGCAGCTCCATCTATGGACCAGGCGGGTCGAAATACACATTCGGCACGCAACCGGCCATCCAGGCCGGAAGCCCCCTCAACCCGGCCTGCGATTATTGGAGCAACCGAATCGTCGTCCCGCTCAGCTTCAATCAGGTGGCCGGGGTGTGCCCGAGCGGCGCCGAAGAGCGGGTCATCGGCTCGCAGTTGCTCATCAGCGCGATGGCGAGTTGGCAACCGAAGCTCTGCACGACGGCCGGTGCGACGTTCAGCTTTTCGACCAATCCCGACTCCGTCGCGCGGGCACAACTTCTGGAGAAGAAGGCCGACCTCGCCTTCACCTCGTACCCGATCGTGAAAGACCAACTCGACGACCCGGACGACCAGACGGCGTTCACGCAGACCACTGTCGGGTACGCCCCGGTGGCGATCGGCGCGACTGCTGTCTCGTTCCTCGCCGATGGCCGCGATGGTCAGATCCGGTCGATGGTCCTGTCGCCGCGACTGCTGGCCAAGCTGCTCACGCAGTCGTACCTGTTCCAGCTGCCGAGCGATGCGAATGATCCCGGGAACGACGACTACAACCAACTCGCCCCCGCGAACCTCAGCTACACCTACCTCTTTCAAGACCCCGACTTCCAGGCCCTGAACTCGAACTGGGGCGACTTCATCAGCAATCCCTCGATCGTGCTCCCCGGTCCGGCTGACGGGGACGCGCTCGCTCAGGTCTGGAAATGGATCCAGTCCGACGCGGACGCCCGGGACTTCCTCAATGGCAAAGAGGATCCCTGGCACATGAAGATCAACCCGTACTACCTGCCGTCCGGCAGCTCGGACGCCCATGTGCCTGCCTACGACCCCGCAACAGGTGCCCGCCTCGCCACCGACGTGAAGGTCGGCCTCACCAACCTCGATGGAACGCCGATGTCACTCGCCACCGCGCCCATCGCCTACTTCCTGAAGGCCGACGCATCGCAGGTTCCGCACAAGCTGGGGACCGAAACCAGCCGCTTCGACTCCATCCAGGCCAGCCCCTACGTCGACGACTTCGTCAAAGCGGCGGTCACCACCTTCCGCGCCAATCCGGGCGCGAAGACCGGCTGGGATCCCACCGCCATCAAGACCGACGGATCGGTCGGCGACTGGGTCTCCGGCGGGCCTCAAGTGCCGGGGCAGCGCTTCGTGATCTCGATCACGGATGCCGCGGCCACGGCCCGGTACGACCTCACGCCGATCGGGCTTCGCGCGGCAAACGGTTCGGTCGTGACGCGCCCAGATGCCGCGTCGATGTCGGCGGCCGTCTCGTCAGGACTCGTAGCCACCACCAATCCCGCGGTCAAACAGATCGACCCCGCGAAGGTCTCCGCGTCGGGCTACCCCCTCACGACCGTCGTGTATGCCGCCGTCAACCTCACCGCAAGCACGCCGGCTGCCCGCACCTCCATCTCGAAGATGATCGGGTACGTCACCGGGGATGGTCAGACCGTCGGCACCCAGGTGGGGCAGCTCCCGGTGGGTTATCTCCCGCTGACCGGGGACCTGAAGACACAAGCCACGACCGCCGCGTCGGCGATCGCCAGCTACACGGGCGCCGGGTCGTCGTCCGATGACGGGACGAACGTCGGCGGCAACTCCAACTCGGGATCGGGCGACTCGGGCGACGGCGGAGCCGGCTCCGGCGGATCGGGTGGACCGAAGGTCACGCCGTCAGGTGACCACGCGATCAAAGGGCTGACGCCGGCCGCATCCACCTTCCCTCTGTGGGAGGTCTTCCTCGCTGTCGCGCTCGGCGTCGGAGTGGTCGGCGCGCTCTTCGCGCCGCTGCTCTTTCGCGGGATCGGTCGCTCATGACCACCAAGAACCTTCCGTTCCTTCGTGCCCAGGAACGGGAAACCCCCTCGCCAAAGTGTGAGAACCCGACGAGGGGGGCGTCCGTCTGGACGGAATCGCGTGGGCAGAATAACAACGAAAGCTGGCAGTAATGCTCAAAAAGAACAAGCTGCGCCTCGGCGTGGCGACGACAGCCGCCCTGGCCGCCGCTGCTCTGGCGATCTCGGCCATGCCGGCATACGCCGACCCGTCGGGATTCAAGACGCTCTCGGGCGTCGGTTCGGACACCATCCAGGACGTGCTCAACGGCCTCGGTTCGGCAGTCCCTGCCATCGGCTCCTACGACGCGATCGACCCGATCACTCAGGTCGCCGGTGGCAACATCCAGACCAAGTCCGGTGGACCCAACTTCGTCCGGCCGAACGGTTCGGGTGCAGGCGTTCAGGCGCTGAGCGACTCGATCGAAGGTGGATCCCATCTCTGGAACTCGGTGAACGTGTCTGGTCAGATTGACTTCGCCCGCGCGTCCGGCTTCCAGGGCTCGACGGGGACGGACCTCGCCTACATCCCCTTCGCCCTTGACGCCGTGACCTACGCGGTCAACGCCGGCAGCGACTTCCCGCGGAACATCCCGCTGGGCAGCTCGGCCGATGCGGCCTCGCGGTTCTCCCTCTACAACATCTACCACTGCATCAAGACCAGCTACACGGACACCAACGGTGACCCGGTCACGATCCACCCGCTGACCCCGCAGTCCGGCTCCGGTACCGCCAAGTTCTGGGCCACGACGCTCGGGTTCAGCGACTCCTCGCTGCCCTCCTGCGTCAAGCGCGTGAACACGGACGCCTCGCCGGTCAGCATCGAAGAGCACAACGGCACCGCAATCGACGACGCCGGCGACATCGTTCCGTTCTCGATCGCCCAGTACATCGCGCAGGGCAACCACGCGTCGATCTCTCAGGCCTTCGGTGTCTCGGTGACGGAGCGTCGCGGCAACGTCGCGCTCGGCTCGATCAACGGCCAGCCCGCGATTCGTGAGAGTGGAACCACCACTGTCATGAACCCGAGCTTCCCGGTCACCCGCTCGGTCTTCAACGTGGTCTCGACGAGCCGCATCACTGGCGCCGACCCGATCGTGGCGACGTTCGTGGGCGCCGGTTCGGCGGTCTGCAGCCAGAGCACGCTCATCAAGACCTTCGGTTTCCAGACGGTGGCGAACTGCGGCGACACCACGCTGCAGGGCGCCTTCACCCAGTAGTCATTCCTCTCCGTTCCGTTCTGCTCTAACCAATCACGAAGGAAAACAACATCTCATGAACAAGTCAACGCGGCGCTTCGCCGCTGTTCTCGCCACCGGTGCGCTCGTCGCTGCCGGACTGGTGCTCTCGGCCACGGCCGCGAACGCCGATCAGATCACCGGCAACATCAAGCTGTTCACCTC
>Ga0136846_1219568_pt1 | contig 10434 bp, 7 predicted proteins | sample HopSoiMetagenom2_FD_96841 | JGI IMG/M metagenome (GOLD analysis project Ga0136846, IMG submission 96841) | Grasslands soil microbial communities from Hopland, California, USA - 2 Assembly 2016 (version 4) | ecosystem: Environmental > Terrestrial > Soil > Grasslands | place: USA: Hopland... | reverse complement strand
CTGGGCGCCGCCGGAAAAATGGTAGATGCCTTCGCCAACTCGGTTGCCCTTGAGCGCGAGGCTTCGCTCGAGGCGACTGAAATCGATGCCGCCCGCACCGTCAAAATCGATCCGTGGTTCCATTGTCGTGGTGCTCCCGTCCCTTCTGAAGTATTCGCAAGTGAGAAGTGTTATACACCGTCCTCGATCTGGCGTTCTGCGGGAGGCGGGAGGCGGGGACGGTGACTGAGGCCTGAGGACTAACCGCATCGATCATCGAGGATTCAGTGAGGACCGAGGGCCACCGAGGATCCTCGATTGTCTGCAATCCTCGCTTAATCAGCAATCATAGATGCCGTTAGTCCTCGGGCCTCGCTCACCGCCCCGCCTCCGCTAATACTTCGCCAAATAATTCTCCAGCTCCCACGGCGAGACCTGGCTGATGTACTCCTCCCACTCCTGGCGCTTCGCCACCAGAAAGTGATTGGTGATGTGCTCGCCCAGCGCATCCGTCATCACCGTGTCTTTCTCCAGCTCATTACAGGCTTCCTCGAGATTGTGAGGCAGATCGTCGATCCTCAGCCGCCGCCGCTCGCGATGCGACATCTCCCAGATGTTGGTGTTCACCGGCTCGCGCGCGTCGGCTTTCGTCTCCACGCCGTCGAGCCCGGCCGCCAGCTGCACTGCTAGCGCCAAATAGGGATTCGCAGATGGATCCGGAATCCTTAGCTCGATTCGCGTACCCAAACCGCGACGGTCTGGAATGCGAATCATCGGTGACCTGTTTCGCATCGACCAGGCAACGTTGACCGGCGCTTCGTAACCGGGCACCAGTCTCTTGTAAGAGTTTACCAGGGGATTGGTGATCGCGGTGAATCCGCGAGCATGCTTCAACAAGCCACCGATGTAATGCAGCGCTGTCGGCGATAGCTCCCACTCGGCGCCGTCGTCCCAGAAGGCATTCTCATTCCCGCGAAATAGCGACTGATGCGTGTGCATGCCGCTACCGTTTTGCCCGAAGATCGGCTTCGGCATGAATGACGCGGTAAGCCCGAACGTCCGGGCTACGTATTTCACCACGAACCTGAAGGTGGTGATGTTATCGGCGGTCTTCAGGGCATCCGCGTAACGGAAATCAATCTCATGCTGGCCGTGGGCAACCTCGTGATGCGCCGCCTCGACTTCAAAACCCATGCGCTCGAGCACGTCGACAATGGCTCGGCGAGCATCTTCCCCGAGGTCGGCAGGCGCCAAATCGAAGTACGACCCGACATCATTCGTAATCGTCGATGGCGCTTCATCAAGCCGCGGCTTGAACATGAAGAACTCCGCTTCCATCCCGGCATTCATTGTGTATCCGAGCTTGGCGGCCCGAGCGATCACTTTTTTCAGGACTGAGCGCGGGTCCCCGGCGAAGGGCTTGCCATCCGTTGTGTTGATGTCGCAGATAAGTCTGGCAACTCGGCTCTTTTCATCTCCCCATGGGAAAACCTGAAACGTGCTGAAATCAGGTATCAGTAGCATGTCCGACTCTTCGATCCTGACAAAACCTTCTATTGAGGAACCGTCGAACATGATGTCGCCAGCCAGCGCCTTCTCGAATTGCGACGCCGGCAACTCCACGTTTTTGTTGATACCGAGAATGTCAGTGAACTGCAGCCGCAGGAACCGGACATTATTGGCAGTAGCCAGCTCGAGGATATCCTCGGCAGTAGCACCTGAGGTATCGGGAAGAGTGGCGCGATGGCGGGGCATGCCAACCAACGTACCCGCCCTGCTCACATTTTGCAATTCCTGCAGCAGTTCGGTGTCATTTCTTGCATTTTCACTGAACTTCTGACAATTTGATCTCTGAATTGTGCATTTTGTGCATAATTGCCCCTACACCTCCCAATCCGTGATACCATGACCGCCGCCGCAACCCTTACTCCACGCAAAGCTCTGCTGAGCGAAATCACCACCCGCGAGCCCCGCGTCGCGCCGGGTTTCAACGAAGACGGAATCCCCGGCCCGACCTCGCAATACTTCGGCATCAATACCCTCGGTGTCCGACAGCTCCGCGACAAGCTGCCGCGCGAAGTGTTCGCCAGCCTCCTCGGATCCATTCGCCAGGGCAAGAAACTCGATTCAGCGATCGCGCCGGTCGTGGCGCAGGTGATCAAGGAGTGGGCGATCTCACGCGGCGTGACTCACTTCACGCACTGGTTCCAGCCACAAACCGGATTGACCGCCGAGAAGCACGACGCATTCTTCGCATTCGACGATGACCGGCAGCCGGTGGAGTCGTTCAGCGGTGACCAGCTTATTCAGAGCGAGCCCGATGCATCGAGCTTCCCGTCCGGCGGTTTGCGCGCGACCTGGGAGGCGCGCGGCTACACCGCCTGGAATCCGGCGAGTCCGGTGTTCATCGTCGAGTCAACGGGAGCTCGTACCCTCTGCATTCCGTCCGTCTTCATCGGCTACAACGGTGAAGCTCTCGATGAGATGACTCCGCTCCTTCGCAGCTCCGATATTCTCTCCGAGAAAGCGATCGAGCTGCTCGATCTCATCGGCGACAAAGGAGTGCAACGGGTCTTCACCACCCTCGGACCCGAGCAGGAGTATTTCCTGATCGACCGCGCGCATTTCAGCCTGCGTCCCGATCTCGTGATGGGTGGTCGCACGTTGATCGGCGCACCGCCGCCACGCGGCCAACAGCTCGAAGATCACTACTTCGGTGGCATTCCCGAGCGTATTCAGGGATGTATCGCCGAAGCAGAATACGAGCTCTACAAGCTCGGCGTACCGATCACGACCCGCCACAACGAAGTCGCGCCCTGTCAGTTCGAGATGGCGCCGTACTTCGAGGAGACCGACCTCGGCGTCGATCACAACCAGCTCGTGATGGCGACGCTCCGTCGCGTTGCGCTTCGCCATGGGCTGCAGGCGCTGCTTCACGAGAAGCCGTTCGCCGGTATCAACGGCTCGGGTAAACACTGCAACTGGTCGATGTCGGTGATTGCCGACTTGCCCGAGCTCGATGGTCTGAACCTGCTGAAACCTGGGAAGACCCCGCACCAGAACCTTCGCTTCCTCGTTTTCCTCGCCGCCGTTCTGCGTGGGGTTCACAAGCATTCCGGTCTGCTGCGCGCCGGCATTGCGACTTCAGGCAACGAGCACCGGCTCGGCGCCAACGAAGCGCCACCCGCCATTATCTCGGTGTTCATGGGTGACATGCTGACCAAGGTCATCGAGGCGATCGCCGACGGCAAAGGCACCGAGACCGCTGAACAGCAGATGATCAAGCTCGGTGTCGCCAAACTTCCGGAGATACGCCGCGACAACACCGATCGTAACCGGACGTCGCCATTTGCATTCACCGGTCAGAAGTTCGAGTTCCGCGCGGTCGGTTCATCGGCGTCGATCGCATTCCCCGTGACACTGCTCAACGTTGCTGTGGCCGATGCGATCGGCGAGATCAGCGCCGCATTGCGTGAGACGCTCAAGAAGACGAAGGGCGTCAACGAAGCCGTGCTCAAGGTCGTGCGTCAGGTCTTCAAGGAGACAGCACCGATCCGCTTCGAGGGAAACAACTACTCCGAGGAGTGGGTTAACGACGCGAAGAAGCGCGGCCTTCCAAACCTTCGTCGCACTCCGGAGGCACTAAAGGAAATGATCTCGAAGCAGTCGCGGAAAGTGCTCACCGATCTCGGAGTGCTGACAAAAGAAGAGCTCGAGTCACGCTACCATGTACGCGTCGAACGCTATGTGAAGGACATGCTGATCGAGCTCCATACGCTGCGCGAGATCGTCGACACGATGGTGATCCCCGCTGCCTTCACCTATCTCAATCAGCTTGCCGAAGCGGCAGCACAGGCCAAGGCGGCAGGTATCGCCGTGATCCCACAGATTGCTCCCGCGAATCAGATCGGGGAACTGGTGCAGGAGCTCCAGGAGCACCGCGAGGATCTGACCGATGTGATCGCTCGCGCTGAAGCGAAGCACGAAGATCCAGCGGGCCAGGCGGAAATGCTGACCACCGAAGGTGCTGACACGATGGCGGAGGTGCGGAAAGCATGCGACGCTCTCGAGTTGCTGGTCGCGGACGATTGCTGGCCGCTGCCGAAGTACCGCGAGATGCTGTTCCCGGTCTAGTGGCGAAGCTGCGCTGGCGGCAGCTGCCGCCAGCGTTGCCGTTGGCCTCCTGATGAATGCGTACAAGAGGATGGCCGAGTAATTTCACTTCATGCCGTCCCCTGCTTCTTCTTCTGATTCAACAACTTGTCCCTCCTGCGGCACCGCCGGCAGCGGACACTACTGCTCCAATTGTGGCGCGTCGCTGGCCGGAGCAGCTTGCTCTGCCTGCTCCGCTGAGCTGAGACCTGGCGCCAAGTTCTGCCATCGCTGCGGAGCTCAAGTAGGTACAAAGGCTCCCGCTACTGTCGAATCACGCACCAACGCGCTTCCGTGGATCGTCGCTGCGCTCGCCTTTCTCGCACTCTTTGCGATGGCCGCGGGTCGTGGTTTCACTTCGCGCCCAACTAGCACCGTCGATGGATCGCAGAACGCATTGCCCCAGGCTGGGCTCGACGACAGGGGCGGCACAGCAGGTGACCCCGAAAGCATCCGCGCCCCGGATATCTCGAGCATGTCCCCGCAAGAGCGCGCTGACCGTCTCTACAACCGGGTAATGACGCTAGCCACCGAGGGTAAGGTCGACAGTGTTCAGTTTTTCGCTCCGATGGCGCTGATCGCGTATCGTGATCTTGCTCCATTCAACGCCGACGAGCGTTATGACATGGGTCGCATCGGCGAGGTAGCCGGCGCTCTACCCTTTGCCAAAGCGCAGGCGGACAGCATTCTAATGGCGAATCCAAATCATCTGCTCGGATTGATCTTGGAGGCGAGATTGGCGACAATCGCCGGCGACTCAACCTCGGTTCGCACCTACGAACACCGACTGCTGGCAGCGGAGAAACCGGAGCTCGCGACAAAACGCGACGAGTACACCAGACATCAGGACGATATCTCCAACGCGCTCAAGCAGGCGCGCAAAAGCACCGGAACGAGGTCATGACGACAACTCAGGAAACGACAATTCATCTCGCACACAGCCCGGATTCGGACGACGCATTCATGTTCTACGCGCTCGCCGACGGGCAGATCGACACTGAAGGCGTCAGCTACGTTCACGAATTGCAGGACATCGAGACGCTTAATGGACGTGCGCTGCGCGGAGAGCTCGACGTCACCGCGGTTTCGATTCATGCCTATGCGTATCTCTCGGATCGTTATGCCCTGCTGCCACACGGCGCATCGATGGGAGATGGCTACGGGCCAATGCTCGTCGCGAAAACGCCGATGACCCGCGAGCAGGTAGTCGGCCGCCGCGTCGCTGTCCCTGGGCTGATGACCAGCGCTTACCTCGCGCTAAGACTTTATCAACCTGATTTCCTCCCCGTCGTCACTCCGTTCGACAAGATCGACGAAGCGGTGCAGCGCGGCGACGTCGATGCGGGCCTGCTGATTCACGAAGGCCAGCTAACCTACAAGGACGAAGGCCTTCATCTGATTGCCGACATGGGTGCGTGGTGGAAGCAGAAGACCGGCCTCCCCCTGCCACTCGGCGGCAACGTCATTCGCAAGGACATGCCTCGCGACCTCCAGCGGAAGGTTTCGCGGCACTTGCGCGACAGCATCGCTTTCGGCCTTCAGCATCGCAAGAACGCGCTCGACCACGCCATGCGGTTCGCGCGCGGGCTCGATCGCAGCAAGGCCGACGAGTTCGTCGGGATGTACGTGAATGACTGGACCCTGGATTACGGTGATCAGGGGCGCCAGGCGATCAGACTCTTTCTCGATGAAGGAGTAAAGTCTGGCGTGATAACTCATCCCGTAACGGTGGAGTTCGTTGACGACTGAGCTGGTTGCCGAGCTCGAGCGGCGCGCGGCAAGATTTGCCGCCGTCGCGACAGTTCAGCAAGCGATCTCCGCCACCATCTCACTAAAGGAAGCATATCGCGAGATCTACAAGGCAGTTGCTTCCGTAGTCGATGCCCCCTGCTTCGCGCTGATGATCGCGGATGCAGACTCGCATACGTTCCGAGCCGACTGCATCGTCGTCGATTCCCAGGAGCGCGCAGGCGAGAGCGTTCTCGACTTCCCAAACGGCACCGACACGATCGCCCGGGTTTTCCAGAGCGGAGTTCCCGTGATTTCCTCCAAGCCGGAGCGCTGGTGGACGGGAACGATCTTTCAGGTCGCCTCTCGGCGGGAAGTACAGAGCGAGATAACTGCTCCGCTCACATATCACGATCACACCGTCGGGGTGATGCAGGTGCTCTCGTATAGACAGAACGCATACGACGCGCACGATCTCGATCTGATTATGCTCATCGCTCGCCAGGCGGCTGTTGCAATTGAGAACGCGCGCTTATTCGACGGTCAGCGTACCGAGCAGAAGCAGGCCGAGGCAGCCGCCGAAATTGCGCGTCTCGCATTGCGCAAAGTCACGGTGGCACACGCATGTCACAGCATCCTCCGCATTCTCGAGGAAGTCGTTCCATCGAACGGCAAGGCAATCGGCATCATCACTCCCGATGGCCTGACTCTCAACTGTGTCGCAGGCTCAGGGTCGTGCGAGATAATGGAAGGCATAGTCGCGCCAATTGAGCGCAGTTCTGTACGCGTCGCGTGGGCGAAGGAAGAGCCGACATTCGTGGAGAATCTGCAAGAGAAAGCTCATAATCCGGATCGGGTTCCGGCCGAGCCCGCTATCACCATTCCGTTGATTGCCAGCAATCGACGGCTGGGCGTGCTCGTCGTTACCGCGGATCCGTCGCAATTGCAGACAGGCGCGCAAGTCGATGCGTTGCTTCGTCTCGCTCCGGGCGTTGCTCTCGCTATCGATGTGCTTCTGCTGAGTGAAGATGAACAGCGCACACACGCGCGCGAGCGTACACTCGCCGCGGCCCTGGCCACGATGGACCAACCAGTCCTGATACTCGGCGTCGACGCAAAAGTGCAGTACGCCAACTCCGCGGCGGCCAAGGAATACGGCTACGAGCCACACGAGATTGCCGGACTATCAGTCGATGACTTCGTCGTCGCATCGTCCCAGACATCGCGACGCCAGACCATTCCGCCAATTGCTCAGGAAAAGGCTCTCTGGACAGGCGAGCACGTACACAAACGCAAGGACGGCAGCGAGTTTCCCGCCGCTGTCACGCTCAGTCACATTCGCGATGCCAGCAACAACATCGTCGGTTTGGTGATCGGTGTCAGAAATCTCACCGAAGAGCGAAAAGTCTCGGACTATCTTGGTCGCACTGAGAAGCTTGCTGCCATCGGCGAGCTCGTTGCCGGTGTCGCGCACGAGCTCAATAATCCGTTGACCGGCATCTCTACATTTGCGCAGCTGTTGCTCGAGGACAGACTCCAAGGCGAGCAGTTCGAGTCGGTGAGCCTGATCAAGCGGGAGGCGGACCGCGCCATTACTGTCATTCGCGATTTGCTCCTGTTTGCGCGCAAGACCGATGCGCGTGAAGTCGTCGTCGATGTCAATACGATTGTGAAGCACACCGTCCGATTACGCGCTCTTGCATCACGCTCGACCGGCATCGAGGTCCACATGCATCTTGACGACAGCCAACCCAAAGTGCGTGGTGACGAGCAGAAGCTCCAGCAAGTTCTACTCAATCTGCTGGTCAACGCCGAATCAGCGATGGAGGGCGCTGAGATTCGCCATCTAACGGTGTCAACACAACGAAAACAGGGCGCCGTGCAAATCGTGATTTCAGACACAGGTCATGGGATGGCCGAGGCTGTGCTCCAGCGCCTTTTTGAGCCCTTCTTCACCACGAAGCCACCTGGAAAAGGAACCGGACTTGGCTTGAGCGTCAGTTACGGAATCATTCAGCAGCATCAAGGAACCATCACTGTCGACAGCACTCCGGAGATCGGTACGACTTTCACGATTCTTCTCCCACTTTACATCGAGTCCAAGAAGTGACCCGCGTTCTCATCGTTGACGACGAAGAAACGATCAGGCTCGCTCTGCGGAAGTTCCTGCGCTCCCGCGGCTACGACGTAGAGATTGCCGGCTCCGGGGAGCAGGCGCTGCAGATACTGACCAGGGAATCGTTCTCGCTTATGCTGTGTGACATCCGCATGCCGGGACTGACGGGTGTCCAGGTCGTTCCGCAGGCACGCGCGCAGGATGCGGATCTCGCCATCATCATGCTGACGGCCGTCAACGACGCGGCAACCGCAACCGAGGTGCTGTCAGCCGGCGCTACGGATTACCTGATGAAGCCGGTCGAACTCGCCGATCTTCAACAGGCGGTCGATCGCGCGCTCGCCAAGCGCAACGAGTGGATGGAAAAGCGGCGGCTCGACACGTTGATCCGCCACGAGGTGGCGCTACGCACGGCAGAACTCGAGCAGGAAAAAGAATCGCTGCGGCTGATGTCGGTCAGCATCGCGGAGACCCTCATCAATGCCATGGAAGCGAAGGACCTTTATCTCCGAGGACATTCGCAGCGCGTAGCCGAGCTTGCAGGTCAGCTGGCGGTCGAGATGGGACTGGAGGAGTCCGTGTGCGAGGACCTTCGCGTTGCGGGCCGCCTTCACGATGTGGGCAAGATCGGCATCCGGGAGGACATCCTCAACAAACCGGACAGGCTGACAGCCGAAGAATACGATCACGTGAAACGCCACGTGCAGATCGGACTGGACATCCTGGCGCCGTTGTTTCACATCGCCAAGCCACTCAAGTACATCGAGCATCACCACGAACACTGGAACGGTGCCGGCTACCCCCTCGGCCTGACTGGCGAGGCAATCCCGCTTGGTGCACGGATCCTTTGCGTGGCCGACACTTTTGACGCTCTTACGTCGAAGCGTGCTTACCGTGCGCCGCTCGGGCCAATGGACGCGCTCGACCACCTTTCGGTGGATGTTGGGAAACAGTTCGACCCTTCTGTTTACGGCGCGCTCGTTCGGGTCATAACAAGGCGTTTCAGTCTACAATCAGCCGCGACACGCGGACATTCAAAAGCTGCGTCTTGACGCGGTCGCCTGGAGATTGTATTCGGTGTCTGCGTAGGAGGCACGCGACGTGCAGCGGGCCAAACTCAGAAAATTGCGCGCTACTTCAGTGCGTGCGCTGACATTCTATGGGAGGACAAATGCCGAGCGGTGAATCAGTGGAGCCATTGCGTTTCGCAGACGATGACGACTCAGACGATATCGGTGGCTTCAGTCGCGGCAAGCGGTCCTACGACGATGATGAGGACGAAGATGGCGGCTGGGCGATCAATGAGGATCACAGCGATCGCCTATGGGACAGCGCTGAAGATGCGGATGATGATGACGAGACCGAGACCGAGGCAACGGTCGTAGGCGAAGGGGACGACGAAGAAGAGGAAGAAGAGGAGGACATCTTTGGCGGCGGTGCTCCGCGCGGCAGACGTGGGCGGCCGAAAGGGTCCGGCAAGAAACAGGAATCCTCCCTCTCCGGCAGCGGCATGGGCGGCGGTGGTACCAGCGGATTTGGTGGTGGAGCTGCTAGCGGGAGCGGCGCGGGTAGCGCTGGCGGCGGAGCCCCGGGCGGTGGCTCGACCTTCGGGGGCAGTTCATCCTCCAGTAGTGCTGGCGGCTTCGGATCGACCTCCGGACTCGGTGGTAGTAGCACCTCGGGGGCGAGTGGAAGCAGCAGAGGTAGCAGCATAGGCTCGCCAAGCAGCCGGTCCGGTGGTTCATCGGCAGGTGGACGTAAATCCTCGGGCGGGTCGCGCTCCGCGGCCAAAAAGTCCGGAGGCCGCAAGTCTTCCGGCGCCAAGAAGACCAGCGCTCGTTCAGGCGGCGGTCGCAAGAGCAGTGGGCGGAAAGGGGGCGCGCAAAAAGGCGGCGCCCGAAAGGCGTCCAAGAGCGGCGGTCGAAAGTCAGGCGGTCGAAAGTCCAGCTCGCGGAAAGCCGGGAGCTCGCGGAAAGCCGGGAGCTCCGGTGGGCGTTCGGGTGGACGCAAGCGTTCTGGCTCCAAGGGCCGGTCACGACGCTAAGCCCCTTACCCCGTGCGTAGTGCCTCAGGCGCGGTTACTCTCAAGGTGACCGCGCTTTCTTTTTTCTACTGCGCGCCCTTTGATGGAGCCTGATGGACGATAGAGAAGATCCGGAACAACGCGACACACCCTGGCGAAAAATCCTGCTTTCCGGCGGAGCGCTGCTCGGCGCTGCGGCCGCATACAATGCGTTTGCGCGAAAGGGAGTCGATCACCTCATCAACCTGATCGGAGGCGAAGAGGGCGGTTTCGAGTGGCGCGAGCGCCGCGTTGCATTCACAAAGAGAGGCAGTGGTCCGCCCATCCTGCTGATCCACGGCATTCACGCTGCTGCCTGGTCGTATGAGTGGCGGAACAATGTCGATGCACTTGCCCGCACCAATACTGTCTACACCATCGATCTCCTCGGCTTCGG
>Ga0136846_1214779_pt1 | contig 10434 bp, 14 predicted proteins | sample HopSoiMetagenom2_FD_96841 | JGI IMG/M metagenome (GOLD analysis project Ga0136846, IMG submission 96841) | Grasslands soil microbial communities from Hopland, California, USA - 2 Assembly 2016 (version 4) | ecosystem: Environmental > Terrestrial > Soil > Grasslands | place: USA: Hopland... | reverse complement strand
TTTACTCTCCCGATCCTTCACGTTTTATGGATAAATTCGTTGGTCCGAAAGGATCAACGAATCCAAGAATATATTTAGTAGGTGAGGCTCCAGGACAAGAAGAGCACGATTCTGGAATTGTCTTTGTAGGTCCAGCAGGAAAAACATTAGATCGTATATTAGATGCAGCAGGTATAGATATATCTACAGTTAGGTGGTGGAATGCTATTCCTTATCGACCGTTTGAAATTAGTCAGTGGAAAAAGGTAAAGAATCGTACACCTACGGATGATGAAATAAACTTCTATAAAGTTTTTCTTCTTGCTGATATTGAAAAGACAAAGCCGGAAATCATTGTTGCGGCTGGTAGGACAGCTATGCTCGCACTTGGAATTTAGGAATCAACTCAAAGAAAAGCGCGATAGAGTACCTATCATTACAATGAAATTCCAGTTTTCTGTACGTGGCATCCGTCCTATGTAAATTATAGGAGCGAGACAACGCGCGCATTTGATGAATGCGTTGATGATTTCAAAAGAGCCGTCAATAGCAAGAAAAGACAGATTCAAGAGCTTGATTCTAAGATCATTGATATTCTCGATTATGATGAGATTGAAGATGAGCTTTGGGAATTTGATACGCTTGTACTCGACTATGAGGCGTCAGGTGTAAAGCCGTACAACAAAGATTTTCACCTAGCAGGTATTGCTCTCAAAGGCTTAGGATCATCTAAATCTTATTATATCTACATGCACGATTTTTGGAGGACGAAAAACGAAATTGAAATTCCAGAAGATATTCTGAAACGCATTGGAGCTTTGCTTTCTGCAAAGAGAGTTATTGTTTGGAATATGCAATATGAGTGTGCAGTCACTCTTTCTGTTTTCAATCGCTATTTAAAGAATGTAACTGACTTACTTCTTTGGAGTCGTGCTCTCGGGACAAGCTCTGGAAAATCAAATCGTCTAAAAGATGTTGCACAACGTCGTCTGAATATCCAGAGATGGGCTTCAGAAGTTGACACTTGGGTTGAGCAAACAACTACTCTTTTTAAGAAATGCGCTGTTACTCCAAAAAGTAACGCTCGACATGAGATGATCTTTATCTCTGAAGGGGATGCTAAGCTCGATCTTGAACCAGCTAAGACATTTGAAGATGTTTTAATTTATATCTTGGCAAAATTCAATATCGTTGAGTTTTCAGAACTTAATGAGCCAAACAAGGCTAAGAAGCTTACACAAAGAGACATTGACGTATTCAATGCGTTTGATGGACTCAATCAGATTGCAAACAAATATTATAAGGGCGAAAAGCTTGAAGCGTTTTGTCAGAAGTTTTTTAAACTCTTGAGAGAGCGCACAGAGGCCAAGGACTCGGAAATCCGGTATACAGATATTCCGATCGAAATCATTGGCCCTTACGCAATATACGATATTTACTATACAGATGCTCTGTATTTCAACTTCAAGGAAGAGATTGAAAAATCAGGGCTCGAAAGAACTATTGAGATTTACAACTCTCATGGAAACCTTGCCTTTGAAATTGAGTCTGCTGGAATTGGGTGGGATAACGATAAAGCCGAAGAACTTGATCGACAGTACAAAAAAGCCGCAGTCGAAACACTGCGTCAACTCATCCTTGTTCCAAAGATGCTGGATATCCTTGAGATCAACAAAACTCAAGATATATTGAAAATCCAAACAACAAATAATCTGGATGACTTGACAGAGTTTTTCAATCCAGGATCGTCACACGTCACGACTAGAGACAGGCTCTCTAACCTGCTTATAACCGGACGGGTTAAATTCACGCGCATGCTTTACGAAATCTTTAAGGATTTCTCTCCACGTCCTGAAGCGGAGCGCTATAAGAATTTTCCTGTTTTGTATCCAATCATTGATCAATTGCTTGCTATTAAGGACCCTCTTGAACGAATTGAGATGATGGACGATTTTGTCAACAATGCTCAAGCTATAACAAAGAAGATTATTGAGCATCCCGAAAATGATCCAGATGTTTGGAGAGACAAAAAGAAGAACAAAATAGAAGTTCCTGAAAGGGAGATTTGGCTTAAGTTCAGCAATTGGAGTTTAGAGAAAACTGATTCAGTCCATTTAAGTGAGTTATTCGATTCTTTTGAATCGATCTTAGGAGTCGATGTTGACAATAAATCAACATGGATTCCCGAATTCGAACAGCTTGTTCTATTCAAGAAATATAAGAAGATTATGAAGAACTGGACTTCTTATGTCTGGGGAAAAAATGGACGTGGACATATCTCTGCTATCGATTTGCAAGACATTGAAACTCTAAAAAACACAAGAGAACCTGGACATAAAGAAAAAAGGCCAAATAGAAAGATTTGGATAAAAGAGACTGAAGTAGGTGTATTAACTGCAAAAACTAGGAGGTGGCAATGCGGGGACCACACTCTGCCTAGTGGATCAGAACTAATGGATACAAGAATTTCTCGCTTTCCTGATGGAGTAATTATCCATTATGATTATTCGCAAATGGAATTGAGAATTGCAGCTCATCTTGCTCAAGATCATAACTTACTTGATAAGTTTGAGGCTGGAGCCGATATTCACGGCTTTATCGCAACAAAGGTTTGGAAGAAACCTGAGAGAGATATTTCTAAAGATGAGAGAAGATTTAGCAAAAGTGGAACTTTTGCAATTTTATATGGAGATACACCTCCTGGATTTGCTGTGAAGTTCATGCATGGTGATGTTCCAGCAGCAGAAGCGCTGTTTAATAACTTCTATGAAGGTTTCCCAGATATGAAGACTTGGATCAAAAAACAACACAGATTGTCTTTGGACACAGGGATTATCAAGACTTACCTTAATGATTCGCTTGATATAGAAATGCCTTATCAAGCCATTCAGATTTCTGATGCTGATAAGGATTTGTTAGCAGAAGATGTTTATACCAGAAAAGTTGCCCTTTCTGATAACTGGAAGGAAGATCGTTATCTGAGAGGACAAATCGCAAAAGCTTTTCGAAATTCACAAAATTGGCCAATTCAACTTCTCTCATCTGTTCTTGCAGGATTAGGGATTAACTATATGAATCAATATCTGCGTGAACAGCAAATGACTTCGAGAGTTGTACTTTTCACTCATGATTCCGGTGATATAGATACTCAAATAGCAGATGTTCCAAAGGTGATCGAAATGATCCCTGAAACATCTGTGAATAGGATTAGGGAAGAGTTTGGAATCTCTGTGAAGACAGATGTTGAAATTTGCATTACAGGTCGAAAAGGAGTCGAGATTTCAAAGTTCTCGATTAAGGACGGAGTTGTTGGTGGTAATTTCAAAGCCAATAAGCAATACCTCCAAGAAGTTGTAGACAAACTGGAAAAGCATAATGTCAAGTGCTGTTATGAGATTGAAGAGAGTGAAACAGAAAAGAGCAGCGTCAAGGACTTATTTCAACAGAAAAAGGCTTACTCACTTGATATCGGAAAGCCCAAAGAAATTGTCAAAGGAATCATTGCGATCGACTTCGCAAACGCAGAACGAATCCCGATCAAATAAACAGACCCGTCTAGGGTCTCTTGTTGAAACCTTAACCGATGTTTTTGTCGGATATTCAATGGCGTTAGGAGCAAATGCAATTATATTTCCACTTTTCGGATTTCCAGTTTCTTTATCTCAAAACATGATAATTGTTGCTACTTTCACAATCTTAAGCATAATAAGGAAGTTCATAATTAGAAGAATCTTTGAGAACTTTAAATAGGAACTTTCTCTCCTTGAAAATTGAGACAGACTCTGGTAGCTAAGAAAGTGCAGTTGGGAGGGCGGTCTTTAGCCGTTCGTTGGAAACAATGTGCCTTTTTAGGGCTTGTCATTTCACTCGGCTGCATTTTTATATGACGGAGACTCCGTCATATATCTTAGGGTGAGGAACGGGCACGAGTCCTGCACGCTGCGTGTCCTTAGTTTACGCTCCTCATCTTGGGTGGTAGTCAGGTGTAGCCACCCACCGTTTGTGAAAGCAGAACATTTCAATGAAAAGCGCCAAGGATCATTTTGGTGGTCTGTATTACAAGAAACCACTATTAGGTGAGGCGTTGTTTAAGTCACTTAAGACAAGAGTGGAAAAAGCAAACATGGCAGACGAAGTTGACCATCCAAGCCATTACGGGGGAGAATCAAATCCTTACGAAGTTATTAAAGTTATGCGTGCTTGGCTTACTAGAGAAGAATATATTGGAGCACTAAAATTTAACATTCACAAGTATTTAGCAAGAGCCCAAAAAAAGGGCAGAGAACAAGATTTCCAGAAAGCTGCTTGGTACAGTAAGGAACTTGCGGATTACACAAAGAATTCGAGTTAGCCTCTGATCTTGACCTCCGAGGGCTAGCTGCCGAGTCCAAGAACAGAAAGACTAGATCGGGAAGATCAGAGGTTTGTCCTGAAGCTGCTCTCTCTCTGCGCCAGGACAAGGTAGTGCATAACCCGCTCTAATCTAGTCAACGGCGGCAATAATTTTTCCAGGAGAAATCAAATGGCAGAATATGGCGGACACCCAGATTACAAAAACAAGAGATGGATTAAAACGGTTTGGGATTTGAAAGAGGGAGATACATTTACAACCACTGTTGAAGGAAAAGTTTGTATTTTCAAAGTGGAAGGATTTTATCACAGCTTTCTTGACGGTTGGTGTCCTACTCTCAAAAAGGTCTATGAACTTTAGGAAAGGCAATTCAATGTCAGAAAGAAAGTCAGAACTTCCGAAGAAAGTGGACCTTTCTAGAAAAGTTCGAATCCGAGATCAAGGACAATTAGGGTCTTCTACAAGTTTCGGAGTAGGTGCTGCAATAGAACAAAAATGCAAAACAAAGCTCACTCCAATTAAGACCTACTATATAGTATCGAAGAAATAACATGTTCTTTATTTCACCTTTAGAATGTCATTGTCGTAATCCATTGATAAAATGTGATAATAGTGGTTGTCGCTGTGTATTTTGTGGTAGGCCACAAAGAACTAATGTTCCAGAGCTTACATATGAAGAAATAAAGTGTGTTACAGGTAAAGATAAACAAGATATAGATTATACAAAAATAACTAAAGAAATAGCAGGAGAAGGTATATGAGTTTTGATCGCTTGAGGGCCGAAGAGATTTTACACAATGTCATGCGTGAAGCTTCAGATGCCCGGTCTAAGAACCAGTGGAAAGAGGCTGATGAACCATACGTTGTTGAGAACGAAGCCCTCTATGAAGCTGTCAGCTTTATTCTCCAACAGATGATTCAGCGAGACGATAAGGAACGAGACGAAAGCCCTCCAGTTCTCGACAATCCAGGTTTTCTTTCAAGTGGAGGTTAAAAGCTATGGTAGATGATTTGACTCCTGAAGAACTAAGAGAGCAAGAGGCCCTTCAGCGTATTCTCGAACGCTTTGTAATGTTTTCACAAAAACATTTGGATGAGAATTTCAAGAATCATCCAGAAGCAAGTAGTAACAGAAATCTTGTTTCTGAATCCGTACTTGACATGGCAATGGCAGCACAGATTTACAGCAAAGTTTTTGAAGGGAACATTTATCAGCAAGCAAAGAATCGAGTAAGCGGCGTCCGGGACTTCATACCAGAGCCAATAGGAAGGCCACAGACAGCCATACAGCCCAAGCCGCAGTCTAAGGCCCGAGGCGAAGAGATAAGCCTGCTAGAGGCTCTAAGCACGTTTGGCTCACAACCTATTGGATCAGGAACAGCAGGTAGCTCGTCTGCCCCTGCCACAAACCCTGATGGATCACCAAACCTCACTCAACCATTAACCCCAGAACAGATTTCAGCGCTTAAATCACAACCGGGACAGCCATCTTCTGTTCAAGAGTCTTCTAGTGAGAGTGAAATTTCTCGCGTTCTTAAACACAATGCAGGTCTGTTGACTACTAAATAAAGCACAAGCACAAGGAATATGTGATGGACTCAGTTTCAGTCTTTCGCGCCAAAAAACGTTGGCATCTTCACCACAATCAAGTTGTTGTATTTGATGGAGATAAACTAAAATCATTATACGAAATCCTCTTACTTATGAATATTTGTTTTATAGAGTGTATTTGGAAAACTTGGATCTCATCTCTTACGATATGCAATTCTAGAGAAGAGGAAAGCTACTTCCGACAGAGATATAGGGGATTCTAATGCTCACTAGTAAAAGAATTTAATGTAAGTATATCAACAATTTCCCTAAAACGTAAGAGTAAAATTTGGAAACACATACCAGGGGACTTAAATGTCGAATGAGAGTGCTTTGGAGTCTGTGATAATTGGCATTCTGCTTGATCCGGCAGTAAGGGAGTCATGCTCGATTCATGTCGAACCTTGGATGTTTTCTAAGAAAGTTTTTGAACTGACAGTTACTAATCTCTTGGATGTTACATTTCAAGGTAGATTTCCTGACAAAAAACTTTTCATTGCTACGCTTCGTAATAAGTATCCAGAAGAGCTAAACGCTTTTGATTGGAGAACAATCGAAGAGTTGTTTGACGGATTTACTGAGATTTCAGATGCTGAATATCCTTCAGCAATTAACATCATGCAGAACTTCATTAAGGATCGACTAATTCAAAAAGGGGCCGATCTTTTTACGAAAGGAAGAAAGGTAGAATCAGAGCAGTACTTTACTGCATCTACTCTCCTAAAGATTACCCATAACCCTTTTATCAATCCTCTCGAAGAAGGGGTTATGGATCGTCTTTGGAAAAATAACATGCCACCTGGAGGGCGAGTAATTAAAAGTTCTCTTGGTGTTGTTAATACATCATTGATGTACGGTGGTTATAAAAATGGAGATTTGGTTTTAGTTGGTGCTCGTCCTAAAGCCGGAAAATCCATGTTTTTAGTTCAAGAGGGCGTAACAGCGACAGATCAGGATTTTAATGTCTGTCATATGTTTTTTGGAGATATGACAGAGTTTGATGGAATCTGTATGTATTGTGCAAATATTACAGGTGATCCACTTATTGAGGTTATCCATAACTACAAGCAATACACCAAGCGTTGTGAGCGTTGGCTAGACCATCTCCGAATTGCTGCATTCCCTGCCATGAGCATGGATTGTCACGAAGTTGTAGCTCACATCAGAAGATTAAATAGAAACTTTGATATTAATATGGCTATTCTAGACTATGATCTAAATATCAATGTTAAAGGAATACACGGAAAAAGCGATGGTGGTACGATGATGTATGAAGGTGGCGGTATCATGTACTCCCTCTTCAAGGGTATGGCTGACCCAAAATCTGAAAACCTTGTTTGCTTGATTGCATCTCAAACCAAACAAGCTTTTTGGGGAGACGAGGTTCCACCTATGCAAGCGGCTGCTGAATCAAGTCGAAAACAGCAAGCTGTTGATGCAATGCTTCTCCTTGGACGAAACCAAACATTTGAAGGAGTTGGCACATTAAGCATGCCGCTTGTAAGACGTGGAAAATCAGGAGAAATGGCCCGCTTACGTTTCGAAGATAATTGCAGACGTGTTTTCGACATTAAGTCTGCTGAATACGAAAGGATCATTGATGGCAACAAAACAAAGAAAAACGAAGCTAATGATGATTCAATCTTAGAGGGGATCAGCTTCTCTGATCGGTATCGTGAAATGTCAAAACAGAAAGAGACTTTGCAGTAATGGAGGGATAGCCATTATTGTAAAAATAGAGTATAGTAAATCACCAAAGACAGGAGATGAAAATGCCAAAGATTAAGACCATTATCGAGGGAACCTTCCGAATTGAAGAAATTGACGATGAAGCACTCGTCAAAGAAAATCCTATGAAAAAGGAAGAGTTCGAAGAAGACATAAGAAACTTGCTCACCGACGGCTTGGAAGAAAGCGATGATAGTGACGAAGAGCAGGGTACTGCAAAAGTCACTGTCAAAGTGACAAATGTCAAGGAAGAAAAAATTGCATAAACTATAAGCCGGGTTTTTATCCCGGCTTACTCTTCTTTAATTTAGAGGATCAGATCATGCGAAAAAGATATAGACTTATTAATCCATTATCGGAGACAAATAAAATACTCTGGATTGAAATTAACGATTCACATATTGTTGTTTCAAGTGCTCCAGAAGTAAAGTTTATGCTTGGCTGGAGTATCAATGACGTTGATCTTCATAGCAAGAAATTTCAATGGAGAATTGAAAATGACAGAAGATGATGAAGCAAAGTATATTCGTAAAATTTCGACTATGGCAGATGTTGCTGCTGATATTGTAGCAAAAATCATCAACACTCAACTCGCACTCTTTATGACAGAACTTTGCATTAAGAAAAAATCAGAAACTCTATTTGGAAATATTTATATCTCAATTAATGGAGAGACTTGCCATATTGAAAACCCTAACAAACAGCTTCAGCGTTTACGTTCAACAATGGGAGTCAGTAAGAAGTTAATTAATGAACTTCCGACTGATGTTAAAGATGTCGTCTAATTATTTTAGTGATCCAAAGTACAACCGAGTTAATAGCCAACAGCTAATGGAGCTTTTGGTATTTTATATTCAAGGGCTAAGAACTGATGGTCCAGAACTTACAACAACCGAAATCTACAAAATTTTACAGCATCTTTCAGTAAGATACACTAGGACTAGAAATAAGTCGAGATTGCCTATGTATGGCATATACGAAGTTGCACAAGAAATATCCAATGACCTGCTTATGAGAATTGTACAGAAGCCAGAAGAGTTTACAAATCCACTTGAATTTCACAAATATCTTAAAGCTGTTGTATGGCGTCAATCAAGCTTCTTTTGGAGACAGTACTACAAACTGTATGATAATGGACGCTTTATATACATCAATGATAATGAAGAAGGATTGCCTGCTGAGCTTGAGTTTGCACATAGCTCTAAATTTGATATTGGATTCAATATTGAAAGAGAAGACAATATTAAATGGTTAGTTATGGAAATTAAGAAAGAGCTTAAGAATACAATAAAATTCAAGAACTCATCTGACTTTCTTCTTTGGCCAATGGTATTATGCATTACAACCAAATCTGATAAAATATTCAAAGGGTTTCGATATGAAGACAGAACAGCCCTGAGAGCGATGTTGGCAAGATGTGTTTTTAGAGCACGTAAAATGGCAGATCAGATATGACAAACAAATACGATCCAAGAGATTTTGAAGCAGATTCTTGCTTGGCTTATATTGCCATGCAAGTTCTATGCTCTCGTGAAAGGAGTCTTATTCCAGAGATTCTTTATATCCTTAAACCGGAACAGGTACTGCAATTCATAAAAGTCTTTTCTGGAGAGACTATTAGAGTTCCAGAGATTGAAGAGTTCTCGAAAGATTTGTCAGCAGCTTTGGCTATTTACCACATAGTTATTCAAGGAAACAGTTGGGATTCTTTCTCTATCAAATACAATCGTGATGGAAACTATTTAAGACATATCAAGAGAAGAGTCAGAGACTGGTCTGAGACAATTTCAGACCCTGAGAAACAGTTCATTGAGCAATTGCGTTTACAGGAACAGAGTCGAAACGTTGCAAAAACTGCGGCACGGAAGCTGGTAAGGAGAGTCGGCTATGAGTGATAGCCCTGAGAAAGGAATGTCTGTTGCAATCCGTCTTGTTCAGGATATGCAGAAAGACATTGAAGAATTTCAAAGGACTGGCGATAGAGACAGTCTTGTAAAAGCTTTCAAAGACGAATTTATGATTAATCGCCATAATACAGCATCTAGAACTGAAGAGACAAGAGCTGCAGCAACACACAAGCTTTTGTCTCGTATTGATCAAATGAGTGATAATATGTTGCTCAGGGTCATTACAGAACTCGCCAGAATTGGTGAAAAAGATGTTGAAGGTGTCATGGGCATTCTTCCTCACCAAAGAGGGCCTATGATTGCGTTCAATCAAGTTATTGGACATCAACCACAACAAAGCCTACCATCGCCAGATAACGGTCCAAGAACAAATCCGATTCAAAGCACTTCGCAAGTTCTAGAAGCTATCGAACACTTGTCATCGCATTTTGCAGCAGCAAGGCAGCTTCAAGCTCCAAAGAGGAATCCGGAAGATGAAATTATCGACGTGGAACCAGAGTAGAGAGTGGTTGCTTCAAGTGACAAAAAGTTTCTCTATTGGAACAACTCATTACAAATGATAAACGTTAATCCAGAAGTTTTGAAGAAAATAAGTGAATCGGAAGAGTTTGAGCAACTATTAAAAGAGGTTAGCGAACAGAATCCAAGATTTCGTGAGATTCCAAAGGAGTCTCAAAAGATTGCCCTGGCCCTTCTTATGATGGGTGAGTTGAATTCTATTGAAGAAATGGAAAGAATTTATGTCAAACGAAAAATGCCAACCATACAAGAATTTCTGACACCAGAATATATTGGCGAAACAGCATATGATATCTATGAAGTTTGGAGAAAAGACTTAGCTGAAGTTTTTGCACCTGAATCAACGATTAGACAGTGGAC
>Ga0136846_1221646_pt1 | contig 10435 bp, 10 predicted proteins | sample HopSoiMetagenom2_FD_96841 | JGI IMG/M metagenome (GOLD analysis project Ga0136846, IMG submission 96841) | Grasslands soil microbial communities from Hopland, California, USA - 2 Assembly 2016 (version 4) | ecosystem: Environmental > Terrestrial > Soil > Grasslands | place: USA: Hopland... | reverse complement strand
CTGAATGTGTACGACCGGCTCGCGCTGGCCGACCTGGTGCACCTGTACGCGTCGGCCGTCGACGACCGGCGATTCGACGATGTCGTCGAGTTGTTCACGGATACTGCGGAATTGCGGCTGCCCGACCCGCCCCGGTCGCTGGAGCCGGTGCGCCGTCACCACGGCCGCGACGGCGTCCGGGAGGCGATCGCCGCCGTGGCAGCCGTGACTCGGACCGAGCACGCAATCGTCGGTGAGGTTTATGCGACGGCCGAGGACCCCGACTACGCGCTGGGCCGTATCACGTGTATCGCCCACCACTGGTCCGTCACCGATGGGCAGACCACCGATCTGGTGTGGCATCTGCGCTATGACGACGAGTACCTGCGCATGCGGGCCGGATGGCGCATCCACGGTCGCGCGCTGACCATCAACGCTATCGAGACCCGGCCGGTTCGCCGCCTTCGAGGGCAGCCATGAGGCGCTCGAGCAGCGGCCGCTGACCCTTGAGCAGCTTTTCGTTGGCCTCGGCCACGGAAAACCAACCGACGCGGTCGATTTCGGGATATTCGCGGACGTTGCCCGACCCCTTCGGCCACTCGAGCGCGAACATGTTGCTCACGGTGCCTTCGAGGTCCAGATCGCCGCGGACGGCGAACGCCGTGATCATCTTGCCGCTCGGTTGCTTCAATGGCGCGAAGTCGATGCGCGGCCCGTCCGGCGCGGACTTGCCGAGCTCCTCGAGGAATTCCCGTTGCGCGACCGTCCACGGGTCTTCGCCCTCGACATATTCACCCTTCGGAATCGACCACGCCCCTTCGTCTTTGCGCGCCCAGAACGGACCGCCGGGATGTGCGATCAGCACCTCGACGCCCCCGTCGGAGACGCGGTACAGAAGCAGGCCGGCACTCAGCTTCGGCATAAGGCCGGCGTTGGTTCGCTGATCTTCACCAGGGTCTTGCCGATGTTGGCACCGGTGAAAAGCCCGTTGAGGGCGTCGACGCACGACTCGATGCCGTGGAAGATGGTCTCGCGGTGCACGAGCCGGCCGTCGGATTCCCACTGGCGCAGCGAGGCGAACGCCTCGTCGAAGCGGCCCCACTGGTCGAGCGCATTGAATCCCTGCATGAGCGCGGTCCTGGCCAGCAGGTTGACGTAGTTGGCGGGGCCGGGGTGGTCACCGGTCAGGTAGCTGGAGATGACGCCGCAGAGTACGACGCGTGCCTTGGGGGCCAGCCGGCCGAGCACCGCGTCGAGGATCGGCCCGCCCACGTTGTCGAAGTAGACGTTCACCCCCTTTGGACAGTGTTCTTTGAGCGACGCGGGAAGGTTGGCCTGCTTGTAGTCGATGCAGGCGTCGAACCCGAAGTCGTCGACCACCGCCTTGCACTTGTGCGGGCCGCCCGCGATGCCGACCACCCGCGCGCCCGCGATCTTGGCGATCTGCCCGGCAACCGATCCGGTAGCGCCCGCGGCGGCCGAGACCACCACGGTTTCGCCCGGCTGGGGCCTGCCGATGTCGGTCATTCCGAAATAGGCGGTGGCGCCGGTCGGGCCATAGACGGACATGATCGCGAGTTGGTCGGTCTCCCCCGGGATCGGCGTGGTGAACACGTCGTCGCGGATGATGACGTATTCCTGGAAGCCGGTCAGTGTGGTGACGACATCGCCGACGGCGTAGGCGTCGCAGCGTGATGCCACCACCTCACCGATTCCCGCCGCCCGGATCACATCGCCCAGCTGCAGCGCAGGCAGGTAGCCGGGCTGGCCGTCGAGCCAGGTACGGGCGGCGGCGTCGATTCCGACGTAGGTGGTGCGCACCAGCGCCTCGCCGTCGGCGGGTTCGGGCGCCGGATTGATCACCAACTCGGTGTCGTCGGGCTGGACCAGCCCGGTCGGGCGGCGGCGCAGCAGGATCTGGCGGTTCGTCAGGTCGGGCACATGGGCGAAACTACCGAAAATCTATGTCCGTTTCTGCAGTGCTTGCTGTCCAAACTGTCCGATTTCCAGCGAGCCGTCGGGCAACACCAGCTCGCCGGCCTCGACCCGGCTGCGCAGATAGGCGAACGTTTGCGCGGTCTGGGCGAAAAGGTGCTCACCCGCGCGCAGTGCCGGCCGCTGCTTGCCCTCGCGAGAGGCGAACTGCGGCAACGGTTTCACCTCAGTGTGGTAGTCGACGTTGAAGAACAGCGGGAAGGAGTACCGCTCCTCTGCCACCTTGCGGACCCGGTGGCTGGTCGCCACATAGGCACCGTTTGTCCAGAGTTCCAGCATGTCGCCGATGTTGACAACGAACGTACCGGGCACGGGCGGCACGTCGATCCACTCGCCGGCGCCGTTCATCACCTCCAAGCCAGGCGCGGTGGGCTTGAGCAGCGTGAAGCACTCGTAGTCGGTGTGCGCGCCGATCCCCTCGCAGTCCACGGCGTCAGGGTTGTACGCGTAGTGGATGAGACGCAGCTGGCTCGGCGTCTTGGTCGCGTGCTTGGAGAACGTGTCGGGATCCTCCCCCAACGCCACCGCGAACGCCCACAGCAGCCGGTGGCCGACATCGAGCACCGCCTGGTAGTACGCGGTCACCGCGTCGGCGAAGCCCGGTAGGTCCGGCCAGGTATTGGGACCGAGCATCGGATTGCCGGCCAGATAGTCGGGGTCGTCGGCGGGCAAGTCCAATGCGGTGTCGAAGGCTTCCTTCATTTCGGGCATTCCGGTCGCAAGGCCTTCCTCACCGGCAGGCACATAGCCCCGATGGCACTTGGACAGCCCGATGTAGGAGCGCATCTTCTCGTCTACCGGCAGGGCGAAGAAGGCCTTCGTCGCCCCCAACATCCGGTCGAACAACGCATCGTCGACGCCCGCACCACTGACGTAGAAGAATCCGACCTCGCGGGCGGCCTTGCCGAGCTCCTCGGCCACGAGTTCGCGCTCCGCGCGGTCCGGCGAGCGCAGCCCGCTGATGTCGATGATCGGCACGGATGTGAATGACGTTGCGCCACTCATAGATCCACATCTCCTTCGCTATCCTCAATGCTCCATCGGACACCATTGGCCACCAGGTCACCGCCAGTCACGTGCGGATTCAGGTCCGCCCATTGCGGACCGCCGATCCTGGCCAACACCACACCGGTTCGGTCCGCCCATCCGAATTGCGCACCGGCGCGCAGCAGGATTGCGTTCTGGCCGAACAGCGCCCAACACGGTGCGGCCGGGCCGTCCTGGCGGACCCAATGTTCGACGTAGTCCTGATGCACGCCGACCTCGATCAAAACACCCATCTCCCACCGCATCCGGCCCGTATCGGGGAACGGTCCCGGCGGCTCGATATCGATCAGCCGCTGCCACTCGAAGACGTCACCGTGCTGGCCTAGCCGACCTGCGAACCCGCGCGTGTCCACATACGCGGTGATGCCCTGCAGCCAGGCGACATCGGTGCTGGTGTCATGTGACCCGTCGCTGTCGATCAACAAGGTGCGCCGCCACAGGCCGCTGCATTCGGTCACCGGCACGCCCGTCATCTAGGCAAATCTGTCGTGGAAGTGACGGGTCAGCTCTGGCCACACGTGCGGGTCGTGGCCGGGGATCAGTTGGTAGCCCTTCTCTTTGGCCAGCTTCTTGAGCTTCCGGATGGGCTCGATCGTTTCCTCGGGCTCGACGTCGATGAACCCGCCGATCGCGAGTTCGTCCTCGATGTTCTCGGTGAGATCGGCGGCGTCGAACGCGAACACGAAGCCGTCGCCGCCGACCGAGTCGTCGAGCTCGACCACGAAACTCTGATGGCCGGGCGTGTGCCCGTAGGTGGGAACGGCGGTGATACCAGGCGCGATCTCGGCTTCACCGTCGGCCAGCTGCCAGTCGATTCGCGGGTCGTCGAAGTCGATCCGTGCGATCGCGTGGCGTTCGGGCTCGGGATGGTTTGACAGTCCGTACTCGACCTCACGCCGCTGAGCGTGCACCGGAACCTTGCCCGCGAACAACTTCACCCCGCCGGCATGGTCGTGGTGCAGGTGAGAAAGCGCGACGGCGTAGATGTCGTCGACTTCGATGCCGATGTCGTGCAGCGACTCCTCAATCGGCTCACCGGGTCCTGGCAGCACCGGGATGTACTCGACCGTCGGGTAGAACCGGCGGTACAGCGCGGGATCGCGGATGAGTGCGGTGTTGAAGCCGGTGTCCAGAAGCACCCAACCGCCGTCGGTCTGCAGCAGCACCCCTGGCACCGGCTCGCGCAGTCTCTCTTCGGGCGGAGTGCCGTAGACCGAGATGGCCTTCGGCAGCTCCTCCCAACCGAGTGTCAGCAGGACGATCCTGCGAACCTTCGAGACTTGGGCCATCAGCCCACCGACAGCGCGGCGATGCGCAGCGAGTTCGGATTCGACACCGCGTGCGCCTGTTCGACTCCCTTCAGCCACGGCTGAGCGACCACGAAGTCATCGATGTCGGCCACGTTCAGCCAGCATCCGGTTTCTTCGGCTGCCGTGCCCGCGTCCGAATAGGGTTGCGGCGCGCCGTTCGGCAGTCCTTTCGCCAGCGCGGCAGTGACCCGCGGCGAAGAGCAGCTCAGGTAATTGATCCCGCCATCGGCGTCCCACGAGATGTGGCCCCAGGTGTAGGGCGACGGAGCGTCGGGCCACACCAGGCCGGTATAGATCTCCGGTGCGGCGGGGGCGTTGCCGATCCACCCGTAGATCTCCGATGTCGGATAGCCCTGCACCTTCGCCGTGATCCCGGCCGCGGCGAGCTGGGTCTGAACGAGGTTGCCGATCAGCTGATTGTCCGGATTGCTGGTGTCGTAGCCGATGGTGACCGACTTCTGATCGGCGGGCAGACCTGCGGCGATCTTCGTCAGTGCCGAGGGGTCGTGCGTCACAGTCTGTTTCCCGTAGTCGGCGGCGAGCACGTACGGCGGGTACATCTGTGCGCCGATCTTGCCGCGGCCGAAGTATGTCTGCTTGACAAGCTGGTCGACATCGACGGCATCCATCACCGCGGTCCGCGTCGCCTGGTCGGCCATGATGCCCTTGGTCGGGTTGATGTAGAGGAAGTTCGCCATCATCGTCGGCAACGAATAATGCGAGTACTTCGGGTTGTTCAGATACTGCTCGACCGCCGACGACGGCAGGTCATGCAGGATCGCGGCGAGCTGGCCGTTGTTGAACTGCAACTGCTGAGCGGAGGTGTCGGTGATGACGGGCATCTCGACCTTCTCGAAATACGGTTTCGGGCCCCAGTATTCACCGAACGATGCCATCGCGTAGTGCGAACCGACCTGCGCGTCGGTCAATGTGTACGGGCCGGTGCCGAGGTCGTGAGTGGTGAGGTAGTTCTGCGCGAAGTCCGCTGCGCCGTTCTTCTGTAGCCCGGTCGGGCTCATCATGCGCGGGCCGTAGGGTGACGCGAGGTAGTCGACGAACTCCGAGTTGGGCGACTTCAGCGTGATCGTGACGCCGTAATCACCTTGGGTGGTGATTGATTCGATGTCCTTGACCATGTATGCGGGGCCTCCGTTGACGGCCAACCGGCGGTCGAACGACGCCTTGACCGCGTCCGACTTGAACGGTGTCCCGTCATGGAACTTCACTCCCTCACGAAGCTTGAGCGTGAAGACCTTGTTGTCGGGCGACGCGGTCCACTCGGTGGCCAGCAGCGGCTCGATCTCGGCCTTACCCTGGCCTCCTTTGAACTGCATCAGGCCCTCGTACAGGTTTGTCGTGAGCAGCAGCCCCTGCCCCGCGTAGTACACGTCGGGGTCCGGCGGCTGGCCCGGGTCCTGCAGGAACGATAGGTGCAGCACCTTGTCGGTCGGCGCCGCGTTGGGTGTGCTCGAGCCGGAATCCGAACCGCCGCAGGCCGCTAGGGTCAGCAAGGTCGCCGCGCCTGCGGCTGCGATAGCCAGTAGTCGTGTTCTCATCGTGGTGCTCCTTCGAGGACAGGTTGTTCGAGCTGGCTGAATGCCGCAAGGATCTCGTCGGTGGTGCGCATCGCGCCGGTCTGCAGGTATTCCATGGCGGCGAGGGCCGCATCGTGAAGGTATTGCGATGAGCCGCCGACGCAGTCGGTGACGACCCGGACGTAGAAGTCACGCTGGTGCGCATCGGCGAACGTGTAGTGCACGCAGACGTCCGTTAGACCGCCGATCAGGATCAGCGTCGATGCCCGCAGTCCCCGCAGGACGATCTCGAAATCCGTTCCGATGAAACCCGAGTAGCGCCGCTTGACGATGTGGAACTCTTGGTGGGAATCGTCAAGTAGCGGCCGCAGCGACGGCTCGAGGTCGGTGCCAGGCTGCCCTTCGACGCAGTGCACGCCTTCGGTGCCGTCAAGTTCACGACCGAAGTCCACCCCGCTGGGCCGGTGCACCTCCTGGAAGAACACGACCGGCACGCCTGCCGCGCGCGCCGCCGCAACCAGCTTCTCGGCCCGCTCGACACGGTCGGCATGTCCGGCCATGTGGGGAATACCTACGTCTGCCACGGGCATTGCGCCGCCCTGCTGAATGTCGACGACGACCAGCACGGGGTTGCCCACGATCAGTGGCTGTGTTGGCACTTAACCTCCTCCTACCGCTATTCGTGGATCGGCCGCTGCCTGCAATAGATCGACGGCCGTGTTGATGGCGACGTACAGCACACCCAGCATCAGAGTGACGCCCGCGATCGCGGGAAAGTCGGCCACCGGAATGCTTTGCGCGATGTACTGACCGATGCCCGGCCAGCCGAAGACCTGCTCGATGACCAGCACGCCGGAGAACATCAAGCCGACCTGAAGCCCCGTCATCGACAACGCCCCGCCCACCGAGTTGCGCAGGACGTGGCCGGCCATGATGCGGCCTTCCGAAAGCCCTTTGGCCCGAGCGGTTCTCGCGTAGTCACTGGCGGCGTCGGTCAGCAGACTGGAGCGCAGCACGCGTCCGATCGCGACTGCAGGACCGAGGGCGATCACCACCGCCGGGAGAATCAGATGGTGTAGCGCGTCGGCGACGACGTCAAACCGTCCTGCCAGTAGCCCGTCGACCGTCAGCATCCCGGTGGGTCCGGTCGGCGGGTTCGGCACGTTGATCCGCCCGTTCGCCGGCACCCAGCCAAGCTTCTGATAGAAGACGATCAGCCCGACGATGCCGAGGAGGAACATCGGTGCGGCTGCGCCGGTGAACAGCACGGCGCGCAGCACACCGGCGCCACGCCATTTCAGGGTTGTGCCGAAGGCCAACAGCCCCGCCAGGATCAGTGCCAGGCCGAGACCGTACATCGCCAGTTCGAGTGTCGCAGGGAAGAAGTCGCCGAGATCGCTACTCACCGCGTGCCGGGTGCGGTAGGAGGTACCAAGGTCGCCATGGGCGGCCGACGTCAGGTAATTCCAGAACTGGTTGATCATCGGCTGGTCCAGCCCGAGCGTGTGCCGACGGGCCGCGACCGCCTCCGCCGATGCGTTCGCGCCGAGTTGCGCCTTGACCGGATCCAGCGGCGAGATGTGCTGCAGCACAAACATCACCGCGGTCAGGGCGACGAGGATGAGCACCATGGCGCCCACCCGGGTCAGGACGAAATTCCTCATGACTGCCACCTACCTAGTCCTCATCAGATTCCGCAGGCCGTCGCCCGCGAGGTTGGCGGCAAGGGCGAGGACAAGGACTGCGAGACCCGGCATCACCGGGACCCACCACTGCTGAAGGAAATACGTCAGGTTGCGCGCGGTGTCTGCCCCGAGTTCTGGGGCGGGGGCGGCTTGGCCGAGGCCGAGGAACGACAGCGCCGCCAGCGTGAGGATGAGGGTGCCGATGTCCAGGCTGGCGGCCACCAAGGAGTTGGGCACCGCACCGGGCAGCAGATGACGGGTGGCCAATCGGATCGGGCCGACTCCGGCGAGCCGCGCGGCCTCGATGTGCGGACGGGCCGCCAGCCGAGCCACTTCACCGCGCACAAGTCTCGCGTAGAACGGCCACCACACGATCGACACCGCGATGAGCGTGTGGATGAATCCCGGGCCGAGGGCGGCGACCACGGCGATCGCCAGCACCGGCGCGGGCAGGGACAGGAACGCGTCGGTGATCCGCATCAGCAGGCTGTCGACCCAGCCGCCCGTGGCGCCGGCGATCAGCCCGATCAGTCCCCCGATGAGCAATCCGACCGCGACGACGACCAGCGCCGCGAACCAGCTCGCGCGGATGCCGTAAAGCACTCGGCTGAGGATGTCCCGGCCGATGGAGTCCGTGCCGAGAAGGAAGCCGCCCTTGCCGGGCGCCTGCAACGGCATGCCGGCGGGTACCAGCGGATCGTCGGGTGAGATGAGCGGCACGGCCACCGCGACGACGGTGACCACGAGCACCAGGCTGACGGCGGCCCAGTTCATCAGCATCGGTGGGGTTTTCGGCAGCGACAGCAGCCGTACCCGCCCCCGCGCCAATGAGCCTGTCGGCAGTGCGATCGCCATGTCAGCTCGCCTTCCGCTCGATGCAGGCGACCTGGTGCGGACTACCGGGCGCACCCTCGAGCCGGACATCCAGCCGGCCGTCGGAGCAGGTGTCGATCGCGATCGGACACCGTGGGTGGAATGCGCAGCCGGTCGGTGGGGACAGCGGGCTGGCGGGTTCGCCTGGTAATACCCGTGATTCGCGGCCGAGGTCAGGGATCGAGTCGACCAGCGCGCGGGTGTAGGGGTGCACCGGACTGTTGATGACGTCGTCGGCCGGTCCGATCTCGACGATGCGCCCCAGGTACATGACGGCTATCCGGTCGGCGACAACGCGGGCGACGGACAGGTCGTGGGTCACGAACACCACTGACATGTCCAGTGTGCGGCGAAGATCGCCAATGAGGTTCAGTACCGACGCGGCCAACGATACGTCGAGCGCACTGGTGGGCTCGTCGCAGAGCAGCACCGGAGGCGGCACCACGGTGGCGCGTGCCAGGGACACCCGCTGACGCTGACCGCCGGAGAGCTGGCCGGCCCGTGACTTCGCAATGTCCAGCGGCAGGCCGACACGCTGCAGCACGGCTGCCACCGCATCCTGTCTTTGGCTGCGGGACATGCCGTTTCCGCGCAGCCTCTCAGAGATCAGTTCGCCGACCGACAGCCATGGCGTCAGCGATGCGCCCGCATCCTGGAACACCATCTGCGGTCGGTGGCCGCCTGCCAGTTCGATGGTCCCCGAGCTGGCCTTCTCCAGGCCCGCGATGACCCGCAGAAGGGTGGACTTTCCCGATCCGCTCTCGCCGACCAGCGCGACCGATTCGCCGTGCGCGACGATCAGCGAAATGCCGCGCAGCGCTTGAAGTTTGCCGAATGCCTTGACGGCCTCATGCAGCACGACCGCGGGCGGCTCGGTTGATCCGGTGAACTCTGTCTCGGGCTCGATGTCCTCGGTGGTGGTGGTCAGGCGCGAGCCGAGTTCGGCGGACACCGCATCGAACGGCACGACGCAGGCGCTCACGCGGCCGGGCGCGATCGCGGTTGGGTCGGGGGGTGTGGCCTCACATGCCGGCGTGGCCAGCACGCAGCGAGGCGCGAATGCGCATCCGGGCGGCGGGTCCACGGGGCTGGGCACCGATCCGGCCAGCGCAGCGAGCTTGCGGTGCCTGGCGGTATCGAGGGTCAGCCGGGACCGCAACAGTCCATGGGTGTAGGGGTGGGCCGGCTGGCTGAGAACCTCTGAGGTCGGTCCGATCTCGGCAATTCTTCCGGCGTAGAGCACGGCGATGCGGTCCGAGATCTGGGCGGCGACGCCGAGGTCGTGGGTGATGAACATGATGCTGCAACCGATTTCGTCGCGCAGTCGCAACAGCAGCCGCAAGACCTGCGCCTGCACGGTGACGTCGAGCGCCGTGGTGGGTTCGTCGGCGATGATCAATTCGGGATTGCCGGCGATCGCGATGGCGATCATCACCCGTTGCCGCAACCCGCCCGACAGCTCATGGGGGTACGCCCGGAACCGGCGCTTGGGTTCCGGGATGCCGACCGCGGTGAGCAGCTTGAGCGCCTCCTCCTCGCTGCCTGTTGCCTCGGCGACCTGCTTGCCGATCCGCATCGTCGGGTTCAGCGACGTCATCGGGTCCTGGAAGATGGCGCCGAGGTCGAGGCGGCGGACCTTGCGCAGCGTTTTCGCGTCGCCGGTCACCATGTCGGTGCCCGTCACCTTGACCGAGCCCTGCACCCGGGCCGCCGCCAGCAGACCGAGCATGGTGAACCCGAGTACGCTCTTGCCCGACCCCGATTCGCCGACCAGGCCGAGAATCTCACCGGGCGCGATGTCGAGGGACACGCCGCGCAGCGCATGCATGTCATGGCCGTCGCGGCGGAAAGTGACGTTAAGGTCGGTGATCGCGGCCACCGGAGCAGCGTCGGCCGAGGGGCTCGACGATTGCGCGTCGACCTCGGAAACTGCGCTACTCATCCACTCTCCTAGCACCCCCGGCCTGTCACTTGACAGTTTTCAGGCCGCGCCGGGACGGTGGGTGTCGCT
>Ga0136846_1228041_pt1 | contig 10436 bp, 12 predicted proteins | sample HopSoiMetagenom2_FD_96841 | JGI IMG/M metagenome (GOLD analysis project Ga0136846, IMG submission 96841) | Grasslands soil microbial communities from Hopland, California, USA - 2 Assembly 2016 (version 4) | ecosystem: Environmental > Terrestrial > Soil > Grasslands | place: USA: Hopland... | reverse complement strand
TTCCAGCAGTTATCAACGTCGGGGAGGCGGAGATGCGAAGAGTCATCCCGAGCGCGCGGAGCGAATCGAGGGATCTGCACCTCGCTGCCATCCGGAGCGCCGTTGAGGATCTACACTCAAATAGCAGTGTGCTGTGAAATCCCTTGCGTGAGAAGCATGAACGTCGAACGGCCCCGGCACGCCGAAGCGTCCCGAGGCCGTTCCACCAACTCACCGACTCACCAACTCACCCGGGTCTACAACGTCCGATCCGGATCCTCCGTCGTCCCGTGCGGGCGTGAGGGCGTGCTCTCCTCGTCAGTCCGCGGGCGGCCCACCTTCGGCTCTCGCGAGACGTCCGGGTCGTTGTCCCGACGAGGCGTGATCCTCGGCGAGGACGGGCGGTTCTTATTCTGGTCGCGCTCTGGCATCGAGCTCTCCTGGATCGAGGAAGTAATCTCCTGAGGGTCAAGTCGCGTACCGCAGTGGCGGCCGCGTCCGGCACCCTGACGGGACCTTGGGCCCGTGGCACATTCCGCGCACTCGACCCCGCCAGGAATCCCGTCTCCTCCAGCCCCCATCTTGATGCAGAGTGTCCTGCGCCGCCCCAACGGTCAGGTGGAACGCGACCTCTCCGTCGACGCGATCCGCGCGGCCTTCGAGCACCCCGACGATGCCGTCCTCTGGGTGGACCTCGACGTCTCCGACGACGCGCAGGCCGCGCTGCTCACTGACGTCTTCCATTTCCATCCCCTCGCCGTCGAGGACGCGCGCAGTCCCCGCAGTCGCGTGAAGGCGGAGGAATATCCGGACTTCCTCGTCGTCGTCGCGCGCGTCGTGAGCTTCTGCGAGACGACGCCCGACCCGTACGACCTCGATACGGCCAATCTCACCCTCTTCATCACCGAGCACGCGATCGTCACGGCGCATCTGGAGACGCTTCCCGCCGTGACGGAGCTCGTCGACCGGCTGCGCGCCAATCCCGATCTCCTCCAGCGCGGACCGGCGCGCATCGCGCATCAGGTGCTCGACACCGCCGTCGACGCCTACTTCCCCGTGCTCGACCAGCTCGACGAGTTCGTCGACGACATGGAGCAGCGCGTCTTCGGCCGCTTCGACGAGGCGCTCCTCCAGGAGATCTTCAAGGTCAAGCGCCTCGTCATCTCGCTGCGTCGCTACCTCGCGCCGCAGCGCGAGGTGCTCAGTCAGATCACGATGCGTCCGTCGCGCTTTCTCCCCCCCGACGCGCAGCTCTACTTCCGCGACGTCTACGACCACATGCTCCGTATCACGGACGCGCTCGACAGCTACCGCGACCTGCTGAGTAGCACCCTCGACAGCTACCTCTCTCAGGTCTCCAACCGGCTGGGCGCGGTCTCCAAGGGGCTCGCCGTCGTCGGCGCGCTCAGCATCCCCTTCGTCGTCGTCGCGGGCGTGTACGGGATGAACTTCGAGCACATCCCGCTCTCGCATCACCCCTACGGGTTCGAGATCATGGTCGCGATCCAGATCGTCCTCGCGGTCGTGCTGCTCGCCGGGATGCGGCGGCGCGGAATGATCTAGCAGTTACGGTCGGCGTGCACGCCGGCGTGCCTCAATCGGCCCCGACGCGACCGACGAGATCGATCGAAGCGGTTCCGAGTCCGAGCGTCGCCATGTCGCTCAACACCACCCGACAGCTGTCGTCGTCGAGTGACGTGTGCCGGAAAGGCACCCGGATCCAGCATTCGTCCACCTTCCCGGGATCCGCGTCGACGGGCTCGATGTTGATGTAGACGGGAGCGCCCAACTCGACGTCGACGATCAGCTCGGCCACCGTGCCGAGTGTCGCGCCATCGCGTGAGACTACCGACCATCCGCGCACGTCCAGTGCGCGGCCCACGTCATGAGGAATGCTGCTGAGAGGTCGAAGAGGCATGCAGTGGTGGGGCGCAAAACCGCGACCAGTGTCTCACCCGCCGCGCAGCGCATGTACGAGCGTACGACGCGCGACAGAGTACGGCACCGGACCGAAACTCCCGTACGTCGGCACAGGTCACGGCAAGTGGCGTGAGTCGTGCGTTTGCCGACGCTGCAGACCGTTCTCCGGCACGTCGCCTCCACTCGTCACCAGCGACCAACCATGAACGACAGCAGAGCTCTCATTCGCGCCGCGTGCGCCGTGGCCTCGGTCGCCATGATGGCGATGGCGGCTGGGTGCTCCTCCGTCTCCCAGCAGCAGGAGGTGCAGATCGGTCAGCAGACCGCCGCGCAGGTGAACGCGCAGCTTCCGATGCTGCGCGATGCGCAGGTCGACAGCTACGTGAATTCGCTCGGCCGGTCGATCGCGAGTCGCACCTCGCGCGCCGATCTGGATTGGCAGTTCGCCGTCGTCAACACCGACGTGATCAATGCGTTCGCGCTGCCGGGCGGCTTCATCTACGTCAATCGTGGCGTCCTCGCGCGGGCGAGCAACGAGAGCGAGCTCGCCGGCGTGCTCGCGCACGAGATCGAGCACGTGGTCCGACGCCATTCGGTGAAGCAGATGGAGCAGGCGCAGCAGGCCAACGTCGGCGTCGGCCTCGTATGCATCCTCACGCGCGTCTGCGAGAACCAGGCAGCGCAGGCGGCGATCCAGGTCGGCGGCTCGGCGTACTTCGCCAAGAACAGCCGCGAGGACGAGGTTCAGGCGGACGAGGGCGGCTTTCAGAACGTGATCCGCGCCGGCATCAATCCGCGTGGCATGCTCACCTTCTTCCAGAAGCTGCTCGCCGAGGAAGGCTCGGGTGGCTCCGGCGGGGCGAACGCGTGGTTCGCGGACCATCCTGGCACGCAGGACCGCATCGCCGACATCCAGCGCATGCTCGACGCGACCCCGGCTGCGCAGCTCTCCTCGCTGCGCACCGACTCGCCGCAGTTTCAGCAGATGAAGCGCCGGCTCGCCCAGCTTCCGGCCGCTCCGCCGCCGCGGCAGTAGCAGGGCACATGGCCGTGTCTGCCGGCCGCCACTAGCTTCACCGTATGGCGCACGCTCATCACGACCATGCGGGTCACTCGCACGACCATGCGGAGCATTCGCATGACCATGCGAGGCACTCGCACGCGGGGCACTCACACGCGCCCGCGAGCTTCGATCGTGCATTCGCCATCGGCGTCGCGCTCAACGTCGCGTTCGTCGTCGCCGAGATTGTGTTCGGGCTCCGCACGAACTCCCTCGCCCTGATCTCCGATGCCGGGCACAACCTGGGCGACGTGCTGGGGCTCGTGCTCGCGTGGGCCGGCACCGTGCTCGCGCGCCGCGGCCCGACACCGCGCCGCACCTATGGCCTGCGGCGCTTCTCCATTCTTGCCGCGATCGCGAACGCGGGGCTGCTGCTCGTCGCGGTCGGCGCGATCATCGTCGAGGCGGTGGATCGCCTGCGTCACCCGGCGCCGATCGCCGGCGGCATCGTGTCAGCCGTGGCCGCCATCGGCATCGTCATCAACCTGGGGACCGCGCTCGGCTTCATGCGCGGACGCGAGCACGACCTCAACATTCGCGGCGCCTTCCTGCACATGCTCGGCGACGCCGGCGCGTCGGCGGGCGTCGTCGTGGCAGGCCTGCTGATTCGCGCCACCGGACGGCTCTGGATCGATCCGCTCGTCTCGCTCTTCCTCGCGGCGGCGATCCTCTGGAGCACCTGGGGGCTGGCAAAGGATTCCGTCAACCTCGCCCTCGACGCGGTGCCGGCGGGGATCGATCCGCTCGAGGTCGATGCGGCACTCCGCGGGCTGGAGGGAGTCGTCGAGGTGCACGACCTCCACATCTGGGGGATGAGCACCACCGACGTCGCGCTCACGGCGCACCTCATCCGTCCCTGCCACGGCGGCGAGGATGCCCTCCTCGCCTCCGCGACGCGGCTCCTGCGCGATCGGTTCGGCATCGCCCACGCCACGCTGCAGGTGGAGCAGGGGCTCGCGATCCATCCCTGCGATCTCGCTGCGCCCGGTACCGTCTGAGATCCGATCGCTCGAAACGGTCGTAGAACTTTCTGAGCGTCGGCGGCATACTTGGGCTGCCTCGCGTCTCGCGTTCTCCCATCACGTCACTACCACGCCCGTTCCCGTCGTGGCTACCCTCGTCAAGCGCAATCACTGGGTCGTGCGGCTCACCCACTGGGTGAACGTGCTGGCGGTCGTGATCATGGCCGGCAGCGGCATGCGCATCTTCAACGCGCACCCCGCGTTCGCGCGGCCCGGTGAGCGGTTCCCGCTCAATCCGTGGGAGGGAACGCCAATTCCGCCATGGCTCACCTTCGGCGCCTGGCTCGGCGGTGCGCGGCACTGGCACTTCGCGATGATGTGGCTCCTCGTCCTGAATGGCCTGGTGTATTTGGGTTTCCTCTTCTTCCACGGCGAATGGCGCGACATCGTTCCCCGCCGCGGCGATGCGCGCGACGCATGGGAGATGCTGCGGTTCTACCTCTTCGTGCGCCGCGACCACCCGCATCAGGGGAAGCACAACGCGCTGCAGAAGAGCGCGTACTTCGCGATGCCGGTGCTCGGGATCATCATCGTGCTGAGCGGGCTCGCCATCTGGAAGCCGGTGACGCTCGGTTTCATCACCGCGCTGTTCGTGAACTACAAGTGGGCCCGCTTCGTCCACTTCGTCGCGATGGCGCTCCTCATCGTGCTCGCGCTCGTGCACGTCTTCATGGTCTTCACCGTCGATCCGTACTCGCTGCGCGCGATCGTCACGGGTTGGTATGACCGGGCGCGCTCGCCGGAGGCGCGCAACGCGCGCCCGTTCTATCACCTCTTCGGATCGGCGCGCGAGAGCACCGCGCCGCGCGAGGTGCCTCCCGCATGAGCGTGGACCGCCGGCGCTTCCTCACCATCTCCGCTGCCTCGCTGAGCGGCGCGCTGCTCTCGGCCTGCAACAAGAATCCCGAGCGCGCGCAGAAGCTTCTCGCGCTCGCGGAACGCGGGAACCAGCGCGTCGAGGAAGCGCTCTTCCGCCACACCGCGATGAATCACGTGTCGCCGTCGGCGCCCATCGCTGGAGCGAGCTTCCCGAAGTACCGGATCTCGAAGACGGTCCCCATCTGGGACACCGCCGCGCGGGGTGTCTGGCGACTCGAGGTGTCCGGCGCGGTGCGCCGGCCGCTCTCGCTCACCCTCGACGACCTGATGAAGCTTCCACGCATCACGCAGAAGGTCGATCACTTCTGCGTCGAGGGGTGGAACGCGCGGGCGACCTGGTCGGGCGTGCGCGTCAGCGACCTGGCGCGCGCGGCACAGGCCACCGACGACGCGCAGTTCGTCGACTTCACCAGCTTCGACGAGGACTATCACGAGAGCTGGGACATGGCGAGCGCGATGCATCCCCAGACGCTCGTCGCCTACGGGATGGACGGCTACCTCCTCGGGCCGGCGCACGGTGCCCCCGCGCGGCTGCACTCTCCCGTGAAGCTCGGCTACAAGAACACCAAGTACCTCACGCGCGTCGTGTTCATGCCGGTGCAGAACGGCGGCTACTGGAGCGATCAGGGCTACGAGTGGTACGGCGGGACCTGACGTCGTCGCTCGCCTCGTGCCGCCGCGCGCGGTGCGCGCTCCTTGCATGGAGACGTTCCCACAACCACGTCTCCTCATCCCAAGCCGATGCCTGACGTCTCTCCACAGGTCACCCACGATCCGGCCACGGGTCGGTTCGAGATCCATACGGAGCAGGGAACCGCGCTGCTCGACTACCGGCACCGTGGCGCCGACCTCGATCTCATTCACACCGAAGTGCCGCAGGCGCTCGAGGGGCGAGGCTACGCCGCGGCGCTCGCCACGTCGGCGCTCGACTACGCCCGCCGCGAGGGGATGCGGGTCATCCCCAGCTGCCCGTACGTGAAGGCGTACATCGATCGCCACCCGCAGTACGAGGACCTCGTCGCGCCTCGCTGACCGCTCCCTCTCGCGGGGAGTGCGCCGGCTCCGTAAGCTCTCGCATGCTGAGCCACACCCCGGACATCGAGCGCCCGGAGCCGCGCTGGCCCGTCATCGTCGCCGCGCTGGCGGCGGTCGCGCTCCATTTCGCCCTCCCGGCGGCGCTGCGACCGGGCACCCCCTGGCTCCTCGCCGCGGTGGTTCTCACGCTGGTGATTGCGGCGACGATCTTTCGCCACCTCGGCATGCATCGCCAGAACGCCTGGGCGTCGTACGGCGTGCTCGGAGCGCTCGCGATCGGCCTGCTCTATGGCATCGCCGCGCTGATCGTCGGTCTCATCATGAAGACCGAGGGCGCCACCAAGCTGCTGCTCTCCGCAACCGTGCTCTGGGCGAGCAATGTGATCGTCTTCGCCAGCTGGTACTGGCGGCTCGACGGAGGCGGCCCGAATGAGCGCGAGCGGCGCGACGCCCACACGCGCGGCGCGTTCCTCTTCCCGCAGATGACGATCACCCCGCCATCGAGCGACGTGTCGCTCGCCGAGGAAGAAGGGTGGCGCCCCAGCTTCGTCGACTATCTCTTCCTTGCCTTCAACACGAGCACGGCGTTCTCACCCACCGACGTTCCGCCGCTCACGTCGTTGGCCAAGCTCGCGATGATGCTGCAGTCGTTGATCTCGCTGACGGCGGTCGTCGTCCTCGCGGGCCGCGCCGTGAATATCCTCTAGCGGTCTTCCGCGCGGCGCGCTGGTGCCGGCGGGACGCGGCGCGCCTTCATGCACCAGCGTTCGAGCTCGAACGTCGTCATCGTGCGCCAGTCGGGGGGATACGGCGCGAGCCGCCGCTTCTCACCGTCGTTCGACTCGAACACCAGCCAGCCGCCGCTGCGTCGGTCGTGCTCCAGCAGCTTCGTCAGCGTCTGCGACATCTTCGGCGATCCGATCTCGCGTACCGCCCATTCGACTCCCACGGCATCCGTGAAGGAACGCGTGCTCTGGAGCTGAGTCATGGTCGCGAAACGTCAGGGTTGCGCCGCGCGGGGAGACGCAGCGCTCTGCGGCGCTCTACTGATACTGAATGTACAGCGGCTTGGGTGTGAGGCGCAGCACTTCCGCCGGCGTGAGGAGCGGATCGCCCTTCTTCGTGTCGTTGTGATAGAAGAGCTTGAATCCGGTGAATTGCACCGGCTCCGCCTTCACGTAGTCGTGATACGAGTCGAACTTGAGCCAGGGCGGGCCCCAGCCGTCCATGTCCATCACCACCTGCACGTGCGGCGTGTACCGGATCTTCGTGGCGTTCGTCACCATCTTCCGCGTGAACCGGTGCACGATGAGGATCTTCGGCGGCAGCTTCTTCTCCCGCGCGATCTCGTCGAGCCAGTTCACCGCCCAGTTCACGTCCGCCGCGTCCAGCGTGCCGATCACCGTGCCCGGCACCTTGCCCGACGTCGCCATCGCGAACTCCGGATCGATCGCGAGATGCACGTCGGGATTCTCGAGGAAGGGGCGCAGTCGCGGCAGCTCCGCCTGGACGCTGCTCTTCCCCACCTGGACGTCGATGAAGAACAACCCGTTCCGTGCCTTGATCCACGAGTACACCTCGTTGACCATCGAGTCGCGCATCTGCAGGCGAAACAGCCCCGCCTTTCCGGGGAGGCCCTGCGCGACGGTGGCGATCAGGTGCAGCGCCGGCACCACGGGATGCGTCGGATCGGCCTGTGCCCAGCGGAGCACCTCGCGATCGAGCATCTGCAGCATCGAATCCTTCGGATACTCGCCGAGCACGCCCATCTTCTTCGAGAGCGGATTGCCGTAGTACGCGACGATGCGGTTCTTCGGCAGGATCGCGCCCGGCAAGGGCTCCGGCATTTTCACCGGCCACTTCCGATCGAGCACCGAGTCGGGCTTGGTCATGCTCGCCAGCGCCACGCTGTCCCGGTGATTGCGGCCCGGTGGCACGGCATCGGCCTTTGTCGCAGCGCTGGCCTTCTTCGCCGCGGCATCGGCCGTGACCGCGACGACACCCGCCGGTGTGACCTTGTGCGACGAATCCGGTGTCGCCTTGCTGATCGTCTGCTTGTCGGACGACAGCGCTCCGTTCGGTCGATCGTAGCAGGCGGCTCCGGCGAGCAGGAGCAGCACGAGGGCGTGGCGCGTGGAAAGTCGAATCATGTGCACGACGAAGGGCGGGAAGAGTCCGGCAGGTTTCCGGGCTGCGACATCCTAGCCGGGCCCCGTGCAAGCGCCAAGCCCCCTCGACCCGCTCAGGGAAACGCGTGCTCGAACTCCGTTCGCGCCGCCATGAGCTGGACGGAAAGCAGCCCGGCCCGTTCGCGCTCGATCATCGCCGGCGAGGCGCCCGTCACGCGCCGAACGAGATCGGCATACGGGTATCGCGCCGAGGCAGTCGCGAAATGGAATCCGCCGTCGCCCAGCCGCGCGCCCGAGAACCAGACGGTGACCGCGTCGCTCGCTTCGTGGTAGTGGAACGTCGACCGGTAGACGAGGTCGTTCAGCGGGGCGAACTCGTAGGGCCCGAGCAGGGGGTTCGGCGAGGCCGTCCAGTTTGTGCCGTCAGCGCTGCGGGCGAAATAGATCGACGTCTGCGAGCACGTCGTCCCCTCCGGATAGGCCGCGACGAGGGCCCAGTACTCCTGCTTGGCGGGAATGTACTGCACGTCCAGATGCCAGGGCACGCGGCGCGGGATGTTCAGGGTCACGGGCTCCGGCTCGCTCCACGTCATGCCGTCGGAGGAGCGGCGTTGCTCCAGCGATATCTCCGCGCCGAGCGAATAGCACCCCTGCGCCACGGCGTTCACCGACCACATTCGCCACGAGGTCGCACTCTCACGCACGATCGCGGGTGAGATCACCCCGTACCGCTCGCCGGTGAACACGCGCTGCGGGGCAGACCACTCCGTCCCGTTATCGCTCGTGATCAGGTACAGCAGATCCGCTGTCAGGGTCGTCTGCCGGTAGTACATGCGGAGCTGGTTGCGAACGGGATCGTACAGCATGTCCGGATCCGAGAGGTAGCCGCCGAGCGCCCCGGGCTGCGCCAGCGGATTCCTCGCCCCCTCCGGCACCAGCATCTGACTCGCCCTGTAGCCCTCATAGATCGAGGGGTTCTCGTACTTCGGATTGCCGATCGGGTACGGCGTGCCCGACACCCAGTACCGCCGCCCCTGCCAACGCTCCGGAAAGACGACTGCGTCGGGATGGACGAGCTCCCCACTCCCCTCGTACGTCGGCGTCGTGATCAGTGTCGGCGCGACGAGCGCCGCGCCGGGAAGCTCGGCCTCGTCGATCTCGGAGTTGTCCACGGGCGGCGTGAGCGACGACGCGACCTGATCAGCGGCGCCGCCAGCGCACGCGACCGTGATACCGCTCAAGACGAGCGCGAGCAACGCGCGGCGCAGCAGGGCCGAGTGTCGCGACCGTTCCTCTCTCGCCACGACTGCGATCATGTAGCGCCCGCTCTCGCTGGATCGTCTTCCTCAGGGCCCCGCCCTCACCGAATTGTGCTGCGGGTCACAAAAGCTGCGACAAACCGGCCTGAAGCGCTAGTCGGAGCGGCCACATGCGTTTATCGTTCGCCGCCCGACTCTGGCCGGCGGATCCAGAGCGGCCCCGGGCAGGCGGACGGGCGCACCACGAGGGAGAGTCGGTATGTGCGGGATCGCGGGGTTCTGGTCACCAACGCTGTCGGCTGCCGAGCGCAGGGAGTCCGTGCGTCAAATGACGCAGCGGCTCGCGCACCGCGGTCCCGACGCCGACGGCCATTGGGTCCCCGCCGACACGCCCATCGCACTCGGCCATCGCCGGCTCTCCATCCTGGATCTGTCCGCCGCCGGTGCGCAGCCCATGTGGTCCGCCAGTGGGCGCTTCGTCATCTCCTTCAACGGCGAGATCTACAACTTCCGTGAGCTGCGCGATCGCCTCCGCGCGCTCGGTGCGATCTTCCGCGGCACGTCGGACACGGAAGTGCTGCTCGCGGCGTTCGAGGCATGGGGCGTCGTGGCCGCGCTGCGCGAGGCGACCGGAATGTTCGCCCTCGCCGTCTGGGACGTGCGCGAGCAGGAGCTCATCCTTGCGCGCGACCGCATCGGGGAGAAGCCGCTCTACTACGGCGTGAGCGGCGACTCGCTGCTGTTCGGTTCCGAGCTCAAGGCACTTCGCGCGCACCCGCACTGGAAGGGTGAGACCGACCTCGGCGCACTCGCGTTGCTGCTCCGCTTCGGCTACGTGCCGGCGCCCTACTCGATCCACCGCGGGATCGGCAAGGTGGTTCCGGGCACGGTGATATCCTTTCGCCCGCGCGACGGCCTGGTCCCCTCGGTCACTCCGTACTGGTCGGCCGTCACGCACGCACGCGCCGGGGTCGCCCGCCCGACGAAGAAGTCCGACGAGGAGCTGATCGACGAGCTCGACGTGCTCCTGCGGCGCGCGGTCGCCGACCAGATGATCGCCGACGTGCCGCTCGGCGCCTTCCTGTCCGGCGGGATCGACTCGACCACCGTCGTGGCCATGATGCAGGCGCAGAGCACGAGGCCCGTGCGCACC
>Ga0136846_1220482_pt1 | contig 10436 bp, 8 predicted proteins | sample HopSoiMetagenom2_FD_96841 | JGI IMG/M metagenome (GOLD analysis project Ga0136846, IMG submission 96841) | Grasslands soil microbial communities from Hopland, California, USA - 2 Assembly 2016 (version 4) | ecosystem: Environmental > Terrestrial > Soil > Grasslands | place: USA: Hopland... | reverse complement strand
TTTTGAGTGTTGCGGGGTAATCCCCAAGGCGCAAAGTACCTCCTGTCGATTCTTTTCCCGCTTGCCCTTCCATGATATACACGACGTTTTCTTTCGTGTTAACAAATTCGGTACTGTGTGCGTTCTTCAAGCCACCTTTTCGTGCCGCCGCAATCACCGCAACCTGTAGCCCTAAACAAATGCCCAAATAGGGTATATTATGTTCAAGCGCATATTCTGCAGCGGCAATTTTTCCATTAACACCACGCGATCCAAATCCACCAGGAACCAGCAACGCATCCACGCTACTAAATTCTTTCTCGCTCGCCGTTTCTGCGTTAATCCAATTTACTTTCACACCCACTTTTTCATGCCAAGCGGCCGCTTTCAAGGCTTCAACAACAGAGATGTATGTATCTTCATTATCCATATACTTTGCAACGAGTCCTACAGTCACCGTCTTTTCTGGGCGGCTCGTTTGTGCCTGAACAAGTTTTTTCCATGCTGATAAATTCGGCTTCTTCTTAAGACCCGAAAATACGGTTAACACGTCGTGCAAACCACTCTCGGCAATCGTTATTGGTACACGGTAAACAGTATCCGCGTTGGGAAGAAGAAGCACATTTTCTTCGTTTACTCCACCAAATAAGCTAATTTTTCCAGCCACGCTTTTTGGCGCTGGCTCGTCTGTTCGTACCACGACACTATCTGGTACAATACCAAACCCACGAAGATCATTTAGCGCATTTTGCGCTGGTTTCGTTTTAAATTCCTTGCTCGTTCCTAAAAACGGCACGTATACAACGTGAACAAATAAACAGTTGTTACGACCAACTTTTTGCGCAAATTCACGAATTGCTTCAACGAAACTAAGGCCTTCATAGTCCCCCACAGTTCCCCCAATTTCGACAATATGAATGTCGCTCCCCTTGCCCGCCCGGGCAATTGCCCGCTGAATAGCCTGTGTAAGGTGCGGTACAAGCTGAACAGTTTTACCTCCAAATCTGCCCGCTCGCTCATCTGCAATAAGTTCTGATAATAATTTCCCCGACAACGTCGCGTTTTTTTGTGTTAATTCCAAATCCAAAAAACGCTCATAATGTCCTAGGTCCAAATCCGTTTCTGCACCATCTTTTGTTACAAAACATTCACCATGTTCCGCAGGATTCAAAAGGCCCGCATCTACATTGAGATACGGGTCGCACTTTTGAATTGAAACGGTAGCACCTTTAGCTTGCAACACGGCACCGATGCTCGCTGCAGTAATACCCTTTCCTACCCCCGAGAGCACACCCCCAGTTACGAAAATATATTTTTCTTTTTGCCCATGAATATCTGATTTCTCCATGGGATTCTATTGTACCACACTTCCTAGTAGTAACACCATATATAGCGGTAGGTGTTGTCTATTCTACGCTACATATCGTATGTGTAATAGCTAGTATACAGTACGGCCGTTCTCAACTGCTGGAGCAGATTGGCTCTTAAGGCTGTTCTGTTGCTCATTTGGTTTCGGTGCACGATCGCCCTCAAAGCGCAACATATCCCGACCAAACGCCTGAAGTGATGCCGTTGCTTCATTAGTAATTGGACCGGCAGGCTGTTCATAATTCGTCGTCATAAGCACGTAGCGAAGCTTGTGACCGTTCTTGGCGTTTTCTATAACACCAACGTCGTGACGGTTGTTACCTTCAGGGTCGTTCAATTGGCCCTGTTTATCGATAACTTTTATGTTCTCTTTATCTTTCACCTGACTCCGAGGACCATAATCATCAAAGATGTTCGTTGCTAAAGCATTTTTTACAAACGCACCGTACGAATCATTTTGGTTATAAAGCTTGTCAAGAATAAAGTTCGTTTCGCTTGCGGTTGTGTAGCCAAGTAAAAAGCCTGACGTTCCCGCGACCGGCTGAAGCTTTGTAACCTTCAAGTTCGGATACTCTGATGCGTAGCGCTGGTTAACTGCATCCGCCCCACCCAGTACTTTATTCACAACAATACGTACGGCGGTGTTTCCTGAATGGTTAAGCATATCGAAAAGAACATCGCCAACCGTTCCCGTTAACGGTGACGTGTTTGAATCGTACACGCCAGCACCAGCGCGTCGATCACTTGCGTCCCAGCTTACCTGCGTATCAAGCGTCGTTTTGCCCGCACGTAGATCTTCAAGCAGTAGCGAGGTTACGAATAACTTGCTGACGCTCGCCGCATAGTGTTCGTAATTTACATCGTGCGAAAATATAGGTTTATTATCGGTAATATCATATACAATCGCACTCGTATCGATACCGTCTTTCTCATTGTCATGTACTTGCTTAGCAAGTTGTAATTTTAAGACCAGTCGTTTTCCATACCAGGACGCATCCTGATGCTGTCCCGACGATTGATCTCCACCATGGGTTGGTGCATTTGTCATTGCTATTGGTGTGTCGTTCATGGTCATACCATTTCCTCCTCACGTTTAGTTTTGGACGTAATGTCACCATCTAATTATAACAAGAATAAGCACGATGCGCTGATTTAGTGCTGAAACAGAATATCATCAACAGAGGCACCAACAGCATACGTTTTTAATGAACTATCGTCCATTTCCCATGCGGCTTGAAGTGGCTGCAGTACGCGCCAGCTGGCAAGCACTTCATCACTGCTCGTAAAGAGACTCTTGCGTGAGCGAATTGCGTCAACAAGTACCTGCTCGTAAGCATCTGGAAGCTGGGTATCTTCAGGATAATTGAATGCGAGCTTGCGTGTCTCAAACTCACGCTCGTAGCCGGGCTTCTTCGTAAAGAGTTCGATTTCTACACCTTCATTTGGTTGAATACGAAGTATGAGGCAATTACTTTGTGCATCATGAAATTTACGAAAATTAATGCGTACTTCCGTACTTTTTTTGTTCAGTGCTTTTCCGGTTGTTAGGGTAAACGGCACATTTTTCCAACGCTCATCGGTTGACTCAAGCTCTACTGAAACAAAAGTTTCTACCATGCTACCCGAATTATTCGCTTCGTTACGATAGCTATCATACTGTGCACGAACTGCCTTTTGTGAACTCGCGGGTTGTAGTTGTTCTAATGCTGCCAAGCGACTCGACGGCAACTTATCCCAATCAAATCTACCAGGAATATCCATAAGCACCAGTGCCAGAAGTTGCATAAGATGACCTTGCAACACATCACGTAGCGCGCCCGCCTGTTCATAAAACTGCGCCCTACCCTCGATAGTAATTTCTTCAAGTGCCACCAGCTCCATGCTTTCAATTGCCTCACCGTTCCATACATGGTTGAACAAAGCATTGCCGCCACGAAGCGCCACGATATTCTGTGCCATTTCTTTTGCAAGATAATGATCGATACGATAAATTTGTTCTTCCTGGTAGTAACGTGCCGTTCGGGCAATGACTTCTTGTGCCGACAGCAAATCAACGCCAAATGGTTTTTCAAATAGCAACTTTACATTCGAAGTGTTCATTTTAGCCTCACCAAGGAAATCGACAATCTGAGCGGCTGATTGTGGCGGAACTGATAAGTAAACAAGAAGTTGCTCGTCCTCATTTAGATCAACGGATTCTCTCAAGCGTTCATATTCTTCAGCGCGCGCAAGATCCATCGTAAAAATGCGTACATTTTTTTCAAGGTCGGTATTTCCTAGCGAACTTTGCAGTAGTTCTTTCGTGTCAACATCACGTCTTGAAACACCAATGATTTCAACGTCACCTACTGTTTCTGCCTGAATAATCTTACGTAGTGCGGGTAAAAGTTTACGCGTGCTTAAGTCGCCTGTAATGCCAAAAATAAGAAGTTTTGTTTTCATAACTATTCTCTACTATACTCCGTTACTCACCAAAAAACGTCAGGACAATCAGCGCAAAGTTAAGGACAATAACAATCGCCGCAATTACAGAGATCGCAATGGTTGTATATTTTTTATTCACTGCCATACCCATAATTTTCTTGCTCGCCGTTACCATAGCAAGCGGGATAAGCGCAAAAGGAATACCAAACGACAGTGCCACCTGTGAGAATACCAACGCCTGAGTTGGCTCAACATTTAATGCAAGCAGGATTACAGCAGGAATAATAACGATTATTCTGCGAAGGAACGGTGATATTCGCCTATGGAGCATTCCCTCCATAATGACTGCGCCAGCATGACTCCCAACAGCCGTTGAGGCGAGCCCCGAAACAAGTAGTCCAAGTGCGAAGAGGAATGCAACAAGTGGCCCGATAGTCGTCCCGAGCGCACCGAAAATACCCGCTAGAGTGTCAGTTTCAGGAAGTCCACGAAGCGCCGACGCAGCAAGCACCAACATTGCAATGTTCACGCTTCCCGCCACTACCATAGCAATACCAACATCAACACGAGTTACCTTTAAGAAATGTCGTAGTTGTTTCAAAGGCACTTTTCCATGACGATCGCGCGCTAACGCCGAGTGAAGATACACAACGTGCGGCATCACCGTTGCTCCAAGCATAGCAACCGCAAGAAGAATCGTATCTTTGCCATCCAGTCGCGGAACAAGACCATTAACGATTCCACCGGCATCAGGCGGCGCCATAACCAGCCCTGCAATGAAGCCTAGAGGAATAATAAGCAGCAGTCCTACAATAACTCGTTCAAATATTTTCTGTCCACGATGGCTGTAAATAAACAACAAAAGCAATGAAATCGCTCCCGTAATTATTCCACCAATAATAAGCGGCAATCCGAACAGAAGTTGCAGTGCAATCGCACCACCAATCACCTCAGCTAGGTCGGTAGCAATAGCAACCAGTTCCGCTTGTGCCCAGTAGGCAATTCGAGCTTTTCGTGACAATTTCGTTGCAATAACTTCTGGAAGCGATTGCCCTGTCACCAGTCCCACTTTCGCCGATAAATATTGCACCAAACTTGCCATAATATTAGCTACGACAAGCACCCAAAGCAACATGTATCCATACTGCGAGCCAGCGCTAAAATTTGCCGCGAAGTTGCCTGGGTCAACGTATGCAACGGCCGCAACAAATGCAGGACCAAGAAGCGAAACTATCTTTCTTGTTTTTATCATTTTTCACCACTTTCTTTGGCAAGCACTTTTTCAATACGCACTACCGATCCTAGTTGTTGTTCATGAAATTTTACCGAAATACCCTCCGCCTTCAAACCAGCTTCGGGGTTTATTTGTTTGCTCATTCCACCACTACCAAATGGCAACTCAGCGTGACGATTAAGAAAACGTTCAAGGCTTCCTATGACCACTAATTCAACATGCTCTAGGCCCTCTTTATAAAAAGAATTGGGCTTAGGCGCTGGAAGTTCAATATATGGAATTGTCCAACCATCAACCTTTAAATATTCATCTAGTTCAAACGTGGCAATTGGCCTCCCGGAAACTATACTCTCACCAATCATTGTCCCCGCCGACTTAAGACGTTCCATCATCTCGTTGTAACGCTCCGTTGTTTCCACACGGTAGCATATATGGTCCATCGTTGAAATTTCACTGCGCTTCACGCCTAGGCGCTCAAGTCCTGCGCTAATTTCTATAATAAATGCTTCGTAGTCGCCAATAATTTCTTTCATGTCAGTTCCTCTAGGGGGCAAAACGGGCGTGCTCGTAGTCACGCCCATTTTGAAATGTTGGAATCAGATTCCCCTATTCTTTCCCTTTCGTACCAATACCAGCATTTACTTCGTAGCTTGTGTTAGTACTTTCAAAGAAGTTCACCAATTCAAGTGTGTCGTTGGCGGCCGCCATCCACTTTGCTGGGTTGCTTACTTTATAGTGTGGCTCAAACCCTAGCTCTTCAAGGCGACGGTCGGCGAGGTATTTCACATACTGATTAATATAGTCGCTATTTAGGCCAAGAATACCATTCGGCAAGAGATCTTTGTTGTAGGCTTCTTCCATTTCAACACCATCAAGAATCATCTGCTTGATTTCATTAGCAAACTCTTCGGTTTGAAGATCTTCATTTTCCTCTAGTACCGTAAGAATAAGATTAATGCCGAACTTTAGGTGGAGGCTTTCATCACGCACCACCCAGTCAATAAGACTACCGAAGTTACGAAGCAGGTTACGCTGACGGAAAGAAAGAGCCAGCATGAATCCGCTGTAGAACCAGATACCTTCAAGAATAATGTTGTAGGCAACAAGGTTACGCACAAAGTCTTTCTTACCTTCAGTAGTGGTAATGTCGAGCGTTTGCTCGGTCATACGCTTAATGAACTTCGTTTCAAACTCTTCTTTTCGTGCCATGCTTGGCGTTTCAACGTGCGCCGCGTAGGCTTCGTCGCGGTTGATTGGGAATGTTTCAAGTACGTACTCGAAGCTCATGCAGTGATTTGCTTCTTCCCACATCTGCTTTGCAAGGTACAAGTGACATTCCGCCGCGTTTACGTACGGATACACACCAAAGGCGAGCGCCTTGTTAACAAGCAGTTCGTTCGGGTTGAAATAACTCATCAAGAACGTTAGTGCATGCCGTTCTTCTTCACTCATTTTCTTCCAGTCGGAAAGATCCTGGCCAAGCTGAATTTCATTCGGGAACCAAGTGTTAGCCACAGCCTGATTGTAAAGATCCATCGCCCAATCATAGTGAATTGGTTTAAGCAGCAGTCCGTCCTGAATACCTGTTCCTAAAATTGCCATCGTTGTTCTCCTTCTGGCCGCTTATTCGCAGCCGTCGCATATCGTTAATGACGCCGGGTCGAGCGGTGCTGCGGTAGTACCCCGTGCTGCTGCTTCTTCGTTTGCCTGCTCCTGAGCATTTTTCATTGCAAGCTCAATTGCTGCTAGTTTTTCTTCCAAAGTCATTTCGTCGTTGATGATTGCGTTTGCGTTCATAATTGTTTACCCCCTAATTTCTTATACTGTTTGCTTTGCTTTTGCGAATCCGAACCCTGCTTTTCGTTGACCGCCCATACTTTCGGCCTTGTTCACCTTTACGGTACTTTGCTCAGCCTGGTGCCGCGGTTTAACGTGCAAGTAGTAGGTCGTTTTCAGCCCCTTCTTCCATGCAGCGCTGTAAATATCGACGTATTCATCAATATCACGAGTTTCAAGATACATGTTGCGCGAGATCGCCTGATCAACCCATTTTTGTGCACGGGCAGCTACTTCAATAAAGGCGTACGGACTTAGCTGGAAGCTCGTTTTGTATACATCTTTTATGTGCTGCGGAATTGCATCAATTTGTTGTACATCACCCTGAAGACGAAGCACGTCTTCTTTCACTTCATCCCAAAGGCCAATTTTCTTTAGGTCATTGACGAGGTTAACGTTTACTTCAAGGAATTTACCGTTAAGTGTTGCGCGAGAGAAAATCTGCGCAAACTGCGGGTCAAGGCCTGGCGTTGTTCCAGCAATGTGAGCAATATTCGCCGTAGGTGCAATCGCCATAAGCGTTGCATTACGCATGCCCTTCTTTACCTTCTTGCGAAGCGTTTCCCAATCAAGGCGGCTCTTACGGTTTACTTCTACCTTTACCTTGCGATCAGTAGCAAGCTCGTCAAGAGTATCGAAAGGAAGAATTCCCTTACTCCAACCACTTCCCTTGAACGTAGGATACGCACCGCGAGTTTTTGCCATATCAGCAGACTCGTCAATGGCATTGTAGCTAATGAATTCTGTTAGCTGGTCAATCAAGTCGTATGCTTCTTCAGATTCATAGCTATACCCAAGGCGTTCAATGACTTCAGTAAAGCCCATAAGACCAAGACCAAGTGCACGGTTCTGCGTGTTTGAGTGCATTGCTTCAGGAATTGGCGTATTTGTAATGTCACACAAGTTATCAAGCTGACGAATAGCGCTACGCGTACTTGCCGCAAGACGATCCCAGTCCCATTTTTTGTCATCGCTTAGGTGCGCCGACAAGTTAATACTCACCAGGTTACAAACGGCCGTGTTGAACTCGTCCTGTGGCAAAGTGATTTCAGTACAAAGGTTCGAAAGGTGGATTGTACTGGTGTTGTTGTTCAACGCACGAACGTTAATTGTGTCTTTCCAGGTAAGCCAAGGGTGACTTGTTGCTTGAAGAGTAATTAAAATTTGGCGGAACTGTTCGCGAGCTTTGATTTTGCTAAATTCGCGCATTTTACCGCTATCGGCTAGCTTTATGTACTCTTTATAGCGAGTTGAGAACTCTTCACCGTATAGTTCAGCGAGGTCGGCCACTTCTGCTGGATCAAACAAGTACCAATCTTGGTCTTTTGAAACGCGTTTCATGAATTCGTCGCTAATAAATACTGCCGTGTTAGCAAGACGAGTACGAAGATATGGATCACCCGAGTTTTGCTTCAAATCCAAAAACTGCGGAAAGTTTAGGTGCCAGTTTTCCATATAAAGAGCGGCTGCGCCAGCTTTTTTACCTTTACGGCTCACGGCAAAAAGAGCGGTATCGATCATTTTCATAAATGGAATCGGGCCAGTTGATTCGGTGTTGGTTGTCTTTACTGGTGAACCAGCAGCACGAAGTTTATTGAGGCTAATACCAATACCGCCTGTACCTTTAGCGATCCACATAACGTCGCGAACACCCTTGGCAATTGATTCCATATCATCTTGAACTTCAAGCAAGAAACAGTTAGAGAGCTGCGGGAACGAACCGCCAGCGTTCACACGAGTTGAACCACCAGGAACGTAATCGAGGTTACTCATGTGCCTATAAAAATCGATAGCCGCTGCGGTTGGATCTTCTTCGTTAAAGCTTAGTCCCATTGCAATACGCATGTGGGTAAACTGTGGAACCTCAATAGGAGCGCCACTTTGTTTACGAAGCGCATAGCGGTTCTTGTTTGTAATTACACCAAGATATTTACTTAGTTGATCACGAGAAGGATCAAGTGCCTTTGCAAGTTTCTTTAGATTGAACACCTTCGAGCTTGCAATACGCTCATCAAGAAGGCCGCTAGTAACGCCATCTTTAATGTATTCAGCGAACTTTTCCTCGTGTAACTTCTTTAGCTCACTCTCGGTAGTGTAATCTCCGAGAATATTCTTGTAGATATTCTTCAAAAGCAAACGAGCAGCGATTTTATCGAAATCGGGATCGTCTTTTACGTTTTGAAGTGCCGTATGAATAACCGCTTCATCGAGCTGTTCACTCGTAATACCATCAAATAATGTCAGCTGTAGTTCCGTCGCAACTTGCACTACTTTGCTAATTTGATCCGGAAGTCCCTCACTTGCCGCAACCAACGCTAAGTTGATCTTGTTGGCGTCAAATGGTTCGCGGGTGCCATCGCGTTTTACCACATGAATTTCGCTCATTACCTTTATTTCCCCTATGCTACGTCGTTATTTATGTTGTTACACCTCCGTCTCTCGTGGAGCTGCAAGAAAAATACCGTTGTAGCGGTTCGGTTACCCTCCTTGCAAAATGTGTGTTTTTGTTGAACTACTACATATGTAGTGTCTGAATAAAACTATAGACCCTATATGTATGGTTTTCAAGCTTTTTATGTGTGTTTTTATTACCACAAGCATAACAACACCTTGTGGTGTGGTGTTTGTTATTTACAACGCTACATGTGGTGTATTAAACGGTCTCTTGGCACGCCTGTTGAAGTCGCTCGGCAGGCATGAAATCGTCGGAATACGAAACTCCACCGAGTAAACTAAGGGGTAACGAACCATTAAAAGACTGTTCCTTCTTACCGTAGGTAAGCACCAAATTTCCTCGTTCGCCCTTCTGAGTAAGGTGTTCACGAGTAAGCGTGGCGTAAGGCCCAACTGCGCGATATGTCGCATCAATAGCCTGTAGCAATTCGGCACATGGTCCTGTTTCGGCAGCAATCGCATTAACAATAACTAGCCCGTTGTTCGTTATTACAGACCCGAGTTTCGAAGCATATTCTTTCGTTAGTAGTGAAAAAGGCACACTCACATCGCTGTATACGTCAACAATCACCACATCGTAACGTTTCGTTACTGTATTTATATATGTTCGTGCATCTCCGTCTATTGCATGAATATTCTCAAGCGATTGATAATCGAAATACTTCTTTGCTATTTCTTTTAACGAAGGGTCTATCTCAACAACATCAATAGTACTTTTCGGATAACGACGAGCTAGATACTCCGGAATGGTGAACGCCCCTCCCCCGAGCACAAGAATATTCTGTTTATCTGCCACCTGTGCTACCGTTTGCACAACTTGGCGTGTATACCAAAACGGTAATTCGTTTGGCTGGTTGATATAAATCCCTGATTGCGCACCACCAGGACCGGTAGTTAGATAGCGTATAGGCTGCGTCTTGTCACCGTGGCGATATCCAGTGCGAATTTCATAGTGACTGCTTGGTGTATCAATCCGCACAACGTCCGTTTTATACCCAAGAGGAATGATAACAATAAGAAATGCGACCATACTAAAAAGCACCCTTAATTTCCATCCCTCCTTCGGATGCACTAACCAACTTGCTCCAAGCATTAGTAATACCAACACAACGAGCGCCTCGCGCGAACCCATATAACTGAA
>Ga0136846_1238275_pt1 | contig 10437 bp, 4 predicted proteins | sample HopSoiMetagenom2_FD_96841 | JGI IMG/M metagenome (GOLD analysis project Ga0136846, IMG submission 96841) | Grasslands soil microbial communities from Hopland, California, USA - 2 Assembly 2016 (version 4) | ecosystem: Environmental > Terrestrial > Soil > Grasslands | place: USA: Hopland... | reverse complement strand
TCGGGGTGCCAGCAATCGCCGGTGATCCGGTTGCCGGAATTGGATATGCGCATGGCCCACCCCAAGCGTGTGGAACGAAAAATCCGTCGCCCCATGTTTCTGTCTGCATATCTTCTGTCTATTGGTTCGTCGGGGTCAAGGCTGGTCAAGGCTGGTCAAGCGTAGTTAACTGTAGTCAAGAATGAGTTTTCGCCCAATTCTCCTGTTGCAGCTCGGTTGCAGATTTGTTGCAGGTTTTGTTGCACCTTTTTGCGCAAAAATTCCAATAAAATGCCGCGTGTTGCAGCTGTTGCAGGTTTTTGGGAGGTATGCCTATCCCGGCCTATACCCTCGCCTACGAGCTTCGCCGTCGTTGGTTTTTCCGGCCCTGCCTGGTATCCTCCTTTCTGTGCCGGCTCATTCTCAATCACCTGTTTGGCCACAGGCGTTAAGCGTGCTCGCAATACTGCTATCTCTTGGTTCGGCGGGGCAAGCAGCAGCCATTGCCGCCGATGAACCCTCGCTAGTGGAAATCATGCGCGTTCCGGATGGCGGCATCCAACCGCAGGCGCTCACCGGCGCGAAGGGAACAGTTCATCTGCTTTATTACAAAGGAGACCCGAAAGCGGGCGACTTGTTTTACGCTCGCCACGAAGCCGTTGAGCCAGCCTTTTCGGAACCAATCCGCGTCAACAAACGCGAGGGCTCGGCGATCGCCATGGGAACGATCCGGGGCGGCCAAATGGCCCTTGGCAAAAATGGCCGGATTCACGTGGCCTGGGATGGCATGGGAGAGGGAGCACGCCTGGCAAATATCGCCGGCAAACCGTCAGCGCCGCTTTTGTACACTCGCCTGAACGATTCCGGCACGGCGTTTGAGCCGGAGCGAAACGTGATCACGCGAGCCGCCGGGCTCGACGGCGGAAGTTCCGTCGCCGCTGACGAAGCCGGCAATGTGTACGTCGTCTGGCACGCTCCCCTGCCCGGCAACACGAACGGCGAAGCCGGGCGCACGGTCTTCGTGACGCAATCGAAAGATGAGGGAAAAAGTTTCGAACCTGAGACTCCTGCGACTTCGAAAGCAACCGGCGCCTGCGCCTGTTGCGGTTTGCGCGCGTTTACGGATCAGGGCGGCGGCACTTACGTGCTTTATCGCGCGGCGACCGCCGGCGTAAACCGCGACGAAACGTTGCTCGTGTCGCGCCAACCCGGCGCGCCGTTTCAAATTGTGAATGCCGATCCGTGGCAAATCAACATGTGCCCGATGAGCAGCGCGGCGCTGGCGCAGGGGCCGAATTCAGTTTTGGCTGCGTGGGAAACAGCGGGGCAAATCAAGTTTTCGATGATTGATGCGCTAACGCTCAGGGCTTCTCCAGCGATTTCTCCCTCGCCCGGGGACGGCAAAAAGCACCCGGCGCTGGCGGCGAATGGCAGGGGCGAGATTCTTTTGGTTTGGACCGAAGGCACTGGGTGGGCCAAAGGCGGCGCGATCGCGTGGCAAGTTTACGACCAGAATCGCAAGCCGCTCGGCGCGCCCGGTCACCGCGATGGCTTGCCCGTCTGGAGTTTCCCGACTGCGTATGCCAAAGCTGACAACCGCTTCGTAATTATTTATTGAGGCGGCTGGAGCGCCCGTCCCCGGGCGCAGCCGCTCGGAATTTTGGTTCGGCCCGAAGGATGACTCCCCAGGTTCGAAAACCAAGACCGTACGATTGCTCCAAAACCAGACTGACGATTACCCTCTCACCTTCATAAGGGGAGAGGGCAGGGTGAGGGGTTGCTCATTGACATCCGAGGATTGCGTTGATTCATGCTTGTTTGCTTGATTGCGAAAGAAAATTAGAAGATAATCGCTCTCATCAATTGGTGAACCTAATGCCGGCGCTATGGTCGCGCCGGTTTCCACCGCCATTACATGAAATTGCGATTCTTCATCTCGGGAACGACTCTACTCTTTTTGTTTGCACTGCTGCTTGCCTGCCCCGCCGCTTCAAACAATCCCGATCCGGCTCTGGCGCATCAACTCGGTTTGACCGTGCCGCAATTGCGGGCATTGCTCGACCGCTATCCCTTGAGCCGGGAAGCGCTGCTCGCGGCCAGCCAGATGCAGATCCAAACGATGCTTTGGGACGTGCAACATCCGGAGGTGGATAAGCACGCCGAGGCGCAAAAATTCCACGCCCTGCATCTCAAGGACGAAAACGGCAACATTGATCCCCACGGCCTCGCCCGCGCATTGAAGCAACATTATAACAACGGAAATCATTACGGTCAGGAGAAGCATGACAAGGGCGATGACGGTGAGGAGGAGGATTTGTTTCCCGTACAGCCGGACCCATCCACAAATCAGCCGGGCTTTGGCGACCCGACGCCAGCTTACGCCGGCATCCAAAACACCAATTGGACCTGGCTTGGACCGGGAAACATCGGCGGGCGCGTTCGCGCGATTGTGATCCATCCGACGCTCACCAACATCATGTGGTGCGGCGGCGTGGACGGTGGCGTGTGGAAGACCATCAACAGCGGCGGCACCTGGTTTCCCTTGAACGATTTCATGGGGAACCTGGCCATCGCGTCTCTGGTAATGGATCCTTCCAACACGAACATCCTTTACGCGGGCACGGGCGAAGGCACCTATAACGTTGATGCCGTTCGTGGCGCCGGCATCTTCAAGAGCACCGATGGTGGGTCGAATTTTGTGCAACTGGTCAACACCGCCAATTCGTCATTCCAATACGTCAGCCGGTTGGCGATTGACCCGACGAACAGTCTGAAGATCGTCGCGGCGACACGCAGCGGGATATTTCAGAGTGCCAACGGGGGGACCAACTGGGGGCAGCGACTTACCACCGAAATGCTCTGTGTTGCTTATAATCCCTCCAACAGCCTGGAGATCCTGGCTTCGGGCTACAATGGGAACGCCTATTACTCCACCAACAATGGACTCTCATGGTATGCCGCGACCGGCATCCCGGCGCAATCAGGGTTCGTCGTCGGCCGCGTTGAACTGGCTTATTCCGCCAGCAACCCGCTGATTGTTTATGCTTCGGTGGACAGCAGCGGCGGCACTGTTTACCGCTCCACCGACGGTGGGCATACTTATTCCGTCCGCAGCACCGGCTATAACTATCTCAGCAGCCAGGGTTGGTACGACAATTTTGTTTGGGCGGACCCGATCAACACCAACTACGTCGTTGTCGGCGGGACCGATGTGTATCGCAGCACGGACGGCGGAGCGACCTTCACCGATATCGGTGGCTACTCTGGCAGCATTCACCCCGACCAACACATCATGGTCGCCAACCCGATGTTCAATGGGACCACGGTCCGCACGGTTTATCTCGGCAACGACGGTGGCTTCTGGCGCGCCAACGACATCTACACGGCTAACAGCGGCAGTGGTTGGGCGAATCTCAACCACAATCTTGGCATCACCCAGTTTTACGGAGCCGGAGGCAATTCCAACACCAGCGTCGTCGTCGGAGGCACGCAGGACAACGGAACTATTCGCTACACGACCGGCGGCGGACAGCAAGGCTGGACATCTATGTTCGGCGGCGACGGCGGCTTCTCCGCCTCTGACCCGGTGAACTCAAGCTACTTTTACGGCGAATACGTTTACTTGCAGATTCATCGAAGCGCCAATGGCGGCGCGTCTTCCAGCTATATTTATACCGGCATCTCGGACGCTGGCAGCGGAAGCACCGCGAATTTCATCGCGCCCTTCATCCTCGATCCGAATAACTCCAGCACGATGCTGGCAGGTGGCGTCAGCCTTTGGCGGTCCGTAAATGTCAAATCCTCACCGCCGACCTGGTCGGCGATTAAGCCTTCCACTGGTTCTGCCATCAGCGCCATTGCCGTCGCCCCCGGCAATTCCGATGTCATTTACGTCGGGCATAACAGTGGCGCTGTTTATTATACGGCGAACGGAACAGCAGCGACACCCACCTGGAGTCTTCGCAATTCCGGCTTGCCGGGCCGCGCCTGCACAAGCCTGACGGTTTCTCCGAGTGGCCGCGTCTATGCCACCTTTGGCGGCTACAACTCCGGCAACGTCTGGCAATCGTCCAACAACGGCGTGTCCTGGGTCAATATCACGGCTAATCTGCCGGCTGCCCCGATGAATTCGATCGTCGTCGCGCCGACCGACACCAACACACTCTACGTCGGCAGCGAGGTGGGCATCTATGGCACCTCGAATGGCGGCGGTACTTGGGCGACCGGGAGCGATGGTCCGGCCAATGTGTCCATCGATCAGCTTTTTTGGATGGGAAATAAACTGGTCGCGGTTTCCCATGGTCGCGGCATTTGGACGACCATCCCAACCATTGGCCCGCCTGCGCTCGCACCCGCCGGATTTTCGCTCACCGGCGGCAATGGCGATGCGTTCATTGATCCGAACGAATGCAATTACCTGAACCTGATCGTCACCAACAGCGGCGGCACCGCCATAGCCGGCGTGAATGCGACCTTGAGTTCACCGACGCCTGGCGTTTCGTTCCTCGTCAACTCCTCAAGCTATCCTGGAATCTCCGCCGCAGCCAAGGCCACCAATACAACCGCCTTTCGCATCGGCACCAGTCCTTCATTTGCATGCGGCACTCCCGTCGTCGTCAATGCGAATATCACTTACACCGGTGGCAGCACAAATATTTCCTACACGTTGCCGAGCACCGGCCTTTATGCGCTCAGCCAAACGAATGGCGCTGCTATCATTCCCGGCGACACCGATACAGGAAACCACGGCGAAAACGACGTTACACCTATTACGTTTCCTTTTCCGGTCACGTTTTATGGCCGCACTTTCACCAACGCCAACCTGATCGCCAACGGCAACATGCAATTCGTCAGCGGCAATTTCGCCGCCTTCAACGCGTGCCTGCCGGTCGGCGGATTCAACTATGCGATTTTCCCATTCTGGACTGACCTGCGCACCGACCTCCCCGGCAACGGCATCTTCACCGGCTTGAGCGGCACCGCCCCGAATCGCACTTTTGCGATCGAATGGCGAGCCACCGTTTCGAGCACGCTCTCCAATGTAAATTTTGAGGTCTTGTTTTACGAAAACCAGAGCCGGATCGATATCGTTTACGGCACGATGGAGGATAGCGGTTTCACGGCCACCGCCGGCATCCAGAGTGACACCGGCAGCTCCTATACAAATTATGAGTGCAATGCCGGAGGCTTAACCGCTGGCCTGCAGTTGACGTATGATTTTGTTTGCCGGGATGGCGGTGGCACATGTCCCCCACCGGTCATCACGAGCTTCACCGCTGACAAGACAATTGGGGCCGTGCCGTTATTGGTTAATTTCACGAATCTCACCACCGGCGCCACCAACTACTACTGGAACTTTGGCGATGGCCATACGAGCACCGACTTCAATCCCACCAACATTTACATGAACGGTGGCAGCTTCACCGTCACGCTGACGGCCGTAGGTGGCGCAGGAACAAATATTCTGACGCGCAACAACTACATCAATGTGACGAATGTCCCTGCCTCCATCACTTCTCAACCAGTGGATGCAATCGTCGCGCTGGGCTCGAACACAGCCTTCAGCGTTACCGCGACGGGGACTCAACCCATTAACTACCAATGGCGGTTGGGCGGTTTCCCGATCGCGAATGAGACCAATTCCATTTTGTTGTTTACGGGCGTCACTTGTGGCCGCGCTGGAGTCTATGATGTCGTCGTGAACAATCCCGCGAGCACCATCATCAGTTCTCAGGCCATGCTCATCGTGGTCGCTCCACCGGGCATCGCCACCCAGCCAGCCAACCAAACAGTCACCGGCGGGCAAACCGCTCAGCTCTCCATCACAGCCACCAATGAATGTGGCGGCGGACTCACTTACCAATGGTGGACTGGCGCAGCTCCCATCTCGGGAGCCACTAATACTTCGCTGATCATCTCCAACGCCCAACCGGCCAATGCCGGCCCCTACTTTGTTGTTATCACCAACTTCGCGGCTTCGGTTACCAGTTCCGTCGCGGTCTTAAGCGTGGTTTACCCGCCTGTAATCACTGCCTTCTCCTCCAACCAAACGATTATTTTGTCCAGCAATGCAACGTTTTCCGTCAGCGCGAATGGCGATGCACCGTTGACGTACCAATGGCGGTTCGGCGGCACCGGTATTGCCGGCGCAACCGATTCGACCTTTACTCGCACCAATGCGCAATGCGCCGACTCTGGCCCCTATGATGTCGTGGTAACCAACGCCTCAGGTAGCGCAACGAGCACCGTCGCTATTCTCACCATTGCCGCGCCCCCGGCAATCCTGGCCCCGCCCACCAACCAAACTGTCGTTGTCGGCGGCACTGCCACATTCATTCTGACCGCCACCAACGATTGTGGCACTCCCCTGTCCTACCAATGGCAATTCTTCGGCACAAACCTCCTCGGCTCCACCGATTCGAGTCTGACAATCACGAATGCTCAGATCGCCAATGCGGGACCTTACGATGTGGTGGTGACCAACTTCGCCGGTTCGCTCACTAGCGCCATCGCCACGCTGACCGTCATCAACCCCTCTCCAGTTGTTATCCTGTGGCCCAGCCTTTCCGGCACCAACCTCGTGTTCTACTTCGCCACCGATATCGGCCGGACCTATGATGTCCAGTACAAGGACTCCCTCGATGCCACCAACTGGCAGACCACACAAACGACTCCAGGCGACGGAACCACGAATACCTTCAAAACGCCGGTTACGGATGCAGTCCAAAGGTTCTTCCGCCTGAGCGTTCACTGAAGCCGTCGTACACCGATTCAAGTTCACGAGGAAAGACCGCGGCCCCCTCGCTGTACCCTTTTATTTTGGCGGCACACTTTCCAGGCGATCGACTGCTCCAAAACCGGGCTGCGGTTCTCCCTCTCCCCTTCATAAGGGGAGAGGGCCGGGGTGAGGGGTTGCTCGTTGGAATGCGGGCTGAAGAACGAGGGTTGCTCCTTGGCTTTAGCACTATTGGCTCGCCGTCGCGTCATGGTTGGAATAGCCCCTGCTTTAAGGGCCTCCATGACCAACCTGGCAAACTCTTCGGTAAGCCCGACGGCCGCCGTGCTCGTCGCATTCGTCGCGGGCGCATGTTTGGTTTTCATCGGATATCTGGCCATTCTCGAGTGGCAAACGCTGGCGCGCAAACGCAGTCTGGCGCTTACGGCGGCCCGGCGCGGCCCCCGCGGGATGTGTGTCATCGTAATTGGAGGCGGCTTTACCGCGCAGGGTTCTCTGCTCGGCAGGTCAATGCACGGCGCGGAAATGGCAGCCATGGAACTGTCTCATCACAGCCCCATCGTACTTAAACAGGACAGGCCTCGAAATCCGAGAGCCGAATCGCGAAATCCGAAACCCAAGAATTCTCAGGCGGCGCGAAAACCTTGCGCCCAAGCGCGTTATCTCGCTCAAGGCGGCATCTCTATTCCGATCCGCAAAGCTTGCAATGGCAAACGGAATTCCCGGGCCAAACGCATGGGCTTGAATTGGCTGGATAACTCGGGTCGTGGCTAATCGCGCCCGGAGGGTGGCTTGCGTTGCGTCTCTCAAGCAGGCAACCTTTTGGTGTGGCGCGGTTTACCATTGGGGATCTGTTTTGGAAACGCCCTGGCGCATCCAAAGCACGGCGAGCGGCCTTGTTTTTTTGGCTGGCCTCTTCAGCTACGCACGTCGCGCTAGCCGCGAGCCATTACAGCTTCAAAACATGGGACAACGAGGATGGTCTGCCGCAAAAGACAGTCATCGCGATGACCCAGACCCGAGACGGATATCTTTGGCTGGGAACCTTCAACGGCGGATTGGCGCGCTTTGATGGCACACGCTTCACGACGTTCAACGAAGGCAACACACCCGAGCTGACCAGCGGCGAAATCGTCAAACTTTTCGAAGACAGCCGCGGCAATCTTTGGATAGGTACGCGCAGCGCGGGCATCTTCGTGGCGATGGGTGGGAAGGTGAAGGCGGTGGACAGCGGCGCAAAAACACCATTGAGCCGGTTGATGTCCATTTGCGAAGACGACAGCGGCGCGGTCTGGCTTTATACGGCAGCCGGGGAACTTTGCCGGTATCATAATGGCAAAGGGGAACGCGTCATGATCGGTGCCGGTAATGCCAGCTACTACCGAACCGTGATGCCAGACAAGGACCTGCTTTGGGTCGGGTGGGATACGAACCTGGTCGCGCTCGGTCCGGTGCCGTCGGAAACGCTTCTGGGGATACCTGTTGCTCATGAGGAGCATATGGGACGTCTCGATTACTTATTACGAAGCCGAAGCGGCGGATATTGGCGGCTGAGTGATGGACAAATCCAAAAGTGGAGCGGTGAAAAACTTCAACGCGATCTTTGCAAATATCCCTGGAACACGAATGTGTTGGTCACCTCCGCCTGCGAAGACGGCCAGGGCAACTTGATAGTGGGAACGTATGGCGCGGGAGTTTTTTGGTTTGACGAAAGCGGACATTTCAATCGCCTGACGGCGGATTTGCCCAGCACATATGTTCTTTCGCTTTTGATGGACCATGAAGGCTCCCTCTGGGTGGGAACCGATGGGCGCGGGGTGGTGCGCGCGCGTCCCCAGGTGTTCGAAGTCTTCGAAGATTCGCTGGGCCGCGTGGTCAATTCCGTTTGTGAGGATTCGGAAAAGGGCGTTTGGGTAGGCTACCAGGAACCAAGGGTCGATCATTGGAATGGGGTGAAGCTCCAGCGTCTGTCTGATTTTGAACCGCTGCCTTTCGTCCCGACACCACAAAGTGTTTATGTCCGCTCGGTTCTTCAAGGCCGCGACGGCAAAGTATGGGTGGGCATGGACGGAGGTGGTCTCTTGCAGCTTTACAATGGAAAATTTTTGCCGGCCCCAGGGTCCGAGCGGCTGCCTTCGACCATTACGACGCTCTATGAAGATAAAGCCGGACGACTCTGGGTTGCTGCGCCCACCACCGGGCTGGCCTGTTTTGATGGGCGCTCCTGGAAAGCATACAATGTCCGCGGCAGCTTGCAGGGCGGGGCAATTCGCGCCATCACGGAAGATCGCCAGGGCAACCTTTGGGTCGGAACGCAGGGCGGCGGCCTGAACTGTTTGCGCAATGGCCAATGGACCTCGCTGGGAAAAACCAACGGACTGCCAAGCAACAGCGTGTTTTCGTTGTACGCGGATGCCGATGATGTGCTTTGGATCGGGACCGGCAGCGGCCTGGCCCGTTTGCAAGCCGGGAAAACATTCGCTTACGCGGCAAGACAGGAATCACTCGGCGTAAATGCCGGCTATATCGTTGAGGATGGATTTGGGTATCTCTGGATGGGTTCGACCGCCGGCCTGGTGCGCGCGCGCAAGCAGGACTTGAACGAGCTCGCCGGCGGAAAGAACGAACAGGTGGCCGTGCGCGTATTTGGAAAACCAGATGGTTTGCCTGACCGCGAATGTTCGCAAGGTTCGCAACCGGTGGCCTGTCGCGCGCGGGACGGGACGCTCTGGTTTCCAACTATCGGAGGGCTGGTGTCCGTGAACCCTTCGTTGCTGAAAAAGAATACGAACGCGCCTCCGGTAGTCATCGAGTCGGTAAAAATTGATGGTCAGCCGCAAACGACGAATTCACTTCGCGCGCCGATGCCGGTCAAAGTCACCGTGCCTCCACGCCGGGAAATTCTCGAAATTGACTACACCAGCCTCAATCTCTCGGCGCCGGACAAAGGTTTGTTTCGTTACCGTCTCGCGCCGCACGAATCCGGCTGGACCGAGGTGGATGCCAAAACGCGGTCGGTGCGCTACAGCAAGTTGCCGCCAGCCGATTACAAGTTCCAGGTCACCGCCTGTAACGAGGATGGCGAGTGGAACCCGACGGGTGCGACGTTGGCGGTGACCGTGCTGCCCGCGTTTTGGCAAACGAAAAGCTTTAAAGCGGCCGTCGTGGTGTCCTTAATCCTGCTGCTCGCCGGCTCGGTGTATTATGTTTCGACTCAACGTTTGCAACAGCAAGTTGCGGTACTGCGACAGCACGAGGCACTGGAAAAGGAGCGCGGGAGAATCGCCCGCGACCTTCACGACCAGTTAGGCGCCAATCTTACGCAGGTGGCGCTTTTGGGCGAGATGGCCGAGACCGATAAAGACTTGCCGGAGGAGGTCGAATCCCATGCGCGGCAAATTTCCCAAACTGCCCGCGACACCACGCGCTCGCTGGACGAGATTGTATGGACGGTCAATCCCTCCAACGACACGCTGGACGAACTAATCAATTACCTGTGCAAGTATGCCCAGGAATATTTCGCGTTAGCCGGTTTGCGTTATCGCATCGACGTGCCGCCGAAACTGCCGCACGCGAGCATTTCACCAGAGGTCCGCCACAACGTTTTCCTGGCGGCCAAAGAAGCGGTGAACAATATCGTGAAACACTCGAAAGCAGCTTCCGCCTGGCTGCGCTTGAATTTGGAACCGGATAAATTTGTGATCGAAATCGAGGACAATGGC
>Ga0136846_1236278_pt1 | contig 10437 bp, 5 predicted proteins | sample HopSoiMetagenom2_FD_96841 | JGI IMG/M metagenome (GOLD analysis project Ga0136846, IMG submission 96841) | Grasslands soil microbial communities from Hopland, California, USA - 2 Assembly 2016 (version 4) | ecosystem: Environmental > Terrestrial > Soil > Grasslands | place: USA: Hopland... | reverse complement strand
GCTTTGGATAATCTTAACGCGATTCGGGAACGTGCCGGCGCTACGCTGGCCACCCTGGCCACTCTTACTTCAGTAGATACTATCCGCAAAGAAAGAAGGAAGGAACTGGCATTTGAAAATAAGACCTGGTGGGATCTCAGAAGATGGAGGATCATCGACAAAGAACAGAATAATACGCGCTGGCGTATCCTCAATGCAATCTTTGCATTCCAGGCACTGAAATACTTCTTTGATGATCGTCCGGATGAACGGAACTCTGTATTCACCTTCGATCCGAGATGGTATTATCAGCGCATACCTGATGCGGTAATTGCGAAGAGTGCCACCATTGTTCAAAATCCAGGCTATTAATTATAAATCAGGAACGATGAAAAATTTAGTATATACACTTTCCATAGGAGCAGCACTGGTTATGACAGCTTCATGCAGTAAGGTTGATAACTACGATGGTCCTACGGAAACACTGCAGGGCAGGATAATTGATGCGGGAACCAATCAAAACGTGCAAAGCGAAGTGTCCGGTGATAATGGTAATGGTACACGCATAAAGTTGCTCGAAACAAGCTGGAGCGATAACCCGACCCCCTTGTATCTGGCAACCAGACAGGATGGTACTTATTCAAATACAAAAGTATTTGCAGCAACTTATAAAATGATTGCAGAAGGTGCTTTTGTACCGATGGACCTGGCAGGTAGTGATAAGACGCAAACAGTGGTGGTGAAAGGTGGAACCACAACAGTTGACTTTACAGTTGAGCCATTCCTGCGTGTAGACCTGGTGGGAGAGCCTGTTGTGAATGGAAATGGTACTGTCAGTGTTGATGTTAAAGTAACACGTGGTACCAGTAATCCTAACTATCAGCAAAACATTACCAACCTTGCATTATTCCTTTGCCCCTATGAATATGTAGGTAATAACAATTTTGATAACCGTTATTCTACCATATTAAGTTATAGTGGTACAACTGGAAATGCTATCGTTGGACAAACTATTAAATTGACCAGTACCAGCGTATTGCCCAAAAAGGACTGGTTTCTCAGGGTAGGATCAAGGATCGCATTTGGGACCAATCGATATAATTATTCGACAATCAAGAAGGTAACAATTCAATAACAAGCAGTAGTTAAGGAAGGCTGGTTACCTGGCCTTCCTCTTTATTCCTTAAGGATTTTTCCTTTCGGCCGCCCTTGTAAACATGAGTTTTCTGTCCAAATACAAACAGGTGTATTTCGTTGCGTTAAATATAGTTTTCGGAATTTGTTATTGCCGGCCTGCTTTAGCGCAAAAGCAGGGCACCGGTGTAGTTCCATTTCTATATAAGGTCCAGCCATTTTATCTGTACAGAAATGACGGTAAGCCTGGCCGTGCCCTAAAGATATTCGTGAAAGATTATAATGGCCCTATTGCTGTGAGAGTTGCCTGGAATTCCATTACTGAAACTACCAGGTTTAACCAGAATGATACTCTAAATAATTTATTACTTCCTGCTGGGCTGGGTGTGGACTCCTCTACAAGGGCCAGCATTACGGTTATTGCCGGAGAAAAGGAACTTTCTGCAATCATACCTGTTCCAGCTAAAAAGCAATGGACAATTTATATCTATCCGCATTCACATCTGGATATTGGATATACCGGTTTACCCGCTGATGTGCTTAAGCTCCAAATGCGCAATATCGACGTAGGTATTGATATTGCGGAGAAGACACAGAACTATCCGGAAGGATCCCGTTTTGTATGGAATACAGAAGCTACATGGGTAGTAAAACATTATTTGCAGCAGGCATCACTTAAGCAAAAGAAAAAATTTATAGAAGCCGTCAGGAAAGGATGGGTGGAGATTGATGGGGGCCATTCCAATAGCAATACATCTACTCAGTCTGATGAAGAGTTGATTCATTTTTTCAATAATGCGTCATTCATTCAAAAAGAAACAGGTGTGCCATTACATACAATGGTACAGATGGATCTGCCAGGAGTTGCCTGGGGATTAGTTACTGTTGCCGCCCAGTTTGGGATCAGTCGCTTTATCAGTTTCCCCAATTATTTTGATCTAAGAAGACATTGGGAAAACAAACCCTTCTACTGGCTTGGACCTGATGGAAAAACCAAAATGCTTTTTTTACAGGGTTGTCCTTATGGTATTGGCTATACCATTAAAGGAAACAAATACGGATTGGCAAAACTGCAAAGGTTTTCCACTGATTATGACCGCGTAAGTACATCCAATCCCCTGGAGAATTTTCTGGATCCCTTCCTATTTGAAGAAACAACGAAATTGGAGAAGAACGGATCGCCTTATGATCTGTATGCCATTACCTGGTCCATGGCTGATAATTGTGTAATAGATGCTGATCTGCCGGAAGCAGTCAAGGAGTGGAATAATAAATATGCCTATCCAAAATTGGTCATCAGTGGGGCAACAGGCATTTTAGATGCTTATGAAAAAAAGTATGCCGCTGTTATTCCAACATATAGCGGAGATTTTACTGAATTCTGGACCAATGGCCTGGGGTCAGACGCAAAAAGTGTTGGTGTGGGAAGAGAAGCAAAAGAAGAATTGGTACAGGCAGAGATACTTTCTTCAATGCTTCAAAAGGATAATAGCCAGTCAGGCAAGACTGATAGCGCCTGGGAAGATCAACTTTTAAGTGCAGAACATACCTGGGGTGCGCAGAATTCGAATTCATTGCTGGCAAAGGAAGTGGAGACCATCAAGTCTGGCTATTTCATTAACTCAAAAAATAAAAGCCAGGCAATCATTGCTGAAGCTATTGCTTCCTATAAAGACACTACTGTATCTACATTTTCTGTAGTCAATACATTATCCTGGGAACGAAACGGAATAGTCACGCTCACAAAATCCCAATCCAGATTTGGGGATGGAGTAGTTGATGAAAATAATAATCCAGTATTATCACAACGCCTTTCCAATGGAGCATTAATATTCAAGGCAGAACATATACCCGCATTAGGATCCAAATTGTATAAGGTGGTGGCGCAGAAGCCGAATGCCTCAACTGATTTAAACGTTACCGACACCACCTTAACAGATGCTGAAATAGCAATAAAGGTGAGCCCACAAACTGGTAATATCACCAGTATAAAGAGCTATAGGAATGGATACGAATATGTTGATTCATCAACCGGACTGAATTCTTACCTGTATGTAACAGGTGTATATAATGGAAAAGATCATCCTCGTAACCCTACCACAACTTCTGATGTTTCCATCCGAATAAAAGAAAACGGACCATTACTTGTTTCATTGCTGGTCAGCTCAAAAGCACAGGGAGTAAATTATCTCAGCCGGGAGATCAAACTTTACCAGGGATCGTCATCAGTAGAATTGATTAATATTTTCGATAAGATATCCACTCGTCAAAAAGAAGGAATTCATTTTGGGTTTGGATTTTCCCTGCCCAATGCCAAAGGCCGTATTGATATGCCCTGGAGTATAGTTTCACCTAATGCAGACCAACTCGAGGGCGCCAATAAGAACTGGTTGGCTTTTCAGCGTTGGGTTGATTTTTCCAATATGAAATATGGTGTAACCTGGTCTGCTTTAGAAGCACCCTTGATTGAGTGGGGTGGATTAACTGGGAATATCCTGGATGGAGGCCGTCAACCCTGGCTCTGGCAAAAAGAAATACCTCAGTCATCGCTGATCTATTCATGGCCAGTGAATAATCATTGGGATACCAATTTCCCTCTTGAACAGGGTGCGATCATGAAGCAACAGTATTCACTCAATATTCATGATTCTTATGATGTTGTTGCTGCCAACCGTTTTGGAATGGAAACACAACGGCCTTTCATTATTGTACAAACCAGCAGTAATCTTATTAACAATCCTATTGTCAGTATAGATAATGAGCGGTTAGTGGTTTCCACTATTAAGAAAACAGGCGACAATAAGGCTGTGCTGCTTAGATTAAGGTCGATTTCTGATAAACCAGAATTGGTCAAATTGAGTTGGCCACCGCGTAAACCCAGGGAAGTATTCGAATGTAAGGCGGATGAACGGGTAATAGAACCTTTTAAAAATAATATTGAGATACAGCCGTATGGGATGACGAATCTCCGGCTTGTCTTCTAATATATGTGTGCTGCTTATACGACGATTAAATGTAAAAGTTAATAATCCAACATGTTTGAAATTTCAAATCGAGAAGAAGGGGTGAGTGAGAAACAAGTCTCCCGTTTCAGGAAAACTGCACAGGCGATAATGCCTTATCGTGTCCCAGACAATACCAATTTGAACGGAGGATATAATATCTATCCTTATCATTCAATTGGCAAGGGAAAAATTTTCAATGGCTATGATTCACTGGTAAAATGGATGTCCGAATTCGATTCCGTGATCATCGACGGATTCAGTGGAGTGGTATGGAATGATGTACAGGCCTGCCTCGCTGAGGCTTTTGAGAAGAATGGTTTAACGGTTAGGTGGATAAAGGCTGACCAGTACCTTAAACCCGTTGCAGAAATAGAAGAACTGACAGCTCCATTTCTGGGCGACAGGGATTCTGTATGGGGAACAAAAGCGACTATACATCTGGAAGATTATTTTCAATTAGAAAAGATCAGTGTGATTAAACAGGGTGCAGGGTACAATTGCACTATCATAATTGGACATGGCGCTTCCCTTGTTCAATGGAATGCACCGATCGTTTATCTGGACGTTCCCAAAAATGAGATCCAGTACCGCATGCGTGCCGGAACTGTAACCAATCTGGGTATGGACAAGGCTGATGAGCCGGCACATATGTACAAGCATTGTTATTTCATTGACTGGGTGGTACTGAATGAGTTCAAAGAACGTATCAGCGATCGTATCACGATACAGGGAGACGTACAATGGGAAGGTGTTATCAACTGGATATTTTCGAGAGACCTGGCAAAAGGACTTGATGAATTGACAAAAACAGCCCTTCGTGTTCGTCCCTGGTTTGAACCAGGAGCATGGGGCGGACATTGGATGCAGGAGAGGTTTGAGGGATTAAATAAAGACGAAATCAATTATGCATGGTCCTTTGAACTGATCGTTCCAGAAAATGGACTGGTATTCGAGAGTGATGGTAATTTATTGGAAGTACCTTTTGATCTGCTCATGTCTGCTGCAGCCAAAAAAATATTAGGCAGGCATTCCGGATTTTTTGGAAAAGAATTCCCAATTCGGTTTGACTTTTTAGATACCTGGGAAGGTGGTAATCTTTCTATTCAGTGCCACCCGTCCCTGAAGTATATAAGAGAACAATTTGGCGAACATATCACGCAGGATGAAACTTATTATATTCTCGACTGTAAGCCAGGCGCCAAAGTTTACCTGGGTTTCCAGGAAAGCGTACAGCCTGCTGAATTCAAAAAGCAGCTGGAAAACAGCAAGACTAATGGGGAAGAGATAAAAATAGAAAAATATGTTCAGGCGCAGCCGGCACATAAGCATGATCTGTTCCTGATCCCCAATGGAACCATACATAGCGCCGGCGCCAATAATCTGGTGCTGGAGATCAGTTCAACTCCTTATATCTTCACTTTTAAGATGTATGACTGGTTAAGGCTTGACCTGAATGGCGAACCGCGCGCCATCAATATCGATCATGCCTATAATAATCTTAAGTTTGAACGTCAGGGTAAAAAGGTAAGGGAAGAGTTAATTTCAAAACCAGAATTGCTGATCCAAAAGCCTGGAGTGGAAATCTGGCATCTGCCTACTCATACTGAACATTTTTATGATGTGCACCGGGTGGAATTTGACAAAGAGGTAACACTGAATACTGATGATAGCTGTAATGTATTGATGCTGGTGGAAGGGAGTTCAATAAAAGTGAAAATAGGTGATGATATCCGGCAGTTCCATTATGCGGAGACCTTTGTTGTTCCTGCAGCCGTTAAAACTTACACCATCATCAACGAGGGTAATGAAAAGGCTAAACTTGTAAAAGCATTTATCAAGGATTCAATTGAACATTTAAAGTAACTATGAAAAAAATATTTGCGTCACTCATTTGCTGTTGTTATTTAATAACAGTGTTCGCACAATCAAAGCAGCCGGTTGACTATGCAGATCCGCTATTGGGAACTTCAGAATCCAGGTGGATGTTAAACCCGGGTGCCACCATGCCGTTTGGAATGGTGCAACTGGCACCGGATAACCAGGGCGGTGTGTGGAAATCAGGATACGAATACAGTTTGAATAATGTTGGGGGGTTTAGTCATATTCATTCCTGGACCATGGCCGGATTATCAGTAATGCCAACGGTAGGAGTATTAAATGTACGTCGTGGACCGGCTGATGGACCAACCACCGGTTGGACCACAGGATATCGATCCCGTATCGATAAACCTTCAGAGAAAGCCAGTCCAGGTTACTATGCAGTCACCCTGATGAATGGAAATATTCATACCGAGCTTACTTCTACAACCCGCACCGGATTCTTCCGCTTTACTTTTCCGGAAGAGGAAAATGCACACGTCCTCCTGGACCTGGATATTCCTTTCGAGAATACAGCTGAAATACTGGATGCAAAATTTACCAAAGTATCTGATACGGAAATTGAAGGTTATTCTCATCAAAAGTGGAGCTGGAATGAATACACCGTTCACTTTGTGGTTCGATTTAATAAGCCAATGAAATCTTTTGGTGGCTGGAAAGGAAATTATGCAATAGAAAAAAATATCAGGGAAATGATTGGAAAAGGCCCAAGAATTGGAGCCTATGCCGACTTTGATACAAAAAAAGGGGAAGTGATTTTAATGCAGACTGCCATTTCACTGGTTAGCATTGATGGAGCTAGATTGAATATGAATACTGAGCTGTCTTCATTCGGCTGGAACTTTGATGCTGTTCGTCAGAATGCAAGAACAGTCTGGAATAATTTGCTGAGCAAGATCAAAGTGGAAGGTGGAACAGAAGTCAATAAGAAAAAATTTTATTCCAATCTTTACCGTTCCTATTGTGCACGCACAACCTGGAGTGATGTAGATGGAAAATATGTGGATGTAAATGAGAAGATACAGCAGGTTGATCCCAAAAGTCCTATCTATGGCAGTGATGCCTTGTGGAATACATTCTGGAACCTGAATCAATTATGGGAACTGGTTAATCCTGACCTGGCCAGTAACTGGGCGAAATCTGAACTGGAAATATATAATACCGGCGGTTGGCTGGCAAAAGGTCCGGCTGGTATTGAATATTCCGGCATTATGGAGGCTTCACATGAAATTCCTCTCATTGTTGGTGCGTATCAAAAGGGCATCCGGGATTTTGATGTGCAGACGGCATTAAAAGCAATGGTCCATCAGCAAACGACTCCGGGTGTTGTAACTCCAGAGAATGGGTTCGCAGGTAATAAATTCTTCAAATCTTATATGGAACTGGGCTATGTGCCAACAGAAGAGGGCCAGGTATCCAATACCCTGGAATATGCTTATGATGACTGGTGCGTATCGCAACTGGCAAAAGCATTGGGTAATGAAGAAGTATATCAGCAATTTATCCGGAGGGCAGGCAATTATAAGAATGTGTTTGATCCTTCTACCAAATACATTCGGATGAAGCACAGGGATGGTACCTGGGTGAGTGATAAGGAGTGGAACCCGTATTGTTGTACCAGCTTCAGTGGACCCGGTTACCTGGAAGGAAATGCATGGCAGTACAGTTTTTTCAATCCGCATGATGTGCAGGGAATCCTGAACCTGATGGGCAGGGATGAGTTTAATAAAAGACTGGATGAAGGATTTCAAAAATCAGTTAAATATAATTTCAATGCTGACGGGGATCTATATGATCTGGTACCCATCAATCACGGCAACCAGCCAAATATGCAGGCAGCATGGCTGTTTAATTATTCTGGTAAACCCTGGCTTACCCAAAAATGGACCAGGGAGATCATGAACCGTTATTATGGAGTAACTCCATATCATGGCTGGCTGGGTGATGAGGATGAGGGGCAGATGGGGGCGTGGTTTGTAATGGCAGCTATGGGATTATTTGAAACAAATGGCGGAGCAGGTGTAAAACCGTTTTATGAAATTGGTAGCCCACTGTTTGAGAAGATCACTATTCAGCTTGATCCAAAATATTATAAAGGAAAAACCTTCACTATAATTGCCAAAGGCGTATCTGATGTGAACCAGTATGTACAATCCGCCCAACTGGATGGTAAACCATTGACCAAACCCTGGTTTTACCATGCAGACCTGGTGGATGGTGGGTCACTGATTTTACAAATGGGTGCCAGGCCAAACATGAACTGGGGCAGCAGGGCAGGAGATGCACCACCTTCCATGTCTCCCAATACAGAAAAATAAGATCTTATAATTGATCAACAATTAACGATTCATGCAAACGCAGATAAAACGAATATCCATTCTCACCGTCACATTGGTTGCTTCGCTTGGTGGGTTCCTGTTCGGGTTTGATATGGCCGTTGTATCAGGGGTGTTGCCCTTGCTGCAAAAGCAATTCAATCTCTCGGCTTTCCAGGAAGGCTGGTTTGTATCATCAGCTCTCGTGGGATGTATTGTGGGTGTTGCATTTTCTGGTGAGTTGACAGATCGCATTGGCAGAAAGAAACCGCTGCTGGTTGCTGCGGTATTATTTTTATTGTCGGCTTTAGGTTGTGCCACAATGCCAACCCTGTTTTTGATAACGGCCTCCCGGTTTATTGGTGGAATCGGTATTGGCCTTGCATCCAATGTGGTGCCTTTATATATATCTGAAATAGCTCCCGCAAAGAGCAGGGGACGATTGATCACCTATTACCAGTTTGCACTGACTTTGGGAATACTGGTAGCTTATTTGACCAATGCAGGTCTATTGAATTATTCTTTGGATCATGCAGGGAATGGTGCGGGTTGGTTTACAGTTGCCACAACCACTGAAGTGTGGAGAGCCATGATAGGATTAGGTGCAGTGCCAGCCATATTTTTCTTATTCGGGATGTTTATGGTTCCCGAAAGTCCACGGTGGTTATTTCAGCAGGGCAGAATAGAAGAAGGGAAAAGTATATTGACAGCAATTGGAATGGATGCTGAATCGGAACAGGAAGCTACTGCCATATTAAAGAATGAGGACGAAAAGGTTTCCTACAAGGAATTATTCTCTCCACGATGGCGCAAAGCGTTATTGATTGGAATATTACTTCCCTTATTTTCCCAATTCAGTGGTATCAATGCAATTATTTATTATGGTCCAAGCATTTTAAGCAATGCAGGATCATCTTTGAGCAGCTCATTAATAAGCCAGGTGATCTTTGGGGCAGCCAATATGTTATTTACACTGATTGCTATCTGGAAGGTAGATAGTGCAGGCAGGCGACCGCTGTACCTGGCGGGAACCGCAGGAGCAGCTATCAGTTTGCTATGTACTGGTATCTGTTTTGCCTCGGGAGCAACCACCAGTGTCTGGTTATTGGTATTTGTACTGGCGTTTCTGGCCTGTTTTGCCTTTTCTATTGGGCCTTTGAAATTTGTAGTGGCAGCCGAAATATTTCCCAATAAGATCCGGGGACGTGCAATGGCAATCAGTATAATGGTGATGTGGATAGCTGATACCATTGTGGGCCAATTAACGCCTGTTTTATTAAAAACTGCTGGTACACCGGCCACTTTCTGGATATTTGCCGCCTTCTGTGTAATTGCTTTTATTACTGTTTATAAATTATTGCCTGAGACCAAAGGTAAAAGCCTGGAGCAGATCGAATCGGAATGGAAAGGCCAAAGCAGAAAAAATAATGATAAGAATCTCGCTGCTGACAATGTAGTTGCTAAATTGCCATAATCATGAGCAATACAAATTTAGCCATAGGAGCAGATATCGGCGGTACGCATATTACCGCCGCCTTAATAGACCTTGATAAAAAAACAATTGTCCCTTCTTCTGTAAAAAGGACGCACGTCAATGCGGCAGGAACGGTTGATGAAATAATTAAAGCCTGGAGTGATTGCATCACTGAAGCCAGACAGGATAAGGAAGTGGAAAGTATTTGCCTGGCAATACCGGGTCCATTCAATTATGAAGCTGGCATTTCCCTGATTCACGGCCAGGCAAAATATGAAAGCCTGTATCAATTGAATGTCAAAGATCTGCTTGCAACTTCTTTGAGTTTTCCGGTCCAATCCATATTCCTTGAAAATGATGCCGCCTGTTTTTTACAGGGAGAAGTATTTAGCGGCGCGGCCGATAAATTTGCCAAACAGACAGTTATTGGAATAACATTGGGAACCGGTTTGGGATCTGCGGTTTATAAAATGGGAGCGAGTAAGGATGGTGATATGTGGCGGTGGCCCTTTAAGGAGGGAATTGCAGAAGATTATATATGTACTCGCTGGTTTGTGCAACGCTGGAAAGAAATTACAGGTGAAACGGTTACGGGGGTAAGGGAAATCCTGGAATCTTCCAGTCCAAAAAAGAAAGCAGACGACCTGTTTGC
>Ga0136846_1233097_pt1 | contig 10437 bp, 11 predicted proteins | sample HopSoiMetagenom2_FD_96841 | JGI IMG/M metagenome (GOLD analysis project Ga0136846, IMG submission 96841) | Grasslands soil microbial communities from Hopland, California, USA - 2 Assembly 2016 (version 4) | ecosystem: Environmental > Terrestrial > Soil > Grasslands | place: USA: Hopland... | reverse complement strand
GGGGCTGGTTACCTGGAGACAGATGGTCGCTGCTCTGGTGGCCGCGGTCGAGGGGCCACCTGAAGGTGTACGGGTGGTTGAGGTGCCGGAGATCGCTGCCCGATTTCCAACTTTGATACCTTAAGCGATGGTGGGATCAGAGTGCGAATCGCTTTTTCCGTTGTCCAAATCGACGGCGACGTGCGCAAGTCTCTCCAAGTCGTTTCGGAAATTGATCCAGTAGTCAGAGCCAATCACATCTACAAACCGCTCCTGAATTTGCCGCCAAACGGGAAGGCTCCTGGCCAGGACCTGTTCGCCTTTTTGAGTGAGACTGACAAAGCGCTGTCTTTTCGTGGAGCGCTTCGATATGCGGACAAGGCCGTCTTTTTCCATCAGGCGCAGGCTGCGAGTAAGTGTCGTCGCATCAATAACTAACACCGAAGAAAGTCTGCCAACTGGGGTGGGCTGAATTTTAGCTATCGCGACCAGCATCGTGAACTGTGTCGATCGGATACCGGCCCGAAGAAGCTCGCGGTCGAACAATTGCGTGATGGCGCGTGCAGTCCTTCGGAAATTGAGCGAAGCGCAATAGCCGGTACCGTGAAGATCGAGCTGAGAGAGTAGGGATGGAGGAGCGGTTTCCATCTTGACTTGTAGATACAACTCAACTATAACTTATCTCAATGTTTTGTCAAGCTGATCGGTATCTCACTGGAATGGCTGCATTTGCGAGTGGCCTATGAGCGTTCGTGCATCTATGAACGCCGTGAGGTATCGGCAATAATTTTGCGGTTGCCCGGGGTGGATGAAATGAACATGGACATAGGCGCAAGTGAGGTGTGGGAGAAAGCACCCTTGGCTGAAGAGGTGTCGAAGCCTACGAGCCGATACCTGCGTTTCGGCGGGTTTCAGCTCGACCGCCAGCGCCAGGAGCTTTGGAAGGGCGGCGATCAGGTCAAGATCCAAGGGAAGGTGTATCAAGCGCTGCTCGCGTTGTTGGAGAGCCCAGGCGATATCGTGACACGGGAGATGCTGCGCAAGCACCTGTGGCCGAGAGATTCGGGATTGAACTACGACGCAAACGTCAACACCACGGTCAACAAGTTGCGTGGATTGCTTGGCGACACCGACGATGAACCCAAGTTCATCGAGACAATCCCGCGCCGTGGTTACAGCTTCGTAGCGAAAGTGGAGTATTTAGACGAAGCGCCGGCGGCGGCAATCGACGGCATTGATACGCGAGCAGAAAAGGGGTCTGGCGTGGTTCAGCCCGCAACACCAGCAATCTTCAATTCAGATCACGCGAGAGTGTGGTTCACAGCCGGCGTTGTGGCGCTGGTGATTGCGGCAATGTTGTTCGGCGCGGCGATCACGTTGTATTCGCATCACAAACCGTTCTAACGAAAAGACAGCGACACCGTAGGGTTGGGGCGATGTCAGCCGTCAACTGCTCGCGGCTTGTGTGCCGATGATGCTGCCACGCAGACCGAGAGCGTCCGCATTCTCGCGCATCGCTCCAATGCAAAATGCCATGTGTTCTTCGAGCGGGATGCCTAATTCCGCTGCGCCGTTGCGCACGTCGTCGCGATTTACTCCTCGAGCGAAGGCTTTATCCTTCAAGCGTTTTTTCACTGAATCCACTTCTAGATCCAAAATGCTTCTAGAGGGCCGCACGTAGCTGCATGCGGTGAGAAAGCCTGCGAGTTCATCACAAGCAAATAGGGTGTGCTCGAGTGGGGATTGGCGTGTCACTCCGGAATAGTCTGCGTGCGAGAGAATTGCGTGGATGATCTCTTCGGAGTATCCGAGATCGCGCAGGATTTTCGCCCCCTCGGCCGGATGTTCCTTTTCGGCCGAGTGCTCGGCGTTCGGCCAGCGCTCATAATCGAAGTCGTGGAGCAGCGCAGCCAATCCCCAGGTTTCCTCATCAGCGCCATGCTTTCGTGCATAAGCGCGCACGCAGGTTTCGACCGCGAGCATATGTTTGCGCAGGCTTTCGGACTGCGTGTATTCGCACAAGAGCTTCCAGGCATCATCGCGAGTGGGCATTTTGTCTCCTGAAACGACACAAGCTTAACGCAAAACTCGCGCTCACACGGAGAGATTGGAGTGCCGGAGACTGAAGCAGCGCAAGAAGTTAGAGAAAAACCTGTCCGGGAGAACAGGCGAAAACACGGCGTAAAAGGGGAGAAACGCGGATGAGTCCGGCAAAAAAAGTTTAAAAATACTCTTGACAGGAAATGGTGAGTACACGATACTCCCCGTCGCGCCAGTAACTGCCTTCCCCCCGAAGCACGTTCCGACGTTCCTCTCCTATCCGCACGCCGGACAAAGTCAGCGAGGAGTACTGGTGTCGCTAACACTAGAAAAAGAAACGATGAATTCTTTGGAATTGGATAGGGAAGTCATTCGCTGCAAAACCTGCGGTCTAGTCCAATACCGTACGCGCACCGGAAATTGCCGGCGCTGCGTGCGGGCCTTGCCCCAGCGTTTGGAGTTCCTGATTCCTCCGGCGGCACCTGTGGAGGAGACCGACGCTGAAACCACGCCCGAAAAATTCGCCAACCGCGAGACGGTCGAGAACATCGGCCAGCGGATTCGCCAATTGCGCGAATCACGCTCGATGACTCAGAGCCAACTCCAGTCGCGTTCGAAGGTATCGCGATCGTATTTGTCGCGTATCGAGAGCGGGCAGATGACTCCGAGCCTCGGCACGCTGGAGAAAATCTCCGAGGCGCTCAACGTCGGCCTCAACCGGTTCTTTATTCCGGAATCCGACGGCGAAGCCTTGCTGGAAGATCCGTTCATTCAGGGATTGCGGCCGTTCCTGCGGCAACTGGATTGGGAACAGTGGCAATCGATTCTGAAGAGGTTGCAGGCGATCAGCGATCACGTCAGTGCGATCCCGGCTACTCTCCGCCCTATCGGTAATCCCGCGCGCTTGCCCCAGACCGCGACGGGAAATGGCAATGGCAACGGTCACATCGCGCAGCCGGGTCATTCAAATGGGCATGCGATGTCGCACGCTCATGGCCATCCGCAGGGTTATCCGCTGCGGCGTCCCGGCGCACCTGTGTTTCAACGGCCGTTGGCGCGGTAGTTTCAGCTATTGCATCTTTTGTGACCCAGAGCACAACTGGGACGCGGCGTGATTGCAGAAATCACGCCGCGCTTTTTTTCGTCCTCGTATTTGAACTCTTCGAACAAAGCCTCGCAGGAGTAAGGGTCACAGCGAACCGAAGCTACAGGAAATAAGACACAAGAGTGTTGCTCAACAGGGGCGCAGGATACTGTGCCTCTGAGCGTTTGGTGATGGCTCGCTGAAGCTAAACTCGGTTAGTCGCGCAGGATGGAAACCTTGGCGCTGGGGACTTCCATGCGCATCAAACGATGACTGGCATCGAGGTAGAGAACGACTTCGAGGTCCGACGTATTGACGCGCAAGGCGTCATATGACTTGCCGCTGATGGATTGTGATCCGGCAGATTCGATGGAAATCGTGCCCGGCGTGAGCTCCTGCGGAATCAGGACCGGAAAATTCTGAGCGCCGCCTTTGGTCCAATCATAAACACGCGCGAGCACCGCATATTGATAATAGAGGTTGTTATCGAGCACGGCGACCAGCGGTGTTCCGAAGCTCATATCTTGTTCGAATGGGCGGGCGCCCTGCATTTCGAGCGTGATCTTGGCAACGCCATTCGCAAACAGAATGTGCGCGCCGTTTGTTTTATCCGCGTGGGAGATCCATTCGTAGCTGATCGGCGCGCCATCGGGCTGCAATGTGAGAGTGCCGGTGACCTGCGTGGCAGGCGAATCGGGCGCCTTGATATCGGTGGTACCGCGAGCGGTCCAGCCTCCACCTGCCGGAGCAATCTCGAATTCTTCGCGGCCGACAGTGTGGCCCTCCAGTTGGATCGTGAACTTCCCTTTGTCCTGCGCGAAAACGGAGGCGCCACTCGCAGGAGCGGGTTTCTTCTGTGCCGCGATCGTCAATGTTGTGCAAACAAAGAGGCTCACGATCAAGATATAAAAGTATTTTTCTTGTTTTGTGCGGGTGTCGCGTCTGCTCATCGGTCGCTCGTTGTTTTAAATTCGAGGAATGCGCTGCTGCGGATTTTCGTCCATCACAGCGGCGACTCCAATGCACCGAGTCTGCCACACGCGAAGCACGATTCTTCCCGCTTCGACACGACGTGCGCTCAGAATGACACCGGGGATGATCGCTAAAAAGGGAGCCGCTAACAGATACCGTTCACGACTGCGGATTTTCCACCACTAGATGCGCTTCGCCCGCATGCATGGAAACGATGCGGCGGCCAAGAATGTCGGCCACAACTCGAGCGGGCTCGCCGGAGCTGTCCACCCGATAATCGGCAAGCTGATAGAAGGGAACGCGCTGCGCGTGCAGGGCGCGAAAACTGATTTCGTCGCGGAATAATGGGCGACCGGTCATGGTCATGCATCGGCCAAGCAAGACCTCGACTGGGGAGTCCAGCCAGATCACCGGAACATTTGCGGCGCGCAGGAATTCCGGCGCACCAGTCTGCGCATACGTGCCCCCGCCGAGAGCCAAGATGATCGATTCTTTCATCTCCACGGCTCGACCGAGCGTGGCGCGCAGCTGATCGGCTTCGATCTGACGAAACTCGAGTTCGCCTCGACGCTCGAAAATCTCGGAGATCCGAAGGCCCGCGGCGGCTTCGATCCGATCATCGAGATCGACAAAACGCCACGCGAGTTGGCGCGCGAGCAGAGTGCCGACGGTAGTCTTGCCCGAACCCATGAATCCGGCAAGGCACAGCACTTGAGGTCGCGATTGCGCTGCGCGCAACGGTAATGGTGGTTGAGCCATGATCGTAGCCGACGTCACGAAAGAACGATCTAGTTTACGTGAATCAAACGCCGGCTACGTGTGGAAATACAAAGGCGGCTGCTGCGAGAAGAGAGATGATCGCAAATGCGTCGAGATCCGAATGCTTGACTAGTCGCGCTTCAATATGCGGATCGTACCACTGTAAGAGGAGAGTTCGACCTTCGCGAGACCGCTACCAACAGTCCCAAACAAGCCTTTCGTGAACTTCGAAGCCATGTGCCTGACGCCGTGTGAGTCCGGCTTCAGATACGCTTCCGCCTGATTGTCGACGGTTCCAGTGGCAGTTTGCGCGTTTAGATCGAAAGAATCGTTGCCGGAGAAGTGCACCTCCACGGTGCCCTTGCCGCTGCGCATGGTGTAAATGCCCGTTCGAATAAAGTCGCCGTCAAAAAGGATGTTGCCCGAAGTGGTGAACAATGTCACGTTCGTCAGACCTGGCTGGAGCAATTGCGCATTGCCGCTGACCGAACTGAAATCCAATTTCCCGGCACATTGCGCGCAAACCAGCGATCCGTTGGTGGTACGCACGACGATGTAGCCGGATACTTCCTTCAAGTGAACATCGCCGGCGACGCTCTGCAGCGTCATGTCGCCCATCACTTGCTCTACGTAGATCAATCCGGTCTGCGTCTTCAGTTCAAGCTCGGTCTCTTCCGGAACGCTCAATTGAAAATTGACTTCCAGCTCGCTGGGCTGCGCAGAATTGTCCACGATATTGGCGGACACATCGATGCGATCGCCCGCGCTTTCGGTGTCGAGGCTCACTTTGCTGGATGCTTGCGTGCCGGCGACAATGACTTCGGAATTCTTCGTCGATTTCACTTCAATGCGGCCATTCGCAACGTTATGGATGCAGACGACCGGGTGGCCCTTGATGGGAAAGTGCTTTTCGAAGTGCTGTGTGGCTTGAGCCTGGGATACGGAGCAGAACAAAACGCCCGCGCCCAGCACCGGCAGAATGTTGCGTCCCACAATCTTGTGCAGGCTCATGTCAGTTTATGCTCCCCCCGCGTTCCATCATTGCAGACAGCAACTGCGCCTTTTGCTGATAGGCGCCGGAAAGATATTCACGGGTAAGATCGTCGCGCGGATTGTCTTTCATACGCTGTTCGCAGTCGGCGATAAACTGATCCACGATCTCCAGATTCTGGCGAAGTGACACATCCACCGGAGAGTCGCTCGCGAGTTGCATATTCGTGAGATGCGCTTCGTCGTTCCGCAGATCGGTAGCCGTGCCGGCGTAGATATTTTGGGCCTCCGTAGCAGGAACTTGTGAAGGCCGATGCGTCTGAAAGCCAATCGCTGCGGCGATGAGCATAGCCACCGCTGCCGTTGCAAGCACTCGAGCGCGGAAGAGATCGGCGAAGGCATTCCACCAGGAAGTGCTCGGTTTTGCGGCGGCGGGAAGCTTGATAATGCCTTCGTCCGCGAGCTGCGCGCGGAGCGATTTCCAGACCCGAGCGGGTGGTTCTACTTCGGATGGGAGCAGGTGCGCGGTGGCAACGATAGCGGATAAGTCTGCAATCAGGCTCTGGCAGTGGCCACAATCGGTAAGGTGGGCACGCGCCGCTTCAGGCACGGGCGTCCAGCCCTCTTGTTCGAGGACGACTTCCACTTCTTTACACTGCATGACCGTTCACTCCGCAGGACGTAACCGTAGGAAACCGTTGTCGCAATTCCCCTGTTGTTGCTGACCTGTACGTCCCGGAACCACACCCCAAAACTTGCCGGTATTGTAGCTTAATCCCCATGGCTCGTCTGCGTCTTTGCCGAATGCCGTACCTGCCTCGCCTGTTCGCGAACTTCCTCTTGCAGCAAGTCGCGCAGCTTGGTGCGCGCCTTGTGCAACTGAGACTTGGAGTTGCCTACCGAACAACCCATGATTCCGGCAATCTCGTTGTGCTCATAACCCTGCACATCGTGCAGGACAAAAACGGTGCGATAACCTGGCGGCAGCTTGTCGATGGACCGTTCCAAATTGACCCGATCGACCGCGCCGGTCAATCGAAGGTCCGGGGCGCCGATGTCCTTCCTCGGGCCGCCAGTCTCTTCGTCCGGTTCAGTGGTTTCCTCTAGAGAAGCCACCGGGAGCGCTTTCTTTCTGAGCCGCATCAGGACCACGTTTACGGTCATCCGGTGCAGCCAGGTCGAGAAAGCGGATTCGCCGCGGAACGTGCCAATTTTGCGGAAAAGCTGCAGAAATGCTTCCTGCATCAGGTCTTCCGCGTCAGACGGATTCCCCAGCATCCGCAAACACAAGGCGTAAACGCGACGGCTATGGAGGTCGTAAAGGAACTCAAAGGCCGCTGCGTCACCCGCTTGCGCCAAACGGATAGCATCCGCCTCAGTCAAAGTAGCGGGCTGAGAAGCGGTGGCAACGCTGAGATCGTCTGGTCGGTTTCGGGCCAACGGTCCGATTACGGCGCATCCAACCGTTCGGATGCACCGCTACCTCCTGGAGTTGTCTTCGCTATAACCCGCGATTTCCAAAATATATGCGGGGCCGAGCTTTCTTGGCGGGCGACCCAAGTGGGAGGGCCCCCGCGGCTGACTACCTATTCTCCCCCGACCGAGGCCATCCGTCTAGCGCGAGCGAAGTGATCGCCGTCGGTGCCATGTGGAGTGGAGGAATCGGATGCGCGCATGCGGGCACGCACCGTCTTCTGGAAAGCGGACATTTGTTCTTCAGGCAGAATTCGCACGAATGACTTCAGCAGTACAATGGCTTCGCGCAGGCAGGTATTGATATCATAGTGCGCATTGTCCATTACCTGCCAATCGGCATCCGGATGCACGGAGGCGCCTGTCGAGAGATTGTCGACCGCGAGCTGAAAATCCTTGCCGATGTCGCCGGTCATTTCGGCCAACGTATTGACCTTGTGTAGAAAATGGTGCCGCCTGGTGAGTAGTACCTTGCTGAGCAGATCGCTCATTCGGGCCGTGCGCTGCTCTTTAGCTCCGTGAAAGTTTGAAGGATGGAGGGATATCGTATTGGGAATTGTGCCGTGATGTTTGGCGTGTTCGCCCAGGGCGCGCAGTACCGCACTCAAGTGGGCGGCAAGCCGATCACACAGCGCCGGAGTCATGCCCGCAGCGCGATAGGACTTCGTGAGCATTCTGGCGTGACGAAGCTCAAGCGCTTCATTTAGCGCCACGCTCAGCATGTTGTAGCTTATTTCCAGTTCCTGGACGAAAGTGGCGAAGACCTCCGCTTTTCGCTGCGGAAGCCACGCGCACCAATCGTCTTGAACAGACGGAAGCTGTTTTCGACCAAGCACGAAGGACCCCCGGGAGAAGGCGGAGTATAGCAAAATCCACAGGATATGGCGCACTTTTCTTATCGTTCTCGCCAATTCTAACTCATTAGTCAGCTAAGCGAGCCTTTAACGATACTAGTACTAGATGATTCAGCTGCACAGCAAGGTGGTCACGTAGATTATCTTGTGTTTTGCAGATCCACTCTCGAAATTTGTGCCGCCGCCCATTCCTTGCCCTTGACTGCCGCGGGCCGCTATACTCGCTTTCACCTCGAAAGGATTTTTCCCATTGCAATTTGAGCCGCGCGACCAGTTTGAGCAGCGCCAAAAAAAGCTGGAACAGATCAAGGCGCTCGGACTGGACCCGTTTCCGCGCGAATTTCGGTGGACCGATACTCCAGCGATGTTGGCCGAGGAGTATAAGGATGCAAGCTCGGCAGACCTCGAAGCCAAAAAGCGGGAAGTGCGGGTTGCCGGACGCATCCTTTCCTACCGCCTAATGGGCAAGGCGGGGTTCGCACATCTGCAGGGTTCTGGCAAACGCATTCAAATTTATGTCCGAAAGGACGCAGTCGGCGATGGAGCTTTCGAGCTCTTCCATCTACTTGATCTGGGCGATTTGGTCGGGGTACGCGGCCACATGTTTCGCACGAAGACCAACGAGCTGTCCGTGTGGGTTGAGGAACTTACGCTACTTTCCAAGGCGCTGCTGCCATTGCCGGAGAAGTGGCACGGGCTGACCGATGTGGAACTTCGTTATCGGCAGCGCTATCTCGATCTGATCGCCAACGAAAAATCTCGCGATGTCTTCGTCACGCGCGCACGTATCGTGCAGGAGTTACGGCGATTTTTCGACGCGCGCGGCTACATCGAAGTAGAAACTCCGATGATGCATCCAATTGCCGGCGGAGCGGCGGCGCGTCCTTTCGTGACCCATCACAACACACTCGATGTCGAACTGTATTTGCGCATCGCTCCGGAACTGTATCTGAAGCGGCTGACAGTTGGCGGCTTCGACCGCGTGTACGAAATCAACCGCAATTTTCGAAACGAAGGCATCTCGACACAGCACAATCATGAGTTCACGATGTTGGAGTCTTACGAGGCCTACAGCAATTATCGCGACTACCAGGAGTTGAACGAGGCGCTATTCGCGCAATTGGCGAAGACAATCACTGGGTCGACGACAGTGCGCTTTGGTGAAGTCGACCTGGATTTCAGCAAGGTGGAGCGCCTGTCCATGCGCGCTGCGATCGGAAAATATTGGCCCGAAGATGCCGGACCGGCACCGTCAGAGTCAGAACTCGCAGCCGAGGGCGGAGCTCGCACGGCCACCGAACGCTACAATGTGTGGGCCAAGAAAACGGGCGCGCCGTATGCAGCGTCAAAAGGCACGTTGCGGGATGGCGAATGGACTGGGTTGCTCTTTGAAACTATGGCGGAGTCGCATCTAATTCAGCCAACCATCCTCTATGATTTTCCGACCGATATCTCTCCGTTGTCGAAACAGAAGCCGGAAGATCCGTCGTTAACAGAGCGATTTGAGATTTACGTCGCCGGCATGGAAATCGCCAATGGATTTTCCGAACTGAACGATCCCGCAGAACAGGAGCGCCGTTTCCTGGCGCAAATCGCACATGGCGGCGATGAAGCGCCACGACAGCTCGACATCGACTACGTGCGAGCGCTCGCGCATGGCATGCCGCCGACAGCCGGTGAGGGAATTGGTATCGATCGGCTCACTATGCTGCTGACCGATTCGCCTTCGATACGTGACGTCATTTTGTTTCCGCTGCTTCGGCCGGGGGCCACCGGCTCTCATCCACCTGACGCCGCGATGGGCGAGAAAGCATAGCGCTCAACCACACGATGCGATTCGAATGGTTCGTCGCCAAACGGTACTTGCGGTCGCCGTACCGGCCGGCGGTGCTGCGCCTGGTGACGGCGTTTTCCATTGTTGGCGTTGCGGCTGGAGTCGCCACGCTGGTTATTGCGCTGGCGATGAACACCGGATTTCGCGAAACGCTGCAGGACCGGCTATTGGCAGTGACCGCTCACATTTCTTTGACTCGGCCCGGCGAAGGCGGAATCAAGGATTACAACGCGATCGCCGAGCGACTCGCAAAAATTCCTGGGGTGAAATCCGTGACGCCCGCGGTGTACGAGACTATGCTGCTCTCATTCTCGAGCGACGCGCGCGGCGTGCAAACCAAAGGCATCGATCCGCAGATCGAACGTCGTAACGATTCCGCCTTGCAGCACATCGTTGCCGGACAACTGGACTTTTCTCCCGACAAAGATGGCATCGATGGCATCGTCATCGGC
>Ga0136846_1240002_pt1 | contig 10438 bp, 8 predicted proteins | sample HopSoiMetagenom2_FD_96841 | JGI IMG/M metagenome (GOLD analysis project Ga0136846, IMG submission 96841) | Grasslands soil microbial communities from Hopland, California, USA - 2 Assembly 2016 (version 4) | ecosystem: Environmental > Terrestrial > Soil > Grasslands | place: USA: Hopland... | reverse complement strand
CGGCGGTAGTCGACCAGGATCGGCGGCGACACTTCGTCCCAGTCCCAGGAATCGTTGGGGTGATACTGGAAGTGGCCTTTGATGGCCCCCGTCGCTACGTCGATTGCGATCGCCGACGTGACATGAAGGTTGTCGCCTGGGCGCTGATCGCCGATCCACGGGCCGCCGTTGCCGGTCCCCCAATACGCGATGTTGGTGTCGGGATCGTAGTTGCCGGTGACCCAGATCGGCGCGCCACCCGTCTTCCATTGATCGCCGCTCCAGGTCTCGCTGCCGGGCTCACCGGGCGCGGGAATCGTGTAGGTCCGCCACAACTGCTTGCCCGTGTCGAGATCGAGGGCCGCGACGAAACCGCGAATGCCGAACTCACCGCCCGACGTGCCGACCATCAGCTTGCCGCCGGCAATCAGCGGAGCCAGCGAGATGTAGTAGGCCGACTTATTGTCGGCCACCGTCGTCGTCCACACTTCCCGCCCCGTCTTTGCATCGAGGGCGACGACGATGGCTTCGCCGCCTGCGAAATACACCTTGTCGCCGAAGATTGCGACGCCTCGGCTGGTGTCATGGAGCACGAGCGCGCCGGGGACCCGCGGACGGCGGTATCGCCAGAGCAGGTTCCCACTCGATGCGTCGATGGCAATCACCTGGTTGTTCGGCGTCGTGACGAACATCACGCCGTTGTTCACGATCGGCGCCGACTCGTGGACGCGGGCTTCGCCGGTCGAGAAGACCCACACAGGCTTGAGCTTCCTGACATTCGCCGCCGTGATCTGCTCGAGCGGGCTGTAGCCCCAGCCATCGTACGTGCGCCGGACCATCAGCCAGTTGCTGTCTTCGGGTTTCGCGAGGCGCTCGGCGGTCACCGGCTGGTAGCTACGGAGGACCGCGGGGACGGGCGGGACGACCGATTCAGACGGCAGCTGCGCGCTTGCGACGGCTGCGAGCGCGCACAGTGCGATCAGGCTGAATATCCACCTCGCCGTCATTCACTCCTCGACGCAGGCGTGAAGGCCTGCACTACGCCTGGTGATTGTTGTCGTGCAGACCGTCAGGTCCGCCGTAGGCACGCGTCAATTGTCCGGAAGTCCGAACGCCACGAGCGACGTGCCCGATCCGATCACGACATGCTGTTTCCCGTCGAGCATATATGTCATCGCGGCAGCACCCCAGATCGGCGACCCGGTGGGGTAGAACCAGAGGTTCTTGCCTGTCCGGGCGTTGAACGCCATGAAGTTCCCTTCGTTGTCGCCCGCAAACACCACGCCCGACGCCGTCGACATGACTCCAGCCATCGTCGGCGTCTGGTATTTGAATTCCCACTTCCGTTCGACCGTCGCGGGATCGATGGCACGCAGGACACCGTAGCTCCGATCGACGTCGCGCTGCACGGTGCCTCCCATGAAGCCCCTTCCCGGCTGCAGTTCCTCTTTCGCCGGAAAGTATGTCGCGCAGGTTTCGCGCACCGTGACGAAAAAGAGCCGGAGCGCCGGATCGTAAGACGGCGGCATGTGGTTCGTGCTGCCCCATTGATCGGGGATGCAGCCTTTGCTGCCGTCGTTGACGACGATCGGGTGACCGTCGGTGTCGAGTTCACGCGCCCACGTCGTGTCGCTGAACGGCTTGCCGACGATCAGCTTGCCCGTCGCGCGATCGAGGACATAGAAGAACCCGTTGCGATTGGCCACCATCACGACCTTGCGCAGCTGGCCGCCGATCGGGACGTCCGCAATAACCGGCACGTGGTTCGAGTCCCAGTCGTGCAGATCGTGAGGCGTGAACTGGAAATACCATTTCAACTTGCCGGTGTCGGCATCGAGGGCGATGAGCGAGGCCGTGTAGAGATTTGTTCCCTTGCGATCCTCCCCGTAGTAGTCGGGATTGGGATTGCCGGTGCCGTAATACAGCAGGTTCAGTTCAGGGTCGTAGCTGCCGGTGACCCACGCGCCGCCGCCGCCGCGCGCGATGGCGTCCGTCTTCGGCCACGTCTCGCTGCCCGGCTCGTCCGCCGCGGGCACCGTGTAGAAGCGCCAGGCGAGCTTGCCTGTTGCGGCGTCGTACGCATCGATGAATCCGCGCGTCGGCCAGTCGCTTCCGGAAATCCCCATGACGACTTTATCTTTCACGACCAGCGGCGCCGCCGTGGCGGCATATCCCAGCTTGTAGTCGGCCATGACGGCATCCCACACGACCGACCCGGTTCTCGTATCGAGCGCGAGCAGGTGCGCGTCGGCGGTGGGCATGAACAGCCGATCCCCGAGCAGGCCGAAGCCGCGGTTCACCGGCGAAGTGGCGCCGTATGTCAGATCGGCCGGCAGCTGACGGTGGTAATTCCAGAACGGCCGGCCCGTGCGCGCGTCGAGCGCCCACGCGTTGTTGAACGGGCCCGGCACGTAGAGCACGTCGTTGACGGCCAGCGGCGTGCCTTCGAAGCCGCGGCGTGGAACGATACCCGTCTGAAACGTCCACTTCGCGGTCAGGCGATGGGCGTTGGCCGGCGTGATTTGCGTCAGCGGGCTGTGGCGCTGTCCCGTGTAGTCGCCGGAATAGGTAATCCAGCGCGTCGGGTTCCTGTAACCTTGCAGCAGATCCTGCCACGTGACGCCAGGGGTCGCGGCCTCCTGCGCGAGAATGAGTCCGGAACTCAGGACGGCGCCGGCGATCGCAATCGTTCGAATCAACTGTTTCATGTCCCTATCTTCTTCCCAGGAACGCGAGCACGTCTGCCAGGTCGGTGTCCTTGAGGCGATCCGGCCCGAACGGCGGCATCAACGAGGTCGTCTCGCTCACCACGTCGCGCACGTTGTTTTTCAGGAATCCGCGGAGATGCCCGGTGTCGTCCATCATCTGGATAGAGAAGGCGTCCTCGCTTTTCCGGACTCCGCGAATTCGCTGCCCGTCGCGGGTGACGACCGTGACGGTCCTGTACCCGTCGGGAATCGACGCGTTCGGCTCGCGAATGGCGCGGACCAGCTGGTCGCGCGACTGGTTTTGCGTGATGTGCGAGAGATCCGGGCCGAGCGGGCCGCCGCGGCCGTTCACGATGTGACAGCTTGCGCACGACGTCCCGAAAATCCGCTCGCCGTTGTCGGCGTTGCCGCCCGCGGATTCGGCCGTCCCTCCGCCATTCAGGCTTCGGATGTAGCTCACCAGGGCCCAGATCTCGCTGTCGGGCGCGGTGGAGGAGGGCATGATGGTGTTCGGGACGCCCCGGCGGATCGTTTGAAACACGCGCTCGTCGCTGGCGCCTGACGCGAAAATCCTCGTCAGGTCATGACCGGCGACGCCCTTCGCGTCCGTGCCGTGGCATTCTGCGCAACGCTCGCGGAAGAGCGAACCTCCGGCCTGCATCGCGCCCGCATCGCCCGGGGCCCGCCGCTCCTGTCCCAGTGCGATCGAAGACACGGCCGCGGCCAGCACACCGGCGGCAAGCGTCGTTTGTGTCAGCCTCACGATGCACTCATTCCGGGCCCCTCAGTACAGACGGTTCGCATTGCCCTCTGCGATGTCGCGTTCGTAATCCTGGAGCGTCATGTCGGCCGGCCGGATCTGGTCGAACAACATGCACGCCATCGACGGCAGCGCATTCGCCGCCGGCCAGTGCCGCGGATCCCACAAATGCGATCTTAAAAAGGCCTTCGAGCAGTGAAGGTAGACCTCTTCCACTTCCACTCCGATGCCCAGTTGCGGCGTTTTACCCTGGAAGGTGCACCTTTCGAGCAGCGGCTGGTCGCGCATCACGCACGCGCGGCCATTGACACGCAGCGTTTCATCCCGTCCCGGGATGAGGAAGATGAGGCCGATATGCGGGTTCGCCAGCAGATTGCGCATGCCGTCGAACCGCTTGTTGCCGGGACGATCGGGAACGACGAGGCGATGGTCGTCCACGACGAGCACGAAGCCGGGTGCGTCGCCCTTGGGCGACACGTCACAGCGCCCGTCGAGGCCGGAAGTGGAGATCAGGACCAACGATGACAGCGCGATAAAGGCGCGGTCGTGGGCGTCCAGGCTGGCGTGCTCCTTCGCGAGCGAGCGCGCGCCGGGGGTGCCGACGAGTTCGCGCAGTTCGCCTTCGCTCCGGACGACGTGTTCGAACGGATCCATAGTCGAGCCTTCGGTCAGCAGGGAACGGTGGCGAGGATGATACTCAATTCCGAGGGTCTATTCCGGATTCGCGACGAATCGGTAGCCGACGCCGCGGACGGTCTGAAGGTGCCGCGGGTTCGAAGGTTTATCCTCGAGGTATCGACGCAGCCGGACAATGAAGTTGTCGATGGCACGCGTGTCGGTGTCTTCGCGCACGCCCCAGACTTTCTCGAGAATGGTCTTGCGCGACACAGGGCGTCCTTCGTGCTCCACGAGGTAGCGGAGCAGAGACGCCTCCATCAGCGTCAGGGGCATTGTCTTGTCGCCCATCTTGACTTCGAGCAGCTCGAAATCGATCGTTCGTTCGCGGAACGTGAAACGGCTGGATACGGCCGGGACCTGTTCCCGGTTCTCGCCCAGCCGGAACCATTCGCGGCGGCGCAGCAAGCCCTGGACGCGCGCGATGAGAATCGGCAGTTCGAAAGGCTTGGGCAGGTAATCGTCCGCACCCGACTGAAATCCCTGCAGCACATCCTCGGGGCGGTCCCGCGCGGTCAGCATCAGCACCGGAACGAACTGCCCGGCGCGTCTGAGATCGGCCACCACCCGGAAGCCCGTGATGCCCGGCAGCATCACGTCGAGGATGACGAGCTCGAAGTGAGCGGGGTTCTCCGTGAGCTGCGCGAGCGCCGCTTCTCCCGAGTCCACCACCTCGACGTCATGGTGTTCGGCAGTCAGATTGAAGCGCAGTCCTTCCGCGAGATGCTGTTCGTCCTCGACCAGGAGAATGCGGCTCATTGGGGAGGCTGCGACAGGAGGGGGAGTTGGACGGTGAACGTGCTGCCGCGTCCCGGTCCGTCGCTCTCGGCGAACACCTTGCCGCCGTAGCGCATCGTCAGGGACTGGACAATGAATAACCCGAGGCCGGTCCCCTTGACTCGAATCGCGACGGCACCTGGAATGCGATAGAACCGCTTGAAAATGCGTTTGAGCTCGCCGGCCGAGATGCCTACGCCGTGGTCGCGCACGCGCAGCGTCGCCTGTGTGCGTTCGGGCTGTTCGAGCTCGACGGTCACCTGCACCTGCGCCCCCGAGTACTTGACAGCGTTATCCACCAGGTTCGACACCACGGCTTTCAGCTCGTCCTCGTCCGCCAGGACGTGCGGTGTCGATCCCGGCATGAGCGTTTCCCGATAGGTGAGGGCGTGATCAGGGAGATGGTGACGCGTTCGGGCAAGCGCCACGCAATCCTGTACGACTGCTGCGAGATCCACCGGCGTGCGGCTCGTGTGACGGATCTTCGCGCCCATGCGCCCGGCACGGAGCACCTGCTCGATCGTGCCCTGCAGCCGCTCGGTGTCCTCGACCATCACCTGGTAGAACTCCTGCCGCTTCGCATCGTCTATCGGACGGCTTTGCAGCGTCTGTAAATAGAGGCGCATCGACGCGACGGGGGTCTTCAGCTCGTGCGTTACCGCGTGGATGAACGCGTCGTGCTGTTCGTTTCGCCGGATCTCGCGAACAAGGAAGATGGTGTTGAGGACGACGCCGGTGATGATGAGCGGAAAGACGAGGACGCCGAGGATCAGCAGGGCGGCTTCGCGCCAGTTGACGATGACCCAGCTGATGTTGAGGAACAGCGCCGCAGCGGTGAGGCAGACGCCAAAGACGATGAAAAACGCGATCGACCGCCGACGGCTGCCTGACGTCATACGCCAAGCATAAAACGATCGGGGCTGTTAGGCGGCGATCTCTTCTTCGGGCGACTGGGTCACCTTCGCGACCCGGACGTCCCACACGATGCCGATCGCGCTGAGCAGTTTCAGTTCAATCCAGGTGGGATCGAGTTCATACCACGCCAGGCCGTGCCGCGCCGAGACAGGATGCGCATGGTGGTTGTTGTGCCAGCCCTCGCCGAAAGTCAGTGCCGCGACCCACCACGAGTTCTTCGAGTCGTCCTTTGTCGCGAACCGCCGGCGTCCCCACATGTGCGTAGCCGAGTTGACGAGCCACGTGGCGTGCAGGCCCACGACGACCCGGAGGAAGATCGCCCAGTTGACCAGCGGCCATCCGCCGACGGCGAGCAGTGCCAGTCCGAGCACGGTCAACGGTACCCAGTGATACGTCGTGAGCCACTGATAGAACGGGTCGCGGCCAAGATCGGGTGCGTAACGCGACATGATGGCCGTGTCGTTGTGCTGTGCCTCACCGAAGATGACCCAGCCGAGGTGCGACCAGAATCCGCTCACGCGCGGTGTATGCGGGTCGGCCGGCTGGTCTGAGTGCTGATGGTGCTGGCGATGGACAGCGACCCAGAAGATCGGTCCGCCTTCCAGTGTCAGCGTCCCGCAAAGCGCCAGGAAGTATTCGAACAGTCTGGGCGTCTTGAAGCCTCGATGGGTATGCAGCCGGTGGTAGCCCATGCTGATGCCCAATCCGACCGCGACCCAGTAAAGGAAGGCGGCGACGATCAGATTGGTCCAGCTGAACTGAAAGAGCGCGGTGACGGCCAGCACATGAAACACGACCAGCACCAGGCAGGTCAGCCAGTTGAATTTCGAGTACCGGGACGTGCCCGGATGGGCGGCGAGGCTGCTCAATGGACGCTCCGTATGAGTAAGGGCAGTACTTAGGTACGGTACCAATCTCTGGCGTCCTCGACTGTAAGAGTTCTGTAAGACTTGAGTTTGCGGCCCTTTGCAAGGATGTGCCGGGATGACACCTAGGAAGGCCTCCTGCCTCTTCCGGTGGAACAACCTTGTTCGACGGAAGGGAATCCAGTACTCTCAGTGTATGGGTTCCCATATATCTGACCCCTCGGGCGGACACTCCCGGCAGGTGCTCGATTCGATCCGCCGGATCGTGCAGCTGCTGCGCGAATCCTCGCACGACGCCGGAAAACACGGCCTGAGCGGCGCGCAGCTGTTCGTCTTGCAGACGCTTGCCGAGACGCCCGGACTTTCGCTGAACGAACTCGCCGAACGCACCCGCACGCATCAAAGCTCGGTGTCGGTCGTCGTCGCACGGCTGGTCGAGCACGGATTGGTCGAGCGCGGGAAGGCGCCCCACGATGGGCGGCGCATGCAGCTGCGGCTGTCGCCCGAGGGCACCAACCGGATCCGCACCGCGCCGAGGACGGCGCAGGAACGGCTGGTGGCTGCCGTTGACGCGCTGCCGCAAGCCGCGCGGGCGCGGCTTGCCGCCGTCCTTGGCACCCTCGTCCACGAACTCGATCTCGGCGGCGAGCATCCGCACATGTTTTTTCACGAGTCCGCGCGTCGCGGGCAGAAAGCGCGGCACGCCGATGCATAAGCCTCGTCAGTCTTCCGTAGCCGCTCTCGATCACCTGGGCGATTTCACGACGTCATTTCGCGTGCTGCCCATCGCCGGCCTCGCCGTGGTCATCGGCGTGTTCGCGGCGTTCGTCGCCGCCGCGCTCCTTGCGCTGATCGCGTTCTTCACCAATCTGTTCTTCTTTCAGCGGCTGTCGACGGCGGCGGTCTCGCCGGTGGGGCATCATCTGGGCCCGTGGGTCATCGTAGTGCCGGTGGTCGGCGCTCTCATCATCGGATTGATGGCGCGGTACGGCTCCGAGCGGATCCGCGGCCACGGCATCCCCGAGGCAATCGAGGCAATCCTGATCAACGGCAGCCGCATCGAACCCAAGGTGGCGATGCTCAAGCCCCTGTCATCCGCGATTTCCATCGGGTCGGGCGGACCGTTCGGTGCCGAGGGGCCCATCATCATGACGGGGGGTGCCTTCGGGTCGCTCATCGCCCAGTTCTTTCACCTCACGAGCGCGGAGCGCAAGACGCTGCTCGTCGCCGGCGCCGCCGCCGGTATGTCGGCGACGTTTGCCGCCCCGGTTGCGGCGGTGATGCTCGCCGTCGAGCTGTTGCTCTTCGAATGGAAGCCACGCAGCATCATTCCTGTCGCGCTCGCCAGCGTCGTCGCCGCAGCGGTGCGGCGGCACATTCTCGGCTTCGGCCCGCTGTTCCCGGTTCCGATCCACGCCGCATACATCGGAGCGAATGGCCTGCTCGGGTGCGTGGTCGTCGGGCTGCTCGCGGGGGGACTCTCCGCACTCCTGACGGGTGCCGTGTACGCATCCGAGGATGCCTTTCAACATCTGCCGATTCACTGGATGTGGTGGCCGGCGATCGGCGGGCTGGTGATCGGGATCGGCGGCTTTTTCTTTCCACAGGCGCTCGGCGTGGGCTACGACGTCATCGGCGGTCTCCTGCAGGGTGACGTGCCGCTCAGAATCCTTGCCGGCGTGCTCATCGTGAAGTCCGCGATCTGGGCCATCTCCCTCGGATCGGGCACGTCCGGCGGCGTGCTCGCGCCGCTCCTGATGATGGGTGGAGCGCTCGGCGGCCTCGAGGCCCGGTTCCTGCCGGCTGAAGGCGCGGGATTCTGGCCCCTCATCAGCATGGGCGCTATCCTCGGCGGCACCATGCGGTCGCCGCTGACTGGCGTCATCTTCGCCTTCGAGCTGACGCACGATGTGAACTCGCTTCTGCCGCTGCTGCTGGCCGTCATCGTCGCCCACGGGTTCACGGTGCTGGCGCTCCGGCGATCGATCCTCACGGAAAAAGTCAGCCGGCGCGGATTTCACCTCAGCCGCGAATACGAGATCGACCCGCTCGAGGTGATCTTCGCGCGGGAAGTCGTGCGCGGGGGCGTGGTGGCGCTTCCGGTGGATGCGACGAGGCGGGAGGTTTCCTCGCTGCTCGCGTCAGCGCGTCACGAGAAGACGGGGCACTCGAACATCAGCCGCGATCCACATAAGCAGCGGCTGTTTCCGCTGGTCGACTCCAACCGGCGGCTCGCCGGCGTTGTGACGCGCAGCAGCCTGAGCGCGTGGCTCGACAGGGGAGGAGATGCGGCCGAGGATGCCCTGATGGATGTCGCCCATCGGCAGCCGGTCGTCGCATATGGCGACGAGCCGCTGCGGATCGTGGCGTTCCGGATGGCCGAAAAGGGCGTGACGCGACTGCCGGTCGTCGAACGCCGGGACGGAACGCTCGTCGGCATGGTGGCCCTCAGCGATTTGCTGACGGCCCGCTCGCGCATTCTCGAGGCCGAGCAGCGCCGCGAGCGTACGCTTGGGTCGGGACTCCGTTTGCGTGTATTCGGACGTCCCGATCCCCGGAAAGCCGCGCGCGTGTGACATTTGACAACAGGGGTGGCCTCCGATAACTTCAACTCCGGCAACGCCGTGCACGCTCTTCGCCGCCGCCTCATCGCCCTGGCCACGACGGTTCTGGCCTGTCAACTCGCGGCCCTGGCCGCGTCGCCTGTCCTGCTTCATCACGTGTCACCGCCGGCCGGCGGTACTGAACTGTTGTGCGACTGCAAAGTCGAGCCGGGTGCGGAATGCCCGATGCATGGTGGCAAGACGCACGGCGCACGCGGCAAGAGATCCGGCGCCGTTCATCTGAGCCCGGTCTGCGGCGATCTGGCCGCTGCGGTACTGACACTCCTCGTCAGCGGCAGCGGAATTCTCGTCACTCCGTCCCGCGTGATGCGGCCGGGCACTACGGCCGTCGACGTCGTGGCTCTTACCGATTCGATCTTCAACTCAGCCCGTCCCCCGACCTCGCCGCCTCCTCGTAGCTGAGCCCACGTGTCTTAGGAGCGTCCGCCGCCGGGTGGACGTTCGTGCGGCTGGCTGACGCCAGCCGCTATGCGTGTCGCTTTCGCCGGGAGGGAAGTTGTTCGCCAGGCTCGCCGCGTGCGTCGTCGTCATCCTGTTCGTGGTTGCGGCCCCGCCCGTTGCCCGGGCTCAGGAAACCGTCAACTTCGCCAGCGTCGTCGGCCGAGTGACCGATCCATCGGGCGCTGTCATCACCGGTGCGCAGGTCCAGGCCCGGCAGATCGAAACCAACGTGACCGCAACGACGGTCACCGACGGAGAAGGACGATTCCGTTTTCCGTATCTGCGCGTCGGCTCGTACGACATTATCGTGCGCCATGCGGGCTTCGCGGACGCAACGCGCCGGCTGACGCTCACGCTGGGCTCGGCGTTCGACTTACCGGTACCTCTGTCATTGACGACCGTCGAAACGACCGTTGATGTTGCCGCCCAGTCAACGGTTCTCGAAGCGGGACGCAGCCAGATCGCCGGCACCGTCTCGCAGGCCGAGATCGCAACACTGCCCATGAACGGCCGCAACTTCCTCGACGTCGCCCTTCTCGTACCGGGTGTGTCGACGCCCAATCTGGGCAGCACCCAATTGTTTTCCGAGACATCTGCCGTGCCGGGTTCAGGTCTTTCCGTCGGCAGCCAGCGGAACTTCTCCAACAACTTCATCGTGGACGGGCTCTCGGCTAATGACGATGCGGCGGGGTT
>Ga0136846_1238495_pt1 | contig 10438 bp, 8 predicted proteins | sample HopSoiMetagenom2_FD_96841 | JGI IMG/M metagenome (GOLD analysis project Ga0136846, IMG submission 96841) | Grasslands soil microbial communities from Hopland, California, USA - 2 Assembly 2016 (version 4) | ecosystem: Environmental > Terrestrial > Soil > Grasslands | place: USA: Hopland... | reverse complement strand
GTTCTAAACGCGGAAGGCAACACGGCCGTGCGCGCCATCGCAAGCGAACGGTCGGCCCGGCGTGGTCGCAGACCCTGGCATGTGTGCACGCTCCTTGCGCGAGAACCGGGAGATCTCCAGTCTGACCGTGGGCGCCAGCATCGGCTCACGGCCCGCATCGGGAAGAGGAGCCGAAGCCGATGATGCACGGGCTGGAGAAGTCAGACTTCGCCATAGTAGCTACGAAGCCTGCGAACAAAGCCGGGCGAACCGGCCGCGGAGTACGTGGAGCCAAGGGCGGGGGCCAAGGGGAACGCGGCACAACCACGCACGCGACGGACTCAGAGCCGAGATAGCGTGTCACAGAGGCTGAACTGTGTACGGCAGGGTGCACATCGACGCAGTGCGTTGATGAGTGGCCTGACCGTCACTACCCGCGGCAGGAGCCGTATGCCCGAATCGGGCACGTACAGATCTGTGCGGGGGGGCGCCCGCGATCAATGACCATCCTCGCCCGGCAGCGATCCATTGAGTTCCAGCAAACATGGATTGGAAAGTCACTCGCGTGTGAATCCAGTTCGCTCCAGTTTTGAACACACGCAACGTACCTCAAACCCCTTGGCCAGCTTCTGGTTACAGATGACGAGGTTGGCCAAGCCGAAAAGGCTGTACAGCTGCGCCTCGTTCTTGGCCAGCCCTTTGTAGCGAACCTCACGAGCACGCAAGTGCAAGCTAGCTTACGCGGCCAGCTTCATGCAACGTGCTCGGCCGCGCATGGTGCTGTTCATCGGCGACGTGTGCACAGCCATCGCCGATACCATTGCCATGCTCGGCGCCAATACCCAGCGCTTCATCCCTGCCCGATCTCGGCCTCGCCCACCCCCCGCAGCGGGGCAGCTTGAACGAAGGAACGTCACCATGATCAAGGTTTACGGCTTTTCGAGGGTCAACGCTGGCGCGCGCGGCCACACCCGCGACCTGCGCGTGCTGTGGGCGCTCGAAGAAATGCAACTGTCGTTCGAGCTGGCCGGCATGGACCATCCTGCACACGACCTGAACACCGAATCCTATCGCCGGCTCAGCCCCTTTGAACAGATCCCGTCGATCGACGATGACGGGTTGGCGCTGTCCGAATCCGCCGCCATCCTCATCTACCTGGCGAAGAAGTCCGGCCGCCTGATCCCCGGCGACCGGGATGGCGAGGCGCAGGTGATGCGCTGGTGCTTCGCCGCAATGAACTCGGTCGAGATGCCGCTGCTCGCCCTGATGGTGCACGACTGGACGGCCGATGGCAGCTGCGGCAAGCCACGTGAGTTCCTGGTCGGTTGGGCGAATCGGGTGCTGACAAACCTGGAGCGCTGGTTCGCTGGCCGCGACTTCGTCGCGACAAACGAATTCACCGTCGCCGACATCCTGATGGCGCATGTGCTTTCGGCGGGCATCAAGGATGAGGGATTGATCGCGCCGTATCCGGGAGTCGCGTCGTATCGCGATCGATGCCTGGCTCGGCCCGCGTGGAAGCGGACCATCGAGGCGTACTGTGCGCGGGTCGAGGCGGGATAGATCGTCCTCGCGTCCAAGACGTGTCCAAGCTACCTTCGCCGCAAAGCCTTCGGGCTTGCTGTACCGACCGCGGTTTAGGTCAGCTGGCTCCCGCGGCTTCGAAGAGTACATAAAGCACCTCGTAACAGCATCCTGAAGTAGACAAACTGGCGAACGTTCCAACCATAAAGTTGGTCTTGGCAAAAAGCGGCGTAGGGCAACAGTGTGCTTTCGTCGCGTTTCGCATGCCTTCGCCGACGAGGTTTCGGACCCCCCCTGAATTGCTCCCCAGGCGCACCGCCTGAGGAGGGCCGACGTCCTATTGCCGCCGCGCCGGCGGCTCGACGCAGCTGCCCGGCCGCTGCTTGCGGAGCAGCAGGTTCTTGACTTCCCATTGGCCGCCAGCGTCCAGCGGCGTCAGGTAGTGCACATCGCCACCGCTCTGTACGGCGATCGGCACGCCGCCCTCGAACAGAACGCGGTTGCTGACCAGCCGCGGGACCTTCTCGCCCGGTGTCAGGATGCCGGCGAGGTTGAGCGGATCGAGTGCCGAGACCGACACTCGCTCGGAGCCCGGAATCTTCGCGGTCTTGCGCAGCGCCGCTACGGCCTCCGGCAGCGCGAACTGTTCGCCCGCGAAGCCACTGACGAAGCGACCGCCGCGCACCTCGCCACGCGCCTCCAGGCGCCGGTAAACGTAATACAGATCGCGCCACGGCGGCAGGCCGTCTTCGCGCTCGAGCAGCTTGCGGAACACCACGCCCCAGCGCCGCAGCAGCACGCGCGCGATGTGCTCGACGTGCGGCGCCGCGAGCGCGCCGGGTACATCGATCGCAGGGCGCGCGCGGCGTGTCAGCGCCCAGCGGCCGGCATCGTCGATCGGGTCGTGGCCGGGTCGCCGGCGCTGTAGCCGCCTGCGCTTGTCGGCCGGCATCACCAGCGCGCGCAGTCCAGCAAACGAATCGCAGCTGACCAGGCCGTGCGCGACCAGCTCGGCCAGCGCCTGCTCGACTTCGATGCCAAGCAGATGGGCGTCGTGCTGCAGGTCGGCAAAGAAGCTCGCGCCGTGCGTGCGCAGCGCGGCCAGCACCTGAAGCGCCTTGTGCGACAGCAGCGCATCGTCGACCGTGGCGGCGCCGAGCTGCTGCCAATGCGCCAACGCGTCGCGCTCGCACAGCAGCACCGGCGTGCCGCGGATCGGGCCGGTGCGGCGCCTGGCTTCGTCGCCGGTCTCGCTGAGCCGCCACCAGACCATGCGACCGGCCGCGCAGAGCTTGTCCAACATATCGGGCGTGTAGTCGCGCACTCGGGCTGCGAGCAGGTCTTCTTCCCACGACAGCGCTGGTGCGGCATGGCCTTCAAGCTGGCGCAGCACGGCAGCCAAGCCTTCTTCGCCTTCGCGGCGCTCGTCGCCGTCGGTAGCGCCCGAGCCGATCGCGAGCTGATGCCAGCGGAACAGGAAGCGCATGAACTGCGCCGGCGGCACTGGCTGGATCTCGGCGCGCAACCGCTCGCGCGTGTAGCGGTGCATGCGCGCGATCAGGCGCCGGTCGCACCACTCGTCGACTCCCACGGCGGTGAACGCGCCGCGCATCGCCGCGCCCTCGGCTTCGAGCCGCAATAGCGCGGGTAGCAGCGCGTCGGCGCTCATGCTGAGCGGCGCTGCCAGTGCCGCCGCGCTCGTCGGCCCGACCAGATCGAGGCGGCCACGCACAATCTCGCGCAGCGCGTCGTCGGGTGCGGGCTGGTACGGGACGACGGCCGAGATCGATGGTATGAACGCAGCCTCGGGGAACACTGCCTGAACCTCGTGCAGACGTTCCGCGGCGACGTGCACGGTATCGCCCGATGCCATCGACAGCCGGGTCGCGCGGCGGTGCGATTCGAGGGCGGCGATGAAGTCAGGATAGGGCGCTTCGGCGCTTGTCAGAAACCCATGCACGACGAGCGCATCGTGCAACTCGTCGGCATTGCCGATCTCGGGCTTGGCTTCGTCGCACACGCGAGCAATCGCCTGCGGATCGAGCCGGCCCAGGTCGGCCGCGGTCTGCACGTCCATCAGCGGCTGAACACTAACGGCCTTGGTACGCCGTTCCTCGGCGGCACCGTCGTCGAGGAACGCATACGGCCGGGCATTCAGGATCGCCAGCGACAGCGGCGACGGCGAGGTCAGCTCGCAGGTGGTGATCTGCACCTCGCCGACCTCGATGCGCGTCAGCAGGCGCACGAAGCCGTCCGCGTCCATCGTGTCGTGCAGACAGTCGTGCAAGGTCTGCGCAACCAGCGGGTGATCGGGGATCTCGCGCTCGCCGATGAGGTTCTCGGCGCAGGCGAGTTGGTCTGGGAACACGACGGTCAAAAGATCCTGTGCGTCGGAGCGCTGGAACTGCGGCGGCGTCTTCTTGCCGCCGTTCATGCGCCGCACCGCCAGCGCCGCGGTGGCATTCCAGCGCCAGCGCGTGCCGAACATCGGCGCCTCCAGCAGCGCCTGCACCAGCAGGTCGCGCGCGGTCCCGGACTTGAGGTAGCCCTTGACCTCGTCGAGCGCAAAGCTGTGCGTCGGCCCGAGCGACAGCACGATGCTGTCTTCAAGTGCGCTGGCCTGCAGCTCGAAGTTGAAGGTACGACAGAAGCGCTTGCGCAAGGCCAGGCCCCAGGCCTTGTTGACGCGCGAGCCGAACGGCGAATGGATCACCAAGTGGGTGTCGCCGACCTCGTCGAAAAAGCGCTCGAAGACGATGCGCCGCTCGCTCGGCAGCACACCGAGCGCGGCCTTGGCGGCGCCGAGGTAGAGCGCGAGCTGCTGCGCTGCGGCGACGGGCATGCCCAGGCCGTCGCGAAGCCAGCGTGCGCAGGCCTCTGCGCCATCGTCGAGCACGGCTTCGGCCGCCTCGCTCAGGCGCGACACTGCGTGGCAGAGTTCATCGCTGCGGCCCAGCGCCTCGCCGAACCAGAATGGCATAGACGGCGGCTGGCCGCGCGCGTCTTCGACCAGCACCTTGCCGGTCTCGACCTTGGCGATGCGGTACGACGCGTTGCCGAGCTGGAAGATGTCGCCGGGGATGCTTTCGAAGGCGAAGTCTTCGTTGAGCGAGCCGACGCGATGGCCTTCTGGCAGCAGCACCACGTCGTAGTCGAACTGGTCGGGGATCACGCCGGCGTTCGTCACCGCGCTGAGCTTGGCGCCGCGGCGCGCGCGCATCACGCGGTTGACCGCGTCGTAGTGCAGATAGGCGCCGCGCCGGCCACGCCGCGTGCTGTAGCCGTCGGCCAGCATCTGCACGACCTGCTCGAACTCCTGCAGCGCGAGCTGCTCGTACGGGCCTGCGCGGCAGCACAGCGTGTACAGCGCATCAAGTTCCCATTCGCGACACGCCGTTTCGGCGACGATCTGCTGAGCCAACACGTCGAGTGGCTTCGGCGGCACGCGAATGCGGTCGAGCTCGCCGCGCTGCACTGCATCGAGCAGCGCGGCGCACTCGAGCAGATCGTCGAGCGACAGCGGGAACAGCCGCCCTTTCGGGGTCGCGCCGATCGCATGGCCAGCACGCCCCACGCGCTGCAGCAATGCGTTGATCGCGCGCGGCGAGCCAAGCTGACAGACGAGGTCAATGTCACCGATGTCGATTCCGAGCTCAAGCGAACTGGTGGCCACCAACGCCTTGAGTTCGCCGGCCTTCAGGCGCTGCTCGGCATGGAGGCGGTGTTCGCGGGCGAGGCTGCCGTGGTGTGCGGTGACGTGCTCCTCGCCCAGGCGCTCGGCCAAATGGCGCGCGCAACGCTCGGCGATGCGGCGCTGGTTGACGAAGATCAGCGTCGTACGGTGTGCGCGGATCAACTCGGCGAGCCGGTCGTACATCTCGCCCCACACCTCGTTGGCCATCACCGCGGTCAATGGCGAGCGCGGCACTTCGATGGCGAGGTCGCGCTCGCGCACATGGCCGGCGTCGATGATTGCCACGTCGCTGTCGATGGCGTTGCGTGACGCCGCGCCATGCCGCCCGACGAGAAAGCGCGCCATCGTGTCTAGCGGCTTGACGGTGGCCGACAGGCCAATGCGCACCGGCTGGCGTTCGCACAGCGCCTCGAGCCGCTCCAGCGAGAGCATCAGGTGCGCGCCGCGCTTGCTGCCTGCTACCGAATGTAGCTCGTCAACGATCACGCTCTTCACGGACTTGAGCATGCGGCGCCCGGAGTCCGACGTGAGCAGGATGTACAGCGACTCCGGCGTCGTTACCAGGATGTGCGGTGGCGTGCGGCGCATGCGCTCACGCTCTGCGGCGGGCGTGTCGCCGGTGCGAACCGCGGCGCGGATGCCCGGGTCGGGCAGCCCCATTTCCAGCAGGCCGGCGCGGATGCCGGCGAGCGGTTCTTGCAGGTTCTTGCGGATGTCGTTGGACAACGCCTTGAGCGGCGACACGTAAAGCACGTGAACCTCGTCCGCTAGCCCCTGTGCGAGCCCTTCGAGCACCAGTTCGTTGATCGCGGCCAGGAAGGCTGCGAGCGTCTTGCCAGAACCGGTAGGCGCGGCGATCAGAGCATGGCGACGCTGCGACGTGACGGCCCAGGCGCGGGTTTGCACCTCGGTCGCCTGGCCAAAGCGGGTGTGCAGCCAACCGGACACGGCGGGATGAAACATTGCGCCGGCCGGCGTCACAGCCGCCGCGGAATCGTGGTCGAGATCGGACTGCATCGGTGCCCATTCTGATGGCAGTGCCGCTTGGAGGCCGAGGCAAGGTCTTCGCTGCTGGGTGCAAATCTCAGCGGTTGGCACAGCCTGCGCGGATGCATCGGCGAGCATCGAGATCGAAAGGAAATCACGGGATGCGAATTCCTCCTTCGGCACGCCCCGAGGAGGCCTGCCAACTGTCCCCAGTGGCAGGCCTTCGTCGCTTGCTCGCGGCTCGCCCAGTCGGACGATGCCGACGATGCGGACGGTCGTCGACGTTTACTTGCTGATGGCCAGCAGTTCCACATCGAACTGCAGCGTCGCGTTTGGTGGAATCACACCGCCAGCGCCGCGTTCACCGTAGGCGATGGATGCCGGACAGGTGAGTTTGGCTTTTCCGCCCACCTTCATCTTCTGCACGCCCTCGGTCCAGCATTTGATGACGCCGTTCAGCGGAAATTCTGCCGGTTGGTTGTTCTTGTATGAGCTGTCGAACTCACGCCCGTCGGGGAAAGTTCCTCGGTAATGCACCTTGACCTTGTCGGTGGCCGCGGGGCTCGGACCTTCACCTTCCTTCAGCGAGCGGTACACAAGGCCGGTGGATGTAACGACGGCGCCGGGTTCCTTCGCGGCAATTGCGATGGCGGGATCGGATTGCGCCCAAGCCGACTGAATTGAAGCGAGGGCGAGGGCGGCGATGCAAAACGTGAATTTCATCGTGGCTTGCTTGGAGTTGGCTGAGCCGCCATCATCGCCGCCATCGCGGGTGATGCAATCGGTGCAATGCGGCAAACGTGGGGCATTGCCGACAGTGGGGCAAATGTTGCACGGTGGATACCCCCAAGGAAAACTCCCTTTTCCTCTTGGCGGGTGAGCAAGTCCTCCTCCCGCTGAACCGCGTATGGAAGCATCCGCCTTTCATAGTGAAGCGATTCATATGAGCGCCGATCGACGACGTGGTGCAAATAGTCCATGGCGGCGACCGTCTCAGCACTCTCAATGCCGGAGGCTTTCAGCACATGGCCATTCGATTGCAACGAATACGCGGTTTCATTCGCCGGGCTTCGGCACTGGCTCATGTTCGCCATCGTTGGGTTCGGCCGGAACGACCGGCTCGAATTCGGCTTCGACGGGCAGACTGTTCGGATCCGAGTCGTCGGGATGGGGCTGACCGGGGAGAGTTGCCATGGTTGCTTCCTTGCACGTGTCATGGCAACCCTAGGCGCTTCGGATCATTACTGCAAATGCAAGGTCAAAGACCTTGTTCTTCGCCCCCGGGAACGTTGCTTCGAACTCTCAGCCCGAAGTCTTTCGCTTACTTGATGAAATGGTGAAGAGGTTTGCACTTGGCCTACGCCAACGCCCTTGCGTGATGCGCAATGTGATCGGCCATCAAGCTCGCGATGAAGTAATAGCTGTGGTCGTAGCCCGCGTGCCGCCGCAGCGTCAAAGGCTGCTCCGCCTCGCGGCAAGCCGCCTCGAACAAATGTGGATTCAGCTGCTCGTCGAGGAACTTGTCTGCCAGCCCTTGATCGACGAGCAGCCCGGGCAAGCGAGCTCCAAGCTTCACCAACGCCGTTGCATCGTGCTCCGCCCACGTCGATGTGTCGTCGCCGAGATACCCCGTAAACGCCTTGCGTCCCCAAGAGCATTGCATCGGTGCACAGATCGGAGCCAACGCCGAAACACTTCGAAAGAGCGCTGGATGCCGCAGTCCCAGCGTCAAGGCCCCATGCCCGCCCATCGAATGCCCGAAGATGCCGATGCGATCAGGCACGGCCGGGAAGTTCCGCAGGACCGATTCGCGCAGTTCCTGAGTCACATAGCTTTCCATGAGGAAGCATCGCGACCAAGGCGCTTGCGTCGCATCCAGATAAAACCCTGCGCCTTCGCCGAAGTCCCAAGCCTGCGTGGCACCGGCGATGCCTGTGTTGCGTGGACTCGTGTCTGGCGACACCAGCATCAAGCCATGCTCCGCCGCATGCCGCTGCGCGCCTGCCTTGGTTGCGAAGGTCTCTTCGGTGCAGGTCAGTCCCGCCAGAAAAAACAGCAACGGTACTCGCCCATGCGCTGCCTGCGGAGGTCGGTACACACCGAAGCGCATCGGCAACCCGATGACATCTGACGTGTGCTCATGAAAACTTTGCACGCCCCCGAAGCAAGCGTGTTCTGCCAAAGTCCGGATTTCGCTCATCGCGCAGCGTTCAGTACACCACCACTGACCGAATCGACTCGCCGCGCTTCATTAGATCGAAACCTTCATTGATCTGCGACAGGGAGAGGCGATGGGTGATCAGGTCATCGATGTTGAGCTTGCCGTCCATGTACCAATCAACGATCTTTGGCACGTCGGTGCGGCCTCGCGCGCCGCCGAATGCAGAGCCGAGCCAGCGACGCCCCGTCACCAACTGGAAGGGACGCGTGCTGATCTCGGCACCTGCCTCCGCCACGCCGATGATGATGCTCTGGCCCCACCCTTTGTGGCAGCACTCCAGCGCCTGACGCATTGTGTTTGTGCTGCCTATGCATTCGAAGCTGAAGTCTGCACCGCCCTCGGTGAGTTGCACGATGGTATCGACGACGTTGTCGACATCCTTGGGGTTGATGAAATGCGTCATGCCGAACTGTCGCCCGATGGCCTCGCGAGCAGGGTTCAGGTCGACGCCAATGATCTTGTCCGCGCCGACCATTTTCGCGCCTTGAATCACGTTGAGCCCGATGCCTCCAAGCCCGAACACCACCACGTTCGCGCCAGCCTCCACCTTCGCGGTGAAGATGACCGCGCCCACGCCCGTCGTCACTCCGCAGCCGATATAGCAAGCCTTGTCGAAGGGCGCGTCGCTGCGGATTTTCGCGAGCGCGATCTCGGGAACGACGATGTAGTTGCTGAAGGTCGAGGTGCCCATGTAGTGCAGCAAGGGCTTGCCGTCGAGAGAAAAGCGGCTCGACCCGTCGGGCATCAAGCCGCGTCCTTGCGTGCCGCGGATCTTCTGGCAGAGGTTGGTCTTGCGAGACAGGCAGAACTTGCACTGCCGGCATTCGGGCGTGTAGAGCGGAATCACATGGTCGTCGCGCGACAGCGTCGTGACCCCCGGTCCCACATCGACCACAACGCCCACGCCCTCGTGCCCGAGGATGGCGGGGAACAACCCCTCCGGGTCGGCGCCCGAGAGTGTGTAGTAGTCGGTGTGGCAGATGCCTGTGGCCTTCACCTCCACCAACACCTCGCCGGCGCGAGGCCCTTCGAGATCGACGGTTTCGATGGTCAGCGGCGAGCCCGCCTTCCAGGCGACAGCGGCTTTGGTTTTCATTTGGATTCCTCTCGCTCAGTGGGAATTGGGGGAGGGCACGATACCGGAACCGGCGAGCTTGCATCTGTAGCGTAAGGATTTGGCCCGAAGCAATTTCCCGTTTTGGGGGCGCTGGGCGAGCGCGCTGCGGCGTTGCTCCTCGCTTGTGGGGCTCGCCACACGGCGCTCGGAGCGCCTTGCATCGCATCCCGCCCAGCGCCCCCAAAACGGGAAATTGTTTCTGGCCAAATCCTAAGCCTAAGGTGTCGGAGCCATCGAATGGGCATGCCGACTGCCCGCATTTCACATACCCAGGCGCCCACGGGTGCCGCCCGCCGCAACAGCGGCATTAACCGGAGCATCGGAAATGGCAGAAGCAACCGCCCGTGTGTCGAAAACCATCGCAGCCACGCCTGCGATGATCTGGAAAGCCCTGATCACGCCGGCGTTGATCAAGCGCTATTTCTTTGGTTCCAACGTCGAAAGCGACTTCCGCGTCGGCAGCCCCATCTGGTGGCGCGGTGAGTTCAATGGAAAGAAATACGAAGACAAAGGCGAGGTGCTCGATATGCAAGCCGAGAAGCGCCTGAGCGTGTCGCACTGGAGCCCCTTGTCGGGCGGCGCCGATACACCGGAGAACTATCACGTTGTCACGTTCGAACTGAAGCCGCAGGGTTCGTCGACGGTGGTGACCTTGATACAGAGCAACCTGAAGGGCGGCGTGAAACCCAGCGACGCAGAGAAGCGGCAGGAGTTCGAGAAGAACTGGACGATGGTCCTGGACGGCTTGGACAAGGTGGTCGCCATGTAAGGATTTGGCCCGGAATAAGTTCCCGTTGTGGGGGCGCTGGGCGGGATGCGATGCAAGGCGCTCCGAGCGCCGTGTGGCGAGCCACACAAGTGAGGAGCAACGCCGCAGCGCTCCCGCCCAGTGCGCCTAAAGCGGGAAATTGTTTCG
>Ga0136846_1230291_pt1 | contig 10438 bp, 12 predicted proteins | sample HopSoiMetagenom2_FD_96841 | JGI IMG/M metagenome (GOLD analysis project Ga0136846, IMG submission 96841) | Grasslands soil microbial communities from Hopland, California, USA - 2 Assembly 2016 (version 4) | ecosystem: Environmental > Terrestrial > Soil > Grasslands | place: USA: Hopland... | reverse complement strand
GCCGCCTCGTCCGACATGAGAAATGCCACAGCCGCCGCGACTTCCGCGGGCTTGCCGATTCGGTTCATGGGCACGATTCTAAGCGCCTCGTCGAGCGGCAGGTCCGAGGTCATGTCGCTTTCGACGAGCCCGGGCGCCACGCAGTTCACCGTGATCGCGCGGCTCGCAAGCTCGACCGCGAGCGCCTTGGTCGCGCCGATGAGCCCGGCCTTGGCGGCGCTGTAATTCACCTGTCCGCGGTTGCCCATGATGCCCGACACGGAGGCGATGGTGACGATGCGCCCGCCTTGCTTCGCGCGGACCATCGGCATGATCAAGGGCTGAACCACGTTGTAGAAGCCGTCGAGAGTGGTGTCGATCACTTCGTCCCAGTCGGCTTCGGAGAGCGCAGCGAATGTATTGTCGCGCGTGACGCCAGCGTTGCACACGATGCCGTAATAGGCGCCGCGCCTCTCGAGGTCGAGCTCGAGCGCACGGCGCACCGCGGAGCGGTCGGCGACGTCGAACTGCAGGACCGCCGCGCCGATTTTCGCCGCCAGATCGTCCGCCTGTGCGCGGGTGGAGCGGCAGTGCACCGTGACGGCGAAACCCGATCCGGCGAGGCGCTCGGCGATGGCGCGGCCGATGCCACGGCTCGAGCCCGTGACGAGCACGCGTCTCATGGCGCCGCGTCCGATTTCAGGAACGCCTCGATGTCGGGGGGCTCGTAGACCTTCAGCGTGGCCGAAGCCAGCTCGGCACCCTGGTCTGCGATGGTGCAGTCGTAGGCGCCGAAGCCGCCCTCATCCCTGTACGAAAGCCGCGCCGAGACTCGCAGCTTCGCGCCGGGCGCAAAGGTGGTCACGCTCGATCGGTAGCGCCGACACCCCAGCAGCACGCCGGGCTTCGCGGGTTTTCCCTCGCGCCATCCGCGCAGGCCGACGTGCGCCGCGACCGCCTGCGCCATCAGCTCGATGCCGAGCCACGCCGGCATCCCGGGCTGGGGATCGAGGTACCCGGCGCCCGCCGGCACGGTGACCGCCGCTTCGACCGCGTCCTCGGCCGCGCCGACCAGCCGCTCGAGCCACAGCATGCGACCGCGGTGCGGAATCAGCGCCTCGATCGCCGGCAGAGCCGAGGGCAGCGGCTTCATCGCGCGTCCCCCACGATCAAGGATGCATTGCTGCCGCCGAAGGCGAACGAGTTACTCATGCAGACCCGGCCTTCGGCGCGGCGGAAGCGGGCTCCCGGCGGCGTCTGCATCAGCGCCGGCAGCGCCGGATCGGCTTCGCCGTCCCAGACGTGCGGCGGCAGCCGGCCGTCGCCGTGGAGCGCCAGCCAGCAGAACGCGACTTCGGTGGCGCCGGCCGCACCGAGGGTGTGGCCGGTGAGGGGCTTGGTGCCGCTGCACGGCACCCCGCGCGGAAACACGCGGTGCACGGCGTGCGCTTCCATGTGATCGTTCTTCGGCGTCGCCGTAGCGTGCAGGTTGAGGTAATCCACTGCCTCGGCGGCGAGCCCGGCCTCGGCGAGTGCGGCTCGCATCGCGGCCTCCGCGCCCCGCCCAGCAGGATCCGGCGCCGAGATGTGGTACGCATCGCTCGACTCGCCGCAGCCGAGGACCTCGACCGCGGCTGGCTCACCGCTGACGAGCAGGAGCGCGACCCCTTCGCCGAGGTTGATGCCACGGCGATTGCGACTCAGCGGATTGCACAGCTCGAGCGTGGTCGATTCGAGGGCAGCAAACCCGTTGACCGTGAGCCGGCATAGCGTGTCGGCTCCGCCGGTCAGCACCGCATCGCATAGGCCGGCGCGAATCAGTCTGCAGGCTGCCGCAATCGCCTTCACGCTCGAGGTGCAGGCGGTCGACACCATATAGGCCGGCCCGCTGACGCCCAGATGGTCGGCCAGGAACTGCGCGCCGCGGCCGATCTCCTGCTGCATGTATTGAAAGCCGTCCGGGTAAGCGCCGCTGTGCGCGAGCGCCGCCATGGCGCTCTCGCCGTCTGCGACCCCCGGAGTGCTCGTGCCGAGGACGACGCCGAAGCGCCCGGGCGGCACACGCTCGAGCACGGCCGCCACGGCGCCGCGGATTTCGCCAAGCGCGAGCAGCAGGAGACGGTTGTTGCGGCAATCGTATCTCGCATGCGCCGGTGGCAGCCGCGGCAGCTCGGCCCTCACCCGGCCGACGCGCGCGGCGCCGTCCGACAACCAGCCCTGCTCGACGCGCATACCCGCAGTGTCTCCCGCCATGAGTGCGCGCCGCACCGCCTCGCAGCCGCTGCCGAGGGCATTTGCGATCCCTACGGCATGCACGAAGCAGCGCTGCGCTCTCACTGCCGTGCCCCGGGGGGAAGGAGGCTGAGTGAGAGCGGCGCGCCGAGCACCGTCACCGCGATGCCGGCCAGCAGCGTCGCACCAAAACCGGCGAGCGCGGGCGTGCCGCTAAAGGCGAGCAGGCCGAAGGAAAGCATTGTGGTCGCGGCCGATAGTGCGACCGCGATGCCCGTGGTGCCGGCACGGGCGCGTCCCTCGATCAGGAAAATCGAATAGTTGACCCCCACGCCGAGCACCAGCAGAAGCGCCATCACGTTGAAGAGCGTCGCGGCCGAGCCGGCATAGCCGCCGAGTGCGAGCGCTGCCGCCATGCCGAGCACCGCGGGGAGGAGCACGGCCGCGCCGCCCCATAGCCCATAGCGCCACGAGAGGAGTCCCAGCACGAGCAGCAATGCAACGCCGAGGCCGTAGCTCAAGTTCCTGCGGTACTGCCCGAACAGGCGCGAGACGCTGGCGGCCTGGTCGACGAAGGTCACGCCGGGAATTTCGGCGCCAAGCGCCTCGAGTGCGCGGTTGTCGGCCGCGCCCGCCGGAACGACCACCGACGCGAAGCTCTCCCCCGTGCGGCCAAGCCACAGGTGCCGGAACGCAGCCGCCGTCGGCGAAGCGACCCAGACCTGCGGCGTGAGCAGCCGCCCCTCCGACTCGCGGTACGCGGCGGCGAGATTGCCCGCCGCAGCGCTTTTCAGGCCGATGTGGCGAAACTTCTCGGCAAGCCGCTGACCGTCGAGCTCGAGATTCTTGCGCAGGAGCTGCCGGTTCTCTTCCTGGCGCGCGGCCGACGGCACGAACGACGACACGGCGTGGTAATGCGCCAGCTCGCCTGTTTCCACGAGCGGCCGCAGCCTCGCGGTGAGCCGCTCTTCGGCCTGCAACGCGGCTTCCGCCGTGGCCGCCTCCACGACGAAGAACCGCGCGCCGAGCTCCACTCCGGTCAGCGAGCGAATGCGCGCCTCCTGCTCGAGCAGCGCCGCCGGGCGGCTGCTCAGCGCGCGCACATCGTCGTCCGCTCGAAGCTGCAGCCACCCCGGGACGCATAGCACCAGGAGGGTGAGCACAACCGCCGCCGCGGGCTTCGGACCGACGCGTGCGCTCCACCACTCGAGCAGGCGCGATGCCGGCCGGGAAATCCGCCCGATGTCGCCAGCGTAGGGCCTCTTCAGCAGCTCGGGCAGGATCAGCAGCACCGAAAGATAGGCGGCGAGGAGACCTGCGAGGGCGAACAGTGCAATCTGCCGCACCGCGGGGAAGGGCATCAGCATGAGCGCGCCATAGCCGAGGGCGCTCGTTGCGAGGGCGAGGGAGAGTCCCGCGCGCACTGCAGCGAGGCCGCGCTTGGGCTCCCATTGTGGGCCGGCGCCTGCGTAAAGGCTGAAATACTGGATCGAGTAGTCGATCGCCTCGCCGATGAGGCTGGCCCCGAAGACCAGCGTCAGCACGTGCACCTCGCCATGCGCAAGCACCGTCACCGACACCGCGGCGCCCAGCCCGGTCAGGACCGTGAGCAGGCCGAGCGCGAGCGGCCGCACGGAACGGAACACCGCGAGCATCAGGAGCACGATGCCGATGAGCGAGCCGGCGCCGATCAGCTCGACGTCGCGCTCCGCGGAACTGCGCGCGGATTCGGCGAAGAATACGGCGCCGGCGCGCAGTACCTCCGCTTGCGGGGCGAGCCGGTGCACCGCGGTTTCGGCCGCTGCCACCGCGGCGATGCTCGAGCGCTGGATGCGATCGTCGTACGCCGAGCCCGCGAGCTCGGCGGACACCAGCACATGGATGCCGCGCGCGCCTTTCGTTTCACCGCGCACCACCAGCAGTCCGTCGTCGAGGTCGAAGCGCAGGTGGCGGTACGGCAGGCTCGCGATGAAGTTGTCGAAGAACCCGAACGGATCCTGCGACAGGGTGCCGCCCAGGGGCGTGCGGAAGGGATCGTTGAGCCGGCGCAGGAGCCATTGCTCGATGTCGAAGCTGCCGTCGGCGAGCACGGCGCGGTCGGCGTCGGTCAGCAGCCCGAAACGGAACTCGCGATGCGCAGCCGTGAAGCGCTGAGGATCGACGTCGGGAACCTCGAGCTGGACGGAGGTGAAGGCGCCGCTGCCCCTGAGCTGCGCCGCGAATAGCCCCGCGGCGCGCCGCGCGCTGGCAGCGTCTTCTTCTCCGATCAGGAACACGGCGCGGTTGCCGGCGGCATCGCGCATCGCCGCGACCGCGCGCTCGGCGGCGGCGCTGCGCTCGGTCGCAGGCAGCAGCGCGAGCAGATCGGTTTGCACCGGCGCGTAGCGCCCGAGAAGGAGCGCCGCCGCCACCGCCGCCGCGACCGAGATTCCCGCCCACAGGATGCTCGCCGGCCGCGCCATCAGGGCACTCCCAGGAGGCTCGCCTCCTCGCTCGTCAGCGGGGCGGCGTCGCGGTGATTGCGGAAGCTGATCTGGGTCGAATCGCCGTTCGCCTCGTCGATCGCCACGGAGCGCACATACTGGTCTCCACTGACCTGCATTGACTTGAGGAACGCCGCCATCGCGCCACGGCGGGGAGTGAGCGTTATGGTCCAGCGCTGCCCCTCCATGCGCGGCGCAACGTCGAACCACTGCTCCAGCGCTGCGGTGTCGCCGTTCAGCAGCGCGCCGAGGATCCTGCCCATGCGCGCCGCCGCGGCATCATGGTCCGCGCGCTGGGTTCGGCGCCGGCCGCTGGCGTCGATCTGGACGGTGACGTCCTCGCGCAGCACGACCACCATCTTCACCGGCTGCTCGATCTGCCACACGACGCCGGCCTCGCGCCAGACCAGCATGCGCCCGTGAGCGAGCACCGGGCGCTCGAGCTCGGCGCTGCGCCGGGTCTGGTCAAACTCGGCGCGCAGGCGTGGCTGGGCGTCGAGCAGGGCGCGAATGCGCGCGAGCGCCTCGTCGGCCGCGGCGGGACGCGGGCCAAGCGCGAGCAGCGCGGCAGCCACGATCATCCGGCCCACGCGCGCTCCAGCTTCTCGTGCAGGATCGGCGGCGAGACGAACTGCAGCTCGCCGCTGGCCAGGTCCACGGCGACCTGGATGGTGCTGCCGGTGGTGAGCTTGGCGCCGTTCGCGGCGTCCACGATGCGATAGTCGATGCGCAGCCGGTTCTCCCACTCGCGCAGCGTCGCGCGCGCGATCAGGCGCTGGCCGTAGCGCGTCGCGGCCACGTATCTCAGCCTGCAGTCGACGATCGGCCACAGGTACCCCGAGTCGCGCATCTCGGGATAGTCGTAGCCGATGCGGCGCAGCAGCGCGCAACGCGCTCGCTCGAAGTACTTCACGTAATGCCCGTGCCAGGTGACCTGCATGGCGTCCACGTCGTGGAAGTCGACCTCGATCTCGACTTCCGCCTCGAGCGTTTTCATCGGCCGCGCCAGTAGCTGTAGAAGTTGAACCACTGGTAGGGCGCCCGCAGGCAGTAGGCCTCGAGCCGGCGCGCATAGCGCTGCGCCAGCTCGCGGATGCGGCTCTCGCGCGCGCCCCGCGGCAGCACGACGCGCTCCTCGAAGCGCTCGAGATGGATGCAGTAGCCGTGCTCCTCGCGCAGACAGAAAAAGAGGTAGACCGGGCATTGCAGCAGGGCCGCCAGGATGAACGGACCCTGCGCGAACGGCGCCGGCGCAGCCAGGAACTCGACTTCGCACACCCGGCCGTTCTCGCCAGGGGGCGTGCGGTCGCCGACGATGACAACCAGCTCGCCACGGTCGACCTTGTCCTTGAGCGCCATGCTGGTCGCAGGGCCGATTTCGGAGACATGGATCAGGTTGACGCCGAACTGCGGGCTGAGCCGCGCGAGCGCGCCGAAGAAGCGCGGCCCGTGCTGCGCATACACCACGGCATTGATTGCGCTCAGGCGCTCGCCGGCCGCGAGCGCGCGGCACATCTCGAGGTTGCCCAGGTGGGCGCCGATCAGCAGCGCGCCCCGGCCGCTCGCGAGTAGCGCCTCGAACTCGGCACGGTTCGGAAAGCGCAACGGCCCGCCGGCCTCGCGCCCGGTCCAGGCGGCGAACTTGTGCAGTGCCGATTCGGCAAAAGCGAGCATGTGGCGAAAGCGCGTGACCCACCCCGGCTGCGGCATGCCGGCGCCCTGGCCGGCGAACTGCGCGAGGCGCGTGAAATACTCGTCGGACGCGCGCCGCGCCGCGGGGCTCGTGAGCAGGAAATAGGCCACCACCGGAAAAAGCAGCACGCGGGCGCAGCGCTCGCCTACGAGCCGCAAGCAGCCGCCGATGAATTGGATGCCGGCGGCGCTGCCGCGCTCGGCGATTCCCGCCCAGTCGGCGCTCAAGCGCGCTCCCGGGCGCCGAGCCTGCGCCCCAGCAAGAGGGGCAGCCGCAGCAGCATGCCGAACACCAGCCTGGTGTGAAGACAGGTGATTCGAACGTTGTCGGCGAGCATGTCGAAGTGCGACAGGCCGCCGGACGGATAGCGCACCGCCGTGCGCAGATTCTCGACTGGCGTGCCCTGCCAGGCGAGGCGCACCACGATCGCGATATCGAACGAATAGCGCCGCGGCAGCGCCGCACGTTCGACCAGGACGCAGGTCTCCGCGAGTGGATAGAGGCGGAAGCCGCACTGGCTATCCTTCACCGCGGTCGACAGCGTCTCGATGCAGACCCAGAAGTTGGTCAGCCTGCGGCCGTAGAGCCGCGCCTTGGGCGCCGATGAGTCGAACACGGGGTCGCCCACGATCAACGCCTGCGGCGAAGCCTGCGCCCTCGCGAGAAAACGCGGCACGTCACGCACGTCGTGCTGGCCGTCGGCGTCGATCTGCAGAGCGTGGCTCATTCCTTCGGCGCGCGCCCAGAGCAGCGCGTGCTTCATCGCCGTTCCCTTGCCGCTGTTCTGCGTGAAGCGACGCATCCGCACCAGCGGAAAGTCGCGCGCAACGCGCGCAACCTCGGCCTGCGTTGGCGCATGGCTGCCGTCGTCGACGAGGTAGATCGGCAGGCGCTGCGCCGACAGCGCAGCCACCAGCGCGTAGATGGTGCTGCCGTGATCGTAGATCGGGATCACGATGCAGGGACGAAAGGCGTTCACGTCTGCGCGAACACCAGGACACCGGAGGAGAACTTGCGGCCGCGGCCCGCATAGCCGAAGCGCAGGTGCGCCGCATCGACGCGCTCGAGCGCGAGCGTGAGGTGCGCGCCCGGACGCACGATCGAAAGGAACTTCAGGTTCTCGGCCGCGGCAAATTCGCCGGCCAGGCCGAGCCGCTCGCGGCCGAGCTTCACCGACCAGTCGAGCTGCACCACGCCCGGCAGGATCGGCAGGCCCGGGAAGTGCCCGGTGAAGCAATCGAGATCCTCGGGCACGCGCAGCTCGAGCTCGACGCGGTTGGCCTCGGCGCGCTCGCCGAGGATCTCAGGTAGGAGCCGCATCCTGCGCCTTGTGGAATAGTCGCTGCAGCCCAGCCGCAGTGAGCTTGCCGCGCTCGTCGCCGGGCAGGCGCGCGACGAAGCGCCACTGTCGCGGCACCAGCACGCGGTCGAAGCGCCCGGCGAGAAATTCGCGCAGCGCGCCGATCAGCGGCTCGCGCCCGGCGGCCTCGCGCGCCGGCTCGCGCAGGATCACGACCGCACCGAGCGCCTGCTTGGCGCCCTCGAGCGCCACCACCGCGGCCTCGCGCACCCACGGATGCTCGCGCAGCGCCTGCTCCAGCTGCGGCAGCGAGACGCGCTTGCCCTCGACCTTAACCACGCGGTCGAGCCGCCCCTTGAGGCGAAAGCGGCCGTCGGGCAGCACCTCGGCCGCGTCGCCCATGGTGAGCCAGTCGTCATCGGCAAGGTACGGCGAGCGCAGGCACAGCGCCCCGTCCGCGTCGATGCGGATCTGCATCTGCGCAAACGCACGCCATAGCGCAGCGGCCTCGGTTCCGTCCTGCTCGCGCCAGGCGATGCCGCCCGACTCGGTGCTGCCGTACACCTCGGTCGGCGCGGCGCCCATGGCGCGGTGGTACTGGGCGCCGGTGGCGGCCGGGAGCGGGCCACCCGAGGAGAAAATGCGCCGCACCAGCGGCCTGAGGCTCGCAAGGTCGATCAGCTCCGGCAGCCGCGTGAGGTGAGCGGGGCTCGACACCAGCACCGCCTCGCCATGGCGGCGCAGGGTCTGCATGAGAAGATCGGGCTCCGCGCACAGCGCGGCGTCGAAGCGCCGGCCCGCGGCGAGCGGCCAGATCAGGCGAAAAAGCAGCCCGTAGATATGGTGGTGCGGCACGGTGGCGACGACCGCCGCGCCGCCGAGCGCCGCGCCCCAGCTCGCTTCCAGCACCCCGGCCTCGGTCTCGAGCTGGTGCAGGGACTTCTCGACGCGCTTGGGTTGACCGCTGCTGCCGGACGTGTAGAGATCGATGCGCGCGGCGCGCGCCTCGAGCGGCCGGAAATCGAGCTCGGCGGGCGCGACGGCGCGCAGATCGAGCTCGGCCCCGATGGCGTCGCCGACCACGGCGTCGTAGGCGGGGCGCAGGGCGTCGAGCAACGCCGGCTGCAATCCGGGCGCGAGCACCGCCCGGCGCCCGGCGTGCACGAGCGCAAGCAACGCGGCCGCGAACGGCAGCGGATGCTCGCTGTGGATCAGCCAGCGCGCCTCGGGGCGTGGCGCGAGCGCCCGTACGATGCCGCCGACGCGGCAGGCAAATTCGCGCCAGGTGACCTCGCGCTCGCCGTCGACGCACACCACGCGGCTCGGCGCGCGGCCGGTCGCGAGCAACCGGGAGAGCGCGATGAACTCGCCCTGCATTACGCGGCCGGCAGAAGGCGCCGCCGGAGCAGCCGTTCGCCGGCGAACAGGGTGCCCATCGCGAGATAGGCGATGAAGCCGTTGTACAAGGCCCAGGCCTCGCGCGAGGCGAATATCGCGGTCCAGGCGGCGATCGCGCCGTTGAGGACGAAGAAGGCGCACCAGGCCAGCGTGACGCGGCGCGTATAGCGCACGCTCTCGGGCGAAAGCTCCTCCTGCTGCATCCGGGCGAAGCGCTCCACCATGCTGGGCGGATGGACCAGCGTGACGCCGAACAGGATCAGCATGCTGGTGCTGATCGCGGCCGGATAAAGCCGCAGCAGGACCTCGCTGTTGGTGGCGAGCACCGCCAGGCCGAGCAGCGGCGCGACAGCGAGCGCTACGAACTGTGCGACCGAAAAGTCCGCGAGGATGCGCAGCGTATGGCGGCGGTAGCGCAAGGCGAGCGCGGCAAGGACCAGCAGTGCGACGCTGCGCGGATCGAGGAACTGCAGCCCGGCAAAGATCAGCAGCGGGTAGAGGGCGAACAGGACCTGGCCGATGTGGATCCGAGCGCGCATCGTCGCCGCACGCTACGACTCGAGCAGCCGCCTGACGGTGTCGACCACGTCGCCGACCGTGCGGATTCCTTTGAACTCCTGCGGCTTGACGCGCTTGCCGGTGATCTCCTGCAGCTTGATGGCGAGGTCGACCGCATCGATGCTGTCGAGGTCGAGGTCGCGGAACAGGTCCGCCTGCGGCGTGATGCGCGCCGGCTCGATCTCGAAGCTCGTGCTGAGCACCGCTCTGAGCTGCTCGAGAATCTGCGAATCGGTAATCTGCACTGCGGCGGACAGCTGTTGCGTGCTCATGTGGACCCCCGATAGCGCTCCACCAGGCGGCACAGGCTGGTGACGTTGCGGAAGTACTCGCGGATGCCGGCATCGTTGGCTTCGAGCTTGATCTGATAGCGCTTGCGCAAGGCCACGCCGAGCTCCAGCGCGTCGATCGAATCGAGCCCCAGCCCCTCGTTGAAGAGCGGCGCGTCGTCCTGGATGTCTTCCGGGCGCACATCCTCGAGCGACAGCACCTCGACGATGAGCCGCTTGATCTCGAGCTTCAGGTCGTTCATAGCGTCCTCAGTCCGTCGACGAAGTAGCTTTCCAGCGCGAGCGTAAGCCTGCGCGCCGCGATCACGCTCGGCTGGCGCAGGTCCGTCAGCCCGGCCGGCGCCAGCGGGTCGCGCACGATCACGCGGAAGCAGAACGCACGTGGCGGGATGTGGTACCAGCTCGAGCCCTTGGTGAGCGTCGGCGGATCGCATTGCAGCAGCACCGGCACGATCGGGCGTCCGCTTTTCAGCGCAATATGCGCGGCGCCGCGCAGGAATTTGAG
>Ga0136846_1225675_pt1 | contig 10438 bp, 15 predicted proteins | sample HopSoiMetagenom2_FD_96841 | JGI IMG/M metagenome (GOLD analysis project Ga0136846, IMG submission 96841) | Grasslands soil microbial communities from Hopland, California, USA - 2 Assembly 2016 (version 4) | ecosystem: Environmental > Terrestrial > Soil > Grasslands | place: USA: Hopland... | reverse complement strand
CTGCGGCGCCTCGACGCGATAGCGGTGGGTGGCCCTGTCCTCGCGCAGTAGTGCGTAGCAGCCGAACTCGGTTGTGACGAGCACGTTGCGGCCGCCGATCTCCGCGATCTCGTCGAGGCCCATCTGGAAGTCCTCGTCGTCGTGGAACTCCTGTCCGACGAGCGCCTCCGCCTCGCTCTGGTTCGGCGAGACGAGGAACGGCTCGGCTTCGACGCCCAGCCGCAGAGGCTCGCCCTCGCAGTCGAGCGCCGACGGGATGTGCCGGCGGGCGAGGTCGTGGATCGCCTGGGCGTAGAAGTCATCCTCGACGTCCCGCGGCAGTGAGCCTGCAAACACGACCATCTCTGCGCCCTGTGACAGGTAGTCGAGCTTCTCGCGCAGCATCTCGAGCTCCTCCGGCCTCACCTCCGGCCCCCACTCGTTGATCTCGGTGTACGTGTTGCTCGTCGGGTCGACGACGGCCGTGGTCGTGCGCGACTCACCCTCGATGCGGACGAAGTCGTTGAGGATGGCCTCGCCGGTGAGACGCTCGACGATCCTCATCCCGGCCTGGCCGCCGGCAAGCCCGGTCGCGACGACCGGCACGCCGAGCAGCTTGAGCGCGCGCGCGACGTTGAGCCCCTTGCCGCCCGCGAGGGGCAGGCCGGCCCGGGCGCGGTGCCGCTGCCCACGCTGGAAGTTCGGCACCGTGATCGTGCGTGCGAAGGCAGCGTTGAGAGTGACTGTGACGATCAAGTGAAGAGGCCCCCGATGTCCTTCACTGTACGAGTCGCGTACCACCTCACGCGGCCCGCGAGCCCCGGCGCGGCGACCGACCGCGTGGCGACGAGCGGCCTGCGGCCGACGAGCTTCTTCCCGAGCCAGATCTCCACGTGCCCGAGCGGCTCGCCCTCCTGGACCGGCAGCCTGGCAACACGTGTGGCCACGACTCGCTGGCTGAGCCCGCGTCCGGTCGGGACGACGGCGCGCAGCCGCGAGGCGGCGACGAGCGGCAGCCGTCCGCGCCCGTACGGAAGCTCGGCCTCGGCGTACGGGCGCCCGGTGGTCACAGCGTCGACCACCATGTACCGGCCGAGCCCCCACGCGATCAGGCGCGCGAGGTCGGCATTCCGCCGCTCCCGTGACCGGCTGCCGAGGATCGTCGCGTAGACGAGGATCGGCCCGCGCCTGTCGGCCGCCACCTGCGACCAGCCGGCGTCGTCCGTGTGACCGGTCTTGACGCCGATCACGCCGGGCACGTGACCGAGCAGATCGTTCCAGGTGTGCAGCACGCGCCCGCCGGCGATCTCGGCGGTTGCCTCGACGACCGTCTGGCGGACGAACGGGACCTTCATCGCCTCGCGGGCGAGCTTCGTCACGTCGGCGGCGGTCGAGTACTCCCCGGGAGCGTCGAGGCCGTCCGGGCGAACGAAATGCGAGTGCAGGAGCCCGAGCTCCCGCGCCTTGGCATTCATCAGGTTCGCGAACCCGGGCAGGTCGGGCGACGTCGCGAGCGCGAGCGCGACCGCGGCGTCGTTCGCGGACTGAATGAGTGCGCCGCGGACCAGGTCGCGGACCGTCAGCTGCTCACCGGCGCGGAGCGCGATGCTCTCCTGACCGACCTCGGCGGCGCGCTCGTCCACCGTCACGACGTCCGAGAGGCGGTGATGCTCGAGGACGACGAGCACCGTCATCAGCTTCGTGATCGAGGCGATCGCGCGTGGAGTAGAGGCGTTCGACGCGGACAGCACGTGCCCGGTGCCGTTCTCGACGATCCACGCGTGCGCGAGCACCGGAGGCAGCGGAGACGCCGCCGCGGCCGCCGCGGCGCAACACGCGGCCGCGACGAACGGGACGACGAGTCGTCTCACCGGAGCCGCAGTCGCTCGCCGATGAAGAGCGCCGTCGGCTGCGCGTGCGGATTCAGCCGCTGGAGCCGCGCAATCGGCGTCTTCGTGCGGGCCGCGATCCGGGCAAGCGTGTCGCCCGGGTGCACGCGGTAGAACCGCGGGCCCTGCGGCGCCTTTGCGTGCTGGCGCTGCGCGTGCTCGACCTTCGGCGCGGCGTGGGGCGGCCAGAACACGCGGACGCAGACCACCGCGAGCGTGACCGCGGCGAGGAATGCCGCCGGCGCCACGAACGGCCGCCAGGAGCCTGCGGGGAGGGCTACCACCCGGAGACCGCCCAGATCTCGCGGCGCAGACGCGCCGCCTCGGCGCCTGCCGCCGTGCGGTAGTCCTCTCCGGTCTCGCGGAACGCGTAGTTGACGGACCGGGCCGCGACGACCAGCGCGCTCGCCGGGCCGCTCGTGAACGCGCGGGCGAGATCTGCGGGCCCGGCGCCCTGCGCGCCGATCCCCGGGAGGAGCAGCACCGTCTGCGGCATCAGCTTGCGCGCCTCCGAGACGGCGCGCGGGTGCGTCGCGCCGACGACCGCGCCGACCGCGGAGAGGCCGCGCTCGCCGACGACGTCTCCGCCCCACTCGGCGACGAGCCCTGCGACGTGGTGCCAGAGCGGACGGCCGTCGGAGAGCGCCACGTCCTGCACGTCGCCGCCGGCGTTCGAGGTCTTGACGATGCAGAAGATGCCGGCGCCTTCACGCCGGGCGGCAGCGAGGAACGGCTCGACCGACTCGCGCCCGAGGTAGGGATTCACGGTCAGCGCGTCGGCCGGCCGATTCTCGCCTTCGAGGTACGCAGCCGCGTACGCTCGCGCCGTCGAGCCGATGTCGCCGCGCTTCCCGTCGGCGATCACGAGCACGCCGGCGCGGCGCGCGTAGCCGCAGACGTCGAGGAACGCGGCCGCCCCCTCGGCGCCTAGCGCCTCGAAGAACGCGAGCTGCGGCTTGACGGCGGCGGCGTACGGAGCGACGGCGTCGATGATCCCGCAGCAGAACCGTGCGACGTCGCCGCGCAACTCGACCGGAACGAGGTCGGGCATCGGGTCGAGGCCGACGACGAGCTGGCTGCGCTTGCGCTCGACTTCCGTTGCGAGCCGGTCGCCGAAGGTGATGGTCGCGACGGCCATTCCGATTCCAAGGTTAGAGGCCCGAAACGACAGAGGGCCGCTGGCGCGGCCCTCTGCAAACTCGGTCTCTGCCGAGGCTAGCCGCCCTTGAGCGCAGCCTTGAGCTGGCTCCCGGCGCTGAACTTCGGCACGGTCGTGGCGGCGATCTGGACGCGCTCGCCGGTGCGCGGGTTCACGCCTTGCCGGGCGGCGCGGGCCGCGGGCGAGAACTTGCCGAAACCGGTGAAGTTGATCGAGTCACCGGACTTCAGCGTCTCGGTCACGGACTCCATGAAGGCGTCGACGGCCTTGCCGGCGTCACGGGCCGAGAGGCCGCTCTTGGCCGCGACCTTGTTGATGAAATCCTGCTTCGTCAAAGCCTTCCTCCTGGTTTGGGTGGCCGGTTGGTCAGACCTTGGCCAAAAAGGCTAACAACGGCATCGGATACCGCTCAACCATGCGGTTTTGCGGCCATTTCGCGGAGCTCGGACCCCCTGAAGAGCGAACGGAGGCGCACCGCCGCCCGGGCGAGCGCGTCGACGCCTCCCTCCTCGCGGTCGACGACGCAAACGGCGTTGGAGACACGCAATCCGGCCTCGCGGAGCGCCTCGACGGCCTCGATCGCGGCTCCGCCCGAGGTGACGACGTCCTCGACGAGGCAGACGCAGTCGCCGTGGTCGAAGGCGCCCTCGATCCGGTTCGCGGTCCCGTACTCCTTCGCCCGGCTGCGGACGATCACGAACGGAAGGTCGAGCTCGAGCGCCGCGGCGGTGGCGAGTGTCACCGCCCCGAGCTCGGGCGCCGCGAGCCGGACGGCGTCCGGCTCGTGCTCGCGCACGGCGTCGGCGATCGCGCGTCCGAGCGGGCGCAGCAGGTCGGGCCGCGTCCCGAAGCGGTACTTGTCGAGGTAGTAGTTGCTGCGCCGCCCCGAGCGCAGGACGAAATCCCCCTCGAGCAGCGCTGCGTCGCGGATCGCGTCTGCGAGTGCCACCGGCCCTCCTCAGCGCGCCAGGACGACCAGCTCGCGTGCGAGCGTCACCAGGCGCTCGGCGTCTGGCGAGCCGGCGGCGATCGAGGCCATCGAGCCGTCGTCCGCGTACAGGTCGACGCGCTCGAGCCGCCTCGCGGCACGGCGACGGTAGAGGACGGAGCCCGCGAGCGAGCCGGCCGCGAGCATCATCGCGGTGAGGAACCTACGCGGCATCGCCGGCCTTCTTGCGCGTGCGCCGCGGCGTGCCGTTCGCGGGCGTCGCGGTCTCGATCGAGCGCAGGCAGTGCTTCAGGTCGTAGAAGACGAGCCCGACCGTCGGATCGGGCCGCGTCGTAGCGGCGATGATCCGCGGGCCGGAGTCGCTCTCGCGTCGAACGACGAAGACGCTGCCCTCGAGCGTCGCCGCCTCGAGCTGCGAGAGCCCGGGCAGCCCCCGCGTCTGGCGGAGGTTCTCGGCCTCCTCGAGCATCGTCGCCACACCCTGGACGAAGCGTTCCGCGCGGCCTGCGTCGGCGATCGTCGTCGCGAGCACCGTGCCCTCCCCGTCGACGATCGCGACGTGAACGACCTGCGACGAGATCTCGGTCAGGTCTGCGAGGGCCTGGGCTGCATCCATGCGGCGGAGCATACTGCTGCTTGATCCGCGCAATAGCCCGCAAGTTCTTTGCCGACCGCGGCACGCATCTCGCCGCGATGATCGCGTACTTCGCGCTGCTCTCGTTCGTCCCGCTGCTCTTCCTCTCGCTCGCGGTCCTGAGCACGGCGGGCCAGGCGAACTCGGGCTCGTTCTTCATCCGCGAGCTGCATCGCGCCTTCCCCAGCACGTCGCTCGACTCGCTGCTGCGCGCGGTTCGGGCGATCCGCGAGAACGCGACGGCGCTCGGCATCCTGGGCGTCGCGTTCCTCGCCTGGTCGTCCCTCTCGCTCTTCTCGGTGCTCGAGAGCGCCTTCAACATCGTCTACGGCCGCCCGAATCGACCGTTCCTGCGCGGCAAGGCGCTCGCGACCATGATGATGGTCGGCTCGCTCGCGTTCCTGTTCGCGTCGCTCGTCGTCGGCTCGGTGGGCGCCGAGATCCTGACGCGGTACACCGGTATCGGCGACAGCGTCGTGTTCGCGAATGTGGTCTCGATCGGCGTCTCGCTCGTCGGCGTGTTCATCTTCCTCTCGTCTGCCTACGTCGTCCTCACGAACGACGACCTTTCGTGGCGTGAGGTGGAGCTCGGCGCGGCGGTGGCGGCGGCCGTGCTCGAGGCAACGTTCCAGCTGCTGCCGGCATTCGTGCGCATCTGGAAGCACAACCCGGTGGTGCAGACGCTGTCCGGCCCCGCGGTGCTGCTCGTCTGGCTCTACGTGATGGCGAACGTGATCGTGCTCGGCGCGGAGATCAACTGGCACCGCCGCTACGGAGTGCCTCGATCAGCGCCTGCGCCGCACGCGCTCGATGAGAGTGCACCCGTTTCCAGTCGTCGCCGAGCTCCGCGACTGTCCGGTCGCAGCCCTCGGGGATGAAGATCGGGTCGTAGCCGAACCCCGAGTCGCCGCGGCGCTCCCTCGCGAGCTCGCCTTCGAGCACGCCGCGAACGTGGATCTCCTCTCCGCTCGGCGCAAGCGCGACGATCTCCGTGACCATGCGTGCGCGCCGCTCGTCCTCGCCCGCGAGGCGGTCGAGGAGGGCGTCGGCCTGGTCGCCCTGCGGCGCCCAGCGCGCCGACCGTACTCCGGGGCCGCCGTCGAGAGCGTCGACCTCGATGCCGGAGTCCTCTCCGAGCACCCAGACGTCCGCCGGCGCGCGTTCGCGCCCGAAGCGCGCCTTGATCCGCGCGTTCTCCTCGTACGTGTCACCGGTCTCGTCCGGCCAGTCGCTCGACTCGAGCGCGTCGAGCCGCCAGCCCGGGAGCCCCTCGCGCAGCTCTTCGAGCTTGTGCGCGTTCGCGGACGCGAGGACCGCGCTCGCTACCGGCGCCAACGCACCGCGACGACGTCGGACTCGTCCGACAGCTGGCCCGCGAGCGACTCGTCGACGGGGTGCATCAGCTCGAGCGTGACGACACGCCTGTCGCGCGTGTCCTCGACCTCGACCTGGCGCACGTCGGGAATGTGGTCGAGCAGCGCCTTGACGCTCGCGCCTTCCCGGAGCTCGACGACGAGGCGCTTCTCGGGCGGCCGCGACCGTTCGAGCGCGAACCACGCCATCGCGCGCAGCGGCCAGAGAGCGAAGAGCGTCAGCGCCGTGCCTGCCACCGCCGGCCAGTAGTAGCCGGCACCGGAGGCCATGCCGATCGCTGCGACCACCCAGAGGCTCGCGGCGGTCGTCAGCCCGCGCACCGATAGGCCCTCCCGAATGATCGCGCCGGCGCCGAGGAAGCCGATGCCGGTGACGATCTGCGCTGCGATCCGCGTCGGGTCGGCACGCACGATGTTCGTCCCGCTCACGAGGAACTCGTGGAAGCCGTAGGCGGAAACGATCGTGAACAGGCACGAGCCGAGCGAGACGAGCAGATGGGTGCGGATGCCCGCCTCCCGCTCGCGCACCTCCCGCTCGACACCGACCGCGGCCCCGAGGCCGGCGGCGACGACGAGTCGCAGGAGCGCATCCCACCCGCCTAGCGCCGGGACGCTACTCGCGAGGAGCATCGACCGCTTCCTTCTGCATGGCCGCGAGCTCCTCGATTCCCTCGGCGGCGAGATCGAGCAGATCGTCGAGGCGGTCGCGGTCGAACGGCACGCGCTCGGCGGTCGCCTGCACCTCCACGAGCCGTCCGTCGCCCGTCATCACGACGTTCAGGTCGACCTCCGCGCTCGAATCCTCGACGTAGTCGAGGTCGAGCAGCGATTCGCCGCCGACCACGCCGACGGAGACGGCCGCGAGGGAGCCGGTGAGCGCCTTCGCGAGCCCGAAGCGGTCGAGCGCGCGCCGTGCGGCGACGTACGCGCCGCAGATCGCGGCGCAGCGGGTGCCGCCGTCGGCCTGGAGGACGTCGCAGTCGAGGTACACCGTTCGCTCGCCGAGCGCCTCGAAATCGACGACGGCTCGGACCGCGCGGCCGATCAGGCGCTGGATCTCGACGGTGCGGCCGCCTTGCTTCCCGCGCGCCGCCTCGCGCTCGGACCGCTCCCCGGTCGACGCCGGCAGCAGCGAGTACTCCGCGGTCAACCAGCCGCGGCCGCTTCGGTAGAGCCAGCGCGGAACCCCGTCCGTGACGCTCGCCGTGCAGAGCACGCGCGTCTTCCCCTGCGACCAGAGCACCATCCCGTGGGGCTGCTCAAGGAAACGCGCGTCGGCGACCACAGGACGCAGCTCGTCGGGGCGGCGGCCGTTCTCTCTCATCGCGCCCCCTCCGGCATGCGCGGCCTCATGCGGCTCTCTGTGCCCCGAGCGAGACACGTTCCACCTCGCCGAGCGGAAGCTGCAGGAAGCGCTCGCCCGTCTCCCGGAAGAGCGCCGGATCGCCCGTCGTCAGGAAGCGGTACGTGCCGAGCCGGTCGCCGTCGTGCTCCCAGTCCTTGCGGGCGAGCGTCTCCGCCACCTCGCGCGCGGTCTCCTCGGCGGAGAACACGAGCGTCACGTCGCGCCCGAAGACGCGCTGGAGCACGGGGCGGATCAGCGGGTAGTGGGTGCAGCCGAGGATCACCGTGTCGCAGCCCGCCTGCTTCAGCGGGTGCGCGTACTCCGTGACCGCGTCGACCGTCTGCTCGCCCGCCTCGATCAGCGGCACGAGCTTCGGGCACGAGACAGCGGTGAAGCGCACACCGGCGTCCAGCGAGTGGATCAGCGACTCGTAGCGCCCCGCCCTCACCGTCGCCTGCGTCGCCAGGAGCCCGATGCGGCGGTTGCGCGTCGCGCGCACCGCCGCGGCCGCCTCGGGCGTGATGACGCCGATCACCGGGAGCGGCAGCGCCTCCTGGAGGGCAGGCAGTGCGGCCGAGGTCGCGGCGTTGCAGGCGACGACGATCAGCTTCACGCCTTGCGCGGCGAGGTAACCGGCGATCTCGAACGCGAAGCTGCGGATCTCCTCGAGCGGCCGCGGCCCGTAGGGGAGCCGCGCGTGGTCGCCGAGGTAGACGAAGTCCTCGTTCGGCATCGTCACGAGACACTCGTGCAGAACGGTGAGCCCGCCGACGCCCGAGTCGAAGACGCCTATCGGGCGCGAATCCATCGCCCGATTCTAGGATCGGGGGCTCATGGGCGCTCCGGTACGCATCGGCACCTGCTCCTGGGCGGACGAGGCGCTCACGAAGCACTGGTACCCGAAGCAGGTGCCGGCGAAGGAGCGGCTGCCGTACTACGCGGAGCGGTTTTCCACCGTCGAGGTCGACTCCACCTACTACCGGGTGCCGGAGCGGTCGATGGTGCAGGGCTGGGCCGACCGGACGCCCGAGGACTTCGTGATGCACGTGAAGGCGTTCGGGCTGATGACGCGCCACCCCGTGCGCCTCGAGCAGCTTCCCCCCGACCTGCGGGAAGGGATGCCAGTCGACGAGCGCGGCCGCGTCGACCGGCCACCGCGCGAGCTGCGCGCCGAGGTCTTTCGCCAGTTCCTCGGAGCGCTCGAGCCGCTCCGTGAGGCGGGCAAGCTGGGCGGCATCCTCTTCCAGCTCCCGCCGTACATCGTCTGGAAGAAGTCGTCGCTCGACTACCTCGAGTGGGCGCGCGACCAGCTCGGCTCCGACGCGATGCTCGTCGAGCCGCGTCACCGGTCGTGGTTCGAGGAAGACGTGCGCAGCGACCTGCTGCGCTTCCTCGAAGAGCACGGGATGGCATGGGTCGTCGTCGACGCACCGAAGGTGGACGCGAAGAACGTCCCGGACACGCTCGTCGCGGTGACGAGCCCGATGGCGTACGTCCGCTTCCACGGCCGCAATGCGGAAACGTGGAACGTACGCGGCGGCTCCGCCGCGGAGCGCTTCGACCACCTCTACGACGAGGACGAGCTGCGCGAGTGGGTGCCGGCGTTGGGCGAGCTCTCCGAGCAGGCGGAGGAAGCCTATGCGTTCTTCAACAACAACAACCAGACGAACGGCGTCGCGCAGGCGCCTGCGGGCGCGATGCTCCTGAAGAAGCTGCTCGAGGAAGAGAACGTGCCGGTTGGCTAGAAAACGTCGTCGGGCAGGTCGAGGCCGCGGAGGCTCTCGACGGCGAGGGCGCCGCTCACGTCGTGCCCACGGCCACCGAGAAAGGCAAGCAGCTGCCGATAGTGGAACGCCGCGTGCCATCGCTGCGATGCCAGAAGGTTCCTGTATGTGATGTCGCCGCGTGAAGAGTGGACGACGGGGTCCCTCACGAGGAGCTCCGCTTCGCGCACACGAAGCCAGTCCTGCCACGCGACGTAGCGGTCGGTCGCGTACTTGACCACCGCGCCGGCGTCCTGCAGTGACGCCTCGCGGGCGTCGTCGAGCGTCGGGTCCCAGTCGAAGCGCCCCTCGCCGAACGCGAGCGGGAGCAGCTCGAAGGGGTGAAAGACGTTGACGGTCAGGTTGCGCAGCGACCGGTCACGTGACGGCGTCGGCGAGACGAGCGTCGCGAAGTCGACCTTCCGGATCTGCTTCAGCCAGGCGTCCAGGACGGTGGTCGCATCCCACGCCAGTCGCGAGGCATCGAGCTGCGGGGGCGCTTCGAGCCCCAGCATCGACGCGAGCTGGGAGACGTGCAGGATCGGCGACGCGACGTCCCCGACGAGCAGCGACGGGACGGATGGCCGGCCCGCCGCGAGCCAGCGCTCGTTTCCATGCGGCTCGCGGATGTTCAGGCCGTCGAACTCGACGCCGTGTGCGCCAAGGAACTCCTTGGCCGCGCGACAGGACGCTCAGGCGGGCTGCCAGAAAAGGACGGGGCGCTCGGGCACGCGCCGACGCTAGCACCGAGCTTCTTTAGTCGCGGAAGAGCTCGAGCCAGTGCACCGGCCGCCAGTGGCGCCCGGCGGGTGCGCTCGCAACTGCGAACGCAAGTGCCTCGTTCACGGTCGCGCCGCCGCCGATCGCCTGCCACTCCGCCCCCTGGCCGTCGAGGAGCGTGACCGCGAAGACGTAGCGGCTCACCGCAGGCCCGCCGGCGGCGGGCACGACCTCGAGCCGCGGTCGCTGCGCCCGACGCTCCGGCTCCTCGGCATCGTCCTGGCGGCTGTCGGTGCCTGCGTACATGTCTTCGTCAGAATGCCGCCTCCGCGAGCCCGCGGCGATGGAGCCACCAGGCTTCCCGACGTGCGGGCAGCCGTACGAATTCAGCGCGGTCGCCGCGGCCACCAGCCCGGAACGGCGCGCCGGTAGTCGTCGTAGGCCGCGCCGAAGCGCCTGCCGAGAGCCGGCTCCTCGTACCAATGGACGAACGACCAGACCGCGACGCCGTAGACGAACGCGTAGGCGACGAGAAGCCAGCGGCCGAGCACCGCCGCCTGGCCGAGGATGACAGCCGAGACGGCGACGTACATCGGGTTCCGCACGTAGCGATAGAGCCCGCCGACG
>Ga0136846_1222483_pt1 | contig 10438 bp, 6 predicted proteins | sample HopSoiMetagenom2_FD_96841 | JGI IMG/M metagenome (GOLD analysis project Ga0136846, IMG submission 96841) | Grasslands soil microbial communities from Hopland, California, USA - 2 Assembly 2016 (version 4) | ecosystem: Environmental > Terrestrial > Soil > Grasslands | place: USA: Hopland... | reverse complement strand
TCACCCGCTCGTACTGCTCCACCTCGGAGGCCGCGGCGCGCAGCACGTCGATCAGCGGCACCGGCTGCGACCACCGGCGCCCGGGCTCCTCGCCCGCGAGCACCAGCAGGTTCTCACCGTTGCGGCGCATACGGGTCGCCAGGTGGTCCAGCTTGAACAGCGAGGCGAGCTGGTCCGGGTCCTGCTCGGCGTTCTCCAGCTCGTCGATCAGCCGCAGCTGGCGCTGCACCAGCGACTGCGAGCGGCGCGAGAGGTTGGTGAACATCGCGTTGACGTTGTTCCGCAGCATGGCCTGCTCGGTGGCCAGCCGCACCGCCTCGCGGTGCACCTCGTCGAAGGCCCGGGCCACCTGGCCCACCTCGTCGGTGCTGGTCAGCGCGATCGGGGTGATCGGCTCGATCGGTTCGCTGCCGTCGGCGTCGCGCAGCCGGCGCACCATCTCCGGCAGCCGGTTGCCGGCGATCTCCAACGCGGTGTCCTGCAGCATGCGCAGCGGGCGCACCAGCGAGCGCGCGATCAGCGCGGTGGCGATCGACACCACGAGCAGCACGCCGATGATGACGCCGATGTTGAGGTACATGGTGTTGCGTGCGTTGTCGGCGAGCTCGTTGGCCCGCTTCACCAGGGCGTCGGCCTGCGCCGCGCGCACCCTCTGGTACTTGTTCAGCAGTTCGTCGTACTGGGTGTAGACGGTGCCGGGCGCCAGTTGCTCGCCGGTGCTGTTGCCGTTGACCAGCTGGTCCCCGATGGTCGTCAGGAACTGGTTGGCCCCGGTGTAGGAGTTGCCGACGTCGACGACGTCGCTGAGCATCTGCTGCATCGCCGGCGAGGCGATCGTCTTGAACTCGCTGCGGGTGGACGCCAGGTCCGAGACCATGCCCTGGAGCTTCGCGGCGTTGTCCTTGGCCTGGTTCTGGATGAAGCTCTCGGCCAGGACCGTGAGGAATCCGCGCTCCCGGGAGGCGGTCTCGGTCATCTTCGCCAGGTCGTTCAGGGCCCGGGCGTCGTTGATCAGCTGCTGGTCGCCGGCGTCGGAGGCGACGAACTCGTACAGCGAGCCCATGCTGTCCATGAGCTTGTTGTACTGGTCGAACACGCTCAGCGGGTCGGAGGTCGCGCCGTTCGCCGTGCCGCGCAGGGCCTCCAGGCCCGTCATGTTCGCCCGGGCGTCGGCGATCGCGGCCAGCGTGTCCTTCGGGTAGGAGCCGTCGATCTTGGCCAGCACCGGCGCCATCGCGGCCTGTGCCCGGTCGGTGGCGTGGAGCAGATCCTCCTTGCCGTGGGTCAGGTTGCTGAGCGTGGCGTTGTCGACGGGCCGCTTGTCGCGGAAGGCCATCGTCTCGATGCTCGTGTCGCGCTCGTTGTGCAGCGCGTCGATCAGGTTCGACAGCGGGTGCTCGGCCGCGGCCATGGTCTTGGCGTGGTCGTAGGTCTGCACGTTGCCGACCTGCTGCACGATGCGGGCCGTGGCGCCGACGATGGTGGCCACCAGCGGCACGATGACCAGCACCACCAGCCGGGTCCGGACCCGCCAGTTGCGCGGGGCGAAGCGGTTGGCCGGGCCGCTGGGCGGCGGAGGCGGCGGCGGGGGGATCCGGCCGCCGGACTCGGTGCGCGGGTCCTCGGAGGTCGGCAGCGGGCGCTGTCCGGGCAGTACGGAGTCCCGGGGCCCCCGGGGAGCGGGGCGGCCGGCGGCCGCGTCGGATATGGATCCGCCGGGCGGCGTCCCGTCCGCACCGCGCTCCGGGAAGGGAGCCGGCGGACGGCGCGGGGTCACGGGTCGTGTCTGCACTGGCCCTCACAGCTTTCTTTGCGACCGGGCCTCGTCTGCTGGCGGCGGGTCGGGCGCCGGGGCGGGCTCTCGGTCTCTAGGTTTCAAGCAACGCATTCCAGCACAGAGAAGCGAGCCCAGCCAAGGGCGGGGGTTGACGGGCGGGTACTTCGCACACCTATAGGCGGATATGACGGGTGACGGCTCCGCGCATATGCGTATTCTTACTCGTCCGCGTGTGCTAGTGGATCTCGACGGCGCCGACGGATCTCGCGGCCCTATGTATTACGATGCGCCGACCGGCTTCATCGAAACCTCCCAGGGGGCAGCGCAGTGCGAACAGCCAAACCTCGAGCGCGTTCGCGGCGGACGTCGGCGATCGTGCTGAGCGCGGTGCTCGCGGTGTCCGCGCTCGCCGCCTCGGCGTGCTCATCGAGTTCGTCGTCGGCGGGCGCCAAGGCCGCCACGCACGGCCCGCTGGAGCAGACCCGTCTGCGCATCGGCATCCCCAAGGGCGAGATCGGCGCGCTGCCGGTCTACGCCGGCGTCGACAAGGGCTATTTCAAGGCCCAGGGCATCGACGTCGCCGTGGACGACAACTACCCCTCCTACCAGGACGCGCTCAAGGCGCTGGGCGACGGCAAGATCGACCTGGTCTACGACGACTACGTGCACGCCATCCTGGCCCAGGCCAAGGGCGACTACCGGCTGCAGCTGGTCGCCGAGGGCTACAGCGCCGGCGACGGCAGCGTGCAGGTGCTCAGCAAGCCCACCGAGAGCTCCAACGAGGCCCAGCTCCGCACGGTGTTCGGCGCCCAGAACAGCTTCCTGGTCCCGACGGCCGGCAGCGGCGACGAGAACACCGCCTACACGGTCCCCACGGTCATGCTGATGACGCGGCTGCCGGACATCGCCAACAGCCTCAAGATGAAGAAGGGCAACGCGTCGGCGCACCTGAAGCCGATAACGGTCGGCGCGATCGGCGAGACGCTGGCCGCCACCCCGGACCCGAACCTGGCCGCGGTGGAGCCCGAGCCCTTCTTCAGCTTCACGACGTCCAACGACCGGGTCGTCAAGCTGATGGACCTGACCCGCGGGTCGACCAAGGCGATGCCGATGGGCGGCTACTTCGCCAAGCAGGACTTCGCGGTGACCGACACCAACCTGTTCAAGGCGTTCACCGCCGGATTGAACCAGGGCAAGGCCGCGGCCGGCCAGCGGGCCGGGGCGATGGCCGAGTTCCAGGCGCACTACGGTTCGCTGGCCACCGCCACGGTCGCCTCCAGCATCTCCTTCGGCACCTTCCCGACGACCGTCAGCGTCGACCGGCTGAACCGGGTGCTGACCCTGATGAAGTCGGTGGACCTGGCGCCGGTCTACAACCTCGACACGATGATGCCGCCGGACGCGATCCGCGGGAACAATTGACGCGGTCCGCATACCGTCCGCGTCGGAACGGTCACCGCTTCCGGGGTGCTCGGGGCCGGTAGGCTCGGACGGTGAGTGATGCGATGGAGAGCGTGCGGTTCCGGTCCGACGTGACCGTGGAGTTGGTGAAGGCCTCGGCCTCGGACAACGACGTGCTGTGGGCGGCCCGGGTGTCGACCAAGGGCGAGCAGTCGCTCGAAGCCGCCGGCGCCGATCCGACCCGCTCGGCCGGCTTCATCAACTACCTCATGCGCGACCGCCACGGCTCGCCGTTCGAGCACTCGACGATGACCTTCCTGGTGTCCGCGCCGATCTTCGTCTTCCGCGAGTTCATGCGCCACCGGGTCTGGTCCTACAACGAGGAGAGCGGCCGCTACCGCAAGCTGGAGCCGGTGTTCTACGTCCCGGGCCCGGAGCGCAAGCTGGTCCAGGAGGGCAAGCCGGGCAAGTACGTGTTCGTCTCCGGCACCGCTGAGCAGCACAAGATCGTCGAGGAGACCGTCCGCCGCTCCTGCGAGGCTTCCTACGCCGCCTATCTGGAGATGCTCGACGCCGGGGTCGCGCGCGAGGTGGCGCGGACCGTGCTGCCGGTGGGCATCTACTCCTCGATGTACGCCACCTGCAACGCCCGCGCGCTGATGCACTTCCTGTCGTTGCGCACCAAGCGCGAGGACGCGACGTTCCCGTCGTTCCCGCAGCGCGAGATCGAGATGGTGGCCGAGAAGATGGAGGCGCACCTCGCCGAGCTGATGCCGCTGACGTACGCGGCGTGGCAGGCCAACGGCCGCGTCGCACCGTAGTAAGGGGATTGCGCCGGGTAGTCCTAAAGAGTGAAAAGCGACTGCGGCCCCGAGTCCGACCCGTAACGCGGGTCCCCGGCATCTGTTAGGCACGGCGGACCCCGTCCCCACCGGACCCCCGAGCGGTGGAGACGGGGTCTGTCCATGCGAGTCCGTCTATTCAGCTGCGCTGTGCGAATCGCGTAAGCGATGCCAGATATTCGATCACCGGTGCGGGCCGGTACCGTTGGGTCCATGGCTCAGACCACCACCCCGGATTCCGCTGCCTGGAGCGCGGGCGCTCCCTTCGGGCGCATGATCACCGCGATGATCACTCCGTTCGCCGCCGACGGCTCGCTGGACCTGGACGGTGCGCGCGAACTGGCCGGATACCTGGTGGACGCCGGGAACGACGCGCTCGTGATCTCCGGGACCACCGGGGAGTCGCCGACGACCTCCGACGACGAGCAGGCCGCGCTGCTGGCCGCGGTGGTGGACCAGGTCGGATCCCGGGCGTCGGTGATCGCCGGAGTCGGCACCAACGACACCGCGCACACGCAGAAGCTGGCCCGGCAGGCCGAGGCCGCCGGCGCCGACGGGCTCCTGGTGGTGACCCCCTACTACAGCAGGCCCACCCAAGAGGGCCTGTTCCGGCACTTCACCGCGGTCGCCGACGCCACCGCGCTGCCGGTGATGCTTTATGACATCCCGCACCGGGCCGCCATCCCGATCGAGGTCTCGACCCTGCTGCGGCTGGCCGGGCACCCGCGGATCGTGGCCGTGAAGGACGCCAAGGGCGACCTGACCGCCGGGGCCACGGTGATCGCGCAGACCGATCTGGCCTACTATTCAGGGGATGACCCGCTGACGCTGCCCTGGCTGTCCGTCGGCGGCGTCGGTGTGGTGAGCATGTCGGGGCACCTCGCGACGCCCCGGATCCGCGCGATGATCGCCGCGTACGTGTCCGGCGACGTGGCCGAGGCCGTCCGCCTGCACCAGGAACTGCTGCCGGTGCACGCCGGCGTGTGCAGCATGCCAGGTGTGATCTCCCTCAAGGCGGCAATGAACATGCTGGGACTGCCGGGCGGCCCGGTGCGGCTGCCCCTGGTCGCCGCGACCAGCGAGCAGGAAGCCGAGCTCAAGACGTTTTTCGCCGCAGGCGGCGTGAAGATCTAGCTAGGAGCGGACCAGCGGTCCGCGGAACACAAAGGAAAACTGCATGAGCCATCCGCATCCGGAACTCTCCGGACCCCCTCCGCTGCCGCGAGGCGCGTTGCGTGTGACCCCGCTCGGCGGGCTCGGAGAGATCGGTCGCAACATGACCGTCTTCGAGTACGGCGGCAAACTGCTCATCGTCGACTGCGGCGTCCTCTTCCCCGAGGAGGCCCAGCCGGGCGTGGACCTGATCCTGCCCGACTTCAGCTCGATCCGGGACCGGCTGGGCGATGTGGTCGGGGTGGTGCTCACGCACGCCCACGAGGACCACATCGGCGGGGTGCCGTATCTGCTCAAGGAGTCCGGCGACATCCCGCTGATCGGCAGCAAGCTGACATTGGCGCTGGTCGAGGCCAAGCTCGCCGAGCACCGCATCCGGCCGTACTCGCTGCAGGTCGTCGAGGGCGACGTGGAGCAGATCGGCCCCTTCGAGTGCCGCTTCGTGGCGGTGAACCACTCGATCCCCGACGCCATGGCCGTGGCCATCAAGACGCCGGCCGGAACCGTGTTCCACACCGGCGACTTCAAGATGGACCAGCTGCCGCTGGACGACCGGCTCACCGACCTGGCCACCATCGCCGAGCTCGGCAAGGCCGGCATCGACCTGCTGCTGTCGGACTCCACCAACGCCGAGGTGCCCGGCTTCGTGACCTCGGAGCGGGAGATCACGCCGGTGCTGGACCGGGTGTTCGGCCGGGCGAAGGGCCGCATCATCGTGGCCTCATTCGCCTCGCACGTGCACCGGGTGCAGCAGGTCTGCGACGTGGCCGCCGCGCACGGCCGCAAGGTCGCGCTCGTCGGCCGCTCCATGGTGCGCAACATGGCGGTGGCGCGGGACCTGGGCTACCTGAAGGTGCCGGCGGACCTGATCATCGATCTCAAGGAGATAGACGATCTGCCGGACGCCGAGGTGGTGCTGATGTGCACCGGCTCGCAGGGCGAGCCGATGGCCGCGCTGTCCCGCATGGCCAACCGCGACCACCAGGTGCGCATCACCGGCGACGACACCGTGATCCTGGCGTCCTCGCTGATCCCGGGCAACGAGAACGCGGTGAACCGCGTGATCAACGGGCTGACCCGGTGGGGCGCCAGGGTCGTGCACAAGGGCAACGCCATGGTGCACGTATCCGGACACGCCGCCGCCGGCGAGCTGCTGTACTTCTTCAACCTGGCCAAGCCGCGCAACATCATGCCGGTGCACGGCGAGTGGCGGCACCTGCGCGCCGCCGCGGACCTGGCGATGAAGACCGGGGTGCCGGCCGACCGGGTGGTGATCGCCGAGGACGGCGTCACCGTCGACCTGATCGACGGCGTCGCGCGCATCACCGGCAAGGTCGACGCCGGCTACGTCTACGTCGACGGCTCCTCGGTCGGCTCGGTGACCGAGGCTTCGCTGAAGGACCGGCGGATCCTGGGCGAGGAGGGCTTCGTGTCGGTGTTCGTCGCGGTGTCGGCCGACACCGGGACCATCGTCACCGGCCCGGTGATCACCGCCCGCGGCTTCGGTCTGGACGACCAGACGCTGGAGCAGGCCAAACCGCTGATCCTGGACGCGCTGGCCACCGCAGCCGCCGAGGGCATCGGCGACACCCACCAGCTCCAGCAGCTGGTGCGGCGCGCGGTGGGCCGCTGGGTGTCCAACACCACCCGGCGCCGGCCGATGATCCTGCCGGTGGTCGTCGAGGTCTGAGGCGTCGGCGCCAGAACCGCTGCGGGCCATCCTTTCGGCGCTCGGTCGAAAGGATGGCCCGCAGGCGTTCCGGCGGACTGTAATGGATTCCGGAAGGACGGCGGCCTCCGTGGGGCGAAGCCGCCGCTTCCGACGGGGGAACCCGGCAGCATCCGCGGGGGGTGCGGGCGGGTTTCGGTGGGGCCTCCTTCCCGCCTTGGGAAGGGATGGGGGCGAACGGGGGTGGCCGGACCGGGCCGATCCGCGAACACGCGGAACGGCACGGCCCGGCCAGGCGTTTTCCGGCGCCGAACGCGCGCCTACCGGCGGTTCGCCGCCAACAGATCCGAGCCCAGCCCGGTGAGCCGGTGCCGCACGCTGCGCCCGGTGCGCTCGGTGACGATGAGCCCGGCCGAGCGCAGCGCCGCGGCGTGGGCCGAGGCGGTCGGCGCCTTCACCCCGAGCCGGGTGGCGAGCTCGCCGGTCGTCGGATCGTCGTCGACGGCGCGCAGCGCGGCGGCGCGGGCCCGGCCGATGAGCGCGGCCAGTCCGTCGTCGGCGGGGTCCCCGGTGCCCAGGGCGTCGGCCGCGTCCAGGTCGGAGACCGGATAGGCCATGACCGAGTGCCGGCCGGGCGCGATCAGCGAGCCGACATAGTGCCCGAACACCGACGGGGAGAAGGTCACACCCTCGCCGCGCAGGTCATAGCGCCAATCCGGGACCTTCGACACCCCCAGCGTCAGCTCGTCGGTCTTCCAGCTGAGCTTCGGGTGCAGGTCGTTCAGCATCGCCCCGGGCCCGTCCTGGACCATCTGCCGGGCCCGGCGGCCGATGTCGGCGTCCAGCGTGCGGCGGATGTCCGGCCAGTCCTCGGCCAGGCAGGCCCGGTACAGCGCCTGCATCGCGTCGGTCAGCGCCGGGATCAGCCGCTCGCCGCGGTCGCGCAGGATGTCGTAGACCCGGGAGGGGCGGCGCTCCCAGGTGTCGAAGACCTTGAAGTCCAGGGCCAGATCGGCGTCGCGGACGGCGCGCAGCGCGTCCAGCTCCTCCTGCACCGTGTGGTGGGTGCGGCCGCCGGCCGGGATGTCCGGGACCAGGAAGGCCGGGGCATAGCCCTGGATCGCGCTGAGCAGCTCCACCACCGGCCGGGAGCGCTCCGGGATGTGCCGCCGAGCGCCGGTCAGCCAGCGCCGGTGCGCCGGCCGGATGGAGCGGGTCGATCCCAGCTGGTCCAGACCGCGGATCAGGTTCAGCAGCGGTGAGGTCTCGAAGCGGATGCGGCTCATGTCCTCGCCGCTCATCGGTATGCCGACCACATCCCACCCCCCCCGGAACGCTTCGCTGGCTCAGCGAACTGTCATGGTTCCGCATGATACGCCGCAGGCCCCCGACCCTGACGGGTCGGGGGCCTGCGGTTCGCGCGTTTGTGCGAGGGTGCTCTGCCGCTCAGGCAGCGGTCTCGGCGAGCTCGCCGACACCGGCCGCCAGCTTCGCCGACAGCGCCTTCCAGGCCGGGGCCTTGTCGCCGAACCGGTTGGCGAGCTCGGCCACCTCGGCGTCGACCTTGGCGCGGTCCGCGCCCTCGATGGCGGACAGGATTCCGAACAGCTCCTCGGAGTCCACCTTCAGGTGCAGGTTCTTGCCGTCGCTGTTGGCGAAGTAGCAGAAGCCCCCGCCCAGCGGCGTGAACCGCTTCATGTCACCGAAGACACGCCCACCGCCGGCACCGCCGGCACCGGCACGCACGGATGCGCGCGCTGTCTTGCTTTCCTTCTTGGCAGCGGCCACGACGGCCCTCCTCGATAGCCCCGGCGCGCCGGTCACGGCGCGGACGAATCAGCTTGGTCATTAGGAACGACCCGCACGTCCTGGGCGCGTACACCGAGTGCACGCCGCTCAGACACGGGGCCGACCGCACTACTTTAGCCTGAATGGCGCGCTAGACGGGAATCGGCGGTGAATCGCGCTCGCCCGCCGACTTGTGTGTGGCAGGCGGTACCGATGGGGCATCACGGGTAGCCTGGTCATCATGGCCACCCGTACGCCCTCCAAGAACAGCAAGGCAACGGCAGCCACACCCGCGTCCAAGGCCGGCGGGGCCGGTTCGGCCGGCACCGCCAAGAAGGGGCGCGGCAAGGCGGCCGCGTCCGGATCGTCGTCGTCGGCAGCCAAGGCGTCTGCCGGCAAGGCCGCGTCGAAGAGCCCGCGCTCGCGGTCGGCCCGCCAGCCCGGTCCGCTGGAGAAGGGCATCGGCAAGCTGGCCTCCGGCTCGCGCCGGGCGACGGTGGCCGGTGCCGGACGCGCCACCCGCGGGGCGAAGTCGCTGCATCCGGACCACCGCCGGGACGGCGTCGGGTTCGCGCTGATCGGCCTGGGGATAGTGATGGCCGCCGCGCTGTGGCATGGCTTCCCGGGCGCGGTGCCGCAGGCGATCGTGTCGATCGTGGCCGGCGCCTTCGGCCGGGTCGGGGCGTTCACGCCGCTGCTGGTGTTCGGGCTCGCGGTGCGCGTCATCCGGCGGCCGGAGGAGGCCGCCGACACCAACCGGATGTCGATCGGCTGGAGCGCTTTCACCGTCGCCGCGGTCGGATTGATCCACATCGCCGGCCACCTGCCGCATCCCTCCGACGGCGCCACGGCGATGCGCAACGCCGGCGGCTGGATCGGGTACACCGTCTCGGCTCCGCTGGTGCAGACCTTGTCGTCGTTCGTGGCCGTGCCGCTGTTGATCCTGCTGCTGCTGTTCGGCGTCCTGGTGATCACCGCCACGCCGGTGTACCGGATCCCGGAGCGGATCCGCGCCGGGCGCGGGCACGCCGGCGGGTTCCTGCACTGGATGATCTTCGGTGAGCGGGAGGAGGCCGACGCGCTCGCCGAGGAGACCGACGACCCCTACGGGATACTGGCCGACGAGGACGATCCGTCCGACAACGACGCGCGGAACCAGCGGTTGCAGCAGGCGGTCGAGAACGAGCCGACCATCTTCATCCCGCTGCTGGACGGAGCCGGGGCCGGCGGGCACGACGACGCCGCTCCGGAGACGGCGCCGGTCGACGACGACGGGACGCTGGTGGCGATCCCGGTCGCGGTTCCGCGCAGCCGGAAGTCCGGTTCGGCCGGCGCCGCCAAGAAGTCGGCGGCCGCCTCCAAGGATCCCAAGGACGCCGTCCAGGCGGCCATGGACCTCTACGCCGCCAACGCCGACCCGGACTCGAACTACCAGCTGCCGCCGCCGGACATGCTGGGCGTCGGGGCGCCGCCGAAGACCCGCTCCAAGGCGAACGACACCGTCGTGGCCGCGCTGGTCGAGGTGTTCAAACAGTTCAATGTGGACGCCAGGGTCGTCGGGTTCACCCGCGGCCCGACGGTCACCCGCTACGAGGTCGAGCTCGGTCCCGCGGTGAAGGTCGAGCGGATCACCGCGCTGTCGAAGAACATCTCCTACGCGGTGGCCTCGGCGGACGTGCGGATCCTGTCCCCGATCCCCGGCAAGTCGGCGATCGGCATCGAGATCCCGAACACCGACCGGGAGAACGTCTCGCTCGGCGACGTGCTGCGCTCGGTGGAGGCCACCGG
>Ga0136846_1235484_pt1 | contig 10439 bp, 9 predicted proteins | sample HopSoiMetagenom2_FD_96841 | JGI IMG/M metagenome (GOLD analysis project Ga0136846, IMG submission 96841) | Grasslands soil microbial communities from Hopland, California, USA - 2 Assembly 2016 (version 4) | ecosystem: Environmental > Terrestrial > Soil > Grasslands | place: USA: Hopland... | reverse complement strand
GGTTCACCCTGCGCATCCCGCGGGTGGGGGTGGCCAGGCACACGGAGGCTCTGCCGTCCTCGGTGGGGATCAGTACCAGGCGGGCGTCGTGCTCCACGCCCGGCCGGAAGAACCCGGCGGGCCACAGGGGCGCGGGCACCGTGGTGATCTGTACGCCGCTGTGCCCCCGGGTGAGGCGCCGGAGCAGGCCCGCCACGACGCGGTGGGCGCTCTCGTCCGGCAGGGCGAGCGAGGTGCGGTTCCGGGAGGTCGCGCGGTACAGCTCGTCGTCCGGGCCGAGGAAGAACACGGCGGCGGGCGAGCCGGTGAGCCGGGCGGCGCCCTCGGCGGCGGCGTCGGCGAGATCCTGGAGGGAACGGGCTCCCTGGATGGTGAAGATCGTCTCCGACAGCAGGGTCAGCCGCCGCGCCAGTGCCTGGTCGTCGGCCCGCAGCCGCGACGCGCGCACCGCGGCCCGCAGGACCGAGTCGATCTCCTCGGGCTCGGCGGGCACCGTCAGATAGGCCTCCCCGCCCGCGTCGAGTCCGTCGCAGCGGGCGCCCGGGGATACGGCGGAGGCGGAGAAGTGCACGACGGGCAGCCCGGCCATGTGCGGCCGGGCCTTGAGCCGACGGCACAGCTCGACACCGCTCATGCCGGGCAGGTTCATGTCGATGAGGGCCACGTCGGGCAGGATGCCCTTGCGCAGCCGTACGTCGAGTTCGGCGAGCGCCTCGTGGCCGCCGGCGACCGGGACGACCTGGTAACCGGCGCGGCGGAGCAGGGCACTCATGGCGTACCGGCTTGCCGCGGTGTCGTCCACGACGAGCACGGTGATGTCGGTCCACTTGCCGTTGCTGACCATCCGCCCGCCCTTGGACACACCGATGGGGCAGACCGGGGGTCCGCGTCTGCCCCACCAAAGATATGCCCTTCTCAGGAGACGCGGGAGAGTACCGCGACGGTCCTGCCCGGAACGGCGAAGGTGCCCGATTCTCGTTCGTACGTGGCGAGCTGGACGCCTGTCGCGCCAACAGCGCCCCGTTCGCGGCCCGCTGGGAGGCGACGAGCTGGCCGCGCAGAGCCTCGCGGACCCGGGCGCGGTCGCGGGGGTCGACGGTCCAGGCGCCTCGGCGGCGCCGGCCATCTCGGTATCACGGACGTGGACTTCTTGCGATCGCGGCTTGCGGGTCCGACCCCGCGCGACCGTATCGCCGAGGAAAGACTTACAGCAAGGGTCCTGAAACCACTGGAAAGAACCTTCAGCAGCTGGACTTGCCCGCGTAGATCGCCAGAGCCGTGTTCGCGCCCAGCGTCGCGGTGAACCGACCGCTCGCATTCACGGCCACCGACGTGTTGTTCTGCACGTCGCAGTACGTCCCGGCGGGCAGCGAGGTCTGGTACGTCCGACTCAGGCCGCTCGACTCGTGGTTGACGGCGACGAAGCTCTTGGCGCCCCGCCCGAAGGCGATAGCGTCACCCCCGTTGTCCCACCAGTTGGTGACGGCCTCGCCGCGCACGGCGTTGCGGAAGGCGACCATGCGCAGGATCTCCGGCCAGGCGTGCTGGCACTTCCAGCCGTCCTGCGAAGACCCCGTCTCGGCCGGCGAGACACTGCTGCGTGGCATCGATGCCTTCCCGGCAAGGGTGGCCGCGCAGCCAGTGCGGTCGGGGGCCGCCCCAGAACGCGGAAGGCGCCGGGGGCAAACCCCCGGCGCCTCGCCTTGCGGTCTCGCGTGTCGTTCTACCGCTGGTCCCGTTCAGTCGCGCTTGGGCATCGGGGCGTCCTGTGCTTGCTTCATCCGCTCAGGCGTCCAGTAGTCCTGGGCCTTCTCCGGGGCCTTCCGTACATCGTTGACCGTGGTCCCCGAGTCCGGCTGCGACCCGGGTTCCGCGGCCGAGGCCGAGGCACGCCAGGCGACCATCGCGGCCACAGCGGCGACGAGGGCCACGACTGCTGTCCACCGGACCGGACTGCTGCGACGCATAGGACTGTCTCCTTGTCGGGTGTTCGACCTGTCAGGTGACGCCGCCCTGGGCGTCGAACATCGCCTTGACCGAGTCATCGAAGTAGGCGGCCTCGTTCCAGCCGGCCGAAGTGACGGTGCTCATCACCCCGTTGACGGATCCGAGACCGTTGGAGTCGTTGAACTCACGCAGCCACGGCCCACCACTGGAACCGCCACCGAAGTTGCACTGAAGCTCGAGTCCGTTGTCACTGGCCGCGCGCGTCGTGCCCGTACACACCCACTGGCTTTCCCCGTTGTTGAAATTCCCCGGGTAGCCGAAAATGGTGATGGGCTGCGTACGCGAGAAGTTCCAGCTCATTCCGTGACCGCCGGTGACATTGACGATCTTGTTTCCGTTGAGCGGCCACGTGGTCACCATGGCCACGTCCCGCTTGAGGTCGCTGCTGCTGATCCAGGAGTTGAACGTGCGCATCTGCTTGGCGGCGAAGGTGCCGAATGGACGCGCTCCGGAGCGGTAACGCGGCACATACACCCAGTTTGTCATCCACGTGCCGCCGCTGCCGCCGTGTACGCAGTGCCCGGCGGTGACCACCATCTGTTTTGAGTCACTGTTGAGAGCACTCGCCGAACACGCGTAGGAGCCGCCGTTACTGGGGTTGGTGAAGAACACCCTGCCCACTGCCGCGGATTCGTTGATGCGCAGCCCAGCGGTGCCGGAGCGCGCGCGGGCGGCCGGAGTCGTTCCCGGCTTTCCGGTGGGCGCGAGTGCCTTGGCGGCGTCGGGCCGCGTCGAGGTGGCCACTTTGTCGAGCGAGACGGCATGCGCCATCCGCTCCGGCGTCCAGAAGCGCGCCAGTGCGCCGGCGTCGCTCGCCGAGTCGACGGTAGCCCCGCCCGACAGCCGTGCGGTGTGGCCGACGCTGGTCGCGCCGTTCGCGCCGACGGCGAGAGCACCGGTGGTGGGGACTTCGGCCGGGGCGGGTGCCGCCTCGGCGGTTCCCACACCGATCAGTGCCAGTACGGTGGCCGCGGCCAGCGGGATTATCGCGTGTCTGAGACTGCGCACAAACGTCTCCTTCGATGTCGTTGGAGTGCGTACTTCTGACGGCATGAGCCGTATTTCCGACGGCATGACCGATCAGCGGGCTGAGCACGGCGAATCTAGGCGGGGCGGGTATGTGCGAAACAGCCTCAGATCAGCCGCTCTGCTCTTTGCTTTGCGGGAACTTTGTTTTCGGTCGGTCCGGAATACGGCTGGTTTCGCCGGCCTCTGTGTCGCGGGCACCACCCCGGCGTCAGTCGCGCTCTCCTGGACGAGTGGGCGGGCGAAGGGCTCCGGGCCTCCGCCGACACCGGTGACGACGCTGGCGTGGCATACCGGACTACCGTGAACCGGCCGGAAAGAGGGGTGCGCCAGGGCAGTTGTGGCAGGCATTTCTGGCTGGTCCAGGCCATAGACAAAGCGAGTGGGAGGCGCCGAAAGTACGCGGGGTGTTCACGGTGACAGGGTGGGGATCCGGGCCGGAGTGGAGGGAGAGGCGTTCGGCCGGCCGTCCTGCAAATTCGGCAATCGATCCACTGTTCCTGCTGGTCAGGGGCCTGTTTCTGAGCTTGTCGAGTGACAACACGTCAGATCTGGGATCACTGGGACCCGTGGGGCGCAGGTCCGGCGTAACTGATCGCAATGGCCCGCAACGGCCTGATGCCGACGTCGTCTCCCCGGCAGACCGCCCGCCCGAGCCGCACCTCCCGTATCAGCGCTCCCACCCGCATACGTTTTTGGCCATACGCGGGCGGCGCAGCATGGCCCACGAGCCCCAGGGGCACCGTTGCCCTCGTGCAGACAACAGACGAGACGTCCGGCTTCACGGCGCTGTCCCAGGAGTTGACCGGGTTCGACGAGGCGACGCTGCGGGGCACGGGACTCGCCGGGACATACCTGGCCGTGGCCGCCGAGCAACTGGGCCCGGACCGGTTACGGCGGCTGCTGGAGGCGAGCGGAGGCCCGCTCGGCGAGCTGGACGACGACCTGCGCGGTGCCGCCCGTGCCCTCACCCACCTGTGGTACACGGGGAGTTGGCCAGAACCGTCGCCCTTCGTGGTGTCGGCGCGCGCCTACGCCGAGGGGCTGGTCTGGAAGGCGGCCGGGATCGCCGCTCCCGCCACCGCACCCGGTGGGTACGGGAGTTGGGCCGCTTCCCCGTCCTCCTCCCCCTCCCCGGAGGGCTCCCGGTGAGCCACTACGACGTGATCGTCGTGGGTGCCGGCATCGCGGGCTCACTCGTGGCGAAGGAGCTGAGCCGTCAGGGTCGCCGCGTCCTGGTCCTGGAGGCCGGGGAACGAGCCACCGACCCCGCGCGGGGCCACCGTGAGGCCCTGGACCGGTATGCCACGGCATCCGCGAAGGTGCCGGGCTCCGCGCACCGGCCCCACCCCGCCGTCGGCTGGCCCGAGGTCACCGACCTGACGGGCACGGACGGCGTCCCGGGATTCCGGGCGGCCGGCCACATGCCGCAGGACGGCCCGCTCCCGTACGCCAGTGGCTACGTCCGGGCCAACGGCGGCACCGGCAACGTCTGGACGGGCCTCGCCCCGCGCATGCTGCCGGAGGACTTCGACACCGAAGCCTTCGGGTACGGGCGCCGCTGGCCGCTCACCTATGACGACCTGGAGCCTCATTACCGGGCGGCGGAAGGGGAGTTGGGGGTGGCCGCCGACGCCGACGAGCAGCGCGCGCACGTCGGGCTGGGCCTCCCCGACGGCTACACCTTCCCCATGCGCGCCCTGCCCGCCAGCCACCTGGACCGCCTCCTCGCGGAGAGCCTCGACGGGCGGCGCGTCAAGGACGCGGTGACCCTGGACGAGGTCGAACTGCGGGTGGTGGGCACCCCGCAGGCCCGTAACAGCGTGCCGGATCCGGACTACGACGGCGGGCGCGGCTACGTTCCGCGTGGCGCCCAGGGGCGGCCCGACCCGGCCAGCCGGTGCGTGGGCAACGCGACGTGCATCCCACACTGCCCCTCGTACGCGAAGTACACCCCGCTCAAGACGCAAGGACAGTGGGGGAGTTCGGTCCGGCTCGTGGACCGGGCCGTGGTCAGCCGCGTACTCGTCGACGGGAACGGCCGCGCCACGGGCGTGGAGTACCTCTCGTACCAAGGGGAGGCCACCCGGGTGCACGCCGATGTCGTCGTGCTCGCCGCGCACGCCATCGAGAACGCCCGGCTGCTCCTGCTGTCCCGGCTCGCCAACCGCAGCGGCCAGGTCGGCCGCAACCTGATGGACCACCCGGTGCTGCTCACCTGGGGCCTCATGCCGGACGCGGTCGGCCCCTACCGCGGACCCGGGTCCACCTCGGGCCTCGAGGGTTTCCGTGCCGGGCCGCAGCGGCGCGCGCGGGCGCCCTTCCGTATCGAGGTCGGCAACTGGGGGTGGGTGTGGGCCACCGGGGCGGTTGACGGCGATGTCGCCCAACTCCTCCACGAAAAGGGCCTGTTCGGAGCCGAGCTGCGAAACGCGGTCGGGGACCGGGTGCGCCGCCAGTTCGCCTTGCAGTTCGAGATGGAGCAGGGCGCCGACCCCGCGAACCGCGTCACCCTCCACCCGGGCGCCCGCGACCGGCTCGGCCTGCCCACGCCCCTGGTCACCTACGACCTGTCGGACCACGTCAAGGAGGGCATGGCCGCCGCCAAGCGCGTGTCCGACCAGATCTTCGCCCTGCTCGGCGCCGAAGACCACACCGACTACGAGCCCGCGGCGGTGTGGCCCGGCCGCTTCGAGCACCAGGGCCACCTCTACGGCTACCGAGGGGCCGGCCACGCCGCCGGCACCCACATCATGGGCGACTCGCCGGACGCCTCGGTCGTCGACTCGTGGCAGCGATGCTGGGACCATCCCGGCCTGTACGCGGTGGGCTGCGGCAGCATGCCCTCCGTCGCCACCTCCAACCCGACTCTGACCATGGCCGCCCTCGCCCTGCGCAGCGCCCGGCGCATCGAGGCCGACCTCGCCGAACGGGACCGCCCCGTCGCCCTCACCTCAGAAGACCCCGCATGAGTACGCGCACAAGGAACCCAGGAGTGCCCGCATGAGCCCGCTGTCCCTGCCGCCCGTCGCCGAGCCCTTCCAACTGCCCTTCCATTACGGTGCGTTGCACAACGTCGGCGTCGACTGGCTCACCGACGCGGAACCGGTCCGGGACCTGCTCGCCAAGCACCACCCCGCCCTGACCGCCGCCACTTTCGACGGCCGGGCCCTGGTCTCGTTCAACTACCAGCTCTACTTCGCGCAGTACGCGTTCGGCGGGGGCGTCACCCAGGAGATCGAGTACAACGTCGTCGCCTTCCCCACCGCCCAGGCGGACCAGATCCCCGAGCTGACCTACGCGCAGTACGCGCAGGGCTGGGACCAGACGAAGCTCCTCGGCATCGCCCGCATCCACGTCGTGTGCGACAACCCGTACGCCATCACGGCGGGACGCGAGCTGTACGCCGAGCCGAAGTTCCCGGGCTGGTTCGAGGTCGACCTGCCGTCCCTGAACGGTCCGGCGGGCGAGACCTGGACTGTTCACTGCAAGGCGGCCGAGGTGGGGCAAGGCGACGCCCTGGTACGGGAGGACAGGCAACTGGTCTCTCTCAGCGCCAAGTTGGACGACCTGACGGCCACGCCCGCCAACAACACCCCCATCACCGGTTACGGCACCGACGCCACCGGCCGGGCGCTCGCGGGCCCCATGAACGTCTACCAGCCCTACCGCTGGTACGACCTCGACGCCCCGCACCACGCCGACCGCGTACGGCTGACCGTCCACGCCCCCGACAGTGACCTCGGCCGCGACATCCACCAACTGCTCGGCGACACCCCCGCCGCCGGCGCCTGGACGTACCAGTCACCCCCGGTGGCCGCCCACAACCGGCCCTACTACCTGGGCCCCCAGCGTTGACGAAACCTCTCTGAGAGGATCACGGGGCGGAAGGGCCACGGAGGAGAATTTCGAGCACATGACATCCCGATACGGCTTTCACCCCGTCGCTCTCGGCGTGCGGTTCCTACTGGAGCTGGTGGCCCTGCTGTGCTTCGGGCTCTGGGCTTGGCATGTGTCGCCCGACGCTCTGCGGTACGTCGCCGCGGTCGCCGTTCCGCTGGCCGTTGCCGTGCTGTGGGGGGTGTTCGCCACCCCGGGTGACGCGTCCCGGTCCGGAGAGACGGTGATCGCGACCTCCGGGCCGCTGCGGCTCCTGCTGGAGCTGGCCGTCTTCTTCGGCGGTGCGGCGGCGCTTTTCGCGGCGGGAGTACGCATCCCGGCGACCGTGCTGGCCGGGGTGCTGGTGGTGTACCACGTTCTGTCGTGGGACCGGGTGTTGTGGTTGCTCAAGCACTGAGACCGCCGACCGCGCCCCTGAACGCGCTCGGCCCACCGTTCGGCACGGTGGGCCGGAGTCGCTCACATCAGACCGTCGTCCACCACACCGTCGTGTCCCCTGGCAGCTTCGCCTCGTCCTGCGCGACCGTCACCTCGCCGCTGGCGACCAGGATCTCGCCGTACGCCGGGATCGTGACCGCCTCGCCGCCGGTGTTCGCGACGCACACGAAGTCGCCGCGCCGGAAGGCCAGGACGCCCTGGGGCGCCCGCAGCCACTCGACGGCGTCGCCCGCACCGAGGCCGGGGTGTTCGCGCCGGGCGGTGAGCGCGGCGCGGTACAGCTCCAGGGTCGAGCCCGGTGTCCCGGTCTGCGCCTCCACACTCAGCTCGGCCCACTCCCCCGGCTGCGGAAGCCAGGAGCCGCCCGCGCCGAAGCCGTACGAGGCGCCCTCGCGGGTCCACGGGATCGGCACCCGGCAGCCGTCACGGAAGCCGTCCTGGCCGGCGCCACGGAAGTACGCGGGGTCCTGGCGGACCTCGTCGGGAAGGTCGACGACGTCCGGGAGGCCCAGCTCCTCGCCCTGGTAGACGTACGCCGAGCCGGGCAGCGCCAGCATGAGGAGGGTGGCCGCGCGGGCCCTGCGCAGGCCCAGCGCGCGGTCTCCGGCGAGGCGGATCTGGGTGCCGAGGCCGGCCTCGTTGGCGAAGCGGGTGGCGTGGCGGGTGACGTCGTGGTTGGAGAGGACCCAGGTGGCGGGGGCGCCGACCGGCCGCATGGCGTCCAGGGTGCGGTCGATGACGGCCTTCAGCTCGGCCGCGTCCCAATAGGTGGCCAGGTACTGGAAGTTGAAGGCCTGGTGGAGTTCGTCCGGGCGGACGTAGTTCGCCGTGCGCTCGATGGTCGGGGTCCACGCCTCCGCGACGAAGATCCTCTCCCCCGCGTACTCGTCGAGGATCACGCGCCACTGCCGGTAGATCTCGTGGACGCCGTCCTGGTCGAAGAACGGCATGACATCGTTGCCCAGCAGCTTGACCTGGTCGTGGGTTCCCAGGTCCGGGAGGCCCTCCGCCTTCACGAGGCCGTGTGCGACGTCGATACGGAATCCGTCGACACCCATGTCGAGCCAGAAGCGGAGGACCGAGCGGAACTCGTCCCCGACGGCCGGGTGTTCCCAGTTGAAGTCGGGCTGCTCGGGCGCGAAGAGGTGCAGGTACCAGTCGCCGGGCGTGCCGTCGGGTTCCGTGATCCGCGTCCACGCCGGGCCGCCGAAGACGGACTCCCAGTCGTTGGGCGGGAGTTCGCCGCGCTCGCCCTTGCCGGGGTGGAAGTGGTAGCGGTCCCGCAGGGGGGAGCCGGGGCCTTCCGTGACCGCCCGCTTGAACCACTCGTGCTGGTCGGAGGAGTGGTTGGGGACCAGGTCGACGATGATCCTGAGGTTCAGTCCGTGGGCGTCCCGGATCAGCGCGTCGGCGTCCAGGAGGGTGCCGAACATGGGGTCCACGGCCCGGTAGTCGGCGACGTCGTAGCCGGCGTCGGCCTGCGGGGAGGCGTAGAACGGGCTGAGCCAGACGGCGTCGACGCCCAGGTCGCGCAGGTAGGGCAGCCGGGATCGTACGCCTTCCAGGTCGCCCATGCCGTCGCCGTTGCTGTCGGCGAAGCTGCGGGGGTAGACCTGGTAGATCACGGCGTCGCGCCACCAGTCGGGGGTGGCGGCGACGTGGGTGGAAGTCGGGGCCGGAGCGGTGGAGTGCTGGCTCATAACGTCCTTGATGTGTAACGGAGTTCGGGGCAACGGGTGGTTTCTGCGGTTTGTCGGCTGCGGGTGTGCTGTGGCTGGTCGCGCCCCGCGGCGGAGCCGCAGATCGACACAGCCCCGCGCCCCTTCGGGGCTCGGGAGTTTTACGCGGGGCGGGGGGTCAGCCCTTGGTGCCGCCCGCGGTGAGGCCTGCCACCAGGTTTTTCTGGACCAGGTAGAAGAAGGCCGAGACGGGTATCGCGACCAGTACCGAGGTGGCGGCCATCAGGTTGCGCTGGGCGTCGTGCTCACTGACGAAGCTCTGCAGGCCGACCGCGAAGGTGTACTTCGTGTCCGACAGCATGAACGTCGAGGCGAACGCGACCTCGCCGAAAGCGGTGATGAAGCTGTAGAACGCGGCGACCGCCAGGCCCGGTTTGGCCAGCGGCAGGATCAGCCGCGCGAAGGTGCCGAAGGGGGTCAGCCCGTCGACGCGTCCCGCCTCGTCGATCTCGAAGGGGATCGTGTCGAAGTATCCCTTGAGCAGCCGTCTGGGACTTCGCGGAGGTCATGAAGTTGACGAACTTCAGGGCCGCCTTCTGGTGCGCGGCGTCCGAGCCCGCGTACACGGAGAGGTTGTGGCCGCCGGTCGGGGCGCCCGCCTTGTAGAAGTTGGTGATCTCCCACGGGCCCTGGACGATCGCGGCGACCTTGCCGGTGACGAACGCGTCCTGGATGTGGGCGTAGGCGTCGGCCGTGGTGTCCGCCTTGTGCAGGCCCTTGCCGTCGAAGAGGCCGAGCCAGGTGCCGTAGGCCTTCTTGGCGGGGGCCGAGTTGACGGTGATCTTCTTGGCGGCGGCGTCAACGGTGTCGGTGCCCTCGCCGTAGAGGAAGCTCTGCGCGTAGTAGGCCTGGGTGGAGCCCCAGTAGCCGTCGACGCCGGTCTTCGTCTTGATGGTGGCGGCGGCCGTCTTCGGGTCGGCCCAGGTCTTCGGGGCCCCCGTGAGGCCGGCCTTCGCGAAGAGCGCCTTGTTGTAGACGAGCGCGAGGGTGTCGGTGACGATCGGGACGCCGTACGTCTTGCCCTCGTACGTGGCCTGTTCGATCAGGCTGGGCTGGAACTTGGCCTTGTCGGTGAGGGCGTCGGTGCCGTCGAGCGGCAGCAGGAAGCCCTTCTTGGCGAAGGCGGGGGTCCAGCCGACCTCGGAGCGCAGCACGTCCGGGGCGCCGGAGGCACCGGCGGCGGTGTCGAACTTGTTCTGCGCCTGGTCGAAGGGCACGTTGACGTACGTGACCTTGACGTCCTTGTTGGCGGCCTCGAACTCCTTGCCCAGGGCCTGGTAGGTCGGCGCCTCGTTGGTGGCGTTGGAGGTGTCCCACCAGGTGATGGTG